>Ga0134125_10004185_pt1 | contig 16534 bp, 17 predicted proteins | sample KB31751_FD_96464 | JGI IMG/M metagenome (GOLD analysis project Ga0134125, IMG submission 96464) | Terrestrial soil microbial communities with excess Nitrogen fertilizer from Kellogg Biological Station, Michigan, USA - KB3-175-1 | ecosystem: Environmental > Terrestrial > Soil > Unclassified ...
GCCAGTCCAAGACCGATCGCCGCCAGTACATCGTCGGTGCGCCGGAGCTAGTCGCGGAGATCGCGCACAGCAGCCGCGCGATCGACTTGCACGCGAAGAAGGAAGATTACGCACGATACGGCGTGCGGGAATACCTCGTCGCATCTCTCGCCGACAAGCGCCTCTATTGGTTCGATTTCACCACCTCGCGCGAGTTGTCACCCGACACCGACGGCGTCGTTCGAGTCCACAACTTTCCGGGCTTTTGGATTCATGTCGAGGCGCTCTTTGCGCACGATTTCCGCAGACTGATGTCAGCCCTTCAGCAGGGGATGGACAGCCCGGAGCACGGCGCATTTATCGACCGGCTCAACCCGGCTGCACCTCGTTAACTTACCGCCTCGGGCCCAGTTCAAACTCACAGCACCGCGAACGCTCCATTTTCAGAAAGTCCTCATACCTGAAAAAAAACGAGCAGTCGATGAAGGCACACGGCGGATTTTGAAGCATCACTTCAATTCGGGACCGCGGGTATCTCGGCGAAGGGCAATACTCGAGCCCAGCGACGGCGGCACGGGCTGCGGCTCGGGCGTCGGATTCGACAAAGTTTACAATTCTGAACAGGTGGTCAAGCGCCTTCTCCAACTTGTAAACCTTCTTGACCAGCAGGTCCTGGCCCGCATACCTCAACCCATACTCATAGGCGGCGATGTTCCGCTCCCTGGGATGGAGCGAGCCAAATTCGAAAATACTTCCACCTTCTCGCTCGACGATGAATCCGCCATTGCCGAGCAGCATGTGCAGGTCGTCCCGCGTCCGCAACCACGCGTTGCTCTGGTACATGAAGTACCAGCCGTAGGGCTTAACCAGCGTCCGTTCTTCTATGAGCCCACAATCGGGGCCGATTTTATTTAGCGCGATTTGCCTGGCCTGCTCGAAAGTGATCATGATGCCGGTGTCATTTTACCAACACCTTCGGTTTGTCGGGCGAGTAAAAGGGAAACGCCACCGTGCTCTGACCGGTTTTCTACGGCGGCCCTTGCGTTCAGTCCTGCCCGATTACGCAAACGGATCACTCTGCGTCGACAGGTTCTCAAACCGCGTGGTCTTGTTGACGAATGTCAGCTTCACGGTCCCCGTCGGCCCGTTTCGCTGTTTGGCGATGATCACCTCGGCGATGTTGTCGGGCTGGAAGTCCGGCTCGCTCATGCGGTAGTAGTCCTCGCGGTGCAGGAGCATGATGACGTCGGCGTCCTGCTCGATGGAGCCGGACTCGCGGAGGTCGCTCATGCGCGGGCGGTGGCCGTCGCGGCCTTCCGACTGGCGGTTGAGCTGCGACAGCGCGATCACCGGCACGCTCAATTCGCGGGCGACCGCCTTGATGCCGCGGGAGATTTCGCTGATCTGCTGCTGGCGGCTCTCGGGGCCGGGGTTGTCCATGAGCTGCATGTAGTCGATCATGACGCAGCGGACGTCGTGCTGCAGCTTGAGCCGCCGGGCCTTGGCCCGCAGTTCCAATGGCGTCAGGCCCGGCGAGTCGTCCACCCAAATCGGCGCTTTGGCCAACTCACCCACCACGTTGGCCAAGTGCGCGTATTCATGGGATTGCAACAAGCCCTTGCGAAGCTTGTGCGCGTCGATCTGTCCGCGGCTGCACAGCATTCGCTGGGCAAGCTGCTGCTTGCTCATTTCCAGCGAGAACACCGCGCAGGGCAGGCGGCTGTCCGCGGCGATGTGCTCGATCAGGTTCATGGCAAGCGCGGTTTTTCCCATTGACGGCCGCGCGGCAACGATGATCATTTCCCCGTTCTGGAGGCCGTTCATCATTTCGTCGAGGTCGAAGAACCCGGTTTCGACGCCGCGTTGGCCGCGGTTTTCGATCATCTCGAAAACCTCGTGCAGGACGTCCTCCATCGGGACCATCGCATTCCCGACCTTCTTCTGGGCGATCTCGAAGATCTTCTTCTCGGCCTTGTCGAGCACGAGGTCGGCCTGCTCGTGCGGGGCGTACGCGTCGCGCAGAATGTCGTTGCTGGCAGAGATCAGTTGCCGCAGCAGCGCCTTCTCGCGGACGATGCTGGCGTAATGCGCGCCGTGGGCGGCGGAGGGGACGGTGCCGAGGATCTGGGCCAGGTAGGCGGTGCCGCCGACTTCTTCCAGAAGCTGGCGCTTGGCGAGTTCCTCGCGGACGATCAGGGTGTCGATCGGGCGGTTCTGCTCGTAGAGCTTGACGAGCACGTCGTAGATGATCTGGTGGTCGGCCTGGTAGAACGCCTCGCGATCGACGATTTGCACGACCGAGCCGACCATTTCCTTGTCGAGCATCATCGAAGCCAGCAGGCACATCTCGGCTTCGATCGCGTGCGGCGGCAGCTTCTCAAACTGCCGGGCCACCGCGTTGTCCATCAACTGACTCATCGGCTCCGTCCCTTCCGGCCCCACTCCGAACAATAACTTAACAACCCATCGGCAAACAATAGGCGATCGGTCCAATTGGTTTGGCTGGAAACAAACGGGGTTTACCGCAGAGACGCAGAGAGCGCGGAGAAGAGTCGGATGCCGAGTGTGCTCACCCGGTGGCACGGGCGTCTCGCCCGTGCTAGCGGCGCTCTAAGGCGGAAGATTCACACAAGACAGCTTTATCTAAATCGCGATTCCTGCATCATGACATCGCCAGCATGGGCGAGACGCCCATGCCACCGTGCAGCCCATTGTCTTTTCCGCGTTCTCTGCGTCTCTGCGGTGAACCTCCTTCCCCTGAATTAACAAAAAAAGCTGTCCCCGCGCAGGGGTTGCCTGCATGGGGACAGCTTGCTCACCATCCGTCCACAACGGATGTTCAAATGTCGCGAAGGGTTACTCGTTCTCAGTCGCCGCGGCGGTTTCCTGGGCCTTGCGGGCAGCTTCGATCTGGGCCTTGCTCTCGGGGTCGGCGTTGACCCACACCTTCACGTCCGCCGCCAGATCCTCGGCGAACTTCACCTGCACCGTGTAGGTGTCGATCCGGTCCAGACGGCCCGGGAGGTTGATGTCGCCCGGCTCGACGTTGAAGCCCTGGCCTTGCAGGCCCTTGGCCACGTCGGTCGCGGTGACGGAGCCGAACAGGTGGCCCTGCTCGTTGGCGCGTCGCTCCAGGTGCACCTCGATGCCGGCGAGCTGCTGGATCATGCGTTCCTGCTGCTCACGGCGTTCGCGCTCCAGCCGCTCGATCTCCTTGCGGCGGGCCTCGACCTTCTTCACGTTGTTGGGCGTTGGCTGCACCCCCAGCCCGCGGGGGATCAGGTAGTTGCGGGCGTAGCCGGGCGACACCTCGACGATGTCGCCGACGCGGCCGACGTTCTTGATGCTCTCTTGAAGTAGAAGTTTCATTGAAGGCATTTGCAAACCTCGAATCGGTTGTTGCGTGTGGTTTGTGGGTGGTTGTGGGTTGTTTGATCACAACCGACAACAGACAACTCACAACAAACAACGATCAAAACGGAATATCATCCTCACTAAACTGTTGTTCTTCACCGAACGGCGGCTCCGGCGCCGGTTGCTGTTGCGGCGGGCGTTGTGCCGGCGGGCGGTTCTGCATGGGCCGGGCCGGGGCACGGGGCGCGGGAGCGTTCCCGCCACCGGATTCGTCATAGGACTGCGACGGGGCGCCGCCGCCGGCGCCACCCTCGCGGCCGCCGAGGAACTGGAAGTTGTCGACGACCACCGAGTGCTTGCTTCGCTTGCCGCCGCCCTGCTTGTCTTCCCACACGTCGAGCTTCAGACGGCCTTCCACCAGCAACTGCTTGCCCTTCTGGCAATAGGTGTTGATGATCTCCGCGCCTTTGCCGAAGCACGCGCAGTCGATGAACAGCACCTCCTCGCGGTCCTGCCCGTCCTTGGACCGCCACTTGTGGTTGACGGCCAATCCGAACTCGACCACCGGCATCTGGCTCGGCAGATACTTGAGCTGGGGGTCGCGGGTCAGGTTCCCGACGAGAATGATGCGGTTGTAGTTGGCCATAAGGCTCGCCTCCGGGGAAGAGGGAATTGCAAATTGCAGATTTCAAATTGAGAGGCGGAAGACCCTTCCTCCAATTTGCAATTTGCAATTGTCATTTTGCAATTTGCAATTCCCGACCCGCAATCTATTCCTTCGCCGCGCCAGCTTCCGCCGGGGCGGGTTCCTCGCGACGAGGGGCACGCGGGGCCCGCTCTTCACGCGGCCCGCGGTCCGGCCGGTCTTCGCGGCGCCCGCGGTCCTCCTGCGGGCGTTCCCACGAAGGCCGCTCCTCGCGGATGATCGGCTGCGGCTCAACCGCCTCCATCTCCTGCTGATTCAGGTGATCAGCGCTGGTGACCAGGACGCGAAGCACGTTGTCGCTCAGGTTCACGTCGCGCTCCATCGCGGACACCGAGGAGCCCGGGCCGGTGTAGTAGCAGATAATGTACGTACCGCGCTTCTGCTTGCCGATCTCGTAGGCGAGCTTGCGCTCGTCCCAGCGTTTCAGGACCATGACCTGCCCGCCGTGCCGTTCGACAATCTGGCGGACCTGGTTCTGCGCGCCTTCAAGGTCCTGGGCGGCCGACTGGCCGAACAGGAACATCGCTTCGTACTGATGATTTGCTTTCGCCATGAAACTCTCCCAAGCATGGGGTCTGATCGGGTTTGGCCCGACCGCCGGGAACGATGAATGCGAGCGACTCACAATAAGCCGCGTCGCTCAAGAATAAACCACAAGTGAAACGTGAGGAAATGACGCGTTTGCCAGACCGGAAGCCGACTTAGGCTGAACGGGCAAGTGATTCGTGAAGACGTGAAACGTGATAAATGCTCTTCTCACGTTTCACGTCTTCACGTTTCACTTGCATCGACGCTCGATCGGGCATCAAACCTTGACAACGCCTCATCTCCTCACGTTTCACGTTTTACGTTTTCACTCGCACCTTTTCCGCGATCCGCGTTCTCTTTTTCGGACGCATTAAATGCATTCATCGCGGCCGTCATTCCTTTGTCCATCCACACGAGCAAAGCCTCGACGGATCGCTCGATCGCCGGGCCAAGCTGCTTGCGCTGCTCTTCGGAGAAGCGCCCGAGCACATAATCCTTCTGCGGCACGCGCGGGGGCTGCGGGTCGATGCCGACCCGCAGCCGCGGGTAGTTGCTCGTGCCCAGGGCCCTCTCGATATCGCGGAGCCCGTTGTGCCCGCCGGTGCTGCCGTTTGCCCGCAGGCGGATCTTACCGCAGGGCAACGCGATGTCATCGAGGACGATCATCAGATCGTCGTTCGACAACTGGTAGAACGCCCTGGCCGCCTGCACCGATCGGCCGCTGAGGTTCATGAACGTCAGCGGCTTGAGCAGCAGCACGCGCTTCTGCTTTCCGCCGGTCAGAAATACGGGGCCGTCGAGCATCAGGCCTTCGAAGTTCGAGCGGGCCTGGCGGTCGAAATCGGACGGCCCTGAGATCAGGCCGATTCTGGTCGCGAGCCGGTCGAGCACCTCGAAGCCGACGTTGTGCCGCGTTCCGACGTACTCGCGCCCGGGATTGCCAAGGCCGACGATCAGCTTCATGGACATTTGCGATTTGCGATTTGCAATTTGCGATCGGGAACTCATTCATTCGCAAATCGCAAATCGGCATTCGCAAATCCCTCCTAGCCCTTTGCCTCCCCGCCCTCCGCCGCGGCTTCTTCCTCGGCGGGCTTGCGGCCGATGACCTCGGGCTCGGCGGAGGCAGCCTCCGCAACCTCGGTCGGGGCGGCTTCCTGAACCTCGCGAACCGTGGCCACGATCACATCCTCATCCTGCAACACCCGCACGCCCGGCGGAAGCTGAAGGTCCTTGATGTGCAGCACCGAGTCCTTCTCCATGTCCGCCACGTTGTGCCGGATGACTTCGGGGATATCGGTCACGAGGCACTCGACTTCCAGCTCGCTGATGATCTGCTGGAGCACGCCGCCCTCGGCTTCGCCCTTGGGCGTGCCGCGAAGCTCCAGCGGGACCGTCACTTCGACCTTCTCGTCGAGGCTCACGCGGGCAAAATCCACGTGAATCACTTCGAGGCCCAGGTGATCGTACTGCACTTCCTTGACCAGCACCTTCTCGCTCTGGCCGTCGAGGGCCAGGTCGAACAGGTGGGTGCCGTGTTCCAGGTGTCCGGTCAGCTCCTTGCGTGGAAGCGTCACGGGGATGACGGCTTGCTTGTGTCCGTAAACGACGCCGGGGACGAACCCCGAATCGCGCAGCCGCTTGTTGGCGCGCGAGCCCAGCTCGGTTCGTTGCCGGGCGGTGACTTGGGCGGATTGGGTGGCCATATAAACTCCTACTTGTCAGTTGTAAGTTGCCGGTTCAACCCTCACGTTTCACGTCTTCACGTTTCACTCGCTTCGATGCACGTGAAACGTGAAGACGTGAAACGTGAGGAACACCCGTCGCAACTCGTCACGTTTCTCCTACTCGCTCAAAGCTCTTCCTTTTCCTTCGAAGAGCGCACTGACGGATTCGTTGTGGTGGATACGGTGGATGGCTTCGCCGAGCAGCTCGGCGACGCTGAGAATTTCCAGCCGGTCCTGGATCGGCTCGCAACGGGTGCCGACCGGGATCGTGTCGGTGACGGCCAGCTTAGTGAATTCCGCGTTCGACAGTCGTTCAATTGCCGGCGGAGCAAACACCGCGTGCGTGGCGGCGATGTAAATGTCCTTCGCGCCGTTATCCCGCAGGATCTTGCAGGCCCCGGTCACGGTGCCGGCGGTGGTGATCATGTCGTCCACCATTAGGATGTTCTTGTCCTTCACGTCGCCGATGATGTGGACCGCCTGGACCTCCGACCCGCTCTTTCGCCGTTTGTCGATGATGCAGATCTCGCCGCCAAGCTGGTTGGCGTAAACCTGCGCCCGCTTCACGTTGCCGACGTCGGGTGAAACGAACACGCGGTTCTGGAGCTTCAAACTCTTGAACCACTTGAGCAACACGGGCGACGCACTCAGGTGGTCCACCGGAATGTCAAAGAAGCCCTGGACCTGGGCCGCGTGGAGATCGACCGACACAACGCGATCGGCCCCGGCCCGCTCGAGCAGGTTGGCGACGAGCTTGGCCGTGATCGGCGTGCGGCCTTCGTCCTTGCGGTCCTGGCGGGCGTAGCCGAAGTATGGAATCACGGCCGTCACCTGCTTGGCGCTGGCCCGCCGCAGGCAGTCGATCCAGATGAACAGCTCCATCAAGTACGCGTTCACTGGATGGCAGGTCGGCTGGACGACAAAGCAGTCGCGGCCCCGAACGTCCTCCTCCACCTTCACCATCAGCTCGCCGTCAGGGAACAGCTCCGTCCGCCCGCGGCCCAGTGGGATCTGCAAATAGTCGCAAATCCTCTGCGCCAGCATCGGGTTGGCCCGGCCGGTGAAGAGCTTGAGTTTGTCCGCATCAAGGTGCGACATGATTGCTTTTTTTGTGACACGGGTTTGTAACCCGTGCTAACGGCTCGAAAACCGAAATGCCGTTCTGCTCGCACTGATTATCTTCTCGGATCGGCAGCACGGGTTACCAACCCGTGTCACAGGAAACTCATTCCAACGTCGTCGTCTCCGCCGCCACGTTGCCGCGGATGACCGATCCTTCGGGCACAATACTTTCCCGCGGAAGACACGCAAAGGGGCCGATCGTGCAATCGCCGCCGATGCTCGAATCACGGCCGACAAACGTAAACGGCCGGACGATCGTATCGCGGCCGATCGACACGCCGGACTCAAAATACGTATTGATCCCGCTGACGATGGTCACGCCAGAATCGCGTAGTTTTCGCTGAATCCGGTCCTGCATGACCGCATCCACCTGGGCCTGCTGGTCGCGATCGTTGACCGCCAGCACATCCTCGGCGGTCACCGCCTGCACCGCCACCACCATTTTGCCGGCAGCTCTGAGGATGCCATAAATGTCGGTCAGGTAGTACTCGCCCTTCTTGTTCTCGTTCTTCAGCCGCGAGAGGGCAAACAGCAATTCGTCTGATTTCACGCAGTAGTAGCTGGGAAACACCTCACGGATGTCCCGCTGCTGCGGCGTGCAGTCGATCTGCTCGACGATCTCGATAAACTGCCCCTGCTGATCGCGACACACGCGGCCATATCCTGTCGGGTCGTCAAGCATGGCCGTCGCCATGCTGGCTGCCGCATGCTCCTCATGATGAGCGTTGTGGAGCGTCCGGAGCACTTCGCCGCGGATCAGCGGCCCGTCGCCGGCCAGGATGAACACGTCGCCGTGAAAATCTTTCAGGTGCGGCTCGCAGACCTTGGCCGCGTGACCGGTCCCAAGCTGCTCGGTCTGCTCGACCCACGTGATCCGCTTGTCATCCCCGAACTGGCCGAGGATCTCATCCTTGCCGTAGCCGATCACGACCAGCACGCGATGGCACCCGGCTTCGTAGCAGGCGTCCAGCACGTACTGGAGCATGGGCTTGCCGCAGATTTCGTGCAGCGGCTTGGGCCGCCGCGACTTCATCCGCGTGCTCTTGCCGGCGGCGAGAATGATGGCTGCTGACGACATCAACTGGCCCGCATGGATTCGAACCATGACAAGCAGAACCAAAATCTGCTGTGCTACCGTTACACCACGGGCCAAATCCGTTGATCAATCGTAAGTCGGGCTGGCGAATGGGTCGAGGAAAGGCGGAATTCTCCGCCCAAGCGGAAGTGAAAGGCTGAAACGGTCATCCCAGCCAATTGTCCGGCAATCCTCGTCTACCTATTCGGCCAAACGCCAAACCTCTCGACGATCAGGCAGGTATCCTAGGGGGAGCGGGGCGGATGTCAAGTTGTGGTTACCGTGCCGCTTAAGTCTTGTCCCACAATCGGGTAAACAATCGGATGACCACCCTCCGGCGGATCGATTCGCCGCATTTCAACCCCATATACCCGCGCCAGAACGGTCGGATCGAGCACCTGGTCCGGAAGGCCATCGCTGACAGCCGAACCTTCGTGAAGCAAGACCATCCGGTCGGCGGACGACGCGCTGAGATTCAAATCGTGCGATGCCATGAGGATCGCCATGCCCTGGCGTTGGGCAAGGTCCCGCAGGATTCCCATGAGCTCGGCCTGATGACGCAGATCGAGAAAAGTGTTTGGCTCATCGAGCAGCAAAGCGGCCGGTTCCTGGACCAGGCAGCGGCCAATGAAGACGCGCTGGCGCTGACCGCCGGACAGTTCACCCACCGGCCGCAAGAGGAGCGACTCCAGATTCAGTTGATGGGAAACATCTTGAACGACCGCAATGTCGCGATCCGATTCCAATCCGAAAGCACCCCAATACGGCGCACGGCCCGTGCGAAGGACATCGGAGACCAATTGGTCCGGCTCGAACACGGGGGATTGCGGGAGATATGCCACTCGCCGGGCCAACTCGCGCCGCGACCAGCTTTGAACGTCGCGTCCGTCCCACAACACCTGGCCCGATGCCCGCAGTTGGCCCAGGAGCACGCGAATCAACGTGCTCTTGCCAGCTCCGTTTGGTCCCAGCAGCGCGACCACCTGGCCGGCGTCGACGTGCAGGCTGACGCCACGAAGAATGGGAACGTGGCCGTACGCGAATCTCAGGTCGCGGGCTTCCAGCAGGCTCATGACGCACCCCCGGCGGTTCGGCGCGCTCTCCACAGCAGCACGAGAAAGAACGGCCCGCCCAGAAGCCCGGTGAGAACGCCGACGGGAAGTTGGGATTGAAAGAGCGACTGTTGCGCCAGCAGGCGCGCAACGGCGTCGGCAACCGCCAGCAATATGGCGGCCAATACGGTGGCGGCGGGGAGCAGCCGGCGCTGGTCATACCCGACCACCAGCCGGGCCACGTGCGGGCAGATCAGGCCGACGAATCCGATCGGCCCGCTGATGGCGACGACGGAAGCCGTCATGACCGAGGCGATAACGATCCCGCCCCACCGAAGGCGGTTGATTCGCACGCCCAGCGACTCGGCCTCGCTGTCGCCCAGCGGCGCGACGTTGAACTGGCCGGCAAGGTAGGCGAGCACGAGCCAGCCCACTGCGAAACACCAGGCCGCGGCCCACTCCTGTTCGCGTGTGAGATTGGTCTGGATCCCGCCCACGAGGAACGTAAAGACCCCGCCGCGCGAGACGATCTCGGGATGACGGAAGAAAATCAACAGATAAATGGAGCCGTTGAAGGCGTTCACGATGACGCCCACCAGGATCAGCGTGACGGGTTCGATCCTTCCGCGGCGGCTGGAGATCGCCAGCACCAGGGCAACGCTGGCGAGCGCGCCGACGAACGCGAACACCTGCTGCCCCGCCGCCTGAACGGGCGCGGCGAGCGTCGCCAGCGATCCCACGTACCAGAGCAACGCCAGCAGCGACGCGCCGCTGCTGGCGCCCAGCAGATATGGGTCGGCCAGCGGGTTCCGCAGAATCGCCTGATATACGACACCGGCCGCTCCCAGCGCAGCACCAATGAGGGAGGCCAGCAGGACGACCTCCATTCGGTACCCTCGGACAAACGCATCCGTGGGCCAGCCGATCGCGCCGGTGGAACCGATGCACATGCACCCCGCGGCCACAATTGCCCAGAGCATCGCCCCGATCAGGAGCGTTGCGATCATTCGCCCGGGCCCCCAGCGCTTCACGGCGACGTCCTCGAAGTGGCCGATTGCGATGCGGGGCTGGCGTGCGGATGGAGCACATCGGCAAACTGTTGGGCAACCTGAGCCACGCGCGATCCCGGCTGCATGACGGAGCTTTCGGTGAACGCCCAGACGTGATGCTTCTTCACCGCCGGCATGTCGGAATAAGAGTTCCACGCCGCCCGGGCCTTTTCCGCCGCCTCGACATCCGCACCTGGCATCAGAATCAGAACCGCATCGGGGTGCAGCGACATGATGGACTCGCGATCGAGGGTGACGTAGCCGTGCGACGTCACGGCGTTGTCACCGCCGGCCTGTCGCAGCAGATCGTCCAGGTAAGTCCCTGTCCCCGCCAGCTCCATTCCGGAAGAGCCGGTCACGATGATTGTGCGAACGGGTGGCAACCCTTCGACACGATGATGAACCTCGTCCAATGCGTCGCGAATCTCTTTCGACTCTTTAGCGGCTGCGGCCGATTCGTCACAGGCATCGCCGAGCACTGAGATCATTTTGAACACATCGTCGAGCCGGTCAAAGCGAACGTTCACTTGCTTAATGTTCAACTCCCGAGCCCGTTCTACAAAGCCTGGCGGATTGTGGCCGGTGCCATATTGCGTGACGATGCAGCTTGGCCGGATCTGAGCCAGTTTTTCCCAGTCAATCGTCTGATAGTCTCCGACCTTCGGCAGCCCGCCGGCGTCCTGGTCATAATTGCTGACCGCCACGAGATGTTCGCCCGCACCCATGCCGCGAACAAGGTCGGTCGCCGCCGGAACGAGCGAGGCGATCGTCGGCGCTTTGGCGACTGACGGCTGCGACGGTTCTGGTTTGGAGGCCCGGTCGCAACCGGTCAGCACAATGAGAATCACTGCAACGGCCGCTCCAAAACCTTGGAGCTTCAAAGGTGGGATGCCGCCAACGGCGCAATAAGCCTCCTGATCGCCAGCGGCAAAGCCGGGGCTCCTGCCGCGCCCCCGCAATAAAGGGGACATTCCTATTTTTCTCACCGGTAAAATAGGAATGTCCCCTTTATTGAGCCGGGACTTTGGTGCGAACGCCGGCTGGGCGGAAGAGTCACCCTCTGGGAACGCGATCACGTGCGATCGTCTTGCGTTCACCGCTCGCCGCCTTTGCGTGCCTGCTCCGCAAGCATCTGCTGGAGACTGGATAGTTGCTTGGCAGTTGCCGACCCTTCGATGGCGCGAACCGCGATCTCCTGAACCTGTCCGTACGCCTTTTCTGACTGGCCCAGCAGTCGCGCGATCTGATCGGCCTGTTCCTTGACGGTCTGTTCCAGAGACTGGATGCGCGTGGTCAGCACGTTCTTTTCGCCGGCGAATTCCCGCTTCAGCAATTCTTCGCGTGCGGCGGCGTCCTGCTGCTGGCGGGCCAGAGCATCCTTCACGGCCTTCGCAATCGCCGCGTCGAGTTCCCTGGGGAATCCATCCACTCGCTGCCGCAGCGATGCAACCTCTTCTTCGCGCGTTTGGACCGCCCGCTCGCGCTCCTGCAATTGGCGTTCGGCGGTCGTCTTGCGTTCGGACAGGTCCTTCTCGGACTTGGCCATTTCGTCGGCAAACTGGTCGCGGGACTGCTGCTGCTCGCGGGCGAAGGCATAACGATATTCCTCCTTCTCCCGCTCGCGGCGTTTCTGCTCGGCCGCATCGCGCTCCCTGGCCTCGGTCTCGCGCTGCTTTTTCTCGCGTTCCCATTCGGCACGGGTTTCCTCGATCTCGCGCTGAAGCTGTTGCTTCATCTCCGAGAGCTCATTCTCGTGCTGCACCCGCTGTCGCTCGTGCGACTCGATCAGCGCCGTTAACGTGGAAGCCGACCGCTGGATCTCATAGATCTCTTTCAGCTCGGCGTCCTTTGCGACGATGGCCCGCTGGATCTGAACATAGCGGGCGACCTGTTCCTCCAGTCGATCGGAAAGCTGAGTAAGCATCTTTCCGATGGTCGATTTAAGCTCGCCGATCGACTTGACGACGCCCTCGGTCGAAAGTTCGTCCGCCGCGGCGACGGCCTGTGCGGCCGCGCGGGCCTCGATCTTCTCCTCGGGCCGGGCCTGCGCCTCTTTTCGCTCGGCCACCGTCCTTTCCGATTCGGCCAACGCTTCGAGCATCTGCTGCCGGGGCGCGCGTTTCTTGCTTGAAGAGGTCGCGGTCTTCTCAGCCATTTTTCTTCACTCCATAGCCGTTTGAGTTCCGATTCTGCCGGATTCGAACTGGGTCATGTTATCAGTTGTGCCGGGCGTTCAGAAGCGCCACGAACGTATGTGTCAGGTGAGCGTTTTTTGACACCGCTGGATTTATCAGAATTCCACGACAAACATCCAAGTCCCCACCCGGCAACGGCCGATAACTTGGGGCATGAGCCAAATAACTGAAGGACTGGTGATGAGCGAACAACAGAAACTCCTGTCGCGAATCGGGAACTGGTTCCGCAAGAATCCGGCCAGTCCCGAAGAGCAATCATTCGTCGACGAACACGAGCACACCGACTCGACGCTGCTGGATGAATCGCACGGCAGCGGCGGCAGTGGCCCCGACGGCATGGAACCCCGCAACACCTTCCTCCGCCCCTGGGCCAAGCGCGACCAGGCGATCGATAACCTCAATCGCGGCATCGGCGCCCTGGCCGACCTGCTGGGCTCCATCCGTGAAAACATGGAGAAGCAGTCCGCCCGCCAGGAAGATCTGCTGAACCACATGGCGAGCCTGCCCGAAGCGCTCAAGGCGATCCCCGAAGCCGGCCGCGTTCAGAGCGAAGCCCTCAAGGCGATCCATCAGCAGATCGAGCGGCAGGCAACGCAGCAATCCAAGCTCGGCGACGTACTCGACCGCATCAGCCAGGCCGACGTCCGCCACGGCAAGACGCTCGATGCCCTGCATCAAACCGTCGCATCGCTCAACGAGCACGACCGCGCGATCACCGGCAATCTCACTTCGCTGGGATTGGCGCTGGAATCCATGACGAACAACTCGACAGCCAGCACGCAGGTGCTCGAGCAGTTGCGCGACAACTCCTCCCGCCGCGACGGCGAGCTCGAACGCATCATCAAGCGGCAGAACACCCGCTTCACGACGCTGCTCACGATCGCGATCGTCCTCTCGATCGCGGCGCTGACCGCCGTGTCGATCTTCGGGTATCTGGCGTATGACACGCTGACGAAGATCAAGTAAGACACCGAATGTCTGAGGACAGCAGCCCGCTTGGTCGGACCTGGTGGTCGGACCGAGCGGGCTGCGTTGTTTCGCGCATTCATGTAGCACAGCCGCCCCGGCTGTGATTCATCTTTTGTGGCACAGCCGCCCTGAGCGGCCGCTCATTTAGTCTTGAGGGCCTGCTCAGCTCCAAGCGGGACCAGATAAACCCTCATCCCATTGAACCCAAACGGCTTCCAATTCTCCGGTACACGTTCCGTGCCGGGTAGCCGTTGCTGTTCCGCAACCGATCGGGCCTGAAGCCCGGTCAGCTTGGCGTTGAGCCGCTGAATCTCCTGTCGCAACGTCTCGTTGCGGCTTATCTCGTCGGCATACAACTGCCTGAGCATTGCGATCTCCTGGTCCCTGGAGTCCGGTGCTTTGTTGGACTGCTGAGGCGTGGCGGAGACACTCGCAATCGCGGCAAAGGCGAGAAAGAATGAAATGGTGGGACGGGGGGACATGTGAACCTCCGGAAGGGGTGCGCTATACATCGTAGCGTTTTGACGCCGCAGTCGGCAATTGGTTCCCGGCACTTGCTCGGGGCGGCGCACTCTCGAACAATTCTCCGCATGGCATCTGACGACCTGCCGCTGAGGTATCTAACGCCTCCCCAATGGGCGCAAACGGCGCTCGAGAAGCCGCTCGAGCTGTTGAACGATCACGCTCATCTGGAGAAGAAGGCGGCGGCTAACGCACTGGAGCTGGTGAATCGCTGGCCTCAACCAAATCCACCGGAGAACTGGGTTGCGGCCATGACTGCCATCGCCCGCGACGAAGTGGAGCACCTTTCAGTCGTCTGTCGTCTGCTGGCTCGCCGCGGCGGAAGGCTCACCCGACAACATTCCAACCCGTATGCCAGCCGGCTTCGCGATCTGGTCCGCAAAGGTCAGGGGCCTGCGGAGCTGGTGGACCGGCTTCTGGTTTCCGCCCTCATCGAAGCCCGGTCCTGCGAACGCTTCCGGCTGCTCGCCGACGGCTGCCCAGACCCTGAACTGGCCAGGCTCTATCACGGCCTGTGGGCCAGCGAGCACGGGCACTACCTCACGTTCGTCCAACTGGCCCAGCAGGTTCAATCGACTGAGCAGGTTGACACGCGCTGGGATGAAGTGCTCGACCGGGAAGCCGCGATCATCCGTTCACAGGAACCCGGATCACGGATGCACAGCGGCCTGCCCCATGAGTTCTGACGCGAACGGATTCCGGGCTTCGCATACAATTCCGCCGTGCATACCAGCTCAACGGAACCGCCGGTCGCACAGCTCACGGGATCAGTATCGCCCGAGCAAGGCAGCTCGACGACGCGGCCCATACGGGTGATCTACGCCGCCGGGCCCGGGGACGTGATCGGTACCTTTCGCTACTGGCGCGAGGGCCGGGATGATCCGGGACAGGTCGCGATGACCTACTCCGGTCAGTTCTTCGACGTCTGCCGCGAGCTGGGCGCGCACGGCTACGCGATCGCGTCGCACCCCCGGCGGGAAGTCGTCCACGATGGGGTGTTCCGGGTCGAGCATCGAACGATCCCCTTCGCCAAAGCGGCGGGGCCGCTGTACCACCTCGGGCAGATCTGGATGGGAATGCGGATGATCGCGGCCGCGATGCGGTACCGCGCCGATGCAGTGGTGATCTGCGACGGGACGTGCCACTGGTTTCCCCTTCGCGTGCTGCCCCGGCTTGGCATCGCGGTCATCCCGACGATTCACTGCATGCTCTGGAAGCGAAGCACGCCGCCGCGGGGTCGAATCCAGCGGATCATCCAGCGGCTGAACCGTCCGTTTTGGCGCCGCTCGGCTGCCAGCATTCTGTCGGCCTCTGCGGATATTACCCGGCAACTCGATCAGGTTACCGACGGCCGTCATCGCCCGGTCATGGAGTTCCTGCCAACCTACCGCACGGGAACCTTCGTCGCCGATGTGGCGCCACCAGCCCCCCCGCCGTTTCGCGTGCTGTTTGCGGGACGAATCGAGGCGTACAAGGGCGTGTTCAATCTGCTCGAAATCGCGAGCCACTTCAAAGCCGCCGGAAGAAACGACATCGAATTCGACCTGTGCGGGGCCGGCTCAGCGCTGGACGAACTGGGGCGACAGGTCCACGAGGCAGGGCTTGGCGATCGCTTCCGTCTGCACGGCCACTGCGACCGCCCCACCATGCGGGAGATGTTCCGCCAATGCCACGTGCTGATCGTTCCCACGACGACGGACTTTGCCGAAGGATTCAACCAGGTGGTTGTCGAGGGCGTACTCGCGGGCCGGCCGGTCATCACATCCGACGTCTGCCCCGCGCTCGAATACGTTCGCGATGCAGTGATCGAAGTTCCGCCCGACGACGTGAGCGCGTACGAGGCGGCCATCGTTCGGCTTCACGACGATCCATCACTTTACGAACAGAAGCGCGCCGCGTGCGGCGTCCTTCAAACGCAGTTCTACGACGAATCCCGCGGCTGGGCCGCGGCGTTGCGGAAGGCGCTGCTCTGTGTCCGCACCCGCTGCGGCTCCGAGTAGACGTTCATCCGCGGGCCGCGAATGAAGCCGATGAGCGTCTGCCCACTGTCGCGTGCGAACTCCACCGCCAGCGACGAGGGGGCCGAGACCGCCGCGACGATCGGGATCCGCCCGGCCAGCGACTTCTGCATGATCTCAAACGATGCCCGCCCGCTCACCATCAGGATGTGCCTGTCGAAGGGAAACAGGCCGTTGAGGAATCCGTACCCGAGCACCTTGTCCACCGCGTTGTGCCGGCCGACGTCTTCGCGAACCA
>Ga0134125_10004188_pt1 | contig 16530 bp, 9 predicted proteins | sample KB31751_FD_96464 | JGI IMG/M metagenome (GOLD analysis project Ga0134125, IMG submission 96464) | Terrestrial soil microbial communities with excess Nitrogen fertilizer from Kellogg Biological Station, Michigan, USA - KB3-175-1 | ecosystem: Environmental > Terrestrial > Soil > Unclassified ...
CGCGCCCAGCTCATCGTCGGCGTCGTTCGCCGCCAGATCGAGCGCGGCGAAGTCGTCCGCGGTTCCGGCACCCTCGAAGTGCTGCCGGACGGTTACGGCTTCCTTCGCAGCCAGGCCCACAACTACCTGGCCAGCCCCGAAGACATCTACGTGTCTCCGTCGCAGATTCGCCGCATGAGCCTCCGCACCGGGCTCGTCGTCGAAGGGCCGATCCGCCTGCCGATCGAGAATCAGGACAACTTCGCCCTGATGCAGATCGAGCTGGTGAACGGCAAGACGCCGGACGAGGGAACGGCCGTCACGAGTTTCGAAGACCTGACGCCGCTCCATCCGGACAAGCGCCTGATCCTCGAAACCGCGCCGGACGAGCTGTCGATGCGGATCGTCGACCTGGTCACGCCGGTGGGCAAGGGGCAGCGCGGCCTGATTGTCGCCCCGCCGCGGACCGGCAAAACCGTCCTCCTCGCCAAGATGGCCAACGCCATCATCCACAACCAGTCGGACGCTTACGTGTTCGTGCTGCTGGTGGACGAGCGGCCGGAAGAAGTGACGGAGATGCAGCGGCTGGTGAACAGCCCGAATGCCGAGGTCGTGGCGAGCACGTTCGACGAACCGCCGGAGGAGCACATCCACGTCGCCGACATCGTGCTCGAAAAGGCCAAGCGCATGGTCGAAATGAAGCGGGACGTAGTGATCTTGCTCGATTCGATCACGCGGCTAGCGCGGGCCTACAACACGGAAGCGCCGGGCGGCGGCAAGTTGCTCTCCGGCGGTCTCGATTCCAACGCCATGCAGAAGCCGAAGCGGTTCTTTGGCGCCGCCCGCAACGTCGAGGAAGGCGGCAGCCTGACCATTCTCGCCACCACCCTCATCGACACTGGCAGCCGCATGGATGAGGTGATCTTCGAGGAGTTCAAGGGAACCGGCAACAGCGAACTCCACCTCGATCGCCGGCTCGTCGAGAAGCGCGTTTATCCCGCCATCGACGTGAACCGTTCCGGCACGCGGAAGGAAGAACTGCTGCTGCACCCGGACGAATACGAGCGCATCCGCATGCTTCGCAAGGTGCTGGCCGACATGCATCCGGTGGAAGCGATGGAACTGCTCGTGAACCGGGCGAAGAAGACGAAGAGCAACGCCGAGTTCCTGATCAGCATGAACCTCGGTTAAGGTGACGCTCCGCTCCGCCTCGCGGCTAATCGAGGGATTGCCGCGTTGCGTTATGCGAAATTCCAGATTTGTACCGCCCCGGCCATGTCGGCGGCGGCGAGCCACTTCCCATCCGCCGACCAACTGAGCGCGTGCAGCCAGTCCTTGAACTGCCCGCCGCGCGGCTTCCCGACCTCGGCCACCAACTTCTTCGACTCCGTATTCCAGATGCGCACCACGGTGTCGCGCCCGGTCGAGGCCAGGTGCTTGCCGTCCGGATGGAAGGCGAGATCGGTAATTCCGTTCAAATGGCCAGGCGTCAGGTCGGCGAGCAACTTGCCGGAACCGGGGTCGAGCAAGGCGACCTTGGCGGTCTCCGTTTCGCCGCCGCGGCCAAGGGCGAGCAACTTGCCGTCCGGCGAATAGGCCGCCGCCGAGAGATATACCTTCTTGAACGGTTCGCCGATGTCGCGGATCAATTCGCCCGTCTCCGCGTTCCACAGTTTCACACCGGCATGCCGCGCCGAATCGAAGACGACCGGGTAACGTTCACTGACGCAGGCTTGCTTCTTATCCGGCGAAAGGCCCACGGCGTACGCCCATCCCTTCACTTTCCACTGCTTGCGAATGGCGGCCTTCTCGCGATCCCAGACGATCACTTGCCCGGCGTCGTCGCCACTGACGAACGTCGTGCCGTCGCGGGCCAGGTCGAGGTTAATGACCCATTCGCGATGAGCGTCCAGCGTGCGACTGGGTTTCACGATGCCGACCTTCGCTTCGAGCAAGGCGGGAATCTTGCCGCTGCGGCCCTTCAGCGCCGCGATGGCAGCGGCGTTGAGCGGGATCGTTTCCGATGGAGCGGCCATTGCGGCGCCATCCCAGTAACGGATCGTGTGGTCGTAGCTGGCGGAGAGGAGCGTTTTGCCGTCCGGCGTGGCGGCCAACTTGGAAACGACGTTCGAGTGGCCATCGAGGCGCAGGATCGGCTTCGGCGCCGGGCTGCCGACTTGATCCGGAAGTTCCCAGACGAGAATTTGGCCGAGGTTGTTCCCGGCAGCGACGCGCCGCGTCGGCCCGAGGAATGCAACCGACGTGACCCAGTCGGCATCCCACGTCAGGCTCCAGGCGAGTTTCGATTTGGTGAAGTCGGGCATGAATGGTCTCCGGCCGCTCCGAGGCCGACTATACCACAAAGCGCGACGCGGTTCGAGCGGTGTCGGGAAATCCGCCACTGTCCGTTAATCGTAATGAAAAACCCGACAGGCCGGGTTGCTTCGCGAAAAAGCCCGACCTACTATGTGAGTGTCTCGCCGGGTGGTGACAGCAGTGAATGGGCGACGCTGCTGACATCTCCGGCGAGACACTTTCATTTCTCCCGCGCATTTCCCGTATCATTCCCTGCAATCCTCTGCCGTAATCTCACCCAGCCACACCATGCGGCCGCTCATCGATTTCCTTCATGGCAAGTGGTTTTTTCGCATTTGCTACTCCGTGGCCGCGGGGTTGCTGTTGTTGGCCATCGGCAAATTCACGCAACGCGAATGGATTCGGAGCGAGGGGGAGACGGAACTAGCCGCCGCCATCGCCGAGACGGAGAAGGCTGATCCGAATTGGCGTTGGGACGACCTGAACGCAAAGCGGACGCGGCCGCCGGAAGGCCGCAATGGCGCCGACCTCCTGCCAATTATCAAGAAGCAAACGCCCAAGGACTGGGGCAAAAAACTTCTCAGTGAAGAATGGGAAGCGGAGCGGAATGTTCCCGCCAATGCTCGATATTCCAAGGAAGTGATTGCCGAGGTGCGTCGCGAATGCATCGCCGCCAAGGATGCCATCGCGACGGCCCGCAGGTTCAAAGATTATCCATTCGGCTTCCACAGCGTGGAATTGGCCCCGAACCCGATCAGCACCTTGATTCCCTACGTTCAGGATGCGCGGTCGATTCCCATGCTGCTCCGATGGGATGTTGTGCTTGCCGTGGAGGACGGGGACAGCCCCCAGACAGCCGATACCTTGCTCGCCATGCTGAACGGCTCTCGCTCGATTGGCTCGGACCCCCTGGAGATCCCGCAAATCGTCCGCCGCATCACTCGGGGGCTTGCCACACGATCGCTCGAATGGGCCATGGCACAGGGCGAGTTACCGGAAGATCGCCTGGCACTTCTTCAGACCGCCTGGGCAAGCGATGCCGAAGAACCGCTCTTGCTGTACGCGGCTCTCGGCGAGCGCGCCAGCTCGGACGTGCTCATTTTCAACTTGCAATCGGGAGCCATCGAACACCGCGACTTCGTCGGCAAAGATGATGAAGAAAGCACGCTCGGTCGGCTCGGTTGGTGGGGATACCGAGTTCGCCTGTCGGCCGATCGCGCACAGATCCTGCGGCAAGGAAACCAATGGGTGGAATTCGCCCGAAAGCCCATCGAAGAACAGGTGCGTGCGCGAAGCACGCTTCGGGTTCCAGAAATCGACGAGAAGCACAAGGTCGCCGCAATCCTGATCGCGATGTCCGACTCAGGCCTTACTACACTGGCCAGGGCCCAATGGCGTTCCGTCGCGGAGATGCGCTGTGCCGCCGTGGGGATCGCTTGCGAGCGCTTTCGCCTGAAGCACGGACGCTGGCCAGAGGCGCTCGCCAAACTGGCTCCCGACTATCTGCCGGCCGTTCCACTCGATCCGTTCGACGGCAAGCCGCTGAAGATGAAATCGCTCGCCGACGGCGTCGTCATTTATTCGATCGGCGCGGACGGCGACGATAATGGCGGCGTTCTGCGCCGCGACAGCAACATCTACGGCCGGGACGAAGGCTTCCGGCTTTGGAACGTGAAGGATCGCCGCGTTCCCCCGCCGCCGCGGCCGAAGCCTTCCCCGGACGACGAGCCATGAAACGCCTGAGGCGGTTAGCGATCGGCTTCGCGGTGCTGGTCGGGGTGCTCGCCCTGATCGTGGTGGCGGCCGAGGCGATGCTGCACAATTCGGGTGCGAAGAAGTTGGCGGAGGTGACCGGAGTCACGGATGCGGCGGAACCGGGTTGGCGGATCGACGACATCATGGCCGCTCGCCAGGCGACCCAGCCGCCAGCGGGCGCGAACACCGCGCCGGTCGTGCTTTCGCTCCACGCCGCCAACGATACCGAAGCGTGGAAGCACATCGCACAGTCCGATGATGCCGTGGGCTATGGGGGCTTCGCGGTCAATACGACGCCGGAATTCGCACGAGTGATTTGGCTGATGCAAGCCCACCACGTTGCGAAGGGAGTCAACGACGCCGCGGTCGAACAGCTGCTTTCCAAGGAGTTCCTCAAACAAGCCGGCGGCTTCTACCAACTGACGATTGCCGAGAACCCCTATGCGACGCTCTTGCCGCACGTGCAGAAGGCGCGCGAGGTAGCCTACTGGCTTGCCCTAGACTCCCGTTATGCGGCACTCGCGGGGCATCCGGATCGCGGCATCCGGGCCGCTCGCGCCCAACTCGTCGCCGGCCGTTCCATTGGCGACGAGCCTTTCCTTATCTCGCAGTTGGTGCGGATCGCCTGCGCCAACAACGCGGCTCAATCCGCGCTTCAAGTGCTCGCCTGGGGTAAGCCACAGGACGGGCTGGCCGAACTGCAGGCGGAGTTCCGGACCGAGGCGGACTTCCCGTGGCTGCTCACCGGCCTCCGCGGCGAACGGGCCATTGTCGATAAGGCGTTTGCCGATTTCGAAGCCGGCAAGCTGAAGTTCCGCGATGTCCGAGCGATGGTGGGTGGTTCCAATGACAATCCACTCGAAGCCTTGGGCGCCCAACTTTACAAGGGCCTGTTGCCCGGCGACCACGCCAAGTCACTCGAGATGTTGAATGCCTACATTGCGGCCGCAAAGTTGCCGCCGCACCAGCAATTGGCGGCGTTCCAGGCAATCCCGCTGCCGCCGCGGCCGCCGGAAGAGTTCCGCTACATCATCACCAGCCTGCTTCTGCCGGCATGCCAGAAAGTGACGCAGGCCAGTTTGCGAGCGAGAGCGCAGTTGCTCGCGGCTTCCACGGCCATCGCTTGCGAACGCTTCCGCATGGCCAATGGGCGCTGGCCGAATTCGCTCAACGAGATTCCAAAAAGCATGCTGCCGGAGGTTCCCACCGATCCGTGCGACGGCCTGCCGCTTCGCTACCAGGAACTTCCGGACGGCATCGCGGTTTACTCGGTGGGCGTCGGCGTGGAGTTGGAGAGCGCCCGCCAGCGCCGCCGCCAGGAAGGCGACCCGCTGGCCGAACTCGGCATCGGCTGGAAACTGTGGAACCCCGAGAAGCGCGGAATCCCAATAGCTTACTGATCGCCATTCGCTATTCACACTTCCTCGTTGCAGGCCTACTACGGCCATGAGTACTCGTTCCTTCGGCGACTCCACCAAGAACCAAACTGACACATCTCAGCGGCTCGGATACAATCACGGCGTTCGCCAAACCTCCTGGGAACTCGCACCATGACGCAGCTCTTCCGCTTGGCCCTGCTGGGCGTGGCCGTCGCTTTCGCCGTGCCGGGGTTGGCCGCCGAGCCGCTTCCCAAAGGGGCCAAAGCCCGCCTCGGCACGACCGTTCTCCGCGACCCGACCACCTGGAACGGGGCCATCCTGCTCGCGGACGGCAAGCACTTGGCCGCCCATTCCGCCAAGGGCCTGGTGAAGATCGATGCGGCGACGGGGGAAGTTGCCGGGACGCTGAGCGAGAAGGGGGGCGGTTTCGATCGCCGCATCTTATTGTCGCGCGATGCCAGCCGGGCCTTGAGCCTCACCTTCTCGACGGCATCCGTGTGGGATGTGGCTTCCGGCAAGACGCTCGCCGACGTCAAGCGGACGATTCCCTACGGCGACACCGCGGCCGCCCTTACGCCCGACGGCAAGTTCTTCGCCCTCGGCGGCGCCGCGGACTTTAACGCCAAGGATAAGCCGGTCACCGCGATCGTTTGGGATGTCGAGAAGAACGCCAAACTGGCCGAAGTGCAGGTGATGCAGAATCAGATGGCGCACGTGGCCCTTTCGCCGAACGGCAAGCTACTGGCCACCTGGGGCTCGCACTTCGAACGGAACCCGCCCAAGGAAGGGTTAGAACCGGGCAAAGACCCGGGCCGCATCGTGCAGATCTGGGATACGGCCAGCGGTAAGGAACTGGCAAAGGCGACGGCCAACGGCTTCGGCGTCCGCCTGCTTTTTTCCCCCGACGGCCAGATGCTTGCGATCGCCAGCGGCAGCGGGTCGATTCGCCTGGTCGATCCGAAGACGGGCGCCGATCGCCGGCTGCTGTTCGCGCGCTCGGATCAGGGCGTTCGCATGGCGTTTTCCGCCGACGGCAAATCGTTCGCCTCCGGCGGCGGCGACGGCGCGATCCAACTCTGGAGCCGCGCCGACGGCAAACAACTCGGCACGATTCTTTGCCCCATCGGGGCGCTGGCCAGCGGCATTCGCGGCATCGAGTTCCTTGCCGCCGACCGCGCCGTCGTTTGGGCCGTCGTCGGCTTCACCGCCGTCGTTTGGGAAGTGCCCTCCGGCAAGCTGATCTCGCCGCTTTCCGGCAACGTCGGCCCGGTCGTCTCGGTTCGCTTTCAAGGTGAAGGCAAGGAAATACTCACCGGCGACACCTTCGGGCAGATCATTCGCTGGGGTCAAGATGGGAAGGAACTCGGCGCGGCGCGGTTGCGGAACGCGGGCAGCTACGGCCTCTTGAGCCGCTACGCCACCACGAACGTGCTCCTTTCGCCCGATGGCAAAAAGGCAATCTCCGAGCAGAATTCCGGAGCGGTCTACGATGCGGCCACCGGCTTGCAAACCGCCATGTTCCAGGGGGTCGGCAACGACACGCACGCTTACATTTGCCGCGATGCCCACACCGTCCTCCTGATTCCCAACACTGGCTTCCCGCCGAAGCCGCAGTTGAAGACGCTGAAGATCGCCGTCTGGGATTCGGCCAGCGGCAACCCTCTCGGCACGATTGAAACGCCCAACGGCGACATTCTCCACGCCGACGTCACTCCGGATGGCTCCAAACTGGCGACCGTCCTTCATTCCCGATCGATGGATGGCAAGAGCACCTTTTACGTCATCGGCTGGGATCTGATGACGGGGAAAAAGCTGGGCGAATTCTCGGAGCCCGGCGGCTTCAGTTCCACTTCGCTGGCCATGGCCCCGGACAATGCCACGGTGGTCGTCAGCACGCCGGGAGGCAAGCTCTTGGGAATCAGCCTCGCCGATGGCAAAGTGGCGAAAGAGATCGACGTGGCCCGGCGCGGCTTGTCGGCCCCGCCCGTCTTTTCGCCGGACGGCAAATTGCTGGCCTTCGCGACCACAGCGGGCTTCGGGCCCCAGGCGCACGGCGCGATTACGATCGTCGACTGGTCGACGGGCAAGCCGGCGGGCGGCTTCAAAGGGCACAGCGCCCCGATCGCTTGCCTGGCGTTCGCCCCGGACGGCAAGACCCTGGCCAGCGGCAGCTACGACACGACCGTGCTGCTCTGGGATGTGGACAAAGCAGCGAAGGAGTAATGTGCGGCCGGCATCCAGCCCATCGCGCTCCCCGTTGGTCGCGGCTAATCTAGGATTCCCTCTTACCGCTGGAAGTTCACCAGAATCCGGTCGATGAACGGGCGGCTAATGTCGCGGAAGCGGTCGAAAGTTTCCCGGTCCACCGTGTAAACTTCCACTCGATCGATCGCCCGCACCGTGGCGTTCCGCGGTTGATTCATCAGCAGCGCGACCTCGCCGAAGTAGCGGCCGGGGCCCATCTCGTCCAGTTTCTCAGTGCGGCCGTCGGTCGTTCGCGTCACCTCCACCCGGCCGCGGCGGATCAGGTAAAACTTGCTGTGCTCGTCCACCGCCTCCCCTTGGTGCAGGATCACGCTGCCGGGTTCGTGGAGTTCGACGCGCCCGGGCTGGGCCTGCACCTGGTCGGGCCGCACGAGTTGATCCGGATGTACGCCGATCAGAATCTGGTCGGCGATCTTCTGCTGTTCTTCCGGCAGAATCGCGGCGAAGACCGGCGATTGCCGCAATCCCTCGCGGACGAACAACCGCTCGGCGACCACCACATTCGATTGAATGCGGCCGCGATCCATGTTCACGATGCGGTCGGCCAGGTTCATGATGCGGGCATCATGCGTGACGATCAGGCTGGTGGTGCCTGTCTGCGCCGCGATCTTTTTCAGGAGCGGGATTTGCCACTCGGCGAGGCGGCCGGCTTCGGAGGAATCGCCGGCGGGGCGAACGAGGCGGTCAAGTTCAGCATCGGGTCGGGTGCGGGCCAGCGAGCGCAGCAGGGCGACGACGGCGAGGCCGGTGTTGGCGTCGAGGGCGGCGGTCGGTTCGTCGGCGAGTACGAGCTTCGGGCGATTGATGAGGGCGCGGGCGATGGCGACGCGCTGTCGCTGACCCCCCGAAAGGGCCGCAGGCTTATGGGTGAGCTTCGGCCGCTGCTCCTTGCCGTGGATGTCGCGCTCGCCGAGCAGCAAGTAGCCGAGCAGTTCGTTCGCGTCTTCCGCGGGGTCCGAGGCCGTCGGCTTCAGCCGCTGCGCCATGCGGACGTTCTGCAACGACGTGAGCGAATCGAAGAGATTGTGCCGCTGGAAAATGAAGCCGATGAGCCGGCGGACGCGAACCAGATCTTCTTCCTTCATCCCATTTAAGGCGGCGTAGTCGCCGGCGTCCGGGTTCCAGACTTCGATTTGCCCCGATTGCAGAGTCCGCAGCCCGCCGATGAGCGTCAGCAGCGTGGTTTTGCCGGAACCGGACGGTCCGCTCATGATGACGAGTTCGCCGGGCATCACTTCGAGGTTGTTATCGAAGAGAACCTGGGTGCGCGTCTCGCCTTCGCCGAAATGGTGGTTCACTCCGCGGATGCGGAGGACGGGCGAGCCGGGCAGCGGCAGTGACGGCGGCATGTCGTTGCGCTTCGGCTCCTACTTCTTCTCGATCTGTTGAACGGCGACGGCGGCAGCCTTTTTAACCCGATCGTTCTCGTCGTTGAGTAGCGGCTTAATCCCGGCGAGCACGGGCTTGGCCGCGGGGCCGAGTTGACCCAGCGAGCGGACGGCGTCGCGGCGCACATTCCAGGCCGAATCCTTGAGCGCCTTGGCGAGCGCCGGAATCGTTTCCGGATACTTCGCGGCCGCGGCCGGCCCCAGTGCGCCGATCGCTTCCGCCGCAATCTCGCGCACCTTGTCGCTTGGGTCGTTGGCCATCAATTGGATGAACTCGGGCACCTGCGGAATGGCCGCCGCGCCGATCTTGGAGAGCGCTCGCACCGCCTGAAAGCGGACAGCCGGGTCGCCGTGCTTCATCAGTTCAACGAGTTTGGGGATGGCGCTCTCGGCCGCGGGGCCGTACTTGGCGATGGCGCGAATCCCTTCGAGCGGCGGACTGTGGACAATCAACTTCGGCAAGGCATCCGCGGGAAGGTCGGGGGCCAAGGCTTCGACGGCCTGAAAGGCGACGCCGCGGACAATGGGGTCGGGATCGTCGAGCGCTTGGAGCAAGGCCTCGCCGCCGCTTGTGCCATCCTTGCCCATTTGCCGGATCGCATCGGCGGCGCGGCCGCGGGCCTCCGGCTCGGCGGCATGCTCCATGATCCAGGCGCAGACCGGCACGGCGTCACCCTTGCCGCGCGTCAGTGCTTCGCGGGCGGCGGTGCTTCGCACGTCGTCGGTTTGGACCAGGTCGCGCCGCCAGGCGGTCGCTGAACGCCCTTGGAAAAAGGGCTCGCCGCCGACCCATCCTTGCACGCGCGCGTCGGGGTCGAGGAGGGTGAAGCCGACCGCGGCCGCGACGATGAGGCCGATGGCCAGGATGAACAAGGAACGTCGCTTCATTGCGCCTCTCGGTGGGCGTTGCCGTCCTCGATAGTGTACGACGCGCTCGCCGTTGGGTCGCGGCCATTGAACTTCAGGTAAGTAATGACAAGGCACCAATCACCCATAACCTCCCCCCTTGTGGGGGAGGTCGCCGACGAGCGAAGCGAGTCGGCCGGTGGGGGGTTTCTAATTTGCTGGTGTTTTACCCCCCACCCGCCGAACGTCGTCTCTGCGAGACGACATTCGTCGACCTCCCCCACAAGGGGGGAGGTGTAAGACGGGCTTCCAGCGCGTGATTACCTTCCTGACTACCAGTAAACAAATGGGCTTCCGCGGCAGTTTCGCCCTTGCTATAGGCGGGGTGCCGAATGGTTCTCTTCCCACGGTAGGAGCCCACATGCCGCGGCCGCTGCTCGTTCTTGGAATGATTGTCGCGGCCATCGGCGTTGCCATCGCCCTGGAACCGGCGGCCGAACCGCAGACGCATCGCCACGGCTTCGGGGGCAAACAGACCGCGCTGCTCCGCGGCAGCGCCAACATCCGCGTCGAGGAAAAGCAACACGACATCTCGCGGCAATCGTTCAAGAGCCAGCCAACCAGCGAACACGTTCAACTCACGGCCGAAGCGGCGACGGGGAGCGCGGGGTACATCGATTATTACTACGAGACGCCGCCAGCGCCGGTGTCGCCCGCGCTATCGGCCAGTGTGTGGGTAAAAGCGACCCGGGCCGGGACGCAGTTGCGCGCCCGCATCGTGCTTCCCAAGGAACCCGATCCGGCGCGGCCCGAATCGCCGCTCACCATGATCGTGATCGGCGGCCGCTACGAGAGGAACCAACCCTGGGAACGCCTCGTTCTCGAAGACGTGCCGGGCCTGATCGGCAAGCATCTTCCGGCCTTGCAGGCGAAGATCGGCCGCACCATTAATACCGCGGATGCGTACATCGACCGGCTCGTGCTGAACCTTTACTCCGGCCCCGGCAAGGTGGACGTGTGGATTGACGACCTGGAAATTGGGCCGGTGAAGCCGACAGCGCCGAACCGCGGCGTTCCGGGCGTTCCCACCAGGGGCGGCGCTCCAATTCCCCGATCGACCCACAAAGTTCAACAGAACGCCGGCGCCCTTCTCGTGGATAACAAGCAGTACTTCTTCCGGGCAATTCGCTATACGGGGACGCCTCTGCACGTGCTCCGTGAAGCGGGATTTAACTCGCTGTGGCTGCCGAGCGATGCATCGCCGAGCGTAATCGATGATGCCGGCCGCGAAGGGTGGTTCGTGATCCCATCGGCGCCGCGACACGAGTTCGCCGGCGCCGGCGCGACGCTCACCGCCTTCGACGCCTTCCAGCAGAAGTTCGCCAACTCGGACGTCCTCTTCTGGGATTTAGGCGGCGGCCTGACGTTCGAAGAGAAGCCGCGCATCGCATCGCTCGCGTCCGAGGTGCGCAAGGGAGGACCGAAACCCGTCGGCGCCGACATTTGGGACGGTTTCTCGGCTTATACCGACGATCTCGACTTACTGTGCGTGCACCGCTGGCCGCTCTTTACAAGCCTCGAACTGGCCCGCTACCGCGACTGGCTCCAGGAACGCCGCAGGCTCGCCGCCGACGGCAAGTATCCCGTCTTCTGGACCTGGGTGCAGAATCACCTGCCCGAGTGGTACGTGGCGAGCATCGCCCGGCCCAGCGATGGCGCATTCGCCGACCCAGTCGGCCCAAACCCGGAACAGGTCCGCCAACTCGCGTACATCAGCATTGCCTGCGGGGCCCGCGGGCTCGGCTTCTGGTCCGATCGCGCCATGGCCGATGCCGCCCAGGGGCGCGACCGCCTGCAGGGAATGGCGCTTCTCAATGCCGAACTCGAATTGATCGCGCCGGTGCTGCTCTCCGCGGGCAGTTTCGGCCCCAGCGACAGCACCGCCTGGCTGACGACCAGCCACCCGATGGTGAAGGCCGCGATGATCGTCGGGCAAAAGGGAACGCTGCTGTTGCCGATGTGGATCGGCGCGGGCGACCAGTACGTTCCGCCGCAGGGAGCCATCACGGGGTTGAAGATCATCGTGCCGTCGATTCCGCTGGGCTCCGATCCGTGGCTGATCACGCCGGCGGGCCCATCGCGCTTGCCGCACGTCTCGAATACGCCGAGCGGCCTCGAACTGACCATCGATGAGTTCGATCTGGTGGCGCCGATCATTTTCACGGGCAACTTGAAGATGGTTGCGGGGTGGCAAGACGACGCGCGGCGGTTCGGCCGCCTTTCCGCCCAGTGGGCCATCGACCTGACCCGACTCGAATACGAGAAGGTTCGCATCGTCCATGAGAAGTTGGTGGCGATGGGCGTTCCCATTCGCGATGCGCATCGGTTGTTCCAGGAAACGAATCGCTATTACACGGAGGCGGGCCAGCACTTCGCCAACGAGCGCTACGAGAATGCGTATCGCGACGCCGCCCGCGGCTTGCGGCCGCTTCGCGTGATCATGCGCGACCACTGGAAACTCGCTACCGAGACGCTCGACATACCGACGGCCAGCGCTTATGCGGTCAGTTTCTATAGTTTGCCGCAGCACTGGGAGCTGGCCAAGGAAGTGCGCGCCAGCCGCCCGGCGTCCACCGTGCTTCCTTACGGCAACTTCGAACTGGCCAGCGCCATCCCGGCCGAAGGAATCGCCATCAATCGGTTGCCGGGGTGGAGCGCCCGCACCGGTTCGCTGGAAACGGATCGCGCCGTGGTCGCCGCAGGCATTATTTCGTCCGAGAAACTGGCCGATGCCCCGGCGCCGCGGCCGACCTTAAAGGAACCGAAATCGCTCTTCTCCGCCGGCCGGCCGATCCCGGAAGCGAGCGAAGGGCATACGCCGCCCGTGCCAGAACTCGGCCTCGGCGCGTTAAAACTAGAAGTCCGCACGCAGGTCCAAAAGACGCCGGACGGCAAGCCGCTGCCGAGCAACCACGTCCTCGAACGGACATTCCTCTCGGTGGAGAGTCCGGCCGTTAACTTGCCGCCTGGCACGCTGGTTCGCATCAGTGCGTGGATCAAGGTGCCGAAGAAGATTCTCGGCGACGCGGCCGGCGGCGTGCTGTTCTACGACGACGCGGGCGGCGTGCCGCTGGCCGTGCGGTTGCTCGAAACCATCGACCACGGCCTCGCCGAGCGGTTGCAGCAAGTGGGCGACAAGAAGGGCGTGGAACTGATCGGCTCGAATGGCCGCTGGAAGCAGTTCCGCCTGTACCGCCGCGTGCCGGCGTCGGGCAAAATATCCGTGAAGATGGCGATGACCGGCACCGGCGTGGCCTACTTCGACGACGTCCGCATCGAACCGCTGCTGCCAACGGCAACCAGTGCGAAGCGCTAAAGTTCGCGATCGCTGCCGATCAGAAAAGCAACGACATCGAGTCGATCCTTCGTCGGCGAGTTCATGTGGCCAAAGGCGACCTGCAGTCTTGGAAATCCCCGATGATTTTGCGAGGGAAAAGAACTCGAGGCCGCATTTTTTGTTTTTCAGTGCTGCCGCACACTCCTCCAAATGCCACGATTCGTAGGGTTTTCGCGGCTCTTTTGCGCCGCCGTCCATGTGGCCGCGCGGCCGCGCTCCCCCACCCAAATTCAACGCAACCATCGAGCTCACCAGCGGTTCGGAGTTATACCAATCGAGGCCACTTGCGGCCGTATGTTGGCCATGGAATGCTGCGTACACGATGATGCTCCACGCGGTTAATCGAGCCGCATGAAGCGTAACTTCCCTGGGAGGAGCGTCAACCGCCTTACGTCATTTCCTGAATGACCGTTAGCCCGGATATTTGGTGCTGTCCTAGCTTTGCGTTGCTGAGTTCGCGAGCACATAGTGCGCCGTTGAGTCTCTCGGGAATCGGCTGACGTGAACCGCGATTCAACCTTGGCGGGTCAAGGCTCTGCACTTCAACACGCGGTTCCTAGGGGAGTTGCTCGAGCGCATTGAATCGGGTATCAAGCCCGAGGAAGTGGTTCCATCGGAGATCATCTTTGCCGAAGAGGAACAGGCCAGGCTGCACCGTGACATCCTGGCCGTGAAGGTTCCCCCAGCAATTTTGAGGCGGCTGGATTTCTTCGTCAGCCAGTTCGAGTTCTGCGATTACGCAGCGACGCAGTTCGAATACAAGACCAAGGACACCGTCAAGTTGGCCGGGTCCGACTGGGCGCATCTGACAAGCCTGGAGACCGGCAAGGACGCACTCAAGGACGTTGGAGCCCAGACGCGCAACGGGGTGTCGGTCCGTACGCTCATGGAGGCGAATGGCAACCGGTTGATCTGAGCGATTTCATCGCGTTCGCGGCTGGAAGCGACGCGGACATGATCACGCACCTGGTGGAAGCAATTTCGGCGCGCGAACCCGTCGCGCTGTTTCCAGGCGACTGGTTCGGCTTCTCGGTTGGGACAACCCACTCGGAGAGCATCCACTGGTCGGCCGATGCGACGGGCCGACTCGCCTGTCTCTGCGTGCCTTCCGTTCGCAATGGACACCTTACCGAGGAAATGCTGGAGTTCCTGGAGAGCGGCTCGACGTGTCTATTGAACCTGAATCTTTTTCCAACACTCGCGCCGACCGCGCTGGCATCCGTCGCTCGGAGCCTCCGTCCCTTGCTCGAGAAATCATGCTCCATTACTTCAAGTTCCGCCGCGAAGACTTTGGCTTACAACTCTCGCGAGCGTGAAATTCTCGCGCGGAACTCGTTTGCTTCACTTTAAATTCGCAAGCTCAGCCAAATCAATTGGCGATCCTGGCGGCGGCATACGCCGAGAATCGCCAGTTCGACAAAGCCGTCAAGCACCAGCGCGAAGTACTGAAGACGTGGGGCACGGAAGAGAACCGCAAGCGCCTGAAACTCTATGAAGAAGGCTTCCCCTGCCACTCGCTGATTCCGTGAGTATCCGAGCCGCGAGCGTTAACGAGCGGGTCAAGCCTGCCGCTCCCTGACGGTCGCGGCTCTGAAAGGCGCCATTCCCCTTACCTTAATCCCGCGTCGCTGAGGACGGCGGCCATGTCGCGGTGGATGCGGCGGCGGATCAGGAATTCATCGTCGTCCAGCCAGCCGCGGACCGCCGGGCCGAGCGCGAAGTCTTCCGTCACCACGGAACGCACCACCGTGTCGATGAGTTGCAGCGGCCGCAACGTGAAGTAGCGGTTGGTCGCGCCGGCGGTCGCGACGCGATCGAGCAGTTGGAAGATTTCCTCGAGGCGGCCCAGGGCGATGCGCGGCGGCGCGAAGCCGAGCGCCTCGGCGTAAGCGATCGCCAGTTCGGTGCGGTCGCGGTCGTCGCCGGTGCGGGCGACGAAGAGGCGGTTGCGGGCGTCGTCGAGAATGCGGTTGCCGGCATCCTCGTCGCCGACCGCGAACCAGCCGACGGCGAGGCCGAACTGCGACGGCGGGAACGAGGGCGCCTCGGCGGGCCAGACGCCGCGGCCGGGATCGAGTAGGTGCAAGAGGGCTTCGGCCTCGGTGCGGTAGCCGAGCTTTCGCAACGAACGGAACAGCGGGCCGGCGGCTTGCCCCAGGGCGGTTCTTAAGGCTGGTTCCGAGCCGCCGCGGCGCAAGAGGTAATCGACGAGCGGCCGCACCGCCGGCCACAGGTTGCACCACGCCGCCGCCGTGAACGCCCCATCGAGCAGTCGTCGCAGGAACCGCGGCAGGCGGTCCGCCCTTACCGCGTCGCTCCACGAGCAACTTTCCAGCCACGCTTCCATCCACATTGCCGCCGGCGCGGCGAGATCGAGAATCGGGGCGATCAGCGGCGCTTCCAGTTGCGGGGCCAGGTCCAATAGCGTCACGGCGACGCGCGGCACATTGGCGGACGACGGCTCGGCGGCACAGATCGCGAGAACCTGCTTGGCTTCCTCGGCCATCAACGTGGGATCCGAGCGGTCCGCAAGAAGGTGCAGGCGTTCGCCGAGCAAATCGAGGCCGCGGAAGATCCGCAAATCGAGGCCGCCGAAATCGCGCCCGGAACCGATCGGTTCGAGTATGCGGCTGTGGCGGCGGAGTTTATCCACGGCGTAGCGGCCGAGGTGCACGTCCGAAAGTTGTTCCACTCGTTCGCGCAGTTCCGGCGCGAAGCCCGGTTTCGGCGTCCTCCCTTCTTGCACGTCGCGAATGCGGTCTTGAAACGCATCGCCCAGGATCGCGTGTACTCCGGCATCGATTCCGCTTCCGCCGGCGCGGCCGAGCACCTTGCGGGCCCGCGCCGTCCAGTCGCGGGAACGCGTCCGTTCGCCCAAACAGCCGAGCCCCCACGCCAGCATGAGATGGGCATACGCGGCGGTGCACTCGCTTTCGGGGTCGATGCCGGCCCACTGCAGCCGGCCCGGCGAACCGAGCCGACCGACCCAATCGAGGATCGGCTTGTGCGTGCGAACGAGCCACTCGCGGGCAGTCTGGAATCGGTCCGGCGACGCCGTTCCATGAAAGCGCAAAAACGACGGTTCATCCAGGTCGAGGCCGGGCCCCTTGTCGCGCAGGCGAACGAGGATGCGGTCGCGCCAGCGAGCGAGGCCCAGGGCATCCCCCGAACAGAGATCGGTGATGGCGCGGCGCGCCAGCCATGC
>Ga0134125_10004189_pt1 | contig 16529 bp, 12 predicted proteins | sample KB31751_FD_96464 | JGI IMG/M metagenome (GOLD analysis project Ga0134125, IMG submission 96464) | Terrestrial soil microbial communities with excess Nitrogen fertilizer from Kellogg Biological Station, Michigan, USA - KB3-175-1 | ecosystem: Environmental > Terrestrial > Soil > Unclassified ...
CAGGTCGACTGCAGTCTGATCGCCGATGTCCTCAGCACCAGACCACAAAGGAGATTGAAATACCGAACGCCCCGGGAGCGCTTCGGCGAAGGCTGATTAGCTGTGCAGTTTGAACTTGATGTTACGATACATTCGCGGCCACCGGCAAGAACGCGGCGATCGGACAGTCGCCGCTGCTTTACTCATTGGTTTGAATGTGGCCATCTGGCGAGGCGAGGCGAGTCGGGGGGGCGGGGGCCGTTCAGTTCGCCTTGAGGGCTGGCTCAACCACGACACTTGGTTGAGGACAGCGGCCTGAGGGCGGACGATAATTGGAGTTCAGGTGGCGAATAGAAGCGAATACACTCAGTCGATCACGCAAACGCTGATCTACACATACTTGTACGTACTCCTGGAATGGCTGTTCTTCGTAACTAAGCCGTCCTTTCTCACCATCCGGCCTTGGTCCGAGCGTATCGTTGCGTTGCTTGTCGGCGTTTGGCCACTTCTGGCCCCGGTGCTTGTTGCAGCTCTGGCGGTGTGTGCGCTTGCGTGGCTTGTCGGCAAGACGGGCAAGTGGCCAGGGCTGAGGCGGTACATGCTCAAATTCGTCCCCGCATTGGTAATAGCCGCAATCGGGCTTATGCTGGTAGACAACTTCACCTACACCGTATTCAAGTGGGGAATCGTCAAGACCAGCCTGTATACGGCGCCGCTGTACTGGTTGCTGTTTGCGGGAATTTTCGGCTGGGCGGTGCGCAGCCAGGCGGTCCAGATCAGATTGAAGCCCATGGCGGTTGGCGTTTTGCTTTTGCTGCTGGTCCTGCCCTTGGCGTGGTCTGCCACGAGTGGAACGCTCGAACACGACTCCTATGTCGTCACGCGATCCGGCATGGTGCGCCCGAACATCATCATGTTCGCCTCGGATGGGGTCAGCGCTGACCATACGTCTGCCTACGGCTATGGACGCGAGACAACACCCAATCTCGATGCTCGTCTTGACAATGCGCTCGTCGCTGAGAACACGTTCACCAACGTAGCCATGACAACGGGTTCGTTGACGTCAATGATGACCGGAAAGTATGGGGCGACCACGAAGGTCTTTTATCCGCCACAGACACTACAGGGCGTCGATGCCTACGAGCACCTCCCGAGGATCCTGAGGAAGCTTGGCTACAAGAGCCTCCAGGAAACCATTGGTTACTATGCGGATGCAAAGGACCTCAATTGGCTGGACTCGTTTGATTATGCAAATGGACGGGAGTTGCATTGGTCGCGTGTAGATAGACTGCCAGTCAAACTACAGGCTGCCGGTCAGTTTGCCCAGCGTGCGCACGGCCGGCTTCAGGAACGTGTAGAGCAGTTGCTCTTTTTGAAGAGGATGACGGACCATTATTCGGGGGTCGCGCCGACGGGAAAAGGTGCCGGCAGGGTTGTTTCCGACGATGAACGTATGGCGAACGTATTCAGCTTTATTGAAGATATGCGCCAACCGTTTTTTATCCATATCCACTTGATGGGTACCCATTGTTGCAAGTGGCATCCAAAGACAAGGTATTTTCCCTTGCCTGCCAATGCCAGCGAAAGCGATCAGTCGGATGCTTCGTTCGACGATACCATCCGGCAATCCGATGAGTATTTCGGAAAAATGATGGACTTGCTTGAGCGTAAAGGGATATTGGACAACACGCTCGTGATATACAGTTCCGACCATGCAAAGGGCTGGGATTTTCGCTCCAAGGTACCGTTGATCTTCTTTTTCCCGAATGGAGACCACAAGGGAAAGATCGCGGCGGATACGCAGTTGATCGACGTAGCGCCGACCGTGCTGGACTATTTGAAGGTCAAGATACCACCCTGGATGGAAGGGACCTCCCTGATGGCGGGTGCGCTCCCTGAGCATCGTCCAATCTATGTTGGCTATGAAGCCGAGTATCTTGATGCGGCTGCGCTGCATGCGAAAATCGGGCCACCATACTATGACCTGGGGAAGGCTGGATTAGTTGTTTGCAATCGATGGTATATCCTCGTGTTGCGTGACAACAATATAACTTCGGGGAGTATCCCCACCTACCGCGGAAGTTGCGATGGCGACAAGCCGCCGGATGCCGATGCGGCAAAAGCAATCATTTCGAAACACCTTCATGATCGAGGATTCATTTTTTGAGCGACGATTCAAATTTCCCGGATATTGCCGTCACGGGCGGTCGAGAGTGGACAGCGCCAAGCGGGCTGAGCTTGTCTTCAGCCTCTTTTCGTGATCCATCGGGCTTCATGTTTACTCGCGGTGGAACGCTCTTTCGGCAGGTGAATGAAGGCTATCGGCGGCATTATGAGAATCTTCTTGCCTCTGGCTTGTACCAAGCGTTGGCTGAGCGCGGTTGGTTGATCGAGCATGAGGAAGTGCCCGAGCCGGCGGCGGATGATCGGCTCGCGTACAAAGTCTTACGCCCGCGCCGGATCGATTTCATTTCATATCCGTATGAATGGGCATTCAGCCAGCTCCAGGATGCGGCGCTGTTGACGCTTGACGTGCAGTTGCTTGCCATGGAGCATGATCTGTCGCTGAAAGATGCTTCAGCCTATAACGTCCAGTTTGACGCAGGAAAGCCTCTTCTGATCGATTCCCTGTCCTTCGAGGCCTACGAGGAGGGGCGCCCGTGGGTTGCTTATCGCCAGTTCTGCCAACACTTCCTGGCGCCGCTGGCCCTTATGTCACGCACGGACATTCGGCTTAACCAGTTGATGCGTAGTTATATTGACGGGGTACCTCTGGACTTGGCCAGCAGGCTGTTGCCGATGCGCACACGTGTGCAGCTCGGCCTGGCGTTGCACATCCATTTGCATGCACGTGCGCAACGCACCTACTCGTCTACCGAGGGAGCGCAGCCGAAACGCCGCGTCAAGGTCAGCAGGATGGGTTTGACGGGCATGTTGCAAGGTCTGCGCAAGCTTGTTGCCGCATTAAGTTGGAAGCCTGCCGGGACGGAATGGGGGGACTATTATCAGGCGACGAATTACACGGACGCAGCGTTCCAACACAAGGAACGGCTCGTAGCCGAGTATCTGGGCTCGATTCAACCCAGGCACGTGTGGGATCTTGGTGCGAACACGGGTGTATTCAGCCGTATAGCCAGCCGTGCTGGCGCTTCGACCGTTGCGTTCGACATTGACCCTGCTGCGGTCGAGAGCAATTACCGGCTGGTCAAGCGTGATGGAGGAGCGCAGCCGCTCCCGCTGTTGCTCGATCTCACCAATCCCAGCCCTGGTTTGGGCTGGGCAGGTACCGAGCGGGATTCCCTACAGGCGCGCGGCCCCGTGGACTGTGTCATGGCCTTGGCACTGATCCACCACTTGGCCATTTCCAATAATGTCCCGTTCCTCAAGGTTGCCGCATATTTGTCCGAGTTGTGCGAGAATCTGATCATTGAGTTCGTGCCGAAATCGGACAGCCAGGTGCATCGGCTGCTGAGTGCACGCGAAGACATTTTCGACGAGTACGACCAGTCACATTTCGAAGTTGCATTCTCGACGTATTTCGGGATTGTCCGCGCAGAAAGCGTACAGGGCACGGAACGTACCCTCTATCTGATGAAAAAACTTTACGGTGGCCGAGCGGCATGAGGCGGTCACAGGAGAGGAACATGTTGAAGCTTCAGAATATCCTTGTAGTGACGATCGCCTTTGCCGCCTTGTCCGCACCAGCCTATGCCTATATCGATCCGGGTTCCGGCAGCATGATTGTGCAGGGCGTGTTGGCGGCTATCGCGGCGCTGGCGATGACGGCCAAGCTGTGGTGGCACAGATTGCTTGTGCTTTTGCGCGTGCGCAAACGTACCACCAAAACGGGCGCAAACGAGAGTCGTGAAGCTGGACAGTAACGTCACGGCGTGCGCAGCGGCAGCCGATCAGGCGAGCGCGTGAACCGGGCCCGGTTCGGTGTGCGGGTGATTTGCGGCGCGCTCGCCACTGGCAGTGCAATGGCCAAGGCGGCAGCGGTGGCCGTACCTGTCACCGATGAGCGCTCGCAGATGTTCTCCGATTTGTGGGGATGGATGCGGGTGGTCTGTTTCTGGCTGCTCGACCTATTGCAATGGTTGGCGGGTTTGACCGGTAGTTGGGGTGGGGCAATCATCCTGGTTGCGGTACTGGTCCTGCTCGTTACCTACCCTCTTGCACGGCGGGCACTGGCGGAGCAAAAGCGTTTCAATGAAACGCAGGAACGACTCAAGCCGACGCTTGCTGAAATCAAGCAAAACTACAAGGGCGGTGAGCAGGCCGAACGAATCATCGACCTGTACAAGGAACACAAGGTCAATCCTGCGGCAGGTGTCAAACCGCTGTTGATCGTGTTGCTGCAACTGCCGATCTTCATCGCACTCTTCCAGATCCTGCAGCAGGCTCCCGAACTACGCGGGGTACCATTTCTGTGGATAGCTGACCTTTCGCAACCCGATCACGCGTTTGCACTTGGCACACAGCTCCCATGGTTCGGCAGTTATTTCAACATTATGCCGTTGATCATGGTGGGCACGATCATGTTGGCGGCGATCACCACGCCGGGTGACGTGCAGCGCTCTTCGGCTCGAAAGCGGCTCTGGATGTCGGCGTTGATGGCCCTGGTATTCTACGTAGCGTTTTATTCTTTTCCCGCCGGGCTGGTGCTGTATTGGGTCACTACCAATCTGCTGCACGTAGCTCAACAGCTTCTTGTCAGCGAACGAAACGGTTCACCTGATGCCGAGGCGCCGCGCGAGTAGGGAGCCAATCTTTGCGTTGCCAAACGCACGAGATTCAGCTGGCAGGTTCCTTGGAATTTCGTTGCTCGGTGCAGCCCGCGGTCAGGGCTGGGAGCGGGGCGGTAGAAGCCGTCCGGGCTGCGAAGCCCTCTGCGCGGTTCACTGCCCGCCACTTCCTGGTCCATAGAGCCACTAGGGGCCGGCGAAGCCTCGAAAGACTGTCCTCGCGAATAGGCCTTCTCGCCTCGAACGATCCTACCACCCACGCTCCTGGCTCGTTATGCAACGCGCTGTCGACTCAGCGCTTGCTCCAGTTCCTAATCAGCTTGAACAAGTCTCTCATCAGTCCAAGATCGGCCACTTCCAAAATCGGCGCCTCGTCGACCTTGTTGATCGCTAGGATGGTGTCGGCGTGAGGTGGTGGATGGCGCCGGAAATGTCGAGGCCAGGCACAACTCGGAGGCGATGATCTTGCCAGTCTGGCCGACCTGCATTTCGTTGGAGCGGTAGCTTTGGATCAACAACAAGCGCCCGCACACAGCGCTCGGCGGCATCACCCCAATGCAACGATTGACCTTGGTTGCTCAGCGTCACTTTTGGCGACAGCCAGAGATGTGAGTATTACCGGGGTCAATCCACGAACTGCCCCAGTAATCCCGTCAGAAGTTCCCCCGTTGCATCTGCCATCGCGATGACCGATCAAATTGACTCGGTGTAGTCTCCAAAGAAGAGATTTGTTTGATGATGAAACCGCCCACTCGCTACTTCAAGGATCGCTGGTGTCGATCGGACAACGCGGGTTTGCTTTTTGTCGCGTCATTGGGGCTGGCCGCCTGTCTCGGTGCGTTTCTTCTGGATGGGCGTCTTGGCTTCAGTCTCTGGGACGAGGGCTATCTCTGGTATGGCGTGCAGCGTGTACTGCAAGGCGAAGTACCCATTCGGGATTTCATGTCCTACGATCCGGGCCGGTATTACTGGGCGGCGGGCGTGCTTCGGCTCTTTCACGTGGATGGCATCGTGGCAGTGCGCGCCGCGACAATGGCATTCGTTGCGATCGGAATTGTTGCGGGCATCGTACTGGTCTGGCATCAATCATCGGGTCGCTTCATCGTGCGGTCCGGCAAGTGTGTATTGGCTATTGTGCTACTGGTTCTGTGGGCTGTGCCGTGGTGGAAGGGCTACGATGCTGCGCTGTCGATCATTCTGATTGCAAGCTTGGCATGGATGCTCACGTGTCCATCCCCCGTGCGGTTTTTTGTGCACGGCATCGTGACTGGTGTAGTCGCCATGATGGGTCGGAATCATGGTGTCTATGGCGTCGTTGCCTGCCTGGTGGTCGTGCCGCTGTTGCTTTTGGCCACCAGCAGACCGGTGTGGCGCCAATGTTTGCCGGCATGGGCTGCGGGTATCGTGCTGGGGTTTGCGCCGATTCTCCTTGGCCTGATGGTGGACCATCGTTTCGCGGCGATGTTCTGGGACAGCATTCGCTTCATGCTGTTCGAGTACAGGGGCACCAATCTTCCGCTACCGGTTCCCTGGCCGTGGACGATTCATGGCGGAGGTGTACCGACATTGTCATTGGTCAGGCAGTGGCTGATTGGAAGCCTCTTTGTGCTGTTGCCGCTTTTCTGTATTGCCGGTCTTGCGGTTGTGTTGAATGAACTGCGTCGTGAACACAGTATTATCCATACTGGATTCGCCGCCTGTGTTGCCACGGCCATCCCCTATCTCAACGTGGCGTTTTCCCGGGCCGATGTTTCCCATCTTGCGCAAGCGATATGCCCGCTGTTGATCGGTCTGCTGCTATTCCCCGTATGCAGCTTTGCCCGATCCACGCATCGCTGGATTGCCTTGCCATTGATGGTGATCGTTTCGATGCTGGTCGCGCTTCCGCTGCATCCTTGGTACCAATCGAAAGTGCAATCGGGTTGGAGGGTTGTTGATGTGCGCGGCGACAGGCTTCGCATGAACGATGCGGAGGCCGCGCGCGTCGACGCGGTCGAAGCGCTCGCACATCGTTACATGCCACCCGGTGCCACGCTCCTCGCATCCCCGGTATGGCCAGGAGCGTATGCGTTGCTTGGGGTCGCGGCGCCGCTCTGGGAAGTCTATCCCTTGTTTCCCCGCGGAGATGATTTCCAGAATCAGGAGATCGCGCGACTGCAGCGGATACGTCCGGCACTGGTCCTGATCAACGACATCGGTGTCGACGGGCGCGATGATCTACGTTACGTACATACGCATGCGCGTATATGGAACTATGTGAACACGAGCTACCGGCAGATTCCGGCACCCACTGATCTGCCGAAACTCTTGGTCTATATCCCAAAATCGACGGTGCACTGACGGCAAAAGTTGACCATTGCCGGGGCCGATCCTTGTTCAACGGTTCCGCTGGCGATGCAGGACGAACAGGCAAACCAGCCCCGCCATAGCGATCAGAGGGGTGAGCATGCGCAGCGCGATAGCGATAGCCTCGGCGTCGGCGGTGGAAGCGCCGAGCCAGAGCATGATCCCGCGGCTGCCGAGTTCTGCCACCCCGATCCCGCCGGGCGCCATGCTTGCGACGACAGCCAGCATGACACCGCCAAGCAGGATGCATACTTGGCTGAAGTCCAATCGCACATGGATGGCCAGGATGACGACCCACCAAAGGCTGGCATACAGCGTCCAGATCATTATCGTCAGCAAGCTGGCTTGAATGATGCGCTGTTTGTGGCGCAATGCCTCCGCATAAGGCTGCAGGCGGGGCGACAGGCGATATAAGTTGGGGGCAAGCTGACCGAGCAGCACCCCCGTTAGCAATGGTAGCAGTAATGCCGCGGGAGCCAGCCATGCGAGTCCGAAGTGCGTTGCAAGCCCGCATAAACCCATGCCAAACACCCCGCTCAGGTCAAGCACGCGTTCGACGAAGAATCCGGAGACGCCAAGTCGCCAAGCGCTGCCGTGGTAGTCGGGGATCAATCGAATCTTGATGATCTCGCCGAACTGGAACGGCGTCAGCGTAGCGAGTCCCGCCGCCGCGCCATTGGCGCAAAATGACTGCCAGAAACGCCCTTGGTTCGACCTGATTCCGAGCACGACCAGCCAACGCAAGCCGCGCAGCGAGAAGATCGCAAACAGGAGCGGGAGCGCACCGGCGAGCAGCAGACTGAAACGCATGCGGGAGATCGCTTGAGCCACTGCGTGCCAATCGAACAGCCTCAGCGTGACTGCCACGCAGATCGCCATAGTCACCAGTACCAACAGATATCGCAAGCGCCCGCGCATCAATGCGCGAGCCGTTTGCAGTCATGAATTGCGATCTGACGCCGCGGAACTTTTGACCTATGCGCGATCGTAGCTGCCACGCCTTCTTGCCCCGTGCTTGCGACATGTGCAGCATCGGAAAGCATGGGCTTCAAACCAGTTCCAGAATACGTTGAGCGGTCTGGATGACATATTCCTGCTGATCTTCCAGACCGACCCAGAGTGGCAGACGCACGAGGCGGTCACTGGCTGCATCTGTATGTGGTAGTGCTGCTGCCGTGCGCCCGTAGCGTTGGCCGGCCGGTGAGCTGTGCAGAGGAATATAGTGGAAGACCGTGCCGATGCCAGCAGCCATCATCGCGTCGATGAAATGCGTTCGCGCCTCCAACCCGCCTAGCAGCAGGAAATACATGTGCGCGTTGTGTATGCAGTGGACAGGCACGATCGGGCGACGCAGCTTGCCGTTCCTTTCCAGTGGAGCTGCCCAGGCGTGATAACGATTCCAGATCGCCAATCGTCGGGCGTTGATGCCATCCGCTTCCTCCAGCTGCGCGGCGAGAAAAGCGGCGATCAATTCGCTGGGGAGGTATGACGAGCCGATGTCGATCCAGGTATATTTATCGACCTGCCCGCGGAAGAACTTGCTGCGATTGGTGCCCTTTTCGCGAATGACCTCTGCGCGCTCGATCAGCGCGGGATCGTTGACCAGCAGAGCGCCACCCTCACCGGAGATCACGTTCTTTGTCTCGTGAAAGCTCAGCGCGGCTAGGTCGCCGATGCTGCCAAGGGCACATCCCTTGTAGCTGGAGAGGATGCCTTGAGCGGCATCCTCGATCACTTTCAGCCCGTGCCGTGTGGCGATCGCCATGATCGTGTCCATCTCGCAGGCAACGCCGGCATAGTGCACCACACAGATCGCTCGGGTGTGTGGGGTGATTGCCTGCTCGATCAACGTCTCGTCGATATTCAACGTGTCGGGCCGGATATCCACGAATACCGGCACGGCACCTCGCAGTACGAAGGCGTTCGCTGTCGATACAAAGGTAAACGAGGGCATGATGACTTCATCGCCTGGCTGCAGATCGAGCAGAATTGCCGCCATCTCCAGCGCCGCCGTACATGAATGCGTAAGCAGCGCCTTGCGCGCCCCGGTGCGCTGTTCCAGCCATGCGTGGCACGCGCGCGTGAACGAGCCATCCCCGGAGAGCTGACCCATGGCGTGCGCCCGGGCGACGTTGTCGAGTTCGCGGCCGACCAGGTAGGGGCGGTTGAATGGAATGGTCATGTTTGCGCTCGGCAGATGGTGTGCTGGGACTGCCCGGGGTCACGGTTGTGGGGGTGCCTTTGCCGGCGAGTCCCGGTCGTTGTTCCGGGCGCCGTATCGGTGACCCCAGATGTACTCGGGCGCTTTCGGGCCGGTGTTGAAAATCAGGTCGAGCACGCTCACGGTGTGTTCGAACGGCGGGTAAAGCTGCGGGTATTCGGGGTAGCCCGAGTAGTCCTTGAGTTGCAGGTCGATGCCCAATGCCGCGAATTTCTCCGGCTCCAGGTAATCGGCGGCCAATGGGCCCGACAGGTAGCTGGTGGCGCCACTGAGTCGCAGCAGGTCGATGATGCGGTCAAGTTTCGCGCCCTGCGCCGCGTAATGGCGTGAGTCGGTGAAAACGGTGCGGATACCGAGCAGTTCGCGAGCGATGCGCTGCGTCATCGACTGATTCATCTCCGAAAGATTCACCCATGGCTGCCCGAGATACAGTTCCTCGAAGAATGGCGCGTACTGCCGGAAGAACGGCGCGCGTGAATAGCTGTGGCAAAGGGTCTTCCAGTGCTTCTCCTGCCAGGCAGGATCATCCAGCACCACCTCGCAGATGAGGCGGTTGCGGTTTGCGCCTGCGGGCACGGTCAGCCAATGGCCGCCACCTGCGGTCTTTATGCGGTTCCTGCTGCGCCAATCGCGAGACGTGAACTGCACATCATCGAAAAAGATGAATTCGTTCACGTCGTGGATGATGTCGAAATACCCCTTCCAGGGAACATACGACGACTGGATGATCGCGACCTTGTGTCCGTTCATGGGCTCAGGCAGGTGTGGCGGGCCGAAAGTAGGCTGTCGAGGACGTCGATACGGCGGCTGATCGTACTTGGGACGGTCGCCGCAAGGGCATCATTGGAACTCAGGAGCGTGCCGTTTCTGCGGATGATCAAGGCATGCATGTAGCCCGCGCGGATCGCGCCGACACCATCGCGGAAGTAGTTGTCGCCGATCATCACCAGTTGGGACGGGTCCACGCCCAACGCATGCGCCGTCTGCAGGAACGCGATGGCGGCGGGCTTCTCTCCGCCGTGCTCGCGACTGCAGACCACGGTGTCGATGCAGCCGAGTGCCTGCGCCTGGCGTATCTTGGCACGCTGCGTCGCAGGAGGGTTGTCGGTGAGGATGGCCAAGGGCAGGCCGGCTGCCTTCAAGGCCTTGAGTGTTGCCTCGACGTCGCTGAACAGGGGCGTCTCGGCGACGATCGCCGTCCGATACGCATCGATCGCCGTGGTGCGCAGGCTTTCCGGCAGCTCCAGCATCGCCAGCAGTCGATCGATCAGGAACGCGCGTTCGCCTTCGTCGATCAATTGCGCCGCGCACAGCAGAAAGGTGGATCTCTCCACCCATGCGGAAAAGATGTCCGGATAGATGAGTAGCAGTTTTTCGAGCATCCACTCCTTGTGCTTGACCAGAGTGTCGTCCAGGTCGAAGACGATGCCCCGGGGTGCAGGGTGTAGCAACGGTACGGAGATGTCCTTGAGCACGCGGACGGTCTTGACGAGCTTGCATGCGGACAGGTCAGGAGCCAGCGTTGCCGTGCTGGCTCCCATGAAGAATCCCGGCAGGTTCACTCCCTCGGCGAGCGCGTGCGTGGCGGATGTTCCGGTGCGCGGGTTGACGTCGGAAACGAACGCGACACCATCCGGCGGTGCGACTATCTGGGCGTTGTAGATGCCGCAGCCGCCCGCAGCGGCAATGGCTGCCGCCGTCCGCCGCGCGATCGTGGCGATGAGCGGATCGTGCGCCGACGTGGAGATGACGGCAAAGCCACCCGATGTCCGCAGCCGCTTGCGTAGCACAACCGGTGAAATGTGGCCATGCGGATCGATCGCGAAGTCGGCCGAGAACTCCCCGAACGCGGGCAACCACGTCGACCACACATGTGTCGCGAAGTCGCCTTGATACGCAAGAGCTTCATCAAGGCTGCGCAGTAGCATGGTCCCGCGGCCGCCCCAGCCTTCGCGCGGCCTGCCGAACAGGGGCTGCGTATAGTCGTGGGCAAGCGGGTCCAGCAGCTTCGGTACCGGCAAGCCGGCATGGTCGAGGAATTGATGGGTGCGCAGTTTGTCCAGCAGCGCCGCAGTCAGTGCTTCGCCAGCCACGGCCACGGCGGCGCCCAGGTCGACCAGCGGGTTCCTGAGACGCGTCAGGATGGGCAGTTCATGCGCTGTCGCCGGGAAAATGGCGTCCACGCGCTCGTTCCGCGCCAGGTCAAACAGGAACGCCTCGAATGCGCGCTTGTCCGCCAGCGGCGGGGCCACGAAACACTCCCCGCAGACATAACGCACGAGGTGTTCGGCGTGGACGTCGCAGACCAGCACCCTGGTGCGATCCAGTTGTTGCAGAGCGCGCACGATGCCCAGCCCCTGGAAACCGCCCCCGCTGACGACGAGCGCGGTTTTCATGCGGGTCGCGCGATCAACAGGATGCCATTGCAGATATCGGGAAAATCGTAGCCCACGTCGATGAATGCCTTCTCGATGTCGGGTCCGAGCGACAGCTGCTGGAGTTGCGCCGTGGTCATCGGCTTGAGCACCAGTCCCGCCCTTTCCAGGATGACGTAACCGGACTCCTCCACAAGGCAGCTAATCGAGTTGCTGTCGAAGTAGCGCTTGTGCCCCAGTTCGCGGTCGTACTGACTCAGGGTGCCGAGATCCGGCAGATAGCCCGCGCTGTGACCAAGCAGCCGGTGCAGAGAGCGTGCGTTGGGTACGGCCGCGAACAGGAGACCGCCGGGTTTCAGGAAGGCCAGGAAGCGGCGCAGGATAAGGCCCGGATCATCCACGTGTTCCAGCACGAATCCCATCTCGATGGCGTCGAACGGCTGCTCGAAATGCGCTTGTTCGAAATAGGTGTGATGGATCGAGACATGCGCCGGCGGCGATGTCTCGGTCCGGTAACGGCTGATGATGTCCCCGGACCCCTCGATGATGTGATAGTCCGTTACGTCGAGTTGTTCGCGGACTGCCTGGCTGATACGTTGGCCGCCGATGCCAAGACTGAGCACGCGCAAGGATCGTTGATCGTGCAATCGTTCGACGATTTTCCGCGCGTAAGCTGTCAGCAGAAGCTCTTCGTCACCGTGGTAAGGAAATTGCGGGGTATACGCATCCTTGTAGGCGTTGAGATCTTCTTGCACTCGTATGGCCTCAATCATGGAACTCTCGAACAATGAACAACGGGCGGTTCTGTGTCTGCGTGTAGATCCGTGAAATGTACAGGCCGATGACGCCGAGTACCGTAATGATGATGCCGGCCATGCCGATAATGACCAGCATGAGCGATGTGAAACCGACAAGTACTGCTTCCGGATGAAACATCTTGCGGATCAGCAGTGCAATGCCTGCGACGCCGGCGCATAGCGTGAGGACGATTCCGCCCCCGAGGACCAATTTCAATGGAACCGTGGAGAACGACGTGACGGCTTCCAGCAAAAGGGCCACGCGTTTGCGAAGGGAGTAGGTGGACGCGCCCTCTCGCTGCGTCTTTTCCACCAACACCGCGATTTGCCGGAAGCCCGACCAATACATCATGCCGCCGAGGAACACGTTGCGGTCGCCGAGTGAAAGCAGCGCGTCGACGTAACGTCGCGTCATCAGCCGCTCGCTCAGCACATTTGCGGGGATCTTGGTTTCGCTGAGCCGGTTGAAGAGGTGCCAGAACAAGGCTCCGCCCGTCCGCTCTACCAGCGCACCTTTGCGCTTCTCCTGGACACCGTATACAACGTCCGCTTCGGTGTCTTGGAGCGTGTCGAGAAACGGCTGCAACACGCCCGGACGCACTTCCAGGTCGCAATCGATGATGAGTGTCAGTTCGCCCTTGGCATAGGACAAGCCGGCCATGATCGCTTTGTGATGGCCGAAGTTTCGCGACAGATCCACGATCTTTATCGACGGATTACCGGTGCGTGCCTGCAGCAGCTGCCTGAGCGAGTCATCGGGAGAGCCATCGTTGACAAAGATGATCTCGTAATGCTCGATATGCGCCTTCCGGATGGCGGCGACTGTTTCGTCGATGAAGGCAGGAATGAACTTCTCGGAACGATATACCGACGTAACCACACTCAAGCGCGGGACGGACCTGGTGGGCGAGTCCGGCTGCGGCGAGATCGTGCCGGGTATGGACATGCGGAGGATTCCTGTCGAGGCGAAGTCTCATTGGAGACACACAGTTTAGTAGCGTGCGGCCATTTCTTCGACGTAAAGCGAAAGTCGCCTGGCGGCCAATGTGCGAATTCAGTGGGGTTGACGCGGCTGCACGTTTTGCAGCTGCGGTCGCTTCGACTTCAGGATTGCGCCTGGCCTGTATCTCGTCCAGTCGAAGTTGATTCACCGGTAAACGGCATGGGGAGATCTTGGCTGTAAGTACTGTCGGCCGGACTCCGGCCAGCATGCAGATTCGTGCGATTCGGGGGGGTGCCGACAGGCAGGGCCTGCAGCTGAGTTGCCTGGTGGAGTCCGCACGTCGACGGCTCGTCCAACATGCGGTTGAAGGATTCCTGATGCTTGCGACTGCCAAGTTGCAAACGTCAGGGCTTTGTTGGAAGCGCGGATAGAACGCTCCATCCGCTCGGGTAGTTGTTGTAATAGGCGCCTCCCCCCGCCGGTCCCCCACCAACGACCTGCGAGGAGCTGAACGTGCCATCGCCCTTGTTCATCCACAGATAGAGGTCGTTGGCCGCGCTGGTCCAGAGAATGCCGGCCACAGCACCCGCGAACCGGTCAATGTTGACCACGTGGTAACCAGCGGCGATTGGCACGATCTTGTAGCCCACGCGGGTACTGCCGTTCATCAGCCAATAGGCGAATTGATGGGCCGCGTCGTTGGTCCAGACCAGATCGGCACGCTGATCTCCATCCATGTCTCCGCTGCCCAGTAGCTGCCAGCCGGAGGGATAGTCGAGGCCGCGCTTGCTGGTGAACGTGCCGTTGCCGTTGTTCATCCAGAAGTAGAGGTCGTTGGCCGCGCTGGTCCAGACCAGATCGGCGCGCCCCATGCCGGCGAAGTCGCCGATGGCCGCGATGTAGTAGCCCGGGGTCACGTTTATGATGCTTTTGCCTATGACTGCTGTGCCATTCATCAGCCAGTAGCTGAATTGATGGGTGGACGCATTGATCCAGAGGAGGTCGCTGGTGCCGTCACCGTTGATGTCACCGGTGCCGATCAGCTTCCAACCCGCTGCATGGTTGGGACCTTGCACGGAACTGAATCCGCCTGCGCCGTTATAGGTCCAGAAATACATATCGTTGGCGGCGCTGGTCCAGACAAGTTCGCTGCGACGGTCGCCGTACAGATCGGCGACGGCTGCAATGTAATAACCGGCTGCAACGGACTGAGTCTTGTAGCTCGAAGGAAAGAACCCGCCTCCTTCCAGCATGTAGGTGAATTGGCCGCCTGCGTCGTTTTGCAACACAAGGTCGGTCAGCCCATCCCCATTCAGATCGAGTGACGGACCGCCCGGCGCGTTGAATTTCGCCGCTACAGGCATCGTTTGATTGAGTGCCAGCGTCTGATTGGCCTCGATTGGATCTCCGCAAGGGTGGTTGTTGCACAGAGTGATATCGGGATTGGCGAAGTAAGGCACCGGTTCCTGACCCGCGACGCCGTACGCCATGATGGTCGAGAAACTCCCCACCGGGAAAGTTTTCTGCCAGCCATAGGCGTAGGTGAAGGCACCAGGCTCGGTAGCGTCAGCCTTGTCATGTGCCAGACCCAGGTTGTGGCCGATTTCGTGGGCGAGCGTAACGTCCGAGCAAAAGTATGTGGAGCCTCCATTTTCCCAGGTACCGAGGTCGATGACCGAGTATCCCCACCCGGCGTCGCCTGCGAGGTAGGGCTGTAAAGAAGCCCCTGGTATCCAGCCAACGCCACAGGACCCATCCTGCGTGACGAATGAAAAGGGCCGCACCAGGCTGACCAGATCCGCTCCGAGGTCCCGACGCATTGCGATGAGCGGCGTGAGGGCCTCGGCAAAGGCGCCGGCGGAGTTGGAATCGGGTGTCAGGTCGTACAGCGCCTGATGGTTGGTCGGTGTGTCGGAGTAGTCCACTTCGAGCGTGCCCACGAGTCGGACGCGGCCGTTGGCCTTGCTGTCAGCGTAAGCCTGATTGGTTACTGCGACCAGGTAAGTGAGGTTTGTAACGACGGCCGAGGTGGAGCCCAGTTGGGCCACCACACCGGGCGTATAGCCCAGCAACAGGTCGACCGTGGGCGGGGTGGTGCTGGAGGCGGCTGCCAACACTGCAGCTCTGGCCTCGGCCATGGCACCGGCGCTTGCTGCTCTGCGTGGTGGTATGACGTAGTCGGGCGCGGGTCGTGGTAGAAGTTTCAGCGCCTGCTCATGTGCTGCAGTCGCGCGTTCATCAGTCTGTGCGAGGTAGGTCTTTCCGTGCTGGGTGACCACGCGGAATGGTTTGCCACTGGCGGAAAGAAGTGATCCGAAAGTCGCATCTCTGCCGAACGTGACGACGACGCTGCGCTCGCCTCCCGGCGTAGAGACTTTGCCGATCCAGGTCTGGTTGCCATCACGCTGTAGGTCGACGCGTTCCGTTCTGGCGAAGGTGCGCGTGCCATCTGCTGCCGTCAGCCACATGCCACCACCGGTCAGCGCGTCGTGCGCCGTGTTTTTGCCCAACTCCACGGGGTAGAGTCGATCGCTGCCTTGAACAAAGCTGCCCTGCGCAGCGATATGGGTTATCAGTTCCGGTGTGGCGGCGGCACACATTCCGCTGAAAGCAAGCAGCAGGAATGCGACAGTAATGCTGCGCATTGGCTTTTCTCCCTAAGCCCCCGAGGCGCAGTTACTCTACTCTGGAATTTTTCCCCTTGTCGACTATCTGCTACGGCTGAATTTGCCTTATGAAGGCTGTTCCCGTTGGACACGGCATGCGCCTGGCGCCGTACAAAACCCTTGTCATGGCCGGGAGCGACGAAGGCGTCGCCTGAAGTCCGTTCGCCAAGTCAAGTTCGGCACCCCTTGGAGCCTGCAGGGCGAGTGCTTTGGCTGCATGCGAAATCATTGTGACCCAAGCCTGCAGATGGCGGGGTGTGAGTGCATCGCTTATGACAGCGCTTTTTCCAGTTCGGGAATGATCTTGAACAAATCCCCCACCAAGCCAAGATCGGCCACCTCGAAAATCGGCGCCTCGCCATCCTTGTTGATCGCCACGATGGTGCCGGCGTCCTTGATGCCGGTGAGGTGCTGGATGGCGCCGGAGATGCCGATGGCCATGTACAGCTCGGGGGCG
>Ga0134125_10004191_pt1 | contig 16527 bp, 15 predicted proteins | sample KB31751_FD_96464 | JGI IMG/M metagenome (GOLD analysis project Ga0134125, IMG submission 96464) | Terrestrial soil microbial communities with excess Nitrogen fertilizer from Kellogg Biological Station, Michigan, USA - KB3-175-1 | ecosystem: Environmental > Terrestrial > Soil > Unclassified ...
CACATCGATCCTGGGCTCCGCGGAGGCGATTTCCGCCGCCACCCGCTTCATCTGCGCGAGGCGGGAGAGGTCGGCGTAGAAGGCGGTATGAGCCTGTCGGGCGTTGGCGTTGTGCAGGTCGCGCAACGTGACTTCTGCTCGCTGCCTGTCGCGAGCGACGATGATGATGCGCGCACCCTGCCGGGCAAGATGCCTTGCCGCGACCGCGCCGATGCCGGAGGTGGCGCCCGTGATGACGACGGTCTTGCCCTGCATCAGCTGAAAAAACTTTTCTTACTTGAGGTCCGCCGCGGACGGCGGGTCGGCATCGTCCGGGTTGAGAACCCCGAAGGCCGTCGGCGTATAGGCGTAGAAGAGGCGTACCTTCTCTCTGTGCAGAAGGTCGAGGAGCTTCACGGCCTCCTCTTGGGTGACGATGAACTCCACCTCGACGGTGAGGGTCCCGGCAAGCTCGACGAAGCGAGCCTCGTGCAATACATGGTGGCGGCCAAATCCCGCCATGGCTTTGAACGCCGAGCCGCCGCGGATGCCGAGCGCGCTCCCTTGCTCGAGCAGCCATTCCCAGACGAGACGACCGTGGTGGCGGTGATTTTCGTGTACGTAGAACCGGAAGAGTGAGCCTTGCATGAGAGCGCTCCTCGCTTCGCCGAAATTCAGTCTAAGGGGCCGAGCGGCGGCGGGCAACGAGTGGCTCAGGTAGACTCTCATCCCCCATGCCGGCGCTTTCCTTGTCTTTTCTTCTGTCGCTGCTCCTCCCCTGGGAGGTCTCGCCGACCGTCCTCGCCACCGTCGCAGTCGTGGCGATACTTTATGTGAGAGGCGCTGCCCGTACCGATCCGCCGGCATCGGCAGGCCAGCGCTTCGTCTTTGGTCTCGGGCTCTTACTCGTCTATGCCGCGCTGCAGACCCGCTGGGACTACTACGCGAGCCACATGTTCTTCGTGCACAGGATTCAGCATCTCGTGCTTCATGACGTCGGGCCCGCGCTGCTCGTGGCGACAGGGCCCGGCGCGGCGCTCGCCTGTGGGTTGCCGCCAGCGCTGCGTCGCAGGCTCGGGGCGGTCAAGAAAATGCTGCGCGTGCCCGCCCACATCCTGCTCGATCCCTTCACCGCCACGCTCATGTACATCGCGAGCCTGCTGCTGTGGCTGTGGCCCGCGGTGCACTTCGATGTGATGCTCAGCGACTGGCTCTACAGGACGATGAACTGGAGCGTCGTGCTCTGCGATCTGCCGTTCTGGTGGCTCGTCCTCGACCCGCGGCCCTGGCCGCTCGCGCATCTGAAGCCGCGCTGGCGCGTGCTGATGCTCGGCGTCGTCATGCTGCCGATGATGCTGGTCGGCGCCGTACTCAGCCTCTCCACGCACGACCTTTACACCGTGTACCAGATCTGCGGGCGTTTCCTGCCTATCTCGCCCGTGTCGGACCAACAGCTCGGCGGCCTCGTCATCTGGATCCCCGGCGCCTTCGTCATCGGCGTCGTATTTCTGGTCGTGCTCGCGCGCATGCTCGGTCATGAGAGGCAGGCTGAGCGCGCGGCAGCGGCTCTGCGCATGGCCAAACCGGTACTGACGAAGTAAGCTCGCGGGCGATATGGAAAAGCACGAGCTGCGCGCCGCGGCGTCCCTGGCGGCGGTGTTCTCCGTGCGGATGCTGGGCCTTTTCATGGTGTACCCGGTGTTCGCCGCCTTCGCCCGCCATCTCACGGGCGCCACGCCCTACCGGATCGGAATCGCGCTCGGCATCTATGGCCTGAGTCAAGGCCTGCTGCAGATCCCTTTCGGAATGCTCTCCGATCGCATCGGCCGAAAGACGATGATCGTTCTCGGGCTCATCGCCTTCGGGATCGGCAGTGTGGTCGCCGCGGGCGCAACCAGCATCGGTGGAATGATCCTCGGACGGCTGCTCCAGGGTGCCGGCGCAGTGGGCTCGGTGGTTCTCGCTCTCGTCGCCGACCTCACGGCGGAGAAGAGCCGAACCAAGGCCATGGCGCTCGTCGGGGTGAGTATCGGTTTCTCCTTCCTGCTCGCGATCGTGACCGGGCCGGCCATTGCGGGTTGGATCGGTGTCGCCGGCATTTTCTGGCTGATGGCGCTGCTCGCGCTCGCCGGCATCGCGATCACGCTCTTCGTGGTTCCCGCGCCGCCGCGCCTGCAGGCTCAGCGACGGATGAAGACTGTTCCGGCGCTGCTCGGCGCGAGCCTGCGCAACCCTGACCTGCTGCGCCTGAATTTCGGCATCTTCGCGCTGCACGCGATGCTCACCGCAAGCTTTCTCGTCGTGCCGGCGCTCCTGCGCGGCACGCTCGCCGTGAGCAGCAGTGGGCAGTGGCGGGTGTATCTGCCGATATTGTTGGTGTCGGTCGCCGTGATGGCGCCGGCCATCATCGTAGCGGAGCGCTATCGGCGGCTGAAGGGCGTGTTGGTCGGCGCGGTGGCAGCCATGGCGGTGAGTCAGTTCATGTTGGCCGTCGGAGGCAGGGATACTTACGTCCTGCTGGGTGCACTGGTCCTGTTCTTCTCCGGCTTCAACGTCATGGAGGCGAGCCTGCCCTCACTCGTCACCAAGACCGCTCCGGCGGGCTCGACGGGCACGGCGACGGGAATCTACTCGAGCTCGCAGTTCCTCGGCATCTTCGCCGGCGGCATCCTCGGCGGCTGGGTGCATCAGGCGGCCGGCGTCGCCGGAGTATTCTTTTTTGCGGGCAGCCTCGCCATCATCTGGCTGTTGGTCACCGCGGCAATGCACGGTCCGGCTCTGAGCCACGATGGCGGTCATCTGCCGATCACGGCTCGGCGAAGCCCGAAGCGATGATCCGCATGCCACGCGGAAGACCCGATCTCGAGCGGGTGATGTCGTCAATCGGGGACATGTGCGGCTGCCCGTTGAGCGGCGGAACTGCCGAGATCGACCGGTTTGTCGAGCGCCCGCAGTCGTAATATAGACCGATGCAACTGCTTCGCCTGATTGCGCTCGCTCTTCTCCTGTGCCCACTGGCCGCGCTGGCCGAGGGGGTCGCACCGTTCGATCTCATCGGACCGGATCTACAGGTGACGGTGGGCCGCGGACAGGAGACGCTGCCGGTCGCTCAAGTGCCGAACCTCGCCACCGGCGATCGCCTGTGGATCCGAGCCGACCTGCCGGCGACCCAATCGCAGCACTACCTGCTCGTCATCGGCTTCCTGCGCGGCGCCACCAACCCGCCGCCGCGCGACTGGTTTCACGCCTGTGAGACCTGGAAGAAGAGCTGCGCCCGGGACGGCATCAAAATCACCGTGCCCGATGGTGCGGAGCAGGTTCTGATCTTCCTCGCTCCGCAGGCGGGCGGAGATCTGAAGACGCTGATCAACGCCGTGCAGGGGCGTCCGGGTGCCTTCGTGCGCACCTCTCAGGATCTCAACCAGGCGACGCTCGACGGCTCGCGGCTCGACCGGTACCTGCGCACGATTCATTCCATCGAGGAGCGTGCGCCCGGCAGCTTGAAGGAGCTGGCGCCGCTTCTGGGAAGGAGCCTCGCGATCAAGGTAAAAGCGGCCTGCCTCGACCGCATTCCGGAGCTGCAGGCTTCCTGCCTCATGCAGGGCCAGGAGTCGCTGATCCTCAATGATGGCCACAGCACCTCCATCGTCGAGGCGCTGACCTCGGGACCGGCGAGCGATCTGGCGATGGAGGCGAGCTACACGCCGCAGTTGAGCTATGGGTATTACAGTCCCTATCTGGCCTCCATACTCGATATCGCGCGCATCTTCGGCTCCTTCACGACTGCGCATTACCAGTACATTCCCGCGCTCGCTACGCAACGCGGCGAGGTGCTCGCGCTCACCCTCAACACCCCGCCATCCTTCCATGATCCGAAGTCCGTGCTCGTCACCGCGCTGCCGGCCATCGAGCCGCCGCAACCGCCGCCGCTGCATGCGGTAGACCCGAAGGAAATCTACTGCGCGCGCCGGAGCTCGCTCGTGCTGCCAGTGGAGGGCGCGCCTCTCGTATTCTCGACAGGCTACGCGCACGACATGCGCCTGAGTCTCACGGGCAGCGACGGCAAGACGATCGACCTGCCGGCCAAAGCGGACGCGGAGCAGGGCGGCTTCGTGGTCGACACTTCGGGCGTCGGCACCACGACTCTCGGCAACACCGTCAGCGGAGCGCTGAAGGGATACTGGGGGTTCGAGCCCTTCGAGGGACCTGCATTCCATCTCGTCAACGCGCGTGCGGAGTCCTGGCAACTGGCTGCCGACGAGAGCGCGGCGATCGTCGGTCGTGAGGACACCATTCATCTGCAGGCGAGCAGCGTGAGCTGCATCGACCGCATCATGGTGCGCGATCCGGCGGGCAAGGAGCTCGCGGCCGAATGGAAGCCCCTGCACCCCAACGAAGTGGAGGTGAAGCTGCCGCTGCAGGCCGCAAAGCCGGGGGAGCTCACCCTGCTCGTCAAGCAGTACGGCGCGAGCCCGGCGCAGACGGTGCCGCTGCGGGCGTTTTCCGAGGCTGCGCATCTCGAGAGCTTCATGCTGCACGCCGGCGACAGCCAGGGAGTGCTCACCGGCAGCCGCCTCGATGAGGTCGCGGGACTCGCGCTCGCGGGTGTCGCTTTCGTGCCGGGTGCGCTGGCGAGTAGTCAGGGAACGGACCAGCTCACCATGACCGCGCAGGACGTGCCGGCGGCGCAGGCACTGAAGCCGGGCGATGCAGGGCTCGCAAGAGTCAGGTTGAAGGACGGGCGGGTGCTCGACCTGGAAGGCATCGTTGCCGCACCCCGGCCAAGCGTCACCCTCATCGGCAAGAGCGTACAACCCGCCTCCTCGGACACGGGCAGCCACATTCAACTCGCGAACGATGACGAGCTGCCGCAGCGTGCGCGCCTGACGTTCTCCGTCCGTGCGAAGTCGCCCGCCTCCTTTGATCGCGAAGAGACGATAGAGATAGGCACTGCGGACGGCGCCTACTCCACGACGCTCAGCCTCGCAAATGGTGGCATCACGCTCGAGGACCGCTCCGTCGCGATCGTGACCCTGGATCCTGCCCGAGCGTTCGGCGCCTCGGCATTCGGTCCTTTGCAGTTTCGCGTGGTGGACGGCGGCGTGACCGGCGACTGGCAGCCGCTCGCGACCCTGGTCCGTTTGCCGAAGCTGCGCGAGCTCGTGTGTCCGGCGACGCCGGAGCTGGCATGCAAGCTCTCGGGCAGCGGTCTCTACCTGGTCGACTCGATCTCCACTGAGCCGGACTTCGGACATCCCATACAGGTTCCGGACGGTTTCCCGGGGTACGCATTGCCGGTGCCGCATCCGAAGGACGGGCAGCTCTTCGTGAAGCTGCGCGATGACCCGAGTGTCATCAATCTCGCATCGATCGATACACGGGAGGTGGCATCGACGCCGCAGGAAGCGGAGCGCGCGAGCGCGCGGCATGCCGCCGCAAGCTCACCCTCGAGCGAGCCGCCGCCGAAGCCAACACCCGCGCCGCCTGATGTGACCTGACGGGGACCGGGCACATTTGTGTATTGACCTCTTGACATTCGCGGCATGAGACAAAAGAATCCGCGCCCAGCTCAGTCACCGGAAATCGTATGGACCCAAGCCCTAGTAGTCGCTTCATCGCCATCTGACAGGCGAGACGTCATAGGGCCGCGGTCCTCAAAAAAACCGCCTCCACGCCGTCCCGCCATCTGATGCGGGACGGTGCATGCCGTACGGCCCAACCGGGTCGCGGCAACGGAAGCCAGAGCTGGCTTCCCGCATCTCCATGAAGCGCTCCCGACACGGCGCTCCCGCACGCCTGCCACCACTCGGTCGGCTGCGGGGCCGCACCGCGAAGCATGTTTTTCGAGGATTCGCTCATGTCTTACTCTGACGCTGTCACTGCGGTCGCCGATGGCGTTCTGGATGATGCCCACACCGGGGACATCCACGGCGCTTTCGGCACCATTCGCCGCCACGATGTCGGACCGCGTGCCGGCTGGGGTGCGCGGCTTCGGACCCTGCTCGCCATTCTGGGCCCCGGGCTCATCGTCATGGTTGGCGACAATGACGCCGGCGCATTCGGCACTTATGCGCAGGCCGGGCAGAACTACGGCACCACGCTGTTGTGGACGCTGCTCTTGCTGGTGCCCGTCCTGTACGTGAATCAGGAAATGGTGCTGCGCCTCGGGGCAGTGACGCGGGTCGGGCATGCCCGGCTCATCCTCAAGCGCTACGGCAAGTTTTGGGGTGCCTTCAGCGTCGCCGATCTCTTTCTCCTCAACGCGCTCACCATCGTCACGGAATTCATCGGCATCAGCCTCGCGCTTTCCTACCTCGGGGTCTCGCGGCCGCTCGGCGTGCTCGCCGCAGCGGTGGTCGTCGTGGCGGCGGCCGGCACCGGTGACTTCCGGCGCTTCGAGCGCTTCTCACTGCTGCTCGTGCTCGGCAGCCTGCTGCTCGTTCCGGTGCTCCTCTGGGTGCATCCGCCGGTGGGACAGATGGCCCACGATCTGGTGGTGCCGCACGTGCCGCAGGGCAAGCTGAGCGAGATCATGCTGCTCATCATCGCGATCGTCGGCACGACGGTCGCGCCCTGGCAGCTCTTCTTCCAGCAGAGCTACGTCATCGACAAGCGGATCACGCCGCGTTTCATCCGCTACGAGCGGATCGATCTCTGCCTCGGGATCGCGCTCGTCGTACTGGGTGCCGTCGCCATGATCGGCTTCACGGCGGCGACGTTCGCCGGGCATGCGGAGCTCGGTGCGTTCCAGGACGCCGGCGCGGTGGCCGCAGGTCTCGGCAGGTACGTCGGACATGCTGCCGGTGTGTGCTTCGCAGTTGCCCTCATCGATGCCAGCGTGATTGGCGCCATGTCCGTGTCGCTGTCGACCGCATATGCCATCGGCGACGTGCTGTCGCTTCGCCACTCACTGCATCATCGTCCGAAGGAGGCCAAGACCTTCTACGCCGTCTATGGTGGACTGATCGCGCTCGCCGCGGCACTCGTTCTGACCCCGGGTACGCCGCTCGGCCTGCTCACCAACGCGGTACAGACCTTGGCCGGTGTGCTGCTGCCGAGTGCGACCGTGTTCCTGCTGCTCCTCTGCAACGACGAGGAGGTGCTCGGCCCCTGGGTGAACGGCCCGTGGCTGAACCTCTTCACCGGCACGGTGATCGGCGTATTGCTCCTTCTCTCCGTGATCCTGACCGCCGCGGTCCTCTTTCCGGGCCTCAGCTCGGGCGCCATGCTCGCCATCCTCGGCGGTGGCGCGGTGATGGGGCTCATTGCCGCGGTGCCGGTTTTCATGAAGACGCTGCGCTCACCGGGCTGGCGCATCGATGCGCGGCTGCGGGACGCTTGGCGCATGCCGGCGCTGAGCGGCCTGGGGCCGGCGCAGATCACGCCGCTCACCCGTCTCTCGATGCTGGCTCTGCGGGGTTACCTCGTGATTGCAGGTGGACTCGTGATCGTGAGAATGGTGGAGTTGGCGGGCGCACATTTCTGAGGTCCCAATCGATGCGCAATTGCCCGCTCCGGCTGCTGCTCGCGGCGCGCGGCGAGCGTCGTGCAGCGGGGAGGGTGCCCTTGGACTCCAGCCAACGGCGCGGCTACGTGCATGCGCCGCCGAGAAGCCCCGTGCGCAGCTCCGCGTTCGGGGGCGAGGGTCCGAGCCAGATGGCAAGGAACGCGCGGGCGAAATCATCGCCGGCGATCGTTCCCTGCACTTTGCCGTCGAGCGCGTACCGGATGCCGACTCCTGGGATGCGCAGGAACGTCATGCGCTGGCCGGACTTGACGCCCGTCATCCAACCGTTGAGCTGGGCGATTCGGCTCTGGAGCTGTGTCAGTTGTGTGCCCGCGCTCTTCTCGAAGCCTTCCTTCCAGGCACTGCGGAGCTGGCTCGCGCTCACACGAAAGACGAAGTCCAGATCGATCTCGGCGGCCTCCCTCGAGCTCAGGATCGTTTGCGCGTCCCGGGTCGGATGCGCAAGGTAGAGCGCACCCACGTAAACCTTGATGCTGAAGACAGTCGCCTTGCGCAGACCGAGCCCGTTGAGCGTCAACGTCCCGCCGCTCCACTGAATATGCTCGGGGAAGGAGACCCCGTCGCAGTCGGCGGCGGCCGCTGTCGGAATGAAGCCCGCCGACATGGCGAGAGCCGCTACGGCAGTAGCGAGCGATGAGGCAAGGCTTGCGCGCGCTTTCATGGAGGGTCGCGGGACGCCTGCGGGCGGCCAAGCCTAGCATGGCTCACGGTGCGGATGCCGCCGGCCCGCGATACTCACAGCCGCTGGTGCAGGTCTCGTGAATGACGATGCGGTTCAACGCCGGCAGATGCGGCGCGAGGCGGTCCCACAGCCACATCGCGAGCCGCTCGCTCGTCGGGTTGTCGAGGCCCGGTATCTCGTTGAGATAGCGGTGATCGAGCTCCTCGTGCACCGGCGCGAAGGCCGCCGAGAGCTCGGCAAAGTCACACACCCAGCCGAGTTGCCGGTCGATAGGGCCGGCAACATGGACGGACACCCGAAAGGAGTGGCCATGCAGCCGCGCGCATTTGTGGCCGGGCGCAACGTTGGGCAGCCGGTGTGCCGCCTCGATGCGGAACTCCTTGAAGATCTCCATCGGCGGCAATGTACCGAGCCCGGGAAGGGAATGATAGCCTCGCCCGATGCATCGCAGGATCACCGGCTATCACCGCGACGAGGAGAGCCATTGGGTGGCAGAGCTCGACTGCGGGCACAATCAGCATGTGCGTCACCGACCACCGTGGATCAGCCGGCCCTGGGTCACGACTCCAGAGGGCCGTGAGCGCATGCGGGGCACCGTGCTCGACTGCCGTAAATGCGACCGCGGCGAGCCGCCGGATCGCCTGCCGCCGGACTGAAATCAGGTCCCAGCCTGCACGCAGCCCCGCCGTCTCTCCGTGACGGGCGGGGTGGTGCGACGGGTGGAGGTCTGTCAGCCGCGCCGGGCTTTGGCATGGGCCTGTACGGATGCGAGCCGGGCATCGCCAATCTGCACGACGGCGCGCGCGACCGCTGCGCGCTGACACGCTCTGCTGTCGGCGTAGGCCGCCAGGTCGCGCGAGTCGTATCCGGGGCAGACCGCGCGCGCGGCGCTCACGAGGCGCTGATAGAGCGCCTGAGTCCCCTGCTCGCTCGAGAGATCGAGCGCGTTGTAGTAAACGGCCGTCTGCAGGATCTCATCGGACGGCTGCGCTGCCGAAGCGACTGCGGGGGATCCGAGCAGTGCCGCCGTCGAGAGGGCGGCGAGGGCGGTGAAGGTGCGTGCGCGGAGGCGGACAGGCGGTGCGAAGCGGCTCATGACGAGTGTCTCCAGTTGAGTGTTGGCTGCGTTTGTTTCGACGCGCATATGAGACACCGCCGTGACGGACACCGGAAGGCGGCTGCCAACGTGTCGGTCCCCGCCACCGACGGGTCTGGCACGGGTTGTCAGGAGGCTTCCCGGAGCGCCATGGCCGGCCGACCGCGCAAATTGCGCTGCTCCTCCACGGCCTTGCCCCGATGCCTCACGGATTCGTCCCCGCCTGCGCTGCCTTCGTCCCGGAAAATACGGGTTCTCGCTCCTCAGCGCTTCCCGTGGCGTAGTCTATGCGTATGGTCTCGCGCATCCGTCCGCCGCTCCTGATCGTCACCGCATTCTGGGCTTATGTGGCGGTCTCGAACGTGCTCTATGCGAGCCTGACGCAGGCGAGCCTCACGGAGATGCACCTCACGCATTTCTTCGCACCCTGGACGGCGCGCCTGCTGCAACATCTCATTCTCTATCCGTTCCTGCTCGCCGGCATCTGGGCATCGCAGCGCATCGGCTGGCAGCCGTTGCGGCGCGTGCCGCTGCAGGTGCTGATCGGCGGACTGTTTGCAGTGTCGGCGACGCCTGCGCTCTGGATCGGTCAATTGTTGATCGACGATCCGTCCGAGCATCATCATCATATGGGCATGGGCGGCATGGACATGAACGCCGCCGGTTTTGGCCTGGATACTCTGCCGATCGTGCTGGCGAGCGCCACGACTTTTCTCCTGACCTACGGGTTTGCGCTCGCGCTGGTGAGCGGCTTCGATTTCTATCGCCGGCTGCGCGACTCGCAGATCCGCTCCGCCGCTCTCGAGCGGGCGCTCACCGCAGCCCACCTGGCATCGCTGCGCATGCAGCTCTCGCCGCATTCGCTGTTCAACCTCCTCCATACCATCCGCGGTGAGATCGAGTGGGATCCGGCCGCCGCGCGCACCATGATCGTACAGTTGGGGGATCTGCTGCGGCGCCTCCTCAATGCCGGCGAGAAGGAATATTCGCGGCTCGCCGATGAGATGCAGTTCGTGCGCCTGTACCTGCAGCTGCAGCAGCGGCGCTTCGCCGATCGGCTGTCCATCGAGGTTCCGCCGGCCGCGGAGTTGCCCTCCGCGTGGGTGCCGAGCCTCATCCTGCAGCCGCTCATCGAGAATGCGATCGTCCATGGGCTTGCCGGTCACCAGGGGCCGGTCAGCGTGCGGGTCACGGCGAGCACGGAACGCGGCACGCTCATCCTGCGGGTCATCAACACGATGGCAGCCGGGCGGGTGCCGCGGGAGAACGGCATCGGCCTGCGGAACGTGCGCGACCGGCTGGCCATTCAATTCGGGGAGCGGGCGGTGTTCACCGCCGGACCGGAGGGTGAGCACCAGTGGGTCTCTGAGATACTGCTGCCGCTCCTCAACGATGTCATGGACGGCACCACGGCCGTGCCGGCGGAGACCGCCTGATGCTCGAGGTGGTCATCGTCGATGATGAGCTCGCCGGACGGCGCACCTTGCGGGAGTCCTGCGCCCGCGAGCCCGACCTCGAGGTGATCGGTGAGTATGGTGACAGCCGTGCGGCCCTCGAGGCCATCCGGGCCCGGCCGCCGCACCTGCTCTTCCTCGATATCCAGATGGACTCACTGGATGGCGTCGCGCTCGCCCGCGCGCTCGACTCGAAGAATCTGCCGCTCATCGTTTTCGTCACTGCGTACGACCACTACGCGCTCGATGCTTTCGATGTGAGCGCGGTCGATTACCTGCTGAAGCCGTTCGATGACGAGCGTTTTCGCCGCACCCTCGCGCGGGTGCGGCAGCGCCGGGAGGCGCAGAGCGCAGCGCAGCGGCAGGAGGTCCTCACCGAGGTTCTGGAGCGGATCGAGCGCGCGGCGGCGCAGCCGGCGGGTGAGCGGCCGCGTGTGCTCGCCGAGCTCGGCAGCCGCATGCACATGCTCGATGTGAATCAGATCGAGATGGTCGAGGCCGACCGCAACTACGTCAGGCTCACCATCGGCCGCGATACCTTTCACACACGGAGCACTTTGCAGCAGGCCGAAAAGACACTACAGTCGCAGCCCATGCTGCGCATCAGCCGCTCCTGCCTGGTGAACATCAATTATGTACGGGAGATCAGCCGCACACCGCGGGGCGATTTCATCCTGGTGCTGTCGGGAGGCGCCACGGTGACGAGCAGCGAAGGCTACCGCGATGCGGTCCGCCAGCACCTCGAGCGGCTGAAGATCCGCTCGGCCTGATATCGTCTTACCGGCATGCGCAAAGACGGGTATGAGCCCGGGAGCGGGACTCGAAAGCTTTCGCTGCTCGCACTCTCCATTCTCGCCGGCATCAACCTGCTCAACTACCTCGACCGCTACGTCGTCGCCGCGCTGCTGCCGGATCTCAAGCAGTCGCCGATGCGGCTCACGGATTCCGAGCTCGGCAGCCTGATGAGCGGCTTCCTCATCGTTTATCTCATTGCCGCACCCATCTTCGGCCGGCTCGGCGACCGCGGCTCGCGCCCGAAGCCGATTGCGATCGGCGTTTTTCTCTGGAGTCTCGCCACCGGCCTCTCGGGACTTGCCCGCAATTACCTGCAGCTCCTGGGCGCCCGCGCTCTGGTCGGAATCGGTGAGGCAGCCTATGGCACGATTGCGCCATCGCTGCTCGCCGACTTCTTCGATAAGCGCACGCGGGGGCGCGCTTTCGCCATCTTCAACATGGCCATCCCGGTGGGTGCGGCGCTCGGCTACATCGTCGGTGGAGTCGTTCGCCAGCGATTCGATTGGCACGTGGCCTTTTATGTCGCTGGAGTCCCTGGGGTGTTGCTGGCGGTCTGGATCCTCAGGCTCCCCGACCCGCCGCGCGGAGCGAAAGACGAAGGGGGTTCCGATACACGCGCCGTCGCTCACGGAGCGCCGCAGCCCGGTTCCTGGGCGGTTTATCTTCGCCTCATCCGGCAGCGCCCGTACATGCTCACTGTGCTCGGGTATGCGGCCTACACATTCGCGCTCGGAGGCCTCGCGTACTGGATGCCGACCTTTCTCGAGAGGGCGCGGGGGATCTCGGCTGCACAGGCCTCCGCAGGTTTCGGCGCGATCGTCGTCGTCACCGGCTTCGTCGGTACCTTCGTAGGGGGCTGGCTGGGGGACTACTGGCTCAAGTTCTCTCGCCAAGCGTACCTATGGATGTCGGGCTGGGCCACGCTGCTTGCGGTCCCGGCGGCTGCCGTCGCGCTCGCCGCGGCCTCGCCCTCCATTTTCTATCCCGCGCTGATCGTTGCCGAGCTGTTGCTTTTCATGTCCACGGGTCCCATCAACACGGCGATCGTCAACCTCGTGAGCCCGGTGGAGCGCGCTTCGGCGGTCGCGCTCAGCATATTTACCATTCATCTCTTGGGTGACGTGCTCTCACCCTGGTTGATCGGCAAGCTCTCGGATCTGTCGTCACTCGGAACCGCAGTGCTGATCGTCCCGATCGCCGTAGCCATCGGAGCCGTGTTATGGTTCATGGCCGCGCGGACGGGTGTTGCGCCCCCCCGCGGCGAGCACATAAATATTCGTTGATGAAGCATCCGCTATGGTGGGGACCCTGGCAGGTGTTGCTTGCGATGGCGCTGCTTTTTTCCGTCAGCGGGCCGGTGTTCGCCCAGACGGACGAGATTCAGGTCTATGACGCCACGATCGCCCGCGCGGGTATCTTCAACCTGACATGGCACAACAATTACACGCCGAGCGGCGGTACCCGCCCCGACTTCCCCGGCGCCATCGTGCCTCAGCACTCGCTGAACGGTGTGACGGAGTGGGCTTACGGAGTGGCCAACTGGATGGAGGCGGGACTGTACCTGCCGCTTTACAGCATTACCGCCGATGGTGCGGTACGCGTGAACGGGTTCAAGCTGCGGGCGCTCTTCGTGCGTCCGCATGCGGCCGACCAGGTATTCTTTTACGGCATCAACTTCGAGCTCAGCTACAACGCCCCGCACTGGGACCTGCACCGCTATAGCTCGGAGATCCGGCCCATCGTCGGCTGGCATTTGGGCCGAGTCGACTTCATTTTCAATCCGATCCTGGACAACGACTACGAGGGTTTGGGGCGACTCGATTTCGCTCCTGCGACGCGCTTGGCATGGCACGCATCGAAGAATTGGGCGGTGGCTGCGGAGGAATACGACGAGTTCGGCCACGTGCAGCATTTTGAGGCCGCCGGTGCGCAGTCACACCAGCTCTACGCCGTACTGGACTACTACGGGACGGTTGCCGTGGAAGCGGGTCTCGGATTCGGCCTGACGCGCGCTACTGACCATCGCCTCGCGAAGCTGATCGTCTCCTGGGATCTCAACTGAGTCCCGGCGGCGGACCAATCTCAGCGGCTGACGAACGCCCGCTCGATCACATAGTCCCCCGGCTCGCCGATTCCTGCGGAGATCTCGAAGCCGCGCGCATCGAGCAGCGCACAGGTGTCGGCCAGCATCGCCGGACTGCCGCAAACCATGACGCGATCGTGCGCGGCATCGAGCGGCGGGAGCCCGAGATCATAGGAGAGGCGACCCGAGTCGATGAGCGTGGTCAGCCGCCCGCGGTTGGCATGCGGCTCACGGGTGACCGTGGGGTAGTAGCGCAGCTTTTCGCGCACCCACTCACCGAGGAGCTCGTGCGTCCTCAGACTCTCTATACGATGCTTCAGTACGGCTGTTTCCCGGGCCCAGCGCACGCCGTGCACGAGCACGACGTGCTCGAAGCGCTCATAGACCTCCGGGTCTTTGATGACGCTCATGAAAGGTGCGGCGCCGGTGCCGGTCGAGAGCAGATACAGCCGCTTGCCGGGCCTGAGATCGTGCAGCACGAGGGTGCCGGTGGGCTTGCGGCTGACCAGCACCTCATCGCCCTCGCGGATGTGCTGCAGGCGGGAGGTCAGGGGACCGTCGGGCACCTTGATGCTCAGGAACTCGAGGTGCTCCTCGTGATTGGCGCTCGCGATGCTGTAGGCGCGCAGCAGCGGGCGGCTGTCGACCTTGAGCCCGACCATGACGAACTGTCCGTTCTCGAAGCGCAGCCCCGAGTCCCGCGTAGTCGTGAACGTGAACTGCGTATCGGTCCAGTGCTGCACCGAGAGAACGCGCTCGCTGCCTATCGCCGCCAAGAGGGGTCACCTCCCTTTTCCCGGGTATTCCGGCCGGGATATCTTACCGGGCGCTGCGGCCGCCGTGGCGCCAATGGGCTATGCCATCATAATCGCGCGTTATTAAGAAGATGAGGAGGGGGACGCCATGACCGATCCGAATGTGCTCGCTGCGCTCGAGAAGCGCGTCACCGAGCTTACGCGCCAGGTGGCATGCCTCGAAGACGCCAATGCCGTCAAATCTCTGCAATACAAATACGGCTACTACATCGACAAGTGTCTCTACGAGGAGGCCGTGGCGCTCTTCGCGGACAGCGGTGAGGTGCGCTTCCTCAATGGAGTCTACCGCGGCAGATCGGGCATCCGGCGTCTCTACTGCAATTGGTTTCGCAACTATTTCACCCGTGGGGTCAACGGGCCGTTGCGCGGCCTCCTGCTCGACCATCTGCTGCTCCAGGACATCGTCGATGTCGCCGAGGACGGCCTGACGGCCAAGGGCCGCTTCCGCTGCGTGCTGCAGGGCGGCTGTCACGAGAGCATGCCCGAGCCCATTCCGAACTTTCCCCGTCAGTTCTGGGAAGCCGGCATTTACGAGAATACCTACGTGAAGGAGGCAGGACTCTGGAAGATCAAGTGCCTGCACTACAACATGTTCTGGCGGGCGGATTACCATCAGGGCTGGGCCAACAGCGTCGGGCATCTGACACCCATGACCCGCGCCTATCCGCACGATCCCAACGGACCCGACGAGCTCCTGCCCGATGCGCCGCAGACCTGGCCCGAGACGAGGGTAGTGCCGTTCCACTATTCCCATCCCGTGACGGGGAAACGTTGGGGAGAGCCTTAGACCGCGGCTCACCCAACGCGACGATCGAACTCGATGTCGGCGAGCTCGTAGCCCTTTCTGAAGTCGCGGATGTGCCGCGCCATCCAGGTGCGCGCCGCTTCGGCATCGCGCTTGCCGATGGCCTCGTGGATGCGCCGCTCGGCCACGGCGATGCGCGAGCGTGCCTGCGGGACCTTGTCGATCATCACGCGCAGCGACGGCTCCAGGAGGCCGAGCAGGGGCTCTTGCGCAAGGCCGAGTACCTGATTGTGCGTCGCGCGCCCGACACAGCGGAAGAACTCGGCCGCGTGATGCACGGCCTTCTCGGTCTCCGCGTTCTCGTCCGCAAAGCGCTGACATGCCGCCACGAGGCTCTCGAGGTCGGCCGCGGTTCGGTTGCGCGCCGCAATCTCGGCCATCGGCGGCTCGAGCTGTGTGAGCGCCTCCCAGACCTCGAAGAATGTGACATCGTGCAGCGCGAGGGCCCGGCCGACATCCTTGGCGATCGCGCGGTGCTGCGGGCGGCTGACGGTCATCAACTTCGAGCCCGGGCGACGCTCCAGCAAACCGCCGCTTTCCAGCTCCCGCAGGGCCTCGCGCACGGTCGAGCGGTTGACGCCGAACTGGCGGGCGAGCTCCGTCTCCGATGGCAGCCGGTCGCCTTCACGCAGCTCGCGGCTGAGGATGCGGGCGGTGATGGCCGCGGCGACTTTGCGGTAGCCCGGCACCAGCAGGATCTGATCGAACTCGACGCTCATGCTGCGCTTTCGTAGAGCTCCCGGCCGATCAGCATGCGGCGGATCTCCTGCGTGCCGGCGCCGATCTCGTAGAGCTTCGCATCGCGCAGGAGCCTCCCCGCTGGGAAGTCGTTGATATATCCGTTGCCGCCTAGCGCCTGGATCGCCTCCAGCGCTACGCGCGTTGCGTTCTCCGCCGCGAAGAGAATGCAGGCCGCGGCATCCGTCCGCTTCACCCGGCCCGCATCGCAGGCGCTCGCCACAGCGTAGACATACGCACGGGAGGCGCTCAGTGCCGTGTACATGTCGGCCACTTTCGCCTGCATCAGCTCGAAGGTACCGATGGGCTGGCCGAACTGTTTGCGCTCGTGGACATACGGCAGCACCAGATCGAGCGCCGCCGCCATGATGCCGAGCGGACCGCCGGCGAGCACCACGCGCTCGTAATCGAGGCCGCTCATCAGCACCCGTGCGCCGCCGTTCTCCGGCCCCAGCCGATTCTCGGCCGGGACCGCGCAATCGTCGAACACGAGCTCGCAGGTGTTGGAGCCGCGCATGCCGAGCTTGTCGAGCTTCTGCGCGGTGGAAAAGC
>Ga0134125_10004192_pt1 | contig 16526 bp, 14 predicted proteins | sample KB31751_FD_96464 | JGI IMG/M metagenome (GOLD analysis project Ga0134125, IMG submission 96464) | Terrestrial soil microbial communities with excess Nitrogen fertilizer from Kellogg Biological Station, Michigan, USA - KB3-175-1 | ecosystem: Environmental > Terrestrial > Soil > Unclassified ...
ACGCCGCTCGCCACCGGCCAGTCGCGGTTGTCGAAGAACTCATCCGAGAGCATGCGTCCGATCATGATCTGATCGGTGCGGCCGAGCAGCGTCGGAATCACGTACTCGCCGACCACGGGGATGAAGACGAGTAGTGAGCCGGCGGCTATGCCAGGCAGGGACTGCGGCAGAGTCACGCGCAGAAAGGACGTGAGCGGCCGCGCTCCGAGATCCGCCGCCGCCTCGAGCAGCGCCGGATCGTGCTTCTCCAGGTTCGCGTACAGCGGCAGGATCATGAACGGCAGGTAGGAATAGACGATACCGACATAGAGCGAGAAGTCGGTCTGCAACAGGGTGATGGGATGATGGATGAGCCCGATGCCGAGCAGCACATTGTTGATGAGGCCATCGTTCTGCAGGAGCCCGATCCACGCATACACGCGAAGCAGGAACGACGTCCAGAACGGCAACACGATGAGCATCAGCAGAAAGCTTCGCCAGGCCTCTTCGGCACGCGCGATGGCATAGGCCATCGGGTAGCCGATCAGGAGACAAAAGATCGTCGCGACCGCCGCCACCATGACGGAGTAGAGATAGGAGCGCAGGTAGAGTGGATTCGTGAAGAGGTAGGCGTAGCTCGAGAGATGAATCCTCGGGATTGGCAACCCGTGAAGCCAGGTGAAAAGCGGGGCGTAGGGCGGAATCGCCAGCCGCGCCTCCGAGAAGGAAATCTTGAGGACGATGAGGAAGGGGACGAGAAAGAAGACTGCGAGCCACAGGGCCGGGATACCCGCTACGAGCCGACGTCCTGCATTTCTCTCGGGGCGCTGCATCGGCTAGCGCGTCAGAACGACCGGGCTTGCGGCATCCCAGGACAGGCTCACCATCGCGTGCTTGAGGTCGCGATGCGCGGCAAGGCCCGAGCGGTTGGATAAGGTCACCCGCAGCACCTTGCCGGAATCGATCTCGACCAGACAGATCGACACATCGCCCATGTAGGCGACCTCGCGAACCCTGCCGCGCACGCAGTTGTCCGCGGGACCCGATGGCGCTCCCTCCGCGAGAACGATCTTCTCCGGGCGGACCGCCGCCCAGACGGTATCTCCCACCGTGCACTCGAGGCGCCGCACCGCCCGGACGGTGCATCCCAAGTGCTTGCAGTGAATGGTGAGATCTTCGGCCCCCAGACCCACAACCTCGCCTTCCAGCAGATTGACCGAACCGATGAAGTCGGCGACGAACCGATTGACGGGTGACTCGTAGATCTGGGCCGGCGTCCCGACCTGCACGATCCTGCCGTGGTCCATGACACCCATGCGGGTCGCGAGCGTCATCGCCTCCTCCTGGTCGTGTGTCACCACGATGAAGGTGACGCCGAGCCGCTCCTGGATGTTGAGGAGCTCGAACTGCGTGCGCTCGCGCAGCTTGCGGTCGAGTGCCGCCAGGGGCTCATCGAGAAGGAGCAGCTTCGGCCGCTTCGCGAGCGCACGCGCGAGCGCCACCCGCTGGCGCTGGCCACCGGAGAGCTGGTGCGGCTTGCGCGCTGCGTACGCACCCATCTCGACGATCGCGAGGATCTCCGCAACGCGCCGGCGGATCTCCGAAGGCCGGATCTGCTCCTGTTCGAGGCCGAAGGCGACGTTCTTCTCCACGCTCATGTGCGGGAAGAGCGCATACGACTGGAACATCATGTTGACGGGCCGCTCGTAGGGCGGCACCGCGCTCATGTCCTCGCCATCGATGTAGATGCGTCCCCCGCTCGGCGGCTCGAAGCCCGCCAGCAGCCGCAGCAGGGTGGTCTTGCCGGAACCGGAACCGCCGAGGAGGCAAAAGATCTCGCCGCGCCGGATCTCGAGCGAGACCGCATCGACGGCGCAGAACTCGCCGAATCTCTTGCTTACGGCCTCGAGGCGTACATAGGCCGCCGCGGCATCGGGCAGCGTCGACGGTTGGGCGTTCATCGGCTGGCTCGGCTGTCGCTCAGCTTCCCGTCTTGAATTGTGTCCAGGCACGGGTCAGCAGGCGCATGAACTGCATGGACTTCGCCCGCTCGGGGACTAGGGTGTGCATGACGGCAGGGGGCGGATAGATACCCGGGTCATCCCGCACGGACTTCTCCAGGTACGCCCGGGAGGCCAGATCGCCATTGGCATACTTGACGAGGTTGGAGTTGCGCGCGGCGATGTGCGGATCGAGGAGATAGTCGATGAAAAGGTTGGCATTGCGCGCATGCGGCGCATTGGCTGCAATCGCGAGCACGTCGAAGTTCTCGACCGCGCCTTCCTTCGGGATGGAATAGGCGACGCTGTAGGTCCTCCCGGCCTGCTGTGCCCGTACCGAGGCCTGCTTCACGTCCCCCGACCAGCCGAGCGCGAGGCAGATCTCTCCGTTGGCGAGGTCGTCGATGTAGCGTGAGGAATTGACGTAGCGCACGTAGGGCCGGATGGCCATCAGCACTTTCATGGCCGCCGCGAGATCGGCCGGCGACTCGCTGTTCGGGTCCTTACCGAGGTAGAGAAGCGCCGTGCCGATGACCTCCGTAGGCTCATCGAGCACCGTCACGCCGCAGTCCTTGAGCTTCGCGACGACCGCCGGATCGTAGAGGAGGCGCCAGCTGTCGAGCGGCGCATCGGGCATACGGGCCTCGAGCGCCTTTACGTTATAACCGAGGCCCGAGGTGATCCACATATAGTCGGCAGCGTATTGGTTGCCGGGGTCGTACTCGGCGACGCTGCGCTGAACCGCCGGGTCGAGGTACTTTAGGTTGGGCAGCTGGGTCTTATCGAGCCTCTCGAGCGCACCGGCGCGGATCTCGAGCTCGAGGAAGGGAGCCGATGGCACCACGACGTCAAAGCCGGTGTTGCCGGTGAGGAGCTTGGTCTCCAGCACCTCGTTCTTGTCGTAGACGTCGTAGTTGACCTTGATGCCGTACTGCTTCTCGAAGTCCTTGAGCACCTGCGGATCGATGTAATCCGACCAGTTGTAGACGTTGACGACCTTGGCGTCCGACTGCGAGCCGCCTGAGCACCCGGCGAGCAGCAGCGCCGATGCCACGGCCGACCCCACCGCCGCCCAGAGCCTCATCGTCGGGAGCCTCGCATCATCAGACGTTCAGCAGCAAATGCTCCCGCTCCCAGGAGCTGATCACCTGCAGGAAGACCTCGTACTCGGCCTCCTTGACCATGGTGAAGGCGGTGACGAACGGCTCGCCCAGGAGCCTCACCAGCGGCTCGCTCTGGCGTAGCTCCCGCAGCGCTTCATCGAGAGAGCGTGGCAGGCCGAAGGGCAGGTCGTGTGCGCTGCCGGTGATCGGGTCCGAGGGCTGCAGTCCGTCGACCATGCCGAGATAGCCACAGGCGAGGGACGCTGCGATGGCGATGTAGGGATTGGCGTCAGCGCCGCCCACACGATTCTCGACGCGGCGGTCCTGCGCGTCCGACATCGGCACCCGCAGGCCGGCCGTGCGGTTGTCGTAGCCCCAATGCACGTTGATCGGTGCGGAGAGATACCGGGTCAGGCGGCGATAGGAGTTGACGTTGGCGCAGAAGAGCGCCATGGCGGCGGGCAGATATTTCTGCAACCCGCCGATGTGCGCGAAAAAGAGCGGCGACGGTGTGCCGTCCGCATTACTGAAGATGTTACGCCGCGTCTTGACGTCCAACACGCTCTGATGGATGTGCATGGCGCTGCCGGGCTCCTTCGCGTGCGGCTTCGCCATGAAAGTGGCATACATCTTGTGGCGCAGCGCCGCCTCGCGGGCCGTGCGCTTGAAGAGAAAGGCCTGGTCGGCGAGATCGAGCGGCGGCCCATGGATCAGATTGATCTCCATCTGCGCCGGCCCGTCCTCGTGGATCAGGGTGTCGATCTCGATCTCCTGATCCTCGCAGAACTGGTAGATGTCATCGAACAGCGGATCGAACTCGTTGACCGCCGCGATGCTGTACGACTGGCGCCCGGGCTCGGCCCTGCCCGACCGCCCCACCGGCGGCTTCAGCGGATAGTCGGCGTCCTTGTTCTGCTCGACGAGATAGAACTCCAGCTCCGGTGCGACGATCGGCTCCCACCCTCGCTGGGCGTACAGCTCGACGATGTTGCGCAGCACGTGCCGCGGCGCCATCGTGACTCGCCTGCCGTCGGAATAGAAACAATCGTGGATCACCTGCGCGGTCGGCTCCGCGGCCCAGGGCACGCGCCGCACCGTCTTCGGATCGGCCTTGAGGACGATGTCGATCTCTGCCGGGCTCATGGCAGCGTCGGGCTCGGGCGGATAATCGCCCGTGACCGTCTGCAGGAAAACACTCTCCGGCAGGCGCATGCCGCCGTCCTCGGCGAACTTCTCCGCCGGCATGATCTTGCCGCGCGCGATGCCGGCCATGTCGGGAATGATGGCCTCGACCTCGGAGATGCCGTGGTCGCGGAAGAACTGGCGGATCTCGCTCACCATGCGTCTGCCTTTCGCCTGGACCCGGCGCGGTCGCGACATGCGGCGCCGAAGGCCGCGAAAAGTGCCCGCGACAGCGGGTTTTCCATCGGCTTCCACTCGGGATGCCACTGCACTGCGAGCGCAAATCGCGCCGTGTCCTCGACTCTGAATGCCTCGATCAGTCCGTCCGGCGCTCGCGCCTCGACCGCGAGGCCCTGGCCCAGGCGCTCGATACCCTGCCAGTGCGAAGAATTGACGCGCGCGCACTCGACACCGGCCAGCGCGCGCAGCAGACCGCCGGGCTCGAGGACCACATCGTGCGCCGGCCCGTACTGCACCTCGAGCGGCTGGCTGTCATCGTCCCTGTGGTCCATATAGCCGGGAACCTCGTGCACGCGCTGATGGAGGCTGCCGCCGAAGGCGACGTTCATCTCCTGGAAGCCGCGGCAGATGCCGAGCACCGGCACACTCGCCCGCACGGCCTTGCGGATGAGCGGCAAAGTGGTGGCATCCCGGGCAGGATCGTGCAGCGTACCAGGGTGGCTCGCCGGACCTTCATAGTGATGCGGCTCGACGTTCGAGAGGCTTCCGGTAAAGAGGAGTCCGTCGAGGCGCTCGATGACCTCATCGAGCCGTAGCTCCTCGGCTAGGGACGGAATGAGGAGCGGCAGCCCATCGGCGGCATCCAGCACTGCCCGGGCGTACTTCTCCCCGACCGCATGAAAAGGATGCAATCCGAGCATCCGGCGGTCTGCTGGAAGGCCAATGAGGGGGCGGGACAATGCCATGGAGGCCTCAATTAGACCACAGCCGCGCATGAGACGGTCGGGAGGGCTATCCTTTTGGGGCGTCGGCCGGATCGGCCGTTTATACATAATCCAGAAACCGCGAGAGTGCCATGGTGGCCGCGCATGCCGCTTCCTACTACGCCGCCTCGGCACGACCCGCTCCGGAGCGGGCAGCGCTCACCGGCTCCGTGGAATGCGATGTCTGCGTGGTCGGCGGCGGCATCGCCGGCTGCTCGGCGGCGCTGCATCTGGCCGAAAGGGGCTATTCGGTGGTGCTCCTCGAGCAGCACCGCATCGGCTGGGGCGCCTCGGGCCGCAGCGGCGCCCAGGCCATTCATGGCGTGGCCTCCGGGCAGGCCAAGCTCGAGCGCCTGATCGGCCGCGGGCCCGCCCGGGCGGTATGGGATGTCTCCATCCAAGGGCTCGCCGTGATGCGCGAGCTGATCGCGCGCCACCACATCGACTGCGATTGGGCCGATGGCTACATGCTCACCGCCATCAAGCCGCGCCAGGACCGGGAGCTGCGCCAGGAGCTCGAGGAGCTCCAGGGAAAGCTCGAATACCGCAGTGCGCGCTACATGCCTGGGGAGGAGGTTCGTGCCACCCTGCAGACGCGGCGCTATGTCAGTGCGCTCTACGATTCCAACGGCGGACATCTCCATCCGCTCAACTACACACTTGGCCTTGCTGCGGCCGCGGAGCGCGCGGGTGTGCGTATTCACGAGGACACGCGGGCCCTCGGGTTCACTTCCGCGCGCGTACGCACGCCTGGAGGCGAGGTTCGCGCACGCTATCTGGTCCTCTGCGGCAATGTTTACCTCGGCAATGCGGCGCCGGCACTCGCCTCCAAGATCATGGCGGTCGGCACCCACATCATCGCCACCGAGCCGCTGGGCGCAGAGCGCGCGCAGCGTCTGATCGCCAACAACGCCGCAGTCAGCGACATGAACTGGGTGCTCGATTACTTCAGGCGGTCGGCCGACCACCGGCTGCTCTTCGGCGGCCGCGTCAGCTACTCCGGGCTGGGCTCCTTCGAGGAGCCCCGCGCCACGCGTGCGCGGATGCTCAAGGTGTTTCCGCAGCTCGCCGAGGTCGGCGTCGCTTACTCGTGGGGCGGCTATGTCGACATAACCCTCAATCGCGCACCGCATTTCGGGCGCCTGATGCCGAACGTGTATTTCCTGCAGGGCTTTTCCGGACACGGCATCGCGCTCACCGGCATCGCCGGCAAGCTCATCGCCGAGGCGATCGCGGGTGAGGCCGAGCGCTTCGATGTGTTCGCGCGCATCCCGCATCAGAACTTTCCCGGCGGGGCGATCCTGCGCCGCCCGGCGCTGGTGCTCGCGATGTTGTATTACCGCCTGCGTGATTTGCTATGACTGTGATCGCTTTCGAGGCTGTTATAGCAACTCTGCAATCTGCACGGCGTTCAGAGCGGCGCCTTTGAGCAGCTGGTCGCCGGCGACGAAGAGAACGATCGAGTGGCCGCTCGGATCGCTGACATCGCGGCGGATGCGCCCGACGAGGATCGGATCCTGGCCCGAGGCATCCTTCGGCATCGGGAAGTAGTTGCGTTCCGCATCATCGACCAGCTTCACGCCAGGGGCGGTCTGCACGATGTCACGCACCTGCTCCGGCGTGATGGGCCGCTCGCACTCGAAATTGATGGCGATGGAGTGGGCGCGCAGTACCGGTACCCGTACACAGGTCGCGGCGATGCGGATCGAGTCATCGCCGTAGATCTTGCGCGTCTCGCGCATGACCTTGGTCTCCTCCTCGTTGTAGCCGGTCTGCGGATCGATCCGGGTGTTGTGGCTGAAGAGGTTGAACGCATAAGGGTGCGGCAGCACGCGATTCTCGTAAGGCCTGCCCTCGAGATAGGCGCGGGTCGACTCGCGCAGCTCCTCCATGGCGGCGGCGCCGCCGCCGGAGGCGGCCTGATAGGTGGCGATGATCATCCGGCGGATCGGGTTAGTCCGATGGACCGGCCAGAGTGGAGTGATGGCGATGATGGTGGAGCAGTTGGGATTGGCGATGATGCCGCGATGAGCGCGGACCGCCTCGGGGTTGATCTCCGGAACGACGAGCGGCACTGTCGCGTCCATGCGGAAGGCCGACGAGTTGTCCACGACCACTGCGCCCTGCTCCACGGCAAGCGGCGCGAAGCGCTTGGAGGTGCTGCCGCCCGCGGAGAAGAGCGCGACATCGACGCCGCGGAAGCTGTCGTCTGTCAACTCGCGCACCGTGAGCGGCTGGCCGCGAAAGGGCAGCGTCTTGCCCGCTGAACGCGCCGAGGCATACAGGCGCAGTTCCTTCAGCGGGAAGCGTCTCTCCTCGAGACAACGGATGAGCTCGACGCCGACGGCGCCAGTGGCGCCGACGATCGCAACCACCGGCGAGGAACCGGCTGAACGACCAGACTGCATGACAGACTCCAGAACGAACGAGGCCCCGGCGGCGGTGCCGACGGGGCCTCTGGTTGACTCGCGATCTCCGGGGCTTAAGCGCGCGTGAGATCCACCAGAGCCCCCGCCCGGGGCTTCTTCATGGTGATCTTGTGCGTTTTCATCACTCGGGACATTCCGTATCGACCCTACCCGAAGCTAAGCCGGCTGTAAAGGGCAGACGAGGCGCATACAAAGCAATCGGTACTCATACCGCCGCCCGATCACCGCAGGTTTAGGTAAACACCTCCTCATCCGGTCGGCAGCACGGTCCAGAGATCGCACCTCGCGCGCTCGGGCGCGATCAGGTCTCCGCTGCAGATGCCACGTCCGCTGACGACCCCGAAGCGGTCATCCGTGAGAGTCCGCCTGCAGGTGCAGTCAGCGAACGCCACCCCCCGAGCGCCTAGTCTTGGGCCTGCCGCGAGCAATCTCTGCGCCGTGATCTCCGGCGGCAGATATTTCGGGCAGCATGTGCAACGCCTGCCTTGGTCATTTAAACGCCAGCACCTCTCGGTGCATCCAACACCCATCTGCACCGGACGGCGCGGAGGGCCGCAGAGAATGTATGATGAATACGTCCAGCGGCGCGCGAAGCCTCGAGCCGAGCTTGCAGCGCAATTGCAGGCGCGGCCGCGCGAGCAGTCCGGAAGCCGCCCCCGCCGCGGAACACCTTCGCGGACTCGCAGCTTCTTCGTGCTAGCGTTCCTCGGCGGAACGGCGTTCGCGTTTACCCTGGCGGTAAGGGGTGTGCCAGCGCAGCTCGTTCACTTCTTCCATCGCGACGCCAGCCCTGGCGTCAGCACACGAATGAGATTTCAGTCACTTCCTGCAGTGGAGCACGCGGTCCCCGCGCGAATGACATTACCGTCACTTGGTGCGGCGAGCCAGGTGGCCCCTCAAGTCCCATCACCGGCTGCCGGAGCGTCGACTTCCCCGGCCCCGGTAGCTCCACTCCCGTCGAACTCGGCGCTCTCTGGCAGCGCCACCCCGGTGCCCGGCCCGGCCGCGGCCGGCCCGTGGCAGTACTTCCTGCACGGGGAGTCGGCACCACTGTTGAGGGGTTGGATCCATGAGGGCCTGCCCGCCGGGTGGGAGGTTCACGACGGGGTGCTCTCCAAGAGCGGCATTGTGGAGGACCTCGAATCGACGCGGATGTACCGCGATTTCGTACTCGAGCTCCAGTGGACCATCAGCGCGGGCGGCGACAGCGGAATTTTCTACCGCGGCACTCACGAGTATCCCCGCATTTGGTTGACGGGGCCCGAATACCAGTTGGTTGACGACTCTTATGTTGGCACCAACCGGCTCGTCGCGACCGGAGCAGTTTTCGGCATATACCCCTCGCCGGCGGGTGTAATGCATCCCCCCGGGGAGTGGAATTCGACCCGGATTGTCGTGCAGGGCAACTATGTCGAATATTGGCTGAACGGCCAGCCGATCGTCCGCTACACGCTGGGCAGCTACGATTGGATGCTACGAGTCAATGACTCGAAGTTTGCGGCCGTTCGGGACTACGGACGTGCGACCCGAGGACTGATCGGACTCCAGGGCACGAACAACGGGAGCCTCGAGGTCCGTCATATGAGGATCAGAGTGCTGCCGTGACATGATCTGAACCTTCATTGCATTCGGCGCAGCCACGCCCGGGTGATCCGCTGATCGAGAAACAACCCGGTGTCGAGGTAACAGAGTATGGACGCCCGTCGCAGCGTCCACATTGCCGTCAGCGAGAACGGCCAGAAATGCGTCTCCATTGGATGCTGCGGCAATCGGTGGCTACGCCCATGGCCGGAGCCGCCCGGATGTATCGGACCTTTCAAAGTAGTTGGCTAGTCAACAAATCCGGACGGACCGGCTTCGATCACGCGGGCGCCAGCGCAGCGTGGTAGCTCGCGCCTTGGCGGCTATTGGCCGCGTGCTGCCTCAGGAGTCCCTGATTGTCACTTGAATAATCGTCTTATGAGGACGATCATTCTCTTTCGTTCTGCAAGGTAAGAAGCCATGAGCTGCGAAGATTCGAGCCGCAAGCGGGTTATCCTGGCGCCTGCACCGAGCAATCCACGATTGAGCTCCACGGTATTGAATGTCGAATGTGCCGAGAATGAGGACGTCGAGTGGATCTGGACAGAGACATCCGAGGGGCGCTTCGTCTCCGGGTACCGCGTTGTGCCGAGCGTGTGCGAAAAGGAGAGCTGACGCTCGCCTTCGACCGCCTTGCGCCCGATGGCGATGGGGGTACTTGAAGTTACCCGCTCGGGTATCAGAATCGCCGCACCTCGAAACAGCGGTGAATCCGCGGGTTGCGCTCGAAATTGCGGGGCAGCGTGGCAGCGGAGATGTCACGTATTGAATAACGTTGCACCAGCGCCGGATCCAGCTTGAAGCGCTGCTCCACCGGGCGCGAGGCGGAGCGCGTCCAGCGACGATACATCAGACAGGTAGTGAACCCGGCTTTTGGCGGCGTCCGCGCAGGACAGTCAACGCTCCCAGCAGCAACGTCAGGCCACCAGCCGTCATGTCAGGGTCGATCTCGGGAGCGGCGGCCGCTTCGGCTCTTCCGATGGTCACATCAACGGTGGACGGCCCGCCGAGCAGACCCGAGCCTACCGCCTGAGACTGTGAGAACCCGTCGCTGAGCCGCACGGAATCGCTGCCAGGGGGGACTGCGGAGAGTGGGTCGCAAGGACAGCCAGCGAACCCACCGGACATGCTCCAGATGATAAAAGAGGGAATGTTGTCCTTCGGCGCGAAAAAATTGAGAATTCCCGCGGAGTCGGGGCCGAAGTCGAAATTCAGGTGGCTCCCTGAAACCGACAGTCCGTCTGTCATAAAGGGGAGTGCCGCCTGTAAGACCGCCGTAGCGCCTGCCGCCGAGTTCAGCGAATCGGTGACCGATCCATCAGACAAGCTCAAGTCAAAGCTCTCAATGTCAGCCCGGCTCAGTTCCCCCGTCTTCCCGTCCGTGGTGAGCGTTCCCGAGACGGTGATCCCCCCAAAGTAGGGGACTACTACAAAGTCTGGATCTGAGATCTTGAAGACGGTGGCCTGACTCAGCGCGGGTAAGACGAGCGCTACCGCTGCGGCCAGCAAGAGGAATCTGTTCTTCATCTTCCCTCTCCCCAAGTCGATATCTCGAACTGCCATGCTGCCGCCCAAGCATTGCGACTTGCGTTTCAACCATACGCGCGTTTCAACCCTACATGGAGGATACATGAAAGGTCAGAATCGCCGCATCTCGAAACAGCGGTGAATCCGTGGGTTACGCTCGAAATCGCGCGGTAGGGTGGCGGCAGAGACGTCACGTACTGCATAACGTTGCGCCAGCGCCGAATCCAGCTTGAAACGCTGGGCGTTGGTCGAGAAGACCAGCAGTCCGCCGGGCGCGAGCAGGTCCATGCAGGCCTCGATCAGCGCCGGATGATCGCGCTCGATGTCGAGCACACCCTGCATGCGCTTGGAGTTGGAGAAGGTCGGCGGATCGAGGAAGATCAGATCGTAGCGCTCGGGTCGCCGGCCATCATCCCGCAGCCATTCCAGACAGTCGGCCTGGATGAATTCGTGCGCCTCCGATCCAACGCCGTTGAGCGCTAGGTTGCGTCGTGCCCAGTCGAGATAGGTCCGCGAAAGGTCGACGGACGTCGTCGTCGCCGCACCACCCGCCGCTGCATACACGGTCGCGGTGCCTGTGTAGGCGAAGAGATTGAGGAAGCGCCGGCCGGCAGCCGCCTCGCGCAGCCGCGCCCGGGTGATCCGGTGATCGAGAAACAGCCCGGTGTCGAGGTAGTCATCGAAGTTGACCAGGAAGCGCAGCCCGCCCTCGAGCACCGTATGAAACTTACCCTGCTCCGCGACTTTGCCGTATTGCTCACCTCGGGGCGTGCGGCGGCGCGTGCGCAACTTGATGTGCTCGGGTGATGCGCCAGCGACTCCCGGCAATGCCGACAGCGCTTCGCCGCGGCGGCGGCGCACCGCCTCCTCCTCTATTTCGGCCGGCGGCGCGTACTCCTGAGCATAGAGCCAGGTCTCCTCCGGCCCGAGGGTTTGGTACACGTCGATCGCAAACGCGTACTCCGGCATGTCGGCATCGTATAACCGGTAACACGACACCCCCGACCTGTCTGCCCAGGTGCGCAGGCGCTTCAGGTTCTTTTCTAGGCGATTCGCGAACATCCGCGCGCCTGGCGTGTCGCGCAGCGTCGCCTCGCCGCGCCCGAGACTGCCCGGTCGCCGTAGGCTCGCTGCTTCCACCGTCATCCTGAGCAGCCGGCACTCGATCGCGCCGTTCCAGAGGGCGTGGGTGCGGGCCGCGCGGATCCCCAACTCCATGCCGAGCTGCGGCGCACCGGTCAGCACGGCCGCGTGCCAGCCCTGAAACCGCTCGCGCAGCACCTCGCCGAGCTCGCGATGGACGGCTCGCGCCGCCTCGAGATCATCCAGTCGCACGCCGTAAGGAGGGTTGGTGCACAGAAGGCCTGTGGCAGCCCGCGTCTGACTGCCGCCAGCCACATCACCGTCAGCGTCGTCGCCAGACGGCTCAGCGGCCGTCGCCGGCGCCGCATCAGCCAGCTGCCGCACCTCGAACTGCACCCATGAGCCGATACCCGCGTGTTGAGCATTGGCGCGCGCGTCCCTCACTGCCAGCGGATCGCGATCGCTGCCGCGCAAAATCATCGTCGGCTGCGCGCCAGCGAGACTGTGAGCCTGCGCCTCCTCCCGTACCCGTCGCCACAGCGCCGCATCATGCCCGCGCCAGCCGAGGAACCCGAAATATTCGCGGCGCAGCGCCGGTGCGCAGTGCGCAGCGATCAGCGCCGCCTCGATGACCAGCGTCCCGGAGCCGCACATCGGATCGAGGAATTGAGCGCCGGCAGCCGCCAGCTCCGGCCAGCCGGCCCGCACCAGCATGCCGGCCGCAACGTTCTCTTTCAGAGGCGCCTCACCGCCGGCGCCCCGATAGCCGCGGCGGTGCAGACTCTCGCCGGAGAGGTCGATGGACAGGGTAATCCGCGCGTCGCGGGCGTGCGCATGCACGCGCACGCTCGGCCGTTCCAACATGATGTCCGGTCGGGCACCGCTCGCATCGCGCACCGCGTCCACGATGGCATCCTTCAGCTTCAGCGCTCCAAAATGACTGTGCGTGATCGACGGATGCTTGCCGCTGAAATCGCATGCCAGGGTGGCGTGTGGCCCGATATGTCGGGTCCATTCGATCTCCCTGGCCGCTGAGTAGAAAGCGTCTGCGCTCGCGGCTTCGAAGCGAGCGATCTCGAGGAACACCCGGTTGGCGAGCCGCGATTCGAGACAGGCGCGATACGCGGTCTCGAGCGTCCCGGAGAACGCCACGCCCGTCGTCCGCTCTTTCACATCGGTCGCGCCGAAAGTCGTCAGCTCCCGGGCCAGAAGGTCAGCGAGGCCGCGTGGCACGCTGGCCAGGTACTGCCCGGGCGTCACGATCCCGGGCTCAGGCTACGCAAACGAGCCCCCAGTTTGTCTGAGCGTGCGGCATTTCCTTATGATAAGGGGCTCCCGCCCGCCCCAGCCACTACTGCGAGCTACCTCATGGCCGTCTCCGATCCCCTCTCCCGCGACGCACTCGACGCGTTCTGGATGCCCTTCACGGCGAATCGCCAGTTCAAGGCAAAGCCCCGCATGCTCGCCCGAGCAAGCGGCATGCATTACTTCACGCCCGAGGGCAGGCAGATTCTGGACGGGGTCGCGGGACTCTGGTGCGTCAACGCCGGTCACAGCCGCAGTGAGATCACCGAGGCGGTTTCGCGCCAGCTCGCGACCCTCGACTTCGCGCCCACTTTCCAGATGGCCCACCCGTCCGCGTTCGAGCTCGCCAATGCGCTCGCGAAGATTGCGCCGCAGGGGCTCGACCGGGTGTTCTTCACCAACTCGGGCTCGGAGTCAGTGGACACTGCGCTCAAGATCGCTCTTGCCTACCACCGCGCCCGCGGCGATGCAGCCCGTACCCGGCTCATCGGCCGTGAGCGCGCCTACCACGGCGTGGGATTCGGCGGCATCTCCGTCGGCGGCATCGTCAGCAACCGCAAGATGTGGTCGGGCTCCCTGCTGCCAGGCGTGGATCACCTGACGCATACCCACGACTTGAAGCGCAATGCATTCTCCCGCGGTCAGCCCGCACACGGCGCGGAGCTCGCGGAGGAGCTCGAGCGCCTGGTGACGCTCCACGACCCCTCGACGGTCGCTGCCGTGATCGTGGAGCCGGTCGCAGGCTCGACCGGGGTACTGATCCCGCCGCGCGGGTATCTCGAGCGCCTGCGCCAGATCTGCGACCGTCACGGCATTCTCCTCATCTTCGACGAGGTGATCACGGGCTTCGGACGTGTTGGCGCGCCGTTCGCCGCTCAGGAGTTCGGCGTGACCCCCGACATCATCACCGCCGCGAAGGGTCTCACCAACGGTGCGATTCCGATGGGCGCCGTGCTGGTGAAGCGGTCCGTCCATGATGCCTTCATGCAGGGCCCGGAAGGAACGATCGAGCTGTTTCACGGCTATACTTATTCGGCGCATCCGGCGTCCTGCGCTGCCGCGCTCGCCGCGCTGGGAATCTACGAGCGCGAGGGCCTCCTGACGAAGGCCAAGTCACTCGGGAAGTACTGGGAGGATGCCGCCCATTCCCTGCGCGGACTGCCGCACGTCATCGACGTGCGCAACTACGGACTGATCCTCGGCCTTGAGCTCGAGCCGGTCTCAGGCCGGCCCGGCGCCCGAGCTCATGGGATCTTTCTCGAATGCTTCGAGCGCGGCCTGCTGGTCCGCCAGACCGGCGACATCATCGCGCTCTCGCCGCCCCTCGTCCTCGAGCGCTCGCACATCGACCAGATGTTCGGCACGCTCGCGGAGGTGGTGCGCGCTCAGCGGTGATGGCGGAAGCGGTTCATCATCATCCAGCCGATCGCGGCGATGACGACGATACCGGCGAGCAGCAGCTCCACGTCGAAAGTGGAGAGGATTCTGGTCGATTCGATCGTGACGGTCGGCAGCATGACACTTTCTCCGGGGATGCGGAGTTTGGTTCGTGAGACAGGTTGCCAGATAAGCGCGGGCCAGGTGAAGAAGCAGTGCGCCGAATTGCGATGCTCTTCACCCGGCCCGCAGGTTATGTCGAATGATCATTACTCGGCCCGTCCTGGGCCTCGCCCCTCCGGGGCCGACACGCCCAAACGCGTGTCGTTATGAATCGCTCCCGAGCGATTCATTGCCGGGAAGCGAGCGCCGGCGGCACCTCCCCCTGTGCCTCCGCCCGCGCGACCGCGGGGCTTTCCAACCGCACGGTCACGCGTCGGTCGAAGGCGTAGGCGTCCAGATCACCCCGCGGGCTCTTCGACTCCGATGCCCCGTGCGCCTGGACCACCAGCCTCTCCTGCGGGCACCCCGCCTGCTCGAGTGTCAGGGCAACAGCCTCCGCGCGACGCAGCGACAGATCGTCATTGAGGGTCGCAGGCCCGCGTGGATCGGCATAGCCATCGATCCGCACCTTCGCTCCCGGCGGCAGCGATGCGGCCAGCGCTCCTATCTTCTGCAGTCCAGGAAGCTCCAGGCTGTTGATCGAGACATCGGCCGTCCTGAAGGCGACATCCGTCTGGATGTCATCGGACAGCTGCACCGTCCGATCGAGGTCTGCGCGCTGCGCCTGAGTGGCAGCGAGCGAGTGCGTGGCGAGGTCCAGCCTGCCGGCGAGGCCTTGGCGTTCGTCCTCGCTGCGACGCAGGCTCTTGGTGAGATTGTCGTTGTCCGCGGCCAGCGCGTGGTTGGCTTCACTCTGGCGGTGATAGTGATCGCCCAGCCAGGCGCCGGCGACCATGCCCACCACCGCGCCGATCGGACCGCCTGCCGCCGCTCCGACGGCGAGCCCGGTGAACACGCCGATGTTCACCTGCTTGGAAGCGGGTTGCTCTGCCCCCTGGGTGGCGGCCGATGCCGGCAAAGCGGCAAAGGCCATCGCGGCTACCGTGATACCCAGTCCCACACGGACCTTGTTGCTCGGGATGCTCATATGCTGGCCCTCTTGCTGTGTGCTGGCGCACTTCGCGCCGTCGAGGACCAGTACAAGGGATGCGGGAGGGCCGGTGATGCTGCAAACCGGCCATTACGCTGATTCTTAGTGGCAAATCCTGGCAGCGGCTATTTCGGATATGTCAGGCGGTCCTGGATGGCGAGGAGCACGTCGCTGCGCGACACCTCACCCATCAGCGTATGGCGCCATTGGCCCGGGGTGACCGGCAGCGCGGTGGCCTGTTCCCGCAGGAAGCCATCGAGTGCCTCACAGAGGGACATGTCCGGAGCGAGCGCGAAATTCACCGGCAGCGAGATCGCCTCGGCCGGCAGCCCCCAGTCGATCTCACCCTTCTGCAGCCGGTCGAGGACCTTGCGGGGATCGAACCAGGACACAAGGTCATCGCCGCTCGTCACGTAGACGCGCTGCAGCGGCCGCTTCGGGAGCTGGTCGAAGATGTCCGCGAGACTCGTCGTCGCGGTGACCACGGCCGCGGGCGGCTTCACCAGCGCCTCGACGGTCCGCAATCGCCAGTCATCGCCGTGCTCGGCGACGATCGCACGACTCAGACTGGCGTGATAGACCGACTGCCCCTTCCGGTAGACCTTCGCCGTGTAGTGTGCTGTCACACAGGCCAGCATCAGGGGGAGCACCACGTTGTAGTCGAGAGTCATCTCGAAGATCATCAGGATCGAGGTGAGGGGCGCCTGAGTGGTCGCAGCGAGGAATCCACCCATGCCGATCAACGCGTAGGCTGCGGGCACGGAGGCGGTGTGCGGCATCAGACTGTGCAGCGCACCTCCGACGAGTCCACCCACGGCGGCGCCGATGAAGAGCGAGGGCGTCAGGACACCGCCGACGCCTCC
>Ga0134125_10004194_pt1 | contig 16523 bp, 13 predicted proteins | sample KB31751_FD_96464 | JGI IMG/M metagenome (GOLD analysis project Ga0134125, IMG submission 96464) | Terrestrial soil microbial communities with excess Nitrogen fertilizer from Kellogg Biological Station, Michigan, USA - KB3-175-1 | ecosystem: Environmental > Terrestrial > Soil > Unclassified ...
GGCCGGTGCCGCCGTTCCCGGGGTCCCGGCGGTGGCCGGCGGCGTAAAGGGATTAGCGGCCTGCGGGGCGGCGAGGTATCTGCTCGGAGGCACCAGCTCGGGCCCGAGGTTCTGCGGCGCCTGTGCGGGGACAGCGGGAACCGGCGCCGGCGCTGGAGGCAACGGGTCTGCCGAAGCCGTGCCGCCCGCAACAACCGCCAACCCCATCAGGCCAGCGACCATACCGCCAAGGAGTGCCCGGTGGACGGGGACGATCTCAATCATCTGCGTCGGTCCTTCCAATGGCTCACTACCAGAAGCCGTCGATAGTCGTGACTGTAACTAGAGGTCAAAGGCGGTGAACAGGCTCGAAATACACCTGGAATGAACCCCTGATCGACGCGCAACGGAACCGAGACCAACCTGTAGCCCGGCGGATCGGCTGGGGTTCCCTTATACCCTGTTCAGGTGACCGAATCCCCGACCACTTCGCCAGGCAGCGGCTCTGGCGCCGTCCAGCCGGACTCCCCCGCGCTGCCGCATCGCTACACCGCGGCGCTGGCGGGCCGGATCGAGGGCACGTGGCAGGACAACTGGGCGAAGCTGGGGACGTTCAACGTGCCCAACCCGGTCGGATCGCTGGCCCCGGTAGACGGAGCCCCAGTCCCGGACGACAAGTTGTTCGTGCAGGACATGTTTCCCTACCCGTCGGGGGAGGGCCTGCACGTCGGTCACCCGCTGGGCTACATCGCGACGGACGTATACGCCCGCTACTTTCGTATGATGGGTCGTAACGTGTTGCATGCGTTGGGGTTTGACTCCTTCGGGCTACCCGCCGAGCAATACGCGGTGCAGACCGGCACCCACCCGCGCACCCGGACCGAGGCCAACGTCGTGAACTTCCGGCGCCAGCTGGGCCGCCTGGGGCTGGGCCACGACAGCCGGCGCAGCTTTTCCACCACCGACGCCGAGTTCTACAAGTGGACGCAGTGGATATTCCTGCAGATCTACAACGCCTGGTTCGACACCGCCGCCAACAAGGCCCGCCCCATCGCGGAGCTGGTCGCCGAGTTCGACTCCGGTGGGCGCCACCTCGACGACGGGCGGGACTGGGCCGGACTGTCGGTGGGGGAGCGGGCCGACGTGATCGACAGCCACCGACTGGTCTACCGGGCGGACTCGATGGTGAACTGGTGCCCCGGATTGGGTACCGTGCTCGCCAACGAAGAGGTCACCGCCGACGGCCGCAGCGACCGAGGCAATTTCCCGGTGTTCCGGAAACGGTTGCGGCAGTGGATGATGCGGATCACCTCCTATTCCGACCGGCTGCTCGATGACCTCGATGTGCTGGATTGGCCGGAGCCGGTCAAAGCCATGCAGCGCAACTGGATCGGCCGGTCCACGGGCGTGAAAGCCCTGTTTTCGGCGACCAATTCGGATGGCGAGACCGTCGACATCGAGGTGTTCACCACGCGGCCCGACACGCTGTTCGGCGCCACCTACCTGGTGCTGGCCCCCGAGCACGACCTGGTCGACGAGCTGGTGGCCACCGCCTGGCCGGACGGGACCGACCCGCGTTGGACGTACAGCGCCGCGACACCGACCGAGGCAGTCGCCGCCTATCGGCAGGCCATCGCCTCGAAATCGGACCTCGAGCGTCAGGAAAGCAAGACGAAAACCGGCGTCTTCCTGGGTTGTTACGCCACCAATCCCACGAACGGGAAGCCGGTGCCGATCTTCATCGCCGACTACGTCCTGGCCGGGTACGGCACCGGGGCGATCATGGCCGTCCCCGGCCACGACCAGCGCGACTGGGACTTCGCCCACGAGTTCGGCCTGCCTATCGTGGAAGTCATTGCCGGCGGCGACATTTCGGAAGCCGCCTACGCCGGCGACGGGGTGTTGGTCAACTCCGGCTATCTCGACGGATTGGGCGTGGCTGCGGCCAAGGAAGCCATCACCGCCCGGTTGGAGGCCGAAGGCCGGGGCCGGGCCCGTATCGAATTCAAGCTGCGGGACTGGCTTTTCGCCCGCCAGCGTTACTGGGGTGAACCGTTCCCGATCGTCTACGACAGCGACGGGCGTGCGCATGCACTCGACGAAGCCGCGCTGCCGGTGGAGCTGCCCGACGTGCCGGATTACTCGCCCGTGCTGTTCGATCCCGACGATGCCGGCAGCGAACCCTCGCCGCCCTTGGCGAAGGCGACCGAGTGGGTGCACGTCGAGTTGGATCTCGGCGACGGCCTGAAGCCCTACAGTCGCGACACCAACGTGATGCCGCAGTGGGCCGGCAGCTCCTGGTACGAACTGCGCTACACCGATCCGCATAACTCGGAGCGGTTCTGCAACAAGAAGAATGAGGCCTATTGGATGGGCCCGCGGCCGGCCGAGCACGGGCCGCAGGATCCCGGTGGTGTCGACTTGTACGTCGGCGGCGCCGAACACGCGGTGTTGCACCTGCTGTATGCGCGGTTTTGGCACAAGGTTCTCTACGACCTGGGCCACGTCAGTTCGCGCGAGCCTTACCGTCGTCTGGTCAACCAGGGGTACATCCAGGCCTTCGCCTACACCGACGCACGCGGATCGTACGTACCGGCAGACGACGTGATCGAGCGGGACGGCCGTTTCGTCTACCCGGGGCCCGGGGGAGAAGTCGAGGTCTTCCAGGAATTCGGCAAAATCGGTAAGAGCCTGAAGAATTCGATCTCACCCGACGAGATCTGCGACGACTACGGCGCCGACACGCTGCGGGTCTACGAGATGTCGATGGGCCCGCTGGAAGCGTCCCGGCCCTGGGCAACCAAAGACGTGGTGGGGGCCCACCGTTTTCTGCAGCGCGTGTGGCGGCTGGTGGTCGACGAACAGACCGGCGAGACACGGGTGGTCGAAGGGCCCCCGCAGGATCTGAACACCAGCACCCTGCGAGTACTGCACCGCTCCATCGTCGGAGTCGCGGAAGACTATGCCGCACTGCGCAATAACACCGCCGCAGCCAAGCTGATCGAATACACCAACCACCTCACCAAGGAGCACCGTGACGCGGTGCCCCGCGCGGCAGTGGAGCCGCTGGTGCTGATGCTGGCGCCCCTGGCCCCGCACCTGGCCGAGGAGTTGTGGCTGCGACTCGGCCACACCACCTCATTGGCGCATGGCCCGTTTCCGGTGGCCGACCCCGCTTACCTCGTCGACGACACCGTCGAATACCCGGTGCAGGTGAACGGCAAGGTGCGTGGACGCGTCGTGGTCGCGGCCGACGCCGACCAGGACACCCTGAAGGCCGCCGCGCTGGCCGACCAGAAGGTCCAGGCGTTCCTAGCGGGCGCCCACCCACGCAAGGTGATCGTGGTCCCAGGCCGGCTGGTCAACCTGGTCGTTTAGCGCCGCCTATCGCCCGGCGGGCCGAAGCACGACCTCGTGGACATGCCCGTCGGGCGGGGTGGCCACCACATTGGCGACAGCGGCCGCAACGGTTTCCGGCCTCAAGAACTTGGCGGGGTCGTAGGCGCCGCCTTCGAATTCGATGAGTTCACGTTGCATGTCGGTGTCGGTGCGGCCCGGATAGATCGTGGTGACGCGCAGGTCCGGTTCGTCGTTGCGCAAGGAGTCCGCGAAGGCGCGGATGGCGAACTTGCTGGCCGAGTAGGAGGCCATACCGGGCGACACGTTGCGGCCCGCGCCGGAGTTGATGAAGACGACCTGGCCGCGGGCACGGCGTAGCGCGGGCAATAGCGCCAGCGTAAGTTCCACCGGTCCAAAGACGTTCACGGCGAAGGTGGCGCGCCACTCGTCGACATCGGAGTCGGCGACGTTCCCGGGGATCGATAACCCGGCGTTGTGCACCAGCACGTCGAGTTCGTCCACGATTTCGCAGGCGGCCTCGATATCCCCGCCGTCGGTCAGGTCCAGCGGGAACGTGGTGGCATCGAGCCGCCCTGCGACCGCGTCGAGCCGATCTGATGGGCGGCCGGCCAACAACAGGGTGTGCGTGGGGGCCAGAGCCGTCGCGATTGCGGTACCGATCCCGCGTCCGGCGCCGGTGATGAGTGCGGTGGGCATGCACAGAAGTCTACCGAGCCCGGGAATACAGGCGAAAAATGTTGAACGCCAGTGGTTTTCAGGCTTCCCTGCGCGCGGGCGGCACGCCTGCCGGACCGGATGTCGGGTCGCCGGAGGCCAACCGTTCCAGCGGTGCCAGCGCCTTCATCAGGGTGTCGAGATCCGGCGTGGGGAGCTGGCTGAGCATCGCGGCCAGGGCCGCGCGCCGATTGGCCAGCGACTCGCCATGGACGGCTCGGCCGCGCGGGGTGATGTCGACGAGGACCGCCCGCAGGTCGGACGGATCGCGGGAACGCTTGACCAGCCCCACCTTCTCCAGCCGGCGGATCGCCACGGTCGTGGTCGGCGTCCGCACGCGTTCGTGCGCCGCCAGATCGGTCATCCGAATCGGGCCCTGATCGAGCAGGGTGACCAGGATCGAAAGCTGTGCCAGGGTCAATTCCCCGGCCGCGGCCCCACTGGGATCCCCGCGCCGGAGCATGGCAAACAATTTGGACAGCGCTCTGTGCAGACCTTCGGCGAGCTCGGCAACCTCGGCCGCGTTCGATTCGCTGTCCGCCATAGATCGGGAGTCTAACCCGTTATCAGGTGCGAACAAGGCAGCTATTGCCCATTGGCAGGGCAGATCAAAGCACTTGGGACAAAAACCGCTGCAGCCGTTCGGTCTCGGCGGCTTCGAATATCTGCTCGGGAGGACCCGATTCCACAACCCTGCCGTGATCCATGAATACAACCGCGTCCGATGCCGACCGCGCGAAACCCATTTCGTGGGTCACGACAACCATTGTCATGCCATCGGCACCAAGCTGGGCGATGAGTTCCAAGATTCCCTTGACCATTTCGGGATCCAGCGCCGAGGTCGCCTCGTCGAAAAACATCACCTGTGGTGACATCGCCAGCGCGCGGGCGATCGCCACCCGCTGTTGTTGGCCGCCGGATAGCGTGCCGGGTCGGACACCGGCCTTGTGTTTCAGGCCAACTCGGTCCAACTGCGTCAGCGCGAGCGCGCGGGCCTCTTCGGCGGGCAGTCGCCGCAACTTTCGCGGTGCCAACGCGACGTTGTCCAGCACGGTGCGGTGCGGGAAGAGATTGAAGTGCTGGAACACCATGCCGATACGCTGGCGGAGCTCGTCTGGATCGTCGTTCAACACCGATTTACCGTCGAGCAGGATGTCGCCGCTGTCCGGCTCATACAAGCGGTTCAGCGTGCGCAGCAGCGTCGACTTGCCCGAGCCGGACGGCCCGATGACCGCCACGGTGCTGCCGGCCGGGGCTTCGATATCGACGCCACGCAGCACCGCTGTGCCGTCCAGAGTTTTGTGAAGACCGTTACACGCCAATGAAACTGACGACCGGTCGGCGGGGCTGGGAGTCACGTGATCTCCTGGCCGAACGTCGAGGTGAGCATGTCGGGCCGCTCTTCGGGATCGACCGCGGCGCGACCACGGCGCAGCCGCGCGTCGATGTAATTCACCAAATGCGTCAACGGCACAGTCAGTATCAAGTAGAAGGCGCCGGCGGCGACGAGCGGCGACAGGTTGCCGGTCTGCGCGTTGAGGTCGCGGCCAACCTGAAACAGTTCCCGCTGGTCGGCGACCAGGCCCAGGAAGTACACCAGCGCAGAAGCTTTCAACAAGGCGATGAACTGATTGACCAGTGCGGGCAGCACCCGGCGGACGCCCTGCGGCACGACCACTAAACGCATCGCCGCCGAATAGCTGAATCCCAGCGCACGGGACGCTTCCAGCTGGCCGGGCTCCACGCTTTGAATCCCCGATCGCAGAATTTCGCCGATGTAGGCGGCGGCCATCATCCCCAAAGCGGCAACGCCGATCGGGTAGGGGTTGTTGTTCGTCAACCCGCCCACTATGGGCCCGACACCGAGCCCGATGATCAGGATGATCACCACTTCCGGAAGCCCCCGGAACACGTCGGTGTACACCCGCGCCGGCCAGCGCAGCCAGCGCGACTGCGAGATCCCGGCAACGGCCAGCAGCATGCCCAGCGCCAAGCCGATCACGCTGGCGCTGCTGGTCAAAATCAACGTGTTGGGCAATCCGGTGCTGAAGAGCGCGGGAATGGCCTGCCGGTACATGTGCCAGTCGAAGAACGAATCACGCAACTGCGCGAGCGTCGATTTCGGCGCGGCCGGGCCCACCTCCTTGTGGTGCTGATTCGCCGCGATGGCGGCGAAATCCGGCAGGATCGGCGCCGGGGCGGCCAGGGATCCGGGTTTCCAGCCCGGCGGCAGGGTGCGGGGTACCCACTGCGAGTACAGGTTTGACCAGGTGCCGTCGGCGATGACGGCATCCAACCCGGAATTCAGCGCGTCGACCAACGGCTTGTTGTCCTTGGCGACCGCGTACGCCACGAATCCCTCGTTGCTGAAGGTGTGCGCCACGACGACCGCCGGATCGCCGCGCCGGATCGTGCTGGCAGCCTCCCCAGCCGGCGCCACCCACGCGTCGATCTGGCGGGTCTTGAGGCTGGCGTACACGGTGGCGAAGTCCGGGTACTTCACCGGCTGCAAATGCAAATTGTCGACGACGTAGGACTCTTCGACGGTCCCTTGCACCACGCCGATACGCTGCCCCGGGGTCAGCTCGCGAAAGTCCTTGATCGCGGAGCCGGGAGGCACCACCAGCGAGTAGTAACCGAAGTCGTAGCCGTTGGTGAAGGCGACGGTTCGGCGGCGCTCGTCGGTGGCCTTGATCGACGATGAGCCGACGTCGAAGCGGTGCGTCGCCACCTGGGCGAGGAGCCCGGCGAAATCCGTGCCGACGAACCGGACTTGGAGGCCGAGCCTACGGGCGATCGCCCGTAGCAGCTGGTTGTCGAAGCCGCTGTACTGGCCGGTGGGGGTGATGCAGATGTGGGGCGGCGCACCCGAGAGCGTGCCGACGGTCAACACCCCCGGCGTGCCCAACCCCAGGGTCTCGGTGTTCACCGAACTCAGCGGCTCGACGCTCGGCGTGGTGTGCTCGTCGGGCTGGCCCATGGAACCGCTGTGAGCCAGATTCTCGGGCAACACGGTCGCGCTTTTCGGGCCGGCGGGCGCGCATTGGTTCCGGTCGGCGCTGGCGGGACTCGCCAGCGTGATCGACGCCGATCCCCACAGCACCAGCAATGTCGCGGCCAGTGCGAGTAGCTTTGCGAGGCGCGTGCTGCGCCCGCCCACGGGCAAACTCATCAAAGCCACCGTATCGACTGGTCGACGGCACGAGGCGATCAGAGCCGGTTCTACAGCGCCAACGACGCTTGGCCGCAGACCGTATCCGCGCCGCTGAGTACCTGAAGGGGACCGGGAACCACGCGACCGATGTCCTCGGACGGCGTGAAGACCCTGCGCCGAAACAGCTCGGCAAGCATGGTCTGCGCCATCAGATAGGAGCGGTCGGCGCACGCCGCCCGCGCGCCGTCGGGGTCGCGGCGATGTATTGCGGAGGTTTCGTCTTCGTAGAACGGCAGCATTTCCTCGCGGCCGCTCTGATAGGTCGTCCAAAACACGCGCGGGATGAGGTTTTGCGAGGCGCGAATCGTGGCGTGCAGCCGGGGCCCGGCGTACTCGTCGTTGACGGTGCGCCGATATTCGGCCGCGATGTCGGTGAACGCGCGCGCATCCTTGGCCGTGCGCAGCGAGCGCATGAGGGTATCGAGCTGTCCCAGGATCCGCGGGGTGGGATTGGTCGCCGCGCGTGCGGACGCAGTCCCGGTGAGCAACCCGTCGAGCTCGTGGTGCTCGAAGACGGTGGCTTCATCGAACCGCTCGACAAAGGCGCCGCGGTGGTAACGGGTGGACACAATGCCGTCGTGTTCGAGTTGGACCAGCGCCTCTTGAATGGGGACCCGGCTGACTCCCAAGCCCACCGCGATTTCATTGCGGTCGACGCGATCCCCGCTGCGCAGCTTGCCGGTCAACAACAGGTGGAGGATGTGCGAAACAACCAGGTCCTTTTCTTTGACCCCGTATTTCTTCGGCATCTTTCTACTGAGTCTCTTTCGCACCCGGTTCGGCCATCTGGCGCTGAGAGTTTCTCATGAATTGACGCGGGCGATTAGGTGTTTGGCCGATGAACCTGGAGCAAAATGTGGCGGCGGACCGTTTAACGGTTATTGCGCCACGTGCACAGCGCTTCGGCGTCGCTCAGGTCGTAACCCGGACCGTCGCATGCCACCGTCAGCAGTGTGACGCCGAGGCCGACGAGTGTTTCGGCGTTGGCCAGCAGTTCGCCGCCGTTTTTCACCGCCGCCGAGCGTTCGATGCCGGCCGGATCGCGACCGACGTCGGCGCAGTGGCGCTCCAGGACCTCCGATTTGGCCGGGAACTCGTCGGCGGAGGTGAAGCTGTGCCAGATGTCGGCGTGTTCGGCGACCAGCCGCAGCGTCTTGCGTTCGCCCCCGCCGCCGATCAGGACCGGGATCTCCCGGGTGGGCGCGGGATTCAGCTTGGCCAGCCGGTTCTTGATCCGGGGGAGTGCGGTCGCCAGGTCGTCCAGGCGGCTGCCGGCGGTACCGAATTCGTAGCCGTACTCGTCGTAGTCCTTTTGTTTCCATCCCGAACCGATGCCCAGGATGAGTCGACCTCCGGAAATGTGGTCGACGGTGCGGGCCATATCGGTGAGTAGTTCCGGGTTGCGATAGGAGTTGCACGTCACCAGCGCACCGATCTGAATGCGCGACGTCTGCTCGGCCCAGGCGCCGAGCATCGTCCAGCACTCGAAATGCGCGCCGTCCGGGTCGCCGTAGAGGGGGAAGAAGTGGTCCCAGTTGAAGGCGATATCCACACCGATGTCTTCACACCGGCGCACGGCGTCGCGAATCTGGCTGTACTGCGGGGCGTGTTGGGGTTGTAGCTGCACACCGATGCGGATGTCGTCGCGAGTCATGTGCCCACCGTAGGGCCGTAAGTCCCGCCTTGATGAAGCGGTTCTTCAGCGTCAATGGACCCAGCCTCGGCGGATTGAACGCCAGTTCCGATACCATCGGCACCGAAATATGGCACGGCGGGCCAACCAGGGCGGAGAACGATCGATGCGTGTAGCGGTGACGGGCGGAACCGGATACCTCGGCGCGCATACGGTGCGTGCATTGATTCAGGCCGGTCATCACGTGAAGCTGTTGGCGGCACCCAATGAATCCAGCACCGTGATCGACCGGTTACGAGCGCTCGGATCCGTGACGGTGCTCGCCGGTGACGTGAGGTCCGCCTCGACCATCGAGGAACTTCTCGCCGGAGCCGACGCCGTCTTGCATGCCGCCGGAGTGGTGGGCACCGACGAACGCCGCGCCCAGCTGATGTGGGACGTCAATGCCTATGCGGCGGAGGCGATTTTGACCCGCGCGGTCGACCTCGCGCTCGACCCGGTGGTGTTGGTCAGCAGCTACAGCGCACTGTTCCCGCCGCCGGATGGCATCATCTCGCCCGACACGCCCACGGCGTGTGGCCGCAGCGCGTACGCGAAGACCAAGGGGTACGCCGACCGGGTCGCCCGGCGGTTGCAGGAGACGGGGGCGCCGGTCGTAGTGACGTACCCGTCGAGCGTCGTGGGACCGGCCTTCGGCACCGCCGCCGGTGTCACCGAGCAAGGATGGGCACCGATCGTGCGTTGGGCGGTGGCCCCGAAAGTGCGCGGCGGCATGCAGATGGTCGACGTGCGAGACGTCGCCGACGTACACGCGCGGATCATGCAGCCGGGTCGCGGTCCACGCCGATACGTGTGCGGTGGGCAACTGCTCACCTTCGACGAGATGATCGACGCGCTCGAAGAGGGGTTGGGCCGGCGGGTGCGGCGCGTGCCCCTCTCGCCGGGCCTGTTGCGTGGCATCGGGCGCCTCGCCGACCTCGCCGGCCGGTACGTCGCGCTCGGCGATGGGCTCAGTTACGAAGCGGCGCTGCTGCTTACCGCCGCCACCCCCACCGACGACAGCAAGACCCTGCACGACCTCGGAATCGCGTGGCGATCCCCCAAAGCGGCGATCCTCGAGTCATTGCGGATGGGACACGGCGATGGCCGCCGTCAACAACTGTGCGATCCGGTTCCGTAGGGTGTCGGAGTCGTCCTCGACGGCGACCGTCGTGACGAATAACGCGGCGCCCGCCGCCATCGCCAGGGTTGCCCGGGCGTCAACATCGGCGCGCCGTCGCTTGGCGGGCGTCGTCGCCCGCACGTCCTCGGCGAAAAGCTGCACAGCCGGTCCGCTGAACCTTGCCCACAAGTCCCTGCGCAAGCCGTCGTTTTCACCGAGGGCCAACAGCAAACCCGGTACCGCGGCGCGCACGTCGGGTCTGCCGAACAGTTCGTGGCTGCCGCGCACCACCCAATCAATCCAGCCGGTCAGATCAGTACCGGAAAACGGTGCCAAATCCGGGGTTTCACCCAGGATGGCGTGCAGCACCAGCTCCGCCTTGGACGACCAACGACGGTTCAGACTGGATCGGCCAACCCCCGCCCGCGTCGCGACGAGCCGCATGCTCAGCGCATCCCAGCCGACCTCCACCAGCAAGCCACGGGTCACCGACAGCACGCGCTCGTCGATCGAGGTGTCACGCGGCCGCCCGGAAGGTCTGGCGCTGCGGTCGTGATCGGTCATGATGGCTCAGCGCGCGTTGAGCACCCCGCGCAGCAGGTCGATCAGGGCGAGGGGTTGGTCGCTCTGCACGGAGTGTCCCGAGTTCTCGACCACGTGTGCGGTCCGGAACTGCTTTGCGCGGCGGCCTAGCTCGGCCGCATCCTCGTCGCTGACGAAGCCCGACGAGCCACCACGCACCAAGGTCACCGGTGCGGATAGAGCGTCGACGTCGTCCCACAGGCCGGCGAAGTCGGGGAAGGTGCGGATCGCGTCGTAGCGCCACGTCCACTTCCCGTTGTCCAGCCTGCGCGAGTTGTGGATCACCCCCCGGCGCAGCGCCTTCACCTCGCGGTGCGGCGCCGCCGCGATCGTCAAGTCCAGCATGGCCTGGAAGCTGGGGAACTCCCGTTCCCCGTGCATCAGCGCCACCGTGCCCTGCTGCTCCTTGGTCATCTCGGAATGGCGTTGCAGCGCCGAGGGGGTGACGTCGATCAGCACGAGTTCTTTGACCAGCTCGGGCGCCACCGCGCCCAGCCGGATCGCGGTCAGTCCGCCCAGCGACATGCCGACGACGAGGTCGGCCGTCCTTGCGTGTTCGCGCAGGAAGGGCAGCAAGGTGTCGACGTTGAGCCGCGGCGAATAGTCGCCGTCCTCGCGCCAGGCGGAGTGGCCGTGGCCGGGAAGGTCGACCGCCAGCGCGGGCTCGCCGACGCCGACGATGACCGTGTCCCAGGTGTGTGCGTTCTGTCCGCCACCGTGGATGAATACGATCCGCGGGGAAGCGCCACCCCAGCGCAGCGCGCTGATCTTGTGTTCACCCGTGCCCGACTCGACGCGCTCGACGTCGGGCAGTGGGCCGGACACCCCAGCCTGCTCGGCGTTCTCTTGCAGAAGCGCGAATTCAGATAACTCCGCCAGCCCGTCCTCAGATACTTCGGTCACGATCTTTGACCCTAGCCTCGGCGTCTAGTGGCGATCGCAAGCGCGGTGAAGCCGGGCGCGGCGGGTCGCCACCATCGCTCTACAGGACGTAGCGGCGGCGAATGCCGCGGAAGCGTTCCCACATCGCGGTGGCACGTTGCTCGGCGCTCACCGTGGCGGTGTCGTCGGGCAGCGCGCCGGGCAGCTCGTCGTGCTTGACCATCCGGGTGTCTAGCGCCGCTGGTTCGCCCTCAAGCATGTGCCGGTAGGTCAGGTTGCCGCGTTCGAAGCCCTGGGTGTCCAGCCAGTTGTGCACGCCGGGATCACGATGAGCCATAACCAGCCGGATGCGCCCGTCCCCGTCGATCCTGGTGCGGCTCGGCGTGTAGCTCACCGGGCGGTACAGGTAGTCCATGCTGTTGAAGAAGACTCCCATGTTGGTGAACATCCACAACCCGTCGTGGGCGTCGAATTCGATGATCAGCGCCTCGTCGGCCGCCAGCTCCCAGTACATGTTGGCGGCGGCCCGGCCGCGCCTGCGGTCGGCATTGGTCGCGCCGACGCGCGGGAAGCTGTTCGGGTGGTCGGCGTCGACCCCGCCGTAGGCGAAGGGGAACTCGGGCCAGTCCGACATCAGTCCGGTGACGAACTCGCCGGCCCAGCGCATCGCCTCGACCATGTCGGCGGGTGCGGGCAACGGTTTGGGGGAGGCCATGTCGACGCGCTCGATGCGCAGCTGCGCCGGAAGTTCGTCCCAGTGGTCAAATCCCTGGCGGATGAACAGCTTTCGTGATTCGGGCGTGGTGGGAAGCCAGTTGGGTCCACGTTCGGGTCCGCCGATGTAGAGCTCGAGGTCCCCGTGTTCGCCGATGACCAGTTGATGGCCGAGCAGGTTGCCCTCCGGTGTGTCACCGAAGGGCTCGTGCAGCGCGCCCGGGCCGGGTGCGCGTCGCCCCTGCACGGTGACGTTGAAAAACCGCGAGGCGCCACGGGTGCCGGTGAGCCGATAGGTCGAGTGCCCATCGATCCACGCCTGCTGATAGGTGAAATCGGCGCAGTCGCCGCCGAGCTTACGGGTGGGGCCGCAGAAGGTGTGTAGCACCGGGTAGCCGGTGTCGCGGGTTTCGAGGGCCAGGTCGAAGGCCTGACCGAGGTTTTGGGTGAGAAACCGGTAGGCATCGACCCGATGCATACCCGACGAGGGGTTGTGGTCTTTGAAGACCCGCTTGCCCGCGCGCTGCAGCTGACCGCAGAATTCGCTCCACGCTGCCTGCAGGGCCGCGTCGTGGGGACCGTCACCGAAAGCCATGTTCACGCACCCAGCCTCTCCAGCATTGCGCCGACGACATCGCATGCGCGCCGGGCGGATTCGAGTCGGCCCTCTTCGTCGATTCGCGGACCGATGAGTTCCAGGTCGAACCCGTGGGTGTAGCCGCCGGCGAGCGCCTGGGCCACGAACGTTTCGATCGGGATGGTGCCGTCGCCGGGGACCGCCCGGTTCGGCAGGGCCCGGTCACCGAGCACGTAGTCGCTCAACTGGATGAGCGCGGTCCGCGGCAGCGCCCGGTGCACCTGGGCTTCGAAATCCCCTTCGGCCCAACAGTGAAACACGTCGATACAGATCCCCAGATCGCCCATCTCAGCCAGGGCGACGGTGTCTCGCAGCGTATGGGCGAGGTGAATGTCGGCGTAGAGGCTGGACGCATTCTCGATCGCCAGCACCACTCCGGCCGCCTTCGCGCGGGCCGTGCACGGCGCGACCATGTCGCAGAATCGCGCGGCCGCCTGTTTCCAGGTGAGGTTCCCGCGCCCGCCGGTGAGCATATAGACGGTGCGCGCGCCCTGATCGGCCGCGGCGTCGATGACGGCGGACAGCGCGTCCCGGGCGGCGTGGGGGTCGGATGCGAGGCTGCCGCCGGCGAAGAGGTGGTATACCGCCTCCACGGTGTAGTCGTTGTGCCGCAGCAGGATTGGGAACTCCGGGTCGAGTAGCTGGCTGTCCAGGATGCTCAACCGGGAAACGCCGAGCGCTGCCCAGTGCGCCTGCAGCTCGGCCAGCGACGCGCCGTAGAAGGTGACGTTGTGCACGGACAGACGTTGGTGTGCGCCCGTCATGTCAGCCCCGGTTTTCGATCGCGACACCGAACCGGTCTCGGAAGGGTTTGAATTCGGCGTGCAGTGCGTCGAGGTCCTCGCCGATGTCGGTCAGCAGCTGCGTGGAGTAGCGGAACTTGCCGTAGCGGTCGCCGCGATTGTTCGCCAGGTAGGCACGCATCGCCGACTCGGCCTCGGCTGTCAGCTTCCGGCCGCAGAACGTGTAGTAACGCCGCACGGCGGCAACGTGATCGGTGATGAAGTCGGTGTAGCGAAGGTGCAGGATGCGCGGGTCGTCGACCAGCGGATCGCTCATCGTGTTGGCGATGCTGGCGCGGGTCATCTCAAGATGCTTTTTGGCTTCGGCGTGCAGGTCGACCGCGCCGACGATGCCTTCGGCGATGTCGGCCATCATCATGGTGCGCGACGCGGCGACCTGCACCGGATCGCGGTGCAGCCACACCATCCGGGCGTCGGGGTATGTGTCGAACAGCTCTTTGAGCCGGAATCCATGAAAGCCCTTGAGGACCCAGTATTTTCGTGGCCGGTGGTATTGCAGCTGTTGCAGCATGGCCTTGTGTAGCCGGTATTGAGCGGCCGGATCGGTGGCAAGGCCGCCGACCAGCGACTGCATCGGCACCCGCCACCACGCGGTGGGTGTCATCACGCGAAAGTCGAACGCCCACGTGCGTTCGTCTTCGGGTAGGCCGTCGCCCAGCATGTCGTTGTAGGGGTGACTGTGCAGCCATTTGGGCATCTTCGCGTTGATCTCGCGCCAGTCCGCGTCGGCGCGCGCCCGGCGCTCGTCGTCGGGTCCGGCGAGTCCCGGCGGCGGAGACGGATACATCACCTCCCAGAACCGCAGCGCCCGAGCGTGCGGGTCGACTGACATCAGGGCGTGCATCAGTGTTGTCCCCGAACGTGGTTCGCCGGTGACGAACATCGGTGAATCGATCATCTCATCACCGATCGGGTACCGGTTGCGGTCTTCGACGAGTTCAAGGCGCGAGGTCAGCAGCCATCGACACACTTGCCCGGCTTCGAATCTGCCGTCGGCGTCCATGCCGAGACCGTTCAGATGGTCGACGGCGACGGTGAAGCGTGCCGGCAATGTCGGATCGCCGTAGTCGCGCAGCCCGGTTTCCGCTTCGGCGGCGGTGAGCATCTCCGCGGCGTCCAAAAGTGTTGTCACGTCAGGTCTCCGCAGATCCGCACGAGTTCGTCCTCGGCGGCACGGACGTTTGCCGCGGACGCCTGCGCGTATTTCAGCCCGGCCATGGCGCCGTAATCGAGGATCTTAGGTACGCGCAGGCCCGCGTCCACATAGGTCTTGACGATCTTGGCAACCTCTTTCGGCGTGCCGTGGGGCACCACGGACAGCACCATCTCGGGTCGCACCTGGTGCAGGAACTCGACGATCCGGTCCCGGGTGAGTACCGCGGGGTCGATGTCCTGAAAGCCACGCCAACCGTCCCCCATGGGGTGCTCGAAACCGAAGTCGTGCAACGTCTTTGCCGAGACCTGCAGCAGAAACGCCTTGACCAGCGGAGCCTGCAGGATCTCGGCGAGGGCGTTGTCGTCCTGGCCGATCAGACACACCTGGATGAAGCACGGCGTGATCGCCATCGGATCGCGGCCGGCGCGGTCCGCGGATGCCCTTACCGCGGCGAGCATCTCGGCGTAGTGCTCCGGAGTCCAGGCGCCCGCCGGCCACCACCCGTCGGCGTACCGGCCGGCGATGTCGAGCATCCGGGGGCCGCTGGCGCCGATCCAGATCTGCGGAGGTCGGCCCCCATAGGGCTCGGTGTCCAGGCGGGCGTGGTGCAGCGAGTAGAACTGGCCGTCGAAATCGACCGGGCCGTCGCTCTGCCAGAGCAGCCGGATCACCGCGAGGGCTTCCTCGAAACGACTGACGGGACGAGAGAAGTCGAAACCGTAGGGCAGGGTGTTTTCGCTCTCGCCGCTGCCCAGGCCGAGGATGAAACGCCCCTTGGCGAGGTGATCGATCGTCAGGGCCGTCTGCGCAAGCGTGACGGGATGGCGGCGCACCGTGTCGACCACGGCGCTGACGAGCGGCACCCGCTCGGTCAGCACCGCGGCCGCGGCCGCGACCGCGAGCCCATCCAGGTGGCGGTGCGGCGATGGCGAGGCGGTGGCCAGGTCGGTGAACTCGGGAGTCCAGATCGAGTCGGGCCAGAAGCTGACCATGTGATCGGGCAGCCAGATCGAGTGGTAGCGGCCGCTGTCGAGTTCGTCGAGCCGGGATAGGTCGAGGGGGAGTGTGGTGCGGAGGAACGCCGCGGGCTGAACGGTCATCGAGAGATGATGCTAAGCACCCGCACAGCGCCGTGTCGACGAATGGCACCTAATGAGGGCCCGCGAGCGTAACGCTGTGGCGAATTCCGGCGGTGAAGATCGCCCTGCCGTTACGCTCGCGGGTCGCGAAAGGGGCTAGCCCGAGATGATGAACTCTTCGAGCTGGGTGCGCGCGATGTCGTCGGGCAGTTGCTTGGGCGGGCTCTTCATCAGATAGGCCGATGCCGGCACGATGGGCCCGCCGATGCCGCGGTCCTTGGCGATCTTGGCGGCACGCACCGCGTCGATGATGACGCCCGCGGAGTTCGGCGAGTCCCAGACCTCGAGCTTGTACTCCAGGTTCAACGGCACGTCACCGAAGGCGCGGCCCTCGAGCCGGACGTAGGCCCACTTGCGGTCGTCGAGCCAGCCGACATGGTCGGACGGGCCGATGTGCACGTCCTTGGTTTTGAACTCGCGCTGCAGGTTGGAAGTCACGGCCTGGGTCTTGGAGATCTTCTTGGACTCGAGGCGCTCGCGCTCGAGCATGTTGAGAAAGTCCATGTTGCCGCCGACGTTGAGCTGCATGGTGCGGTCCAACTGCACAC
>Ga0134125_10004196_pt1 | contig 16512 bp, 17 predicted proteins | sample KB31751_FD_96464 | JGI IMG/M metagenome (GOLD analysis project Ga0134125, IMG submission 96464) | Terrestrial soil microbial communities with excess Nitrogen fertilizer from Kellogg Biological Station, Michigan, USA - KB3-175-1 | ecosystem: Environmental > Terrestrial > Soil > Unclassified ...
AATATTTCTGTTGTTCTTTAAAATAAAATCATGAAAAACATTATTTATTTATTACTCATCAGCGGCTTGGTTATTTTACAATCCTGTTTCAATACGGAAAAGAAAATAAATATCATAGCCTCAAATGCAGTGCAAATTGATGCTTCAGAAGGATCTTGTCCTTTTCTTACAAAGGATAATAAAGGCAATTTGGTTTTGAGCTGGATCAGGAAAATTGATTCTTCCACAGCTGTTTATTGTTATGCAGTTTCAAAGGATGCTGGAAAAACTTTTGGAAAAACTATTGTGATTCCCGGAAGTGAAAACATTCACCCACACGGAGAAAATATGCCAAAAATTATATTTAAGCCATCGGGAGAAATTATAGCGGCATGGGCATCGGGAAATCCCAATCCTAAAAATCCTTATTCGGATTTTGTCTATTATTCTAAATCTTTTGATAATGGAAACACCTGGAGCAAATCAGAGAAATTAGTGAAGGATACTGCCGGTTATGACCAGCGTTATTTCGATATGGCATTGCTGCCAAATGGCGAAGCAGCAATCACGTGGCTGGATAACAGGAAAAAAACAACAGAAGAAGGATCTGCATTATATATCGCTGAAACAAATGGTGACAAAGGCTTTCAGAATGAAAAGCTTGTGAGCGAGCCTTGTTGCCCTTGTTGCAGAACCGATCTTTTTGTTGATAGCAAAAAGAATATTCATATTCTTTATCGTGCCATCATTAATGACAGCATTCGCGATATGGTTCATACTGCGTCAACAGATAACGGGAAAACATTTTCTACTCCTGAAAGAATCAGTGATGATAATTGGGTGATAAATGGTTGTCCGCATACCGGCCCTGCGATGACAGAAAATAAAGACGGCATCCAGTTTACCTGGTTTACCGGTGGACAAAAAGGTGGTGTCTATTATTGTAATTCAACGAACGAAGGAAAAACCTTTTCTCCGCGTGCAATGGTGAGTGGAATTGCCTCGCGTCATTGCCAGATCTCGTCGATCGATCATAATAATGTCGCGATTGTATGGAACGAGAATTTTGCAAAAGGCGATATTTCTTCCTCAAGGATTGGGATAGAACTAAGAGATGCGAATGGCGCCAATCCTGTAAAAGAATACATCACTTCTGATAAAGGAAATGCAGCTTTCCCGGTCATAAAAAGTATTGATAAAAATTCTGCGTTAATTGCTTATACCGACACTCAGAATGATAAGGATTATGTGAAATACCGGACTGTGAGTTTTTGATAAACATAAATCCGCTTATATATTTTTTGCCGAAATGAAAAGTAATAAGGCCGGCAATAAAGATTACTGCCGGCTTTGTTTTTGAATTAATTTTTAAAACAGCGTTATATCTTTATCACCTTCCCGCTTCCAAAAGTTTTGCTGCTGATATTTGTAGCAGTGCCTTTGTAAAATACATTTCCGCTGCCGCTGATACTTGCATCAACACTTTTATTTGCGTTCACTCTTGCATTGCCGCTGCCACTGATTTTTGCTTCTACATTGTTGGAGGTAATAGAACTGCAATCTACATTACCACTGCCGCTTATGGCAATATGAATATTATCGGCTGTTCCATTTTTCAGGTCAATATTGCCACTTCCCGAAACTGATAAACCAAGGTCTTTAAAAGAACCGGAATTTAATTTTATATTTCCGGACCCTGAAACCATTATACTCGTATTGGCGTCAGACGTGAAATTTCCGTCTCCGTTAATATTTCCGCTTCCGCTCAATTGCAGTCCATTTATCTTTGTCATTGAAACAGACACAATTATTTTTGAGCGGGATTTCAGATTTACATTTTTCTTTGGCTTTATGGTGAGTTTACCATCTTCGACCGTTGTTTCAATATAGGGAAGAAGATTTTCATCAGCCTGAATTTCTATGCTGTTTGAATTTCCGGAAGAGATATGTACATCCATCGCACCATGAGAAGATAAAGATGTAAAACGGGAAACCTGTCGTGTTTCTTTTTTTACATTTCCATCGCCGGTAATATTCTGCCAGGGCTGTGCAAATGCGCTGATGCTTATCAGCATGAAAAGAGAAATCATTAATTTTTTCATGATTGTTTGTTTTAAATTTTTGGAAGGATAGTTGTGCAACGAAAGAAAACGATAGAAAGTTACAGTAAGCAAAAATAATTTTTTAAATAAAAAAACATGCAAATGCAAGATTCTAAAAATGATATTCTGGTTTCAAACCTTATCAACCTTTTCAATAAGGGAAATTCACATGCAACTTTAGATGATGCGTTGGAAAATATTTCTTACGAATCGTTGCCTGAGACACCGGCCTGCCTTCCGTACAATATCTGGCAATTGGCGGAACATATCCGCATTTCGCAATGGGATATCCTGGAATTTTCAAGGAATCCAAATTATACATCGCCCGAATGGCCAAAAGGCTATTGGCCTTCTGAAAAGGTGCCGTCATCAGAAGATGCATGGAAAAAATGTGTGCATCAGATAAAAGAAGATCGTGATAGCTTCATTGACTTAATAAAAAATGCCGGTGAAAACTTATACACGCGTATTGCTGGGGGTGATGGACAAACGCTTTTACGCGAAGCCCTCGTTTTAGCCGATCACAACAGTTATCATACAGCAGAGATCATTGTTTTGAGAAGGCTTTTGAATGATTGGAAGAAATAAAAACTCTTGTGACAAAATTGCGGTCTGATACTACTTATTATTAAGCGACATTTCAAGAACGGATGTTTTCATCCCGGTGAATTTTTCTTTATTCTTGCGGATATTGAATGTTCTCATTTTTGAACCTACTATTGCGCCGATAATAATCCCTGGTATCGCCCCAATAATTGCCCCACTTAATGCTAAAACTCCTGGCCCAGGAATAAAGGATCGGCTACTGAAAATTCCAATTGCGAAAAAGCATAGAGCGCCGGAGATTGAACCAATCAAAGCTCCGCGCGCAATTCCGCTTCGCACACTTCCATATTTTCTGATACTCAGTGTTTCGATATTCGGATAGCCATAGGTTTTAAACGAGGGGCTCAATATCAACCAATTCGAAAATGGAATCCGTTTGTTTGCAATCTGGAGGCTCGAATCATTGATAGCCGCTAAGTAACGGACCTTTAATTGTCTATCCGTTTCTAATTGGATGACAAAGGATTCTGCTTTGACAGATCTTTGCGACACGTTTTCATCCTGACTCTTTGCAGAAGAGACAGCAAACAGAAAAAAGCATAATTCGAAGAATCTGCATTTCATAATTTTTAATTTAAAATTGTTAGAAAAAAAATTTCAAATTCTCGAATGAACAATAATATTTTTACTTGCAAATTCAATTTCTCAATACAAAATGAATCGTAAATAAACTGCGCTCTATGTCAACCCTGATGCATATGCCATTTTTATAATTGAAATAATTATACTTGTCATCGGGTAAGGCAAGCCTGTATCTGTTTGGCGCTACTTTTTTTATCTCAAGAAATTGCTGGAAATGGTTTGAATAGGCTTTCGTATTTATGCCAGGAGAATCGCAATATAACTGAAGTGTATTATATCCAGATGGGCTTTGATGATGAAGATTTTCATGTCCATTTTCGACGATGTTAAAGTATCCATTGTATTTTTTTGCTTCGACTGAAGTTTCTGTACCGTTTTCGTTTTTATAATAAAATGAGTAGATCATTACCCCATCTTCAAAAACTGCATTTTCTGTTATAGCGCTATTGTAGGGAAAAGCCAGGAACTTTGTTTTTACATTCGATTTTAATTGCAGGAAAACGACATTTCCGTTTGTTTTTTCTGACACATCTACAAAGCCTATTACCTTTCCATTTCTTATTACATCATAATGTAACTTTTTATCTTGTGCCGGAGAATAAAAATGACCTGAGAGGAGGATTATTAAAATAACTAACTCTTTTTTTATTGACGTCTTCGTCTTATTCATTTTTTCTCCAAAATAAAAGTCAACGACTTTACCTCGAATAATGCTTTGTTGACCAGGAACTGTTCCGAAAAGATCATCCCACCAGGAGATGCTGATACCAAAGCATTTATCAGGATACCGGCAATGATGATAAATATGATATCGTACTTTTTTCGGAAAAAGCCTTTCACTGAACTTCTGATGTAACATCCAATGAGTGAAATTATAGAAGGTAAATCCGCAAATAAAACCTGTTATTATAGTCAAGTAATTGTGTTTTAATATCGAAATAACAGCCAGAAGTAAACAACCTATTGCCAATAAAGATCTCGTTAGGCTGGTCATCTTAATTTCCGAAGGATGCTGATGATGATACAAATGATTTGAAGTATCAGTTTTCGAATTGCCTTTATTTGATCTTTTGCTGTGCCAGACAAATCTGTGGAACATATATTCAAGAAAGGTCCACGAAAACCATCCAAGAAAAAAAAGATAACCATATACTATCTGCCATTTGAAATATTGTTTGAGATATACCAACAATAAAAGCAGACCTAAAATCAGAAAGAATACCATAACACACACTACCGGATCGTCTATGCTCTTCCTGTTATTTTCAATTAATTTCATAACGAATATTTTTTAAGTTGAAGCCTGGTTCTCCATTTCATTAATAAGCTCTTTGTACTCGATTGTTTTTAATTCTAATTGCAATTTTTTGGTTGTTTTATAATTTTCATCTGGGGTCCAGCCGGGCGAATCAAATAAATAGCGGATGCGATCTTTCCATGTTTTTGATCTTTTCAAATCTGTAATGAGATTTTTCCATTCGTCCAACTCAATTGTAATCGGATTAGAAGAGTCAATATCAGAGGTAAGTTCATATTTTGGGTTAAAAGTTTCTTTTTGATACGTGCCAAATAATCTATCATAGATGATCATCGTGCCGCCATAATTTTTATCCAGGTAAATGATATCGCTGGAATGATGCACTCTATGATGTGAAGGCGTATTAAATACTGCCTCAAACCACTTTGGCAATTGATGAATGGTTTCTGTATGCAGCCAGAATTGGTATAAAGCAGCCAGTGATTTTATAAATAAAACCATAAATGGCATTATGCCAAAAAATGGTAGCCACGCCCAAAATAAAAAAGATCCGGTAAGGCCGCCTGTCCAGAGCACGCGCAGTCCGGAAGTAAGCGTGAATTTTTGGGATGAATGATGTACTTTATGTGAAGCCCATAAAAGTCTTGTTTGATGACTTATTCTATGAAACCAGTAATAAGAAAGCTCATCTGCAAAAACTAAAAATATCCATGCGATCCACGAATGCGGTGAGATGCTACAAATTCTGAAGTGATAAATAAACGTATATAAATATAACCCGGCAAGATTAGTAATTGTTGAAAATGGAACGTTCAACAACGCGATTGCAATGCTGGAAATAAAATTTTTCTTATCCTCGCGTTTCTCTTTCATTAAGAAAACCGATTCAATAACAATTAAACCAATAAGAACGGGAACAGCATTGTATAATATGGTATAATTCAAATGCATCGCACACCAAATGTATCATCACAGAAGGGCGGGTGCTAATTGCTTTTTGCGATCGTTTTTGATGCGGGTGCAAAAAATATTTATTTAAAAAAGATTTCAAATTTCAATTATGATATTTCGAAAAAAAACACTCCTCCTAATATTTTTTTGCGATATTTACTAAACAGACCGTGCCCTGCCAAAAAATTACTAAATCTTTTTTATGGAAGGGGAAACTGCACAACAAACTTTCTTTAAGCATATTAAAAGCCTGCTTCCTGTAAATATTTCTTTAGTAGATACTATTGCTGATATACTTAACGTGAGCAACGACAGCGCTTACAGAAGAATAAGAGGCGAAACACATATCACTCTTGAAGAAATAAAAAAACTTTGCGAAAATTTTAAAATCTCCTTGGATAACCTCCTTCATCTGAATTCTGATTCATTTGTTTTTGTCAGCACGCTTACCAACAATACAGATTTTGATTATTACAAATGGCTTGTATCCGTGCTGCAGGTAATAAAAAGAGTGAAGACATTCACCCCTTGCCACATGTCTTATCTTGCCAAGGAATTCCCTTTCTTTTATTATTTTTTAATTCCGGAAATTGCCGCATTCAAGTCCTTTTTTTTCATGAAATCGATATTGTTTTATGATGAATGGAAAGGCGCAAAATTTTCTGTCAAGGATGACTACAGCCAGTATCACCAAATCTGGAAAGATCTCTTTGATACTTTCGTAAGTATTCCCGGCACAGAAATCTGGAATGCAGAAAATATTACAAGTACAGTAAGGCAAATTGAATTTTATAATGCCACCGGCGTTTTCAAATCTGCCAGCGACGTCAATTGTCTTTTTGATAAATTAACTGATATGCTGAACCACATCCAGCTACAGGCGGAATACGGTGTAAAGCTTCATCTGAACCAAAAACCAATAGATTTTTCCGGAGCACAATATAACCTTTTCGTCAACGAACTTATTTTGGGAGATAACATGCAGGTGATGCAGTTAGGCGACAAATACTATACTTATCTAAACCATACCATTCTGAACCACATGATGACGACCGATGAAAGATTTAATTTGTATATGAAAAGATCAATGGATGTAATAGCGCAAAAATCTACGCCAATAAGCAGGGTAAATGAAAAAGAAAGACTGATCTTTTTTAACAAGCTTCGGGCTAAACTGGAAAATGCAAGAAAAAAAATTCTTGATTAATATTCATTATGGTAATACCCGTTTTCTTTGTAATACACTGGTATGCTTCGTATTTTTTACAGGCATTTTTTCATCACAGGTATGCTTCACATAACCATGTAACGATGTCAAAAAGATCAGAGAAATTTTTTTTTCTTTGTTGCTTTCTTATTCACGGATCTTCGTATATGAGCCCTTACGTATATGGTATCATGCACCGCACTCATCATATTCATGCAGACCGGCCTGAAGATCCACATTCGCCACACAATGAACCGAACTTTTTTAAACTAATGCTTCTGACAAGAAATAACTACCAGAAATTTTATAATTCACAAATATCTGCCGCAGAAAATTTGAAAAAAAATTTACCAGAATGGGATGCATTTGAAAATATTGCGCACAACTGGATTTCAAGGAGTTGTTGGATTGTTGCATACATTTCTCTTTATATTTTATTTGCAACAGCCTGGTGGATGTACTTGTTATTACCAATCACTATTACTATGGCTGCTTTCCAGGCTAATGTGGTAAACTGGTGGGGCCATAAATTCGGATACATTAATTTCAAGTTGAGAAATACAGCAAAAAATATGTTTCCCATTGACGTGATTTTTATCGGGGATGCCTATCATAATAATCACCATAAATATCCTGGAAGAATTAAGAATTCCTGCCGGTGGTTTGAGCTTGATATTACATACCATCTGATAAATCTACTGCACAATTTGAGAGTACTTCGTTGGAGGAAATCATAAACGCTTATCCTTTTGCTTTAATGGTTTTGGTAGTAAGGTTTTTAAAGTATATTAATACAAATTCCCACTATTTCTTGCTTTACTGTAAATTGTGCACCAATTCTATGGCATATAAAATTCCGGAAATCAGAACAGTAAATGTGATCAGATATGTGACGCCTTTGCGTGAAGGTGGTTCGCTGCCTGCAATTGCAGAAGCCGATGATGACTTTTTTTATGTGATCAAATTTCGCGGAGCCGGACAGGGAAAAAAAGCGCTGATTGCCGAATTGATCGGAGCAGAAATAGCGCGTGCGATCGGATTAAAAGTTCCTGAAATTATATTTGCAAATTTGGACGAAGCATTTGGCCGCACAGAGCCTGATGAAGAAATTCAGGATCTGCTAAAAGCCAGCGTAGGTTTGAATTTGGGTCTGCATTATCTTTCCGGCTCTATCACTTTTGACCCGGCTGTAACAAATATACCGCCGGAACTCGCTTCTAAAATAGTATGGCTCGATTGCCTGCTTACGAATGTTGACCGCACTTCCCGTAATACAAATATGCTGATCTGGTACAAAGAATTATGGCTGATAGATTTTGGCGCTTCGCTTTACTTTCATCATTCATGGCACAATTGGAGAGAGCAGGCGATAAAACCTTTCTTATTGGTAAAAGATCACGTGCTGCTGCCACAGGCTTCGGAATTAGAAAGGGTAAATGAGGAATTGAAAAAGATTCTTTCAAAAGAATTGATCATGGATATTGTTAATTTAATTCCTGATGAATGGCTGGAAGGAGAGGAGGAGTTCAACTCTGTAAAAGCACACCGCGAGGCGTATGTTGAATTTTTAGAAACAAGAATAGCACATTCAGAAATTTTTGTAAAAGAAGCCGAAAATGCAAGAGAAAAAATTATTTGAATATGCCGTTATCCGGATCGTGCCTCGTGTGGAACGTGAGGAATTTCTGAATGTGGGCGTGATCTTGTATTGCCGCGATCAAAAATTTTTGCAGTCCCTTTATCATATCAATGAAAAAAGAATCCGTCTTTTTTGTGATCAGCTGGATATTGAAGAAATTGAAGAATACCTGAAAACATTTGAGCGTATTTGCAGCGGTGGGATAAATGCCGGGCCCATTGCCAGGCTCCCATTAGCTGAGCGTTTTCGCTGGTTGACCGCCACAAGAAGTACCATTATCCAAACTTCAAAAGTCCATGCAGGCTTTACGATAAATCCTGCGGAAACGTTGAATAAACTTTTCGGGCAATTGGTTTTATAAGAAATGAATTTCTTTTTGATGATTTGCAGTAAAAAAATAAATATTGCGGTTTTCTTTTTACATAAATATTATTCATGTTTTGCCAATTCATTGATCAAACAAGCTACAAGCGATGTCCATCCTGTCTGATGGCTGGCTCCAAGACCGTTGCCGTCATCTCCATGAAAATATTCGTAAAACAAAATAAGATTCTGATTTTCAGGGCGCTCGTAAAACCAATTGTATTTTCCGTTGAGTCTTCGTTTTCCTTCTGCATCCTTTTCGAATAAACTGATCACTCTTCGTGCCAATTCATCAGCTACCTGCTTCAGGTTCAATTGATTACCGGAGCCGGCTGGACATTCAACCAGAAATTCGTCTCCATAAAATTCGCCATATTTTTTGATCGATTGAATGATCAGGTAATTGATCGGAATCCAGACAGGGCCACGCCAATTGGAATTTCCGCCAAAAAGATCAGAAGTGGAATCGCCCGGATCATATTGAATTGAATATTGTACATCTTCGAGAGTGATGGTATAATGGTTCGTTTCATGAAATTTTGATAATGCCCGGATACCTCCCGGCGAGAGAAATTCTGATTCATTCAACAAATGTTGCAGGATATTTTTTAACCGTTCCTGCTGTACAAGCGAAAGCAGGATCTGATTTCCTTCAGCACGTTCTTCATTGGGCCAGAAACGATCATTTTTGCGGCGGTATTTTTCAATCCAGTTGCTTCTTTTTTTAAAGTCAGGCAGAAGGTCACGCACTTTTTTTTGAATAGTGGAAACAGCAAATAAAGTAGTGAGGCCTACAATTGATTGAATACGCAAATGAATCGGGCTTGCATCAGTTAGTCCAAATACGTCATAAAAAAATTTGTCTTCATCATTCCATAATCCATATTGATTCAGAGCCTCTGCAATTAATATAAAATGTTCATAGAACTTGGTTGCCATTTCTTCAAACGTATCATCGACTACCGCTATTTCCAAAGCAATATCCATCATGTTCAGCGCATACATTCCCATCCAGCTGGTACCATCAGCCTGCTCCAGCCGCCGGTTTCCGGGAAGTTCGATACTGCGGTTGAATAAACCAATATTATCCAGCCCTAGAAATCCGCCGTGAAAAATATTATTTCCTTTTTCATCTTTACGATTGATCCACCAGGTAAAATTGATGATCAGTTTTTGAAATATTTTTTTTAAAAATGAAATGTCTCCTTTACCATTTTGTGTTTTTTCGATCCGGTAAATTTGTAATGCTGCCCAAGCCTGCACAGGAGGATTTACATCGCTGAAATGCCATTCATATGCCGGCAATTGTCCATCCGGTTTCATGTACCATTCGCGCATCATCAACAGGAGCTGATGTTTTGCAAAACAAGCATCCATGAGTGCCATCGGAATACAATGAAAGGCCAGGTCCCACGCCGCATACCACGGAAATTCCCATTTATCCGGCATTGATATAACGTTCTGATTTTTCAGGTGTTTCCAGTCGTGGTTACGGCCAAAAAGTTTGCCGTCGTTTACAGGAGTAATTCCATCGCTTGTAGTAAGCCATTTTTCTACGTCATAATGATAATATTGCTTGTTCCAAAGCAATCCTGCTAATGCCTGCCTCGCAATTTTTTTTCTGTCGTCAGAAACATTCACCGGAATTATTCCGTTGTAAAAATCATCTGCCTCTGTTTTTCTGAATGAAAAAATATTTTCAAATCCTGGTTCGAACGCATTGTCCATTTCTTTGTCAGACAAGCGCAGATATATTGTTTTTGATTCTCCGGCAGGGATATCATAATGATAAACCGGAGCAAATTTTGTCCCATAATTTCTCTTGCGGAGTAGTGCGATATTTTTTTTATTGATAATGGCATTATGAAATGCATCTTTTACAAAAGGCGTTGCATTTGTTTTGCCGGTCACCTTTTTTGTGTTTGTTATATTGTCTGTAAACAAACTGATTCTTGGCGGTTGAAAATATAAATAATAGCTGCCTAGTCTTTCATGCGTCGCCTTCACTGAGGTTTTGCTAATAGAGGTAATTACCGGTTTTTCTGCAAGCTTCTCATTACTCGAACGATTGTAAAACCAAAGTGTTGGCAACACAGTAATTCCTGCGCTTTCTGAATACCGGTTGTGAATATTTATTTTAATAAAAATATCTTGAGAGTCTTGCTTGGCATAGGTTACACGAACATCAAAGTATTCGTTGTTATCAAAAATGCCGGTATCAAGGATTTCATATTCCGGTTCTCTTTTTGATCTAGATTTGTTTTCATTTTTTATCTTCTCATAAGGGAATTCCTGTTGCGGATATTTGTATAAATATTCCATGTAATAATGCGACGGAATATTGTCTAAGTAATAATACAATTCCTTCACATCTTCTCCATGATTTCCCTGTTTATTTGCAAGGCCAAAAAGTCGTTCTTTTAAAATCGGATCTTTACGATTCCACAACGCAATCGCGAAGCAGAGATTTTGAAAGTAATCGGAGATGCCTGCGATACCATCTTCACCCCACAAATAAGACCGGTAATGCGACTGTTCAAAAGGAAAATAATTCCAGGCATCGCCGGTATAACTGTAATCTTCGCGTACCGTTCCCCATTGCCTTTCACTTACATACGGGCCCCATTGCTCAAGCGGAATTTTTTTATGCAAATTTTCGTGAAGCCTTTGTTGTTCTGATGTCATGATAATATTTTAACACTGATGCTTTATTTCTCAGAAACCATCCTTATACACATTTCATTCCAATCTGTTTTTCGAAAGGTAAATAAGAGCGGCAATAATAAATTATCATTTGATAAATTCAGTAAAGCAACAAATAATGTCAATTTGTATTGTAGGTTAAAGATCAATGTGTTGCTTATTTCCCAAATTTCTTTCTCAATAAACTGATGGCATCTTCCATGTTTGCACTTTCTTTTTCTGTTTGTTTTGAAAGATTTTGCTGATTGTTTTTTACAAATTGCTTATTGCCGGTTGCTGGTTCCTGTTTGTTGAAATTTTGCCTGCGGTTAGACGGCAATTCCTGGGTTTGTTTGATAGACAAAGCAATTCTTTTTCTTGCCAAATCTACCTCTGTCACTTTCACCATCACTTTATCATTCAGTTTTAAAACTTCTCCGGGATCAGTAATGTATTTGTGAGCAATTTCAGAAACATGAACCAATCCATCCTGCTTCACGCCGATATCTATAAAAGCGCCAAAGCGCGTAAGATTGGTGACTTGTCCCGGAACGATCATGCCAACTTTTACGTCGTCGATGGAATAAATATTTGCAAATTCAAACGCCTGAGCCTGGTTGCGAGGGTCAAGACCGGGTTTCTTTAATTCTTTCAAAATATCCTGCAAGGTATGAAGGCCAATATTTTCGGTAACATAAGAATGCAATGGTAATTTATTGACAATGCTTTCGTTGCCAATCATTTCTTTTAAAGTAATCGATGAGTCATTCGCCATTTGCTCTACGATTTTGTAAGACTCCGGATGTACACCACTTTCATCCAAAGGATTGTCGCCATTTTTTATTCTTAAAAAACCGGCGCATTGTTCGAATGCTTTTTCGCCAAGACGCGGCACTTCTCTTAATTGTTTCCGGTTGGTAAACCGGCCTTTTTCTTTTCTGTAATTCACTATATTTTCAGCGATTGAAGGACCAATGCCGCTTACGTAACTCAATAAATATTTTCCCGCAGTATTTAAATTTACGCCAACAGCATTCACACAACTTACTACGGTTTGATCCAGTTTTTCTTTCAATCTCACCTGGTTTACATCATGCTGATACTGCCCGACACCAATACTTTTTGGATCTATTTTTACCAACTCCGCCAATGGGTCGATGAGCCTGCGGCCGATGCTTACGGCTCCACGAACGGTAATATCCTGATCCGGAAATTCTTCTCTTGCAATTTCGGAAGCAGAATAAATCGAAGCGCCATCTTCATTTACCAGGAACACCGGTAAACCTGTGTTTAATCCTTTTATAAATTGCTCTGTTTCTCTTCCTGCCGTTCCATCGCCAATTGCAAATGCTTCAATGTTATATTTGGAAATCAACTCTCTTATTTTATGCTCGGCTTCATTTACTTTAAAATTTTTTTCATGTACAAAAATCAATTCAGTTTTTTGCAATTCACCTTTTTCATCCAACACAACTACTTTACAACCGGTGCGATATCCCGGGTCAATTGCTAAAGTTCTTTTACTACCCAATGGAGATGAAAGCAACAACTGGCGCAGGTTTTCAGCAAAAACGGTGATTGCTTCCTCATCAGCTTTTGTTTTTAAAGCCATTCTGAATTCACTCTCGAGGCTCGGTTGCAATAATCGCCGGTATCCATCTTTGATTGCTTTCTTCACGTGTTCTGCCGCTTCATTATGTGCTTTTATAAATTGGTCTTCTATTTTTAATAAAGCAGTTTCTTCATCAGGTAAAATGTTCATTTTCAAAAAGCCTTCCATAAAGCCACGCATAATTGCCAGGGTGCGGTGTGAAGGAATTTTAGAAACAGGTTCAGAAAAATCAAAATAATCTTTGTATTTAATTCCTGTCTCTTCTTTGTCACTAAGGATTTTACTTTGAATAGTTGCCGATTGTTCAAACAGTTTTCTCATTTTCGCCCGCACTTCTGCATCTTCATTTATCATCTCAGCAATGATATCTCTTGCGCCTTGCAAAGCCATATCGGCGTCGGTTATTTTTTCATTGATATATGCTTCGGCTTCATTTTGCGGAGCAATATTTTCCTGCTTTAATAACAACAATGCCAGTGGCTCTAAACCGTTATCACGAGCCGTTTGTGCTTTGGTTTTACGTTTTGGTTTGTAAGGTAAATAAATATCTTCCAGCTCGTTTAAAGTCGCTGCAGCATTTAATTTTTCCTGCAAAAAATCAGTCATCTTTCCCTGCTCTGTAATCGTCTTTTCTATGAATGTTTTTCGTTCGGAAAATTCCTGTTGAAACTTTGCTTCTTCCTGGATTTTTTGGATCTGTACTTCGTCCAACGCACCCGTTTTGTCTTTACGATATCGGGCGATAAAAGGTATGGTAGCGCCTTCGTTTAATAGTTCTAAAACAGCAACAACTTGTTTTTCAGAAATTGATAATTTTTCTGAAACAGAAGAAGAATAGGTAAGCATAATAAATAAAATTCAGCGTATTTTTTGAGGCGGCGAAGGTAAAAAAATATTGGTAGTATGAAATATTCTATAAATTGTTTTCCTAATACTCAAAGCAATGTCGATTCTTTAATTGCTTGGTACCTTTGCAATTTTTTCATCACGCAAATTTTTTTCAACTTTAATAATAACAAATCGAGTAAGAATTTGACATCAGTTGGAAGTTAAATCGCCGTAGAAATGGCTGGCAAAGCAACAAATAATTGTTATTTCAATTTTCCATTTCTTCGTATCATTCTTCAGCTTTCCCTGTAGAAAGATTTAAAAGCTTTCCTTTATTCCAGGCTTTCAATTCACGCCTATAATTTTTCTTATTTTGTTTGGTAAGATGCGGATCATCCAGAGAAAGCAGATCAGGCTTGCCGGCATTTACCCACGCAGTGTACCAAAAACACGCCACATCATAGATCGATAAACGCAATTGTTTTTCAATCATTCCATTCAATGCAGCGTTGAATTGCGAAGCATATTGATCCGAGTAAACAGGTGAATTATAAAACATAACAGTTTTACCGGTGCTATCTTTTTTATAAATATTATCTGCGGTAAAACGGCTTCTTACTTCCTTGTCGGCAGCAAGAATCGTGTCTACTAAAGAATGAGAACGCGCAACGATCTTCCAGGCTTCGGCAGGAATATCGTCGATGTATTTTGCTGGTTGAGTTTTAAAATCAAATGAACCACCAAACATTTGTGGCAACACCGATTCCCACAACGCGTGAATTCCTTTTTGGCCGGTTAATTGCCCATCATAATTCGATGTAGTATGTAGTGGTTGGTTTGCATCTGCGATGTAATGAGAAAGGTCAGCAGCAACGAAAAGTATTTCTGATTTATTTCTTTTTTTAAAAGCGTTCGTAAGTTTGGAAGTCATTGTTTGAATATACCACGGCAGGATTCCTGATTTATCTAAAAAAGCTTTATCGTATTTTTTGTCCGCGTCTTCCATTGTTTTTGGAAAGTCGCTGATTGGTATTTTGAAATCTTCAATGTCAATAAAATGACGATTGCTTTCATTTTTATCATTAATAATCGCACGTCTTAAATCCGGCACTACAGCGGCTTCTGTTATATAGTCAATGTGATTGTAAAAAAATTTTTGCATGAGTGCCGGTAACGCAAATACTGCTGCACGGCTGATGTGTTTATGACCCCACTGCCCCCAGGCAAAAGCTAAAGTAATGGTGCCGGTAATAAATAAAATTAGAAACGTAAATTTCAAGAGCTTCGGTTTCATTTGTAATTTTTATATTTTCTGGGTAAAGTTTTAAAAATGATTTCTTTAAAAACGCTAAATATAAGAATCATTACTTTAATGAAAATTAAATTCTATCTACCTGATTTAAGAGATGCATTTGAGGAACAAAAAGCAGCATCGCAAAGCTTTGCTTCCATTTTTTCTGGCATAGTTATTTATTAAAAAGTTAAAAACAAATATAATGGAAGATGATGAAAAATTTCCGGAACCACCGGAGCTTAGAAAGCAAGGCATTCCTCCTTTGAAGAAGCAGATCAGGCTGGTAGTGATTCTGATTGCTATTGCGTTTGTAATCGTTTTGGCGTTTGCACTTGCATTTTATTTTCATGACAAGCGATAGAGTGATGTATCACTGTATTATAAATACCAATTTTAAAAATTCTCAGCGACACCAGTAAAGAAATAAATAACATAATTTTTATTTTAGCTGAAATCCATTCCCCCTCCAACTCACTTTCTATTCGATTTGTGCATCTGCTTTCACAATTCTTCCAACAGAATAAAAAAAAGTAACCAATAATATTTTGAAATTAAGGGTTTTAAAAACACGCATTAATTTTTAGCATGAGTTTTGTTTCTCTTACCATCAATTAAAAACTTTTTCGTTACCCTTTAAAAATTTTAATGTATGAAAATCACATCAAAAGTATTATTGTTTAGCATTGCTGCAAGCCTCACATTTTTTGCTTGCAAAAAGAGTAAAAACAACAACACACAAACCCTTTCAACGCAGGATCAGTCCTTTATTTCGAAGGCTTCGCTCAGTAATACTGCAGAAGTGCAGGCAGGAGGACTTGCAGATTCTACGTCTGATACCGCAATGATACGCGCCTTCGGTCAACAGATGGTAACAGATCATACGACCGCACAAAACGATTTGAAAACTTTGGGCAGTAACCTCAGTTTTTCTGTAACCGATTCTGCGGATGCGATGCATACAGCTCTCATGGATACTTTAAGAGGCTTGTCAGGTAGAATGTTTGATTCTGTTTATATTATGAATCAAATTAAAGATCACCAGGCTGCGATTGCAGACTTTCAAAACGAGATAAGCGAAGGCAATCAAAGTGATGTTATAAATTACGCAAATAAGTATTTGCCAAAATTACAAATGCATTTGCAGATGGCAGACAGCATCGCCACTGTGATGAATTTTAAATAGAAGATTTTAAAATAAAATCACTTAAAATGCGCAGGCCAGGGCCAGCGCATTTTTTTTACTTTTCACTTTTTGCTTTTCCCATTAGCATGTGAGCCGATCACCAAATCATCACATCAGCACATTATCCTTACTTTTGCAGCACTTAAAATATCGTTATGGATTTTACACTATCAGAAGAGCAATTGATGATCAGACAGGCAGCACGCGATTTTGCCAACACTGAATG
>Ga0134125_10004197_pt1 | contig 16507 bp, 13 predicted proteins | sample KB31751_FD_96464 | JGI IMG/M metagenome (GOLD analysis project Ga0134125, IMG submission 96464) | Terrestrial soil microbial communities with excess Nitrogen fertilizer from Kellogg Biological Station, Michigan, USA - KB3-175-1 | ecosystem: Environmental > Terrestrial > Soil > Unclassified ...
CAACATAACCGTGTTCACAGCGTTTTTGAATCTCAGCGAATCAGGTTTTTCTTGAGCAATAACCGCCAATAGGGCCGGAAGTGCCGGCTTGCCCATCTGGAACAGTGCCATTGCAGCCGGATAATGATCAATTTCAGTAACTGGCTGCATTTTGAAGCTTGTCCCTTCCCAATAAAACTTTCGCCTGAATTCCAGGAACTTGATTAATTCCGGGATATAGGCTGTTGCCCGCTCCTGGCCGAGAATGTCCAATGCGGCGATAACGCACGGATCATCGTTTGCCACCGTCTCGTTCTGTTGCAGGAAAGCGGCCAACTCCTGGGGCGGTGGATTGTCCGTTTGTGGATTCCAGCGGGCACACTGTCCAAATAGGCCCGCACTCACCGTGACGACAAAAATCGCACATCCAAGTTGCTTCATTGTAAGTTCCAGGTGATTGATGTTGATCCTACTCCGGCAGTATTATCTCCGGTTATATCGCTTAGCTTTTGATCCGCTCCTGCAACTCTCTTGTTCGAAACCCGGGAGAACCAGAAGAGGTCATTCGATACCTGCGCGTCGCCGAGCGTCGCCCATTCTCTGAAATTCGCGCGCAACCGGCAAATGGTCCCATCGGCGGAGCCGCTGTTGGAACAGCTTGGTTCATCAAGGTCATAAATTTTACCTCCAGATGCACCAGATTGAGGATCGATATCTGTGAGAGATGAGGATGAGTCATCGGACGCCCCGTCATTCGTCGATACAAGTGTACTGCCGTTAACGCTATCTCGGTATCCTCGCCCTTGTAGCACAGTTCTATGTGGCACTATTGGGCCAGTAAAGCCCGAAGGTGTCACCGTCCCGACAATTTCAACCCCCGTTCCGCCATGCACCGATCCCAAATCCGTGCTGCCGGTTGAGAGTGCAAATTGCCCTCCGGCTCCGTCATCCGGAGAGACAGTTCCAGAGTTGCGGAGTGAAAGAACGACGCTCACCACACTGAACTTGCGTTGATCCACGATATCGTCAGTGTCTGGGTTTACCGCTGTCAACGTGATGTTGTCAACAGTGCTACTTGTAGTATTGCCGTGGATGGTTACATTCACGCTGGTACCCGTAATGGTGGTGGTAGTAGCGCCGCCGTCGAAGGTCGCGGACCCCGTCGTGTTTGCCGTCGTAGACAGGCTCAAGGTGATTGTCGCGCTCGGCGATATGCTCACTTGAGCCGTGGTCGTTCCGTTTAGCGCCACTCCGATGGGTATTTGAATGTCAACAGTTGGGTCTGGTGGTGGCGGCGGGAAGCAAGGATCGCACACCGGCGGACGGATGGTGCAGACTGGACAACAATTGATACTGGCGTACTCAGCCGGCATGAAGATTGTGTTAAAAGGAATATTGAACCCGAACCGGAGTGAATTGGCCGGCAAATCGGTGTTAAACAGGAACAATTGCTCAAAGCAGTTATAAATCTTTCGTGTGGCTCCACCACGTCTGTCCCGTCTGAACCGGAAAGCTGAAACGTGCCAAGGGTTTCGGAAAACCGTACTGCGCCCAGCAATCCCGTCACGGAACGAGTGGCAGAAACCTGCAACGAACTCGAGAATGTCAGTCCCGTATCGCGGAGGTCCTCCACCGACACGGCTGCATGCTGATGTTGCTCGATGAGCGAGCGTTCTCCCGGCTTATACGCGTAGGTCAGGCGCTGTCCATCGGGCGTAATCACCGCTATGAGGCGGTTAATTTCATCATATTCAAAGCGGGTGAGCGAACTGCCTTTCTTGATCTCGGTGAGGTTTCCGCTGGGATCGTACTTGAACTCGGTGACGGTCCCGTCAAACAACGTCCAGCGCGTTAACTGGTAAGCGGAATCCATCTCCAGCTTCTGTCCGTTGGTCTGTTTATGCTTTTTATCGAACACTTTGCTTTCCGTAAGGTTGCCGGCAGGATCATAGCTATACTCCGCCCCGCCACCACTGCTCAGGGCAAGGCTGCTCCTCAAACCAGAGGGCTCGTAAGTGAAGCTTGACTTCACACCGCCAGGAAACGTGATCTCCCGCAGTTCATTGGCCGAGTTGTACTGTAGTTTTGTGACTGACTTTGGCGAGGTGGTCATTGAGGCAAACAGACCGCCGGCAGCGGGTGCAAAAGTGGCACTCTGCTGATTTTCGGAGATGGACAAGAGGTCGCCGCGTTCGGAGAACTTGAAGCCGATTTCGCCCGTTGGCAGCACAGCAGAGCGCAGATTGCCGTTCGCGTCATAGGAGAAGGACTGCTTCTGGCCGTTGCTTGAACGAATCGCCGATAGAAATCCAGTCACAGGATCATAGCTATACTCGTAGTCGATTGTGCCTGCGTCCGTGGCGCTGTGGCGCGCGATCAGCCGGTGTTGTGAATCAAATTCCATCCGTTCAACCACAGCACCGTTTCGCGACAAGGGAGATCACATTACGGGCCTCATCAAGGCCAATCGCAGTCTCCTCGTTCAAAGGGTTCGTTACGCGAACCGTGATCCCATCGTCATTCTGAAAAAAACGGCTGACCAAATTCCTGCGATCGGTAATCGTCGTAATGTGTGTGACTGGATTAAAGTCAAACTGAATGCTTCCGGAGGGCAGTTGCAGCCGCCTCACGTGTCCTGTGTCATCGAAGCTTGCGCCGAAGTTAAGCCGTTGAAGGGGATCCCTTGCATTCAGCAGCGTATCATCATCGTTGTACTGGTACGTCCATGGCTGGCCGCCAAGATCATCAGCTTCAATCAGGCGGCCTTTGGAGTCATAGGAAAACTGGATACGCCGATTGCTATCATCCTGGGCCGAGATGATCCGGCCTTTTCCATCACGACTGATGGTGACACTGTGGTTCTCATTGGCTATCCTGGCCAGAAGTCCGTGGCGGTAACTCAGGCGGACGCTGTTTCCGTTGCGATCCGTGACCCGAGTCAGGCGAAACACTCCATTGATGAGCTGGAATTGTTTGGTGAATCCGGTCCGCAACGAAGTCTCAATCGTTTGTTGATCGATCATCCGCAGGGATGAATAGTCGGAAGGAAAGTGCTTCTCCAACTTAAACTCCCGGTCTGCGGTTTTCGCGAAATCGATGGGTGATCCGTTCTCCCCCAAGAGTTGCGCCCGGCTTTCCGAAACAACAATGGTTTCAGCGGCAGAAAGAGTCCAGCCCGGACCGAATTCGACGCTGCCTCTACCGCTGGAGTCATAGACGCGCGCAAAGACCAGCGGAATCCGACCGGGCGTGACCAGGTCTCTTCGCAGAAATGTGAGATTACCTGTGCCGACGTTCACGAAATTCACTTGGACTCCGCGGAAGATCGACTGCGGGTTGGTGAAATACACATTCGCACGAGCGCGTGAACTTAATTCAGAAACCTGCTCGACATACTGGTCGAGTTGAGAATGAGTGGAAGTGTGCTGTTGAGCTACCACTTCGGTGACAAAAAGAAGTACAGGGAGGGCGACACGGAACAGGCGAGAATGCATGGGCTAACTCCTGCGATCAAATCAGGACCCAGACAACTCCAGCTTGGAGGAGGAGCAGCTCTCGAATGGTTGCTGTGCAAAAAGATTTTTTAGAAAATGAGTTCCATTTTGGGAAAACCGCGCGAGATTCCACCCCTGAGGACAGAAAAAACGGCTGAACGCCTGAGCTATCCGCCTCGAACCCGACCGGCTTCCAACGAATGCTGGAGTGCTACACTACTTTGCGCTATGGCCAATGCCGGAGTCTCTTAAAAATCTGCCAAAGATTACGTGCGATCTGAATTTCTGAGGCGGAAGGCGGATCGATCATGAGCGGATTTCTACAAGATTTGAAGTATGGCTGCCGCATGCTGATGAAGCGACCGGGCTTCACACTGCTCGCGGTGCTCTCGCTTACACTTGGGATCGGCGCCAACACGATGATCTTCACCATCGCCAAGGCGCTCTTTCTGCAGACTGTGCCGGTGAAGGATCCGGACAGTCTCGTCGTCATCTACGCAAGCCGGCAACACGGAAAGCAGCAGTTCGTTCCCGGCTCTTATCTCAATAACCGCGACTTCCAGGAAAAGAACGACGTGTTCTCCGCCATGTCGATTGTGATTCCGACCGGCGGCACGATGGTGATTTCCGGTAAGGAGATCGGCGTCTTCAGCCCGCTGGTGAGCGGAAACTTCTTCGACGTGGTCGGGGTGCAGCCTGGACTGGGACGCGGGTTTCGCCCTGACGAGGACAGCGCCCCCGGCGCGCACCCCGTAGCGGTGATCAGCTACGCGTTGTGGAACCGCCAGTTCGGAGGCGATCGCAAGATCATCGGCCAGACGATCCAGATCAATCACCAGGATTACGCGGTGATCGGGGTGATGCCGAAGGAATTTCACGACATCGGCACCTTCGGCGACCCGGACGTTTACATCCCCATGGCCATGCACGACCAACTCCTGCCCGACCGTCTCAAGAGCTGGGTCAACAACCGTACGTTCGGGTTTGCGTATGGGCTCGGACGACTGAAGCCAGGCGTCACTCTGCAGCAGGCGGATTCCTCGATGCACAACCTGGCATCGGAACTGGAACGCGAGTACCCTGCGAACAACTCCGGCCGGAGCGTGATGCTCGTTCCCATCAATGACACGGTGATCCCGCCGCAGCAACAGAGCGATTTCTTCCGTGCCGGGACGCTCATGGGCATCATCGTGGGGCTGGTGCTGCTGATTGCTTGCACCAACGTGGCGAACCTGCTGTTCGCCCGTGCCACGCGCCGCCAGCGCGAAATTGCCATACGACAATCCATGGGAGCTTCGCGTAATCGACTGCTGCGCCAGTTGTTGACGGAGAGTTTCCTTCTCGCGTTGCTGGCCGGCATCTTTGGGATTGTCTGCGCCTTCGGCGCACGGCGCCTGATCACAGCGCTGTTGCCGCCCAATACATTGCCCGACAGCGCCGACCTGACCGTCGACAGTCGCGTCCTGCTCTTCACGCTGGGACTTTCTCTGCTGGCCACTCTGCTCTTCGGATTGATGCCCGCGCTGCAGTCAACTCGCGGCGACCGCCTGGCGTCGCTGCGCGATCGTACCGACGTCCCCACGGGCAGTACTCACTGGTATGGCCTCCGCGGTGTGCTGGTCATGGTCCAGGTCGCGCTGTCACTAGTGGCGTTAATCGGCGCCGGGCTGTTCATTCACAGCCTGAAGAACGCTCAGCAGATCGATCCCGGGTTCGACTCCCGGCACGTGCTCAGCGTGGCCATTAACCTGGCGGCGGAAAAATACCCTCAGCCCCGCGCTGAGCAATACTTCCAGGACGTAAAGGAGCGGCTGAAGGCGCTGCCGATGGTGGCCAATGCCGCGTTTTCCGATGCACCTCCGATGGGAACCGGCGCCATCGCACGAACGGTTTTCAACACTCACGACAATTCCGATCCGGCTAAGGGCAAACTCACATTTATGGTCGTGGTTCAGCCCGGCTTCTTCTCCGCCGCAGGCATGACACTGATGCGCGGGCGCGACTTCACCGACCAGGACACGCCGCAAAGCGCCTGGGTGGCGATCGTCAACGAGGCCGCGGCCCAGCAATTCTGGCCCGGCGAGGACCCGGTAGGAAAGCACTTGACTTACCTTGCGGAGAACTGGGACGTAAACGTCATCGGTGAGGTGAACACGGTGAAGTTCCAAACCGTCGGCGAGCCGCCGCGTCCGGCCATCTACATGGCATTGAAACAGCAGTTCTCTCCGGCGCTGACTCTTTGGGTGCGCACCAAGGGAGATCCCAAAGCGGCGGTCCCCAGCGTGCGCAGCGCGGTGCAATCGATGGATGCCACGGTTCCGCTTCGCCGCGTGCTGACGGGCGACCAGATCCTCGACCAGTCACTCAGTGCGCCTCAACTGGGAGCGGAGTTGCTGGGGGGATTTGGTTTCCTCGCTCTTGCTCTGGCCGCCATGGGCACCTACGGAGTGATGTCCTACTCGGTCAGCCAGCGGACGCAGGAGATTGGAATACGCATGGCGCTCGGTGCGCAACGCGGCGACGTGATTCGATTGGTGCTGGCGGGCGGCATGGCGATGGTCGCAATCGGGATCGCGGTGGGATTCGGCTGCTCGATCCTGCTCACGCACAGCATGAGCAGCCTCCTCTATGGCATCGGCCTGTTCGATGCACCCAGCTTCTTTGCCACTGTCATTCTACTGGTGGCAACTGCGCTGGCTGCATGCGCGATTCCGGCCCGTCGCGCCTCGCGCGTGGATCCCATGGTGGCGCTACGGTATGAGTGAGAGGCTTAGCGGTGCTCGAGCATTTAGAGAGCGGCGACGCACCACCGGGTCACCCAGGCTTTCCGCTCTTCTCTGTCCTTCAGAATGACAGCATGTGTGCCCCTCGATAAGAGCGCGGGCCCTGTCAAGAACAGACCAACAAGGGGACAGCCTGAGGCTCTCCCGTCGTCCGCAATACAACTACCGATAGGTAAGCGGCTTCCACCCGCTTGGCGTTTTCAACGCCAACTGGATCGGGCGCGGCGGACCTTTTCTGGGAATCGTGACCTCCGCCCAGATTTCCTCGCCAGGTTTCAACCGGGGCACAGAAGCGTGTTCAGGGAGGAAAAAGGCAACTGACGGTGAAAGATAAAACATACCCGGCTGATGCGAGGCCGGAAGTTGTCCCAAGCCCTCCACGTCTAAACCTGTGTTTGTGTCAGCTCGATGCGCCAGCAGACGATTACCTTCCACCGATAGCGAGACAGGCATGTAGCCATACTCCACCTTACCCTGCAGCGGAGGTTTGAATTCAGGAGCGTAAACCTGCACGTTGAGCGTTAAGTAGCGTCCGCGGATGGGAAGCTCGGGATCCACCGATCCAGTTCTCACCCAAATCCTTGGGCGATGTGCCCGATCATAGAGAAGTTTGCCGCCCAGGCTCAAGACGATTGCAATGTGAAGTAGCAAGACAATGATTGCTTTGGTCAAAGATTTCACTGCGCACCTCCAGCGGCTGCGGCCCGCGCAATCAGGTCTGTGCGGAGACGATTCAGGACCCAGCCTCCGGCCAGGAAAATCACGCCTAACAGGATCAATCCCATGGACCGTCCCATTTTGTCGAGGACTTCAGAGAAATAGAAGGCAATCACGTTCAAGGCAAAAATCGCGGTCCCGTAATTGATGAACAACCTGCGATTGTCGTGCACGCCCCAATAGCAGAATGCGCAAGCGCCAACGGCGACCCAGAGGTAGATCCAGGCGTTCTTGTCCACATCCGAGTGACGGCTGATTGTGCCGAGAACAAAGACCCACAAGGCCGCGCACAGGATCGGGAACGACTCGCGTTTTCGGGCCACGGCCGCAATAGCCAGCGCCGGCACATAGGCAAGCAGGTATCCCATGGCGGCGAGATGGCTGGGCAGAGAACCGCGCTGCCAGTCCCAGTAATATCGGTTCCCGCCGCTGAACATCACGTCACCCAGAAACGGGATTAACGCAATGGCCCCTACCCAGAGCAGCGCGCGGCGAAGGTACCGGTTGCTGGGCTTTTGCGGCGTGGAGATATAGAGAATGGCCAGCAGAAGGAAGCCCTGCGCGGCGATATTCCACGGCGCGCCACGGTAATTTTCAGTGGCCAGGCTCCATTCGCCGCCAAGCCAGAATGGAATCAGCACAGCGGCGGCCGCGGCTTGCGGCCATTGCCGGAGCACGAGCCAAGCCAGCACAGCGCCCAGAGCCCACAGCATAATGCCACCGGGCCAGTGCTCTTCCAAATTGAAGATCTGCGCAGCCAGAAAGATGCCGCCGCCCAGACACACCGTGCCGGCGAGGTGGAGAGCCATGCCGATGTTGGGGACTTTAGCTCCGAGAATTCCGGCAGCTAGATGAAACACAGCCACCAGTGCTAGTACGGAGGCAAAGCGCTGCATGGGAGATATCTCGTCCCAGTGCGCGGCGACAAAGAGGAGGATTCCGGCGCAAAGCATCAATGTGCCGAAGCCGATCGCCAGGATCGCGGGCCATCTCAGTCCGCCCTTGCCGGACTGTTTTTCGAAGGCAAGGATGCGATTTGCCGTGAGTGCGTCAATCACGTTCGCTCCGACCCAGCGCTCAAGCTGGTTTTCAAGCTCAGACATTCGTCTCTCCAGATTATTGTTACGGCGATTATGCACGATTCTTGACGCGATACAAGCAGTGGTGTCACGCAAAAGAGTTGGGCTTAGTAACAGTTAGGCTGCGCGAATTCCGGACGCCACCAGAGAATTTCCCGCGTCGGTGAGAAATGAATCACGGATTCCCGGAGGCTTGAAGTCTCAGCTGGCTCGAAGCTTGACATGGCGAATAAAAAGCGGTATAGTCGCCTGTGGGCTGTCCATTCATTGGATTGTTATTTGTTCGGCTTGAAAATGCCTCCCAGGAGGCCACCGGAAATCCGGGTTCGATCTTTAAAAACTGAATATGTGTCGGCAGTGGCTTTCCGTTTTTGGCTTTGGCTACTCGGAACAAGCAGATAACGGAGCTTTCACCGCACGGTCGACCATACGGTCGAATGCCGTAAGTACCTTTACTTGCAGCAAAGTTGCAAAAAAGGGGGTGCACCCTTGCAGATTCGCGTGATCTGCGGAGGATCCGGTGATTCCGAATCAACCCCGGGGATGGTCTGGGGTTGAATGACGTAACTCCTTTAGAATCCTAATGGAGGGGTAGTACGGGGTGGCGCCACTTGAAATCGGGACATCGGGTGATCGGGATATCGGGTGATTTGAAAACCAGTCCGTCTAATGCGAGCTGGCGATAACGGCGGTGGCCGGAGCGGTTTCCGGCTTTTCCGGTCGGTGGCCCAGCGCATGCAGGATTGCGTAGATCACGGCGTAGCCGCAAGCGATTCCAAAACTGAGGGATAAGGCGATAGTTAACAGGACGGTGGTGGATGCCAGTACAGTTCTCATTGGGTTCGGTACTCTACTAAGATGTCCAATTCAGCCTGCCGGGTTTGTCTCTGCTCCTGCTTTGCAGTTGCGTGAGTTGATTCCGGGCAGGTCCAGCAAGGCTGATTCTGTTCCAATCGGGAGGAAATGTCTCGATTACCAGCGATATTGCCCTGCAGTGTTTTCATCATGTCCTTTGGTCACGCCCTCCGCAAGTGACTGATGTCACAAGCGAAACTGCTTAGTTAACCATCTCCAGTTCCTGCGCGGGTCTTGCCCAAATTGGGCTCTGCAGTTCGTGCTCGCTGCCGCCTCGAGTTCCGCGTTTGACGCTGCGAATTTCACCCAATAAACTACGGAGTAGAGCTGTGCACAACCGTCTCCGGCCCACTCAGTGACGCCCTCACCGAAAACGTTGGCGAATCGCGCAGCTCTGACCCAGGTACCCAATTCATGGCCATCAGCAAGATCACGGTGCGAGGAGCGCGCCAGCACAACCTGAAGAACATCTCGGTCGAGATCCCGCGCAACTCGTTTACCGTGATTACCGGTCTGAGCGGCTCGGGAAAATCCTCGCTGGCCTTCGACACCATTTATGCAGAGGGCCAGCGCCGCTACGTGGAGACTCTCTCCGCGTACGCGCGCCAGTTCCTCGATCAGATGGAGCGGCCGGACGTGGACTCGATTGACGGCCTCAGCCCGTCCATCTCCATCGAACAAAAAACTACATCGCGCAGCCCGCGTTCGACAGTCGGGACAATCACTGAGATTTACGATTATTTGCGCCTGCTCTATGCGTCGATTGGCGTGCCGCATTGTCCGCACTGCGGAAAGCCGATCAGCCGGCAATCGGCGGAGCAGATTGTGCAGCGCGTGATGCAGCTTAAGGCCGAAGACCGCGTCATGGTCATGGCGCCGCTGGTGCGCGGTCGCAAAGGCGAGTTCAAGCAGGAACTGGCGAAGCTGGCGCAGCATGGCTTTGTGCGCGCCCGCATTGACGGCGAGCTGCGGCACCTGGATGAAGAGCTGGACGACATTCAGCTCGACAAGCGCAAGAACCACACGATTGAAGTGGTGATTGACCGTCTGCTGGTGAAGCCGGGAATTGAAAAGCGGCTCGAGCAGTCCGTACAAACCGCCATGAAGCTCGGCAACGGACTGGTGCAGGTAGCAATCGTAGATGGAGCGGAGCAGCTCTACTCTTCGCGCATGGCGTGCCCGGATTGCGGTATTGATATTCCCGCGCTGGAGCCGCGCTCGTTCTCTTTCAATAGCATCTACGGCGCTTGCCGCGAATGCAATGGGCTGGGCAGCAAGTACGATTTCGATCCGGCCAAGGTGATTGTGGACTGGTCAAAGCCGCTGATGGACGGCGCGCTGGGACCGGGCTCGGGATCGAGCTACCTGCAACGCATGGTGGAGATTGTTGGGGCGTCATTCAAGATTGACCTTTCAACGCCGTTTGAAAAATTGCCGGCGAAGACGCAAACGCTCCTGCTTTATGGCCCCGAGGAAAAAGATGCGCCGCGGCTGGGATTTCACGGTGTGCTTGGCTTTCTGAAGCAGAACATGGAGGAAGCCACCTCAGAAGGTTACCGCGACTGGCTGCTGGGCTACATGTCAGCGACGACTTGTCCCGCGTGTCACGGCCGCCGCTTGCGCCCGGAGAGCCTGGCCGTGAAGGTGAACGGTCTTTCCATCGGCGACTTCACCGCCCTGCCGGTTTCGCGCGCGGTGGAAAGCGCGGCGGACATCACGTTGAACGAGCGAGAAAAACTGATTGCCGGCCGCGTCCTTCATGAGATCAGAGAGCGCCTGCAATTCCTGAATGCGGTTGGGCTGGGCTACATTTCTCTGGACCGATCGGCGGCAACGCTCTCGGGCGGCGAAGGTCAGCGCATTCGTCTGGCCACGCAGATTGGCTCGCGCCTGCGCGGCGTCCTTTATGTTCTGGACGAACCCTCGATTGGGCTGCATCACCGTGACAACAACCGGCTGTTGCTGGCGCTGGAATCACTGCGTGATCTTGGAAACACCGTTCTGGTGGTGGAACACGATGAAGAAACCATTCGTCGCGCCGATTATGTAATCGATCTTGGTCCCGGAGCTGGGCTGCACGGTGGCGCGGTGGTGGCTGCAGGAACTCCGCAGCAGATTACGCACCAGCCGGAATCGCTCACCGGACAATACATTGCCGGAACTCGCGCCATCAAAGCTCGTTTTGAGCCGCGAGCGACCAACGGCAAGGCCATCAGCGCGATCGGGGCGCGTGAAAATAATCTGCGTAACATTGATGTGACCTTCCCGCTCGGCGTGATCACAGTGGTCACCGGCGTATCCGGATCGGGAAAATCGACGCTGGTGAATGACATTCTCTACAAGGCGCTGGCGCGGCAGCTTTATCGCTCGCGGGAAGAGCCGGGCGAGCACAAGGCCATCTCCGGAGCGGAGAACGTTGACAAGGTGATCCGGATTGACCAGTCGCCGATTGGGCGAACGCCGCGATCCAACCCGGCGACGTACACCGGCGTGTTCACCCACATCCGCGATCTCTACGCCATGCTGCCGGAATCACGCGAGCGCGGCTACAAGGCGGGAAGGTTTTCCTTCAACGTCTCCGGCGGACGCTGCGAGCACTGCCAGGGGGAAGGCGAACGCCGGATTGAGATGAATTTTCTTCCGGACGTTTACGTGCTTTGCGAAGTTTGCGGCGGCAAGCGCTACAACCATGAAACTCTGGCGGTGAAGTTCAAGGACCGTTCCATCGCCGATCTGCTGGAAATGTCGGTATCGGACGCGCTGCCAATCCTGGCTGACATCCCGCAGATTCGCCAGCGGTTGCAAACGCTGGAAGACGTTGGCCTGGGCTACATCAAGCTTGGGCAGTCCGCGGTGACTCTCTCTGGAGGCGAAGCCCAGCGGATGAAGCTGGCTAAGGAACTGTCAAAGCGGCAGACCGGCCGGACCCTCTACCTGCTGGACGAGCCAACCACCGGACTGCACTTTGACGATGTAAACAAGCTGCTGGAGGTGATCCATCGCCTGACGGATCTGGGCAATTCGGTCATTATCATTGAGCATAATTTGGACGTCATCCGCAACGCTGACTGGATCATTGATCTGGGGCCGGAAGGCGGGGAGGACGGCGGGCGCATTGTCGCTCAGGGCACGCCGGAACAGGTTTCCAGAATCAAGAAATCTTACACTGGGCAGGCCTTGGCGGAGCACTTTCATGGCGTCCGCAAGTGATTGATAAATAAGGCTAGTGCGCCAATTTTTCGGAATCTGGAACAAACTGGCTGGTCATGTCGGAGATTCCCGGTTCCATCTTAGAGTGTTCTCAACCTTCTCCTTATACCTGGGCACAAAGAAGGGGGTAGCGTACTTTGGCTTCCAATGTTCAAAGCTACCCCTTTTTACTTTTCCCCCAAAAAATGAATAGTGTAAATTGAACTTGTGGCTGTCCCCCCGCCAACTGACCCTGGGTTTTTAGATCCGCAGCTGCCTGATCAACCAGTTCCGCCTCCGCCGCCGCTCGCGACTGCGGAAGTGATTCAGCATTCAGATGTTGATCTCATCGATGTGGTGCTGATCGTGATCGCGGCGCTGGCTTCCACAGTTATTGCCGCTGTCCTGGCAATCATTGTTGTTGAGTTGCTTGGACACGCGCGTGGTTTCAACCCGGCGCAAATGACGACGAACGCGTTCTTCGTCGTTCCCACGCAGTTTGTGTCGTACATCATTGTGGTTGGCTTCATGGCGTTTCTCGCCTCAGTCCGTCACAACCAGAGTCTTGGACGCGCTGTTCGCTGGAACCTTCCTGTGGGAAAGCTGGCCTTAGCGGCTATGGGAGCCGGTGCTGCTCTTGGAGTCTGCTCTGATCTTGCATCTGTCGCACTGCAGCGCTGGACTCCGAAATCTCTGCCGATTGAGGAGTATTTCAAGACACCAGGCTCGGGCTATCTGCTGGCGGCCTTTGGCGTGCTTGTGGCGCCTCTGGTGGAAGAGCTCTTCTTTCGCGGCTTCCTCTATCCGGCGCTTGCCCGCTGGACAGGTTCCTTTGCTTCAATCCTGATTACGGCAGCGGCTTTCGCCAGTTTGCACGGAGCGCAGCTCGCCTACTCATGGGCTCCTCTGCTGGTGCTGTTTGTTGTGGGCGCGGTGTTGACTACCATTCGCGCGCGGACCAGGTCGGTTGCCACGTGCGTGCTCGTCCACATGGGATACAACTTGTTGCTTTTTGTCATCCTGTTCATCTCCACCGGCGGCTTCCACCATATGGAGCGCGCATAGCTGGCCGGCATCTCCGAAAACCTGATAACGTAACGAACAGCCATGGACCAGAAATCGCGGGAACAATTACTCAATTTGCTGGCGATCAACTCTTTCCGGCTTGGCGAGTTCACGCTTTCTTCCGGCATCAAGAGTGATTACTACATTGATTGCCGCACCACTACGCTCCATGCTCAGGGAGCGGAGCTCAGCGGCCGCGTGTTCCTCGATCTCTTCCGGGGGCAGGGCTGGTCGCCCGTGGCCGTCGGCGGCCTGACTATGGGCGCCGACCCAATCGTTGTGGCGGTAGCCGTGATCAGCTCGCAATGCGGCTCGCCGGTACACGGCTTTCTCGTCCGCAAAGCAGAAAAAGCTCATGGGATGGGTCGCCGCATTGAAGGCTTTCAAGAAAAAGGCGCCAAGGTGGTCATCGTGGACGATGTGTGCACCACAGGGTCCTCGACTATCCAGGCCATTGAGGCGGCCCGCGAATTTGGCTTCGACATCATCGGGGTCGCATGCCTTGTAGAGCGCGAGGAAGCAGCCGGACGGCCTGCTGTGGAGAAAGCCGCTGCGCCCGCGCCATTCATCTCTGTTTTCAAATCGAGCGAAGTAAAAATTGCTCACGTGAAGCTGAAGCAAGCACCGCAGACATTTGCTTATTCGGGAACGTGCGAAATCTGTGGGCGGCCTGCAACCAGTAATGAGCCGGGATTGCGTTGCGATGCGCACCGAAGCTGAATGAGATTTGGTAATTTAGTAATTCGGTAATCGGGTAATTTGGATAGGCCATCCTGGCGCCCTCAAAATTACCCGATTACCCAATTACACAATTACCCAATGATTAAGACGCTCGAATGGACGCCCGAAGGAGTCCGCTTTATCGACCAGACGAAGCTTCCTACGGAGGAAGTGTACGTCCTCTGCGGCACATACCAGGAAGTTGCGGACGCCATCCGCAACATGATTGTGCGCGGCGCGCCGGCCATTGGCGTTGCGGCCGCCATGGGAATCGCTCTCGGCGTCAAGCAATCCCATGCGCAGGAAATCTCAGCGCTGCGCAACGAGCTGGGACAGATCTGCCGCCGGATTGGTGAAACGCGCCCTACCGCGGTCAATCTTTTCTGGGCAATTCGCCGCATGCAGCAGAAGTTTGAGTCGGTGGCTTCAGAGGGCATTCAAAACATCAAAGCCGCGCTGGTGAACGAAGCGCAGCAGATGCTGGTGGAAGATATCGCGGCGAATGAAGCGATGGGTCGCCACGGAGCCACGCTCATGCCAGCTTCCGGAGGCGTGCTCACGCACTGCAATGCCGGCGCACTTGCGACTTGCGGTTATGGCACCGCACTGGGCGTGATTCGCGCGGCCGTGGAAGCCGGGAAACAGATCCACGTCTTCGCCGATGAAACACGGCCGTTCCTTCAGGGCGCACGCCTCACCTGCTGGGAGCTGATGAAAGACGGCATCTCCACAACCGTGATCGCCGACAACATGGCGGGATCGATGATGCGGCAGGGCAAGATCAATGCGGTGGTCGTTGGAGCGGACCGCATCGCGGCGAACGGCGATGTCGCCAACAAGATCGGCACTTATTCCGTCGCCGTGCTTGCCAAAGAGCACAGCATTCCGTTCTATGTGGCCGCGCCGTGGTCAACTGTGGACATGAGCACGCCGACGGGAGAACAGATTCCCATTGAGCAGCGTTCGCCGCGCGAAGTGACGCATCACGGCGGAAAGCAGATGGCGCCCGACGGCGTCAAGGTGGAGAATCCCGCATTCGACGTGACGCCCAATAAGTACGTAACGGCGATTATTACCGAGCGCGGAATTGCGCGCGCGCCTTACGACGAATCGCTCAAAGAGCTTTCACCGGACGTTGCTGCGGCGTCACGCTGACGGGGCTTCCTCAGCGCGAGCTCACGACGCGGCGCGCTGAATGATCGCCGCATCAAGCGGCTCATAACCTTCATCCTGCAAAGTTTTGGCCGCTGCCTGCTGAAGAGCGCGTTCATCGGCGGTTCGCGGAAGATCACAATGACGGCGAATCACCTCTTCGCCGGCCTGAATGCGCACCAGCCACTTGGATTTGCTATCGTCCCAGGAGAGTTCTACACGGTCTGCCCGCATCGCTGCCTCCTTACGTTCTTACCGCCAGATCAAAATTCCATCATCTTCAACTTTGGACTGATTGTGAGATGCGCGTCGGTTGCCTTCTGCACATCTTCCGGCTTGAGTCCCGGTGCGATTTCTTCCAGCACCAGACCTTGTGGCGTCACGTTGATGTAGGCCATTTCGGTCACAATCGTATTCACCACCTTCACGCCCGTCAGCGGCAGAGTGCATTTCTTCAGGATCTTCGGCGCACCATCCTTTGTCGTGTGTTCCATGGCAATCACCACGCGGCGAGCGCCCGCTACCAGATCCATGGCGCCGCCCATTCCTTTGACCATCTTGCCCGGAATCATCCAGTTGGCCAGGTTGCCTTCCTCGTCTTCCTCCATCGCCCCGAGCACGCTCAGGTCAATGTGGCCCCCGCGAATCATCGCGAATGAATCAGCGCTGGAAAAATACGCTGTACCCGGAATCTCTGTGACCGTCTCCTTGCCGGCATTGATCAAGTCTGGGTCTTCCTTGCCTTCCACCGGAAACGGCCCCACACCGAGCATTCCGTTTTCGCTTTGCAACACCACTTCCATCCCCCTGGGGACGTAATTTGCCACCAGCGTCGGCATTCCGATGCCCAGGTTCACATAGAAGCCGTCTTTCAGGTCGCGTGCAATGCGCTTTACAATGCGCTCGCGTTTTTCCACATCCTTCTGCTTTTCCGGTTTTACTGGTGTGGTCGCCATGTCTCCATCTCTAAGATGATCTCTGCCGTCCGAATGCTGCCGCTTAAGCGCTCTTCCTTACTGTCCGCTTCTCAATTCTCTTTTCCTTGAGCGTGGTCACAAAAATTCTCTTCACGTAAATACTCGGCACATGCACCTGATCCGGCGGCAGTTCTCCCGGCTCAACCAGCTCTTCCACTTCTGCAATGGTCACCTTCGCGGCCGTGGCCATCACCGGGTTGAAGTTGCGGGCGGTCTTGCGGAAGACGAGGTTTCCCCAGCGATCGCCCTTCCACGCACGGATGAGCGCAAAATCCGCTTTGAGCGCGCTCTCCAGCACATGCAGACGGCCATTAAATTCGCGTTGCTCTTTGCCTTCGGCCACAATGGTTCCCGCTCCAGTGGGAGTGAAAAAGGCCGGAATACCGGCGCCGCCTGCGCGTATCCGCTCCGCCAGGGTTCCCTGCGGATTCAGTTCCAGCGTGAGCTTGCCGGTGAGCACCATTTGCTCGAAGAGCTTGTTCTCACCCACGTATGAC
>Ga0134125_10004198_pt1 | contig 16497 bp, 15 predicted proteins | sample KB31751_FD_96464 | JGI IMG/M metagenome (GOLD analysis project Ga0134125, IMG submission 96464) | Terrestrial soil microbial communities with excess Nitrogen fertilizer from Kellogg Biological Station, Michigan, USA - KB3-175-1 | ecosystem: Environmental > Terrestrial > Soil > Unclassified ...
CCAGCCGCTGCGCGATCACGGATTTGAATTCGTTGTAAACCAGGTAAACCGAATCAATTTCGGCATGGGTATAACGCTCAATGATCTGTTCCGAAATTTCAGAAGCCAGCGAGTAATCAATTTTGTTGAGAACGCCAACGCGCTCTCCAATCAGAGTTGTCTGCGGCTCGGAAGTTCCGTCTGACTTCCTCGGTTCAGCGGCCTTGAATCGACGGCGCAGGAAATCCCGGCCCTTGCGCCCGATCGCAAAAATCTCGATATTCTTGCCGCGCTTCGAATCGAGAAAGCGCGAAGCGGCCTTCACAATATTGGCGTTGAAAGCGCCTGCTAATCCCTTGTCCCCCGTGACGACGATCAATAGAACATTCTGCTCAGGCCGCTTGACCAGAAGCGGATGCAACGGCTCGCCGGTATTCGGATCGTAGGTTTCGGACCGCGAGACCAGCGATTTCAGGACATTCGTCAACATTTGCGCATATGGACGCGCAGCCAGGGCGCGCTCCTGAGCGCGGCGAAGTCTCGCAGCGGAGATCATCTTCATGGCGCGCGTGATCTGGCGCGTGTTGATCACGCTACGAATGCGTCGCCGGATGTCGAGAATGTTGGCCATAAAAACAGGCGCGAGCTATGAGCTGCGAGTCATGAGCCGCTCTGCGATGCTGCATGCCGCAGCTCTTTGCTCACCGCTGGTTGCTCACTTCACCGCTACGTTGCTCGCCGCTCACTGCTCACAGCTACTTCGCTCCTACCGCCTGCCGGTCCTGCACAAACGTTTCCTTGCACTCCTTGATCACCTTTGTCATCTCCGCCTTGATGCTGTCATCGAGAACTTTCTTATCCATGATCGTCCGCAGCAGGCCGGGATTGGTGGCGTCGACGTAGCGATACAACTCCGCTTCAAAGTCACGCACCTGATCGATCGCCAGATCGTCCAGAACGCCGCTGGTTCCGGCGAAGATAATCAAAATCTGCTTCGAAAACGGCAAGGGTGAATATTGCTTTTGCTTGAGCACCTCGACCAGCCGCTGCCCGCGGCTGAGCTGGGCCTGCGTCGCTTTGTCGAGATCGCTGCCAAACTGCGAGAAGGCCGCCAGCTCACGATATTGGGCAAGCTCCAGTTTCAAACTACCTGCTACTTGCCGCATGGCCTTGATCTGCGCCGCGCCGCCGACACGGCTGACCGACAACCCGACATTCACCGCCGGGCGTACGCCCTGGTTGAAAAGATCAGTTTCCAGATAAATCTGGCCATCGGTAATCGAGATCACGTTGGTCGGAATGTAAGCCGAGACGTCGCCGGCTTGCGTTTCAATGATCGGCAACGCGGTCAGCGACCCCCCGCCTTTTTGCGCGCTCATTTTCGCGGCGCGCTCCAGCAGACGCGAGTGAAGATAGAAAACGTCTCCAGGATAAGCCTCGCGGCCTGGCGGACGGCGCAGCAGCAACGAAATCTCGCGATACGAAGCTGCATGTTTCGAAAGATCGTCGAAAATCACCAGCGCGTGGCGTTTGGAATCGCGGAAGTACTCGCCCATGGCGCATGCCGCATAGGGGGCGATGTACTGCATGGGAGCAGGCTCCGAGGCCGATGCAGCCACAACGATCGTGTAATCCATCGCGCCGTGGTCAGAAAGAATTTTTACCACCTGCGCAATTGAAGATCGCTTTTGCCCGATCGCACAGTAAATGCAAATCAGGTCACCGCCCTTGTTGTTGATGATGGTGTCGATCGCGATAGCAGTCTTTCCGGTTTGGCGGTCGCCGATGATCAACTCGCGCTGGCCGCGCCCGATCGGAATCATGCTGTCGATTGCCTTCAGACCGGTGGCCATGGGTTCGCGCACTGGTTGACGGTCAATGACGCCAGGAGCAATGCGCTCCACTGGAATTGTGCCGGAAGCGCTAATCGGACCTTTGTCGTCGATGGGCTGGCCAAGAGAGTTCACCACCCGACCGATTAATGCCTCACCTACGGGCACGCTGATAATTTGTCCGGTGCGCTTGACTTCGTCGCCTTCTTTAATCTCGGTGTACTCGCCAAGCAACACCACGCCCACCTGATCTTCTTCCAGGTTCATGGCAATGCCGGCCACATTGTGCGGAAATGAGAGCAGTTCACCAGCCATGACTTTTTCCAGGCCGTGGACGCGCGCAATGCCGTCGCCCAAGGTGATGACTGTCCCGACCTCGTCAACAGAGATCTTCGATTGGTAATTCTCGATCTGCTGCCGGATTAATTGTGTAATTTCGTCTGCTTTGATTTGGGGCATAAGTCAGCTTTTAGCTATTAGCTTTTAGCCGTTAGCTTGATCGGTGCAACTCCATGGGCTTTCATAATCTCAGATAGAAACTTCCTAAATCACAACTCAGTCTGCGCTCAGTCTTCAGCTAAAAGCTAAGAGCTAAAGGCTAAGAGCTCGTAATCAACTGCTCTCTAATCTTCTCCAACTGCCCCTTCACCGAGCCGTCATAGACCGTGCTGCCGACACGGGCAATGGCGCCGCCGAGAATACTTTTGTCCTGATCATAGCGAGCGCGGATCTTTTTTCCGGTGACCTTTGCCAGATCAGCTTCCAGCGCGCTGCGCTCGTCCGCACTCAGTTCCCGCGTGGTGGTGATTTCCGCCTCGGCAAAACCCAATCGCTGATTCAGCTCGTGTGCGAACTCGGCCACAATTTCATCCAGGAAATTTACGCGTCTCTTGTCGATCAGAACGGCAATGAAGTTTTGCACAATCTGCGAAATTCCCGCTCGCTTTACGATGGCCTCGAGCACGGCGCGTTTCTGCTCCGCCGGAATGGACGGCGCTACCCACACCTCGCGAAGCTCCGCATTTGCCCGCACCAGCGCGGAAATCTGCTGCGCCTCCGCCAATGTCTTTGCCGGATCGAGCCGCTTATCCATAACCGCGTCAGCGAATGCACGCGCATAAGTATTCACTACGCTGGCCATAAACTAAGCTCTTCCCTTGCCGTCGGTTGAAATCTGCTGCGCGAAACGCCGCACCAGCGCCTGGTCCGTCGAGGTATCAACATGAATCTGCTTCGACGCCAGTGACACCGCCAAGTCCGCGGCATAGGCGGTCAGTTCGCGCCGCGCGGCTTTGGTGGCAGCAGCAATTTCCTGACTGGCTGATTCGCTTATGCGCCGAGCTTCTTCCGCCGCTGAAGCTTTGATTCTCTCTTCTTCACGGGCAGCTTCTTTTTCTGACGCCACCCGCATCTGGTGAATCTCGTCATCCAGGTGGCCAAGGCGCAATTCTATATCCGCTAGCCTACGGTTCGCGTCTTCGCTGGCCCTGCGCGCTTCCTCCAAACTTTTCTGGATCGACACTGTGCGATTGCGAAACATCGCAGGCAGATTTTTCTTTGATGCCCATGCGATGAGGGCGACAACGATCGCAAAATTGAGCAGCACGGCCAACCAATACGCGCCATCCAGGCTCAACCCAGTGATTCGCGACAGCAACTGCACGGACGCCGAGTGCTTAAACTGTGCTGTTTCGCCCTCCCCTGAATTCGGTTCCGGGCTCGGATTAGGGGCTGCGTTGGCAGGAGCGTTCTGGGCTGACGGGTTCGCGGGAGTTTGCGATTCGGGCGCAGCCTGGGCAAACGTACACAACGAAAACGCAAACATCGCACCAGCCAGCAGCGCTAGATTTCTGAGTTTTACCGCAGGTAGGGAGAAAGTCAATCTCATCGTGTACCCGCCGGGGTGGAACTCAATGCAGGCTGCAGCACGGAGCGAATGATTTCCGATGCCAGCCTTCCAACTTCTGCTTCCAGCGAAGTCATCGCAACCTTCTTGTCGCTTTCGATAACCGCGCGCGCCTCATCAATTTGGGCTTGAGCTCGTTTCCGGGCGTCAGCTAAAGCCTCCCCGCGTGCTTGGGATGCCCGGGCGCGGCGCCCCTCCTGAGCTTTAAATAGCGCCAGACGCGCGTCACGGAGCCGCCTTTCATATTCGGCGGTACGGGCCTCAGCCGTAGCAATATCGGCTCTGGCCTTCTCAATCGCACCTTCAGTCCGCGCATGGCGCTCGGCCAAAACCCTCGCCAACGGCTTGTGCACGATTAACAAATAAAGCCCAAACAACACCACAAAGAAGATAATCGTCGGGATGGAACCGAGCAGTAATTCGCCTATTTGTCGGAGCGTTTCATCCATGTTTTTCGCTGAGAATGTATCGCCGAAAGGATATTTCCGGAACCCCTGATTCTAGCGTTCAGCGGGGAAAAGTGTCAACGAAGTTGGCGAGTAACGTATGGGACCTTATTTGCCATTCTCAGCGATGTCTGTGCTTTTCTCTGCGTTCTCGTCTTTGATGTTCTCTGCGTTCTCCGCGGTCAAAGGCTTTTTAACGCAGCGGATCGAGTCGTACAGGCTAAAAAAATCAAAAGCCTTTAACCGCAGAGGACGCAGAGAACTGGCAGAGATCGCTGAGAAGCAAACCGTCTTTTTCGCGAGATGGCGGCCCGATCAGAGTTAGTGCAAGGTCTAAAGCTCAAACTCATGACATATTTTGACTTGATCGCCGTTCAGTAGAGGTGAGAGACTCGTGAGTACCTTCGGAGGAGCTATCAATGAACGCTCGGGGCGGCGGGCGAGTCGCTATCTTTTTGTGCTTATTGCTTGTTTGCGTCCCCAGTTTGATTGCACAAATGCAGCGCCCCGATCCGCTCTCCTCTCCCTTTAGCCCTCTGTACCCTACCCAAGGTGTTCAATCTCAGGGTGCCGTCTTATTTTTGACGGTACTCGGCCCGAAACATGAAATTCTCGATCGGCAGTCTGTGGTCAAGATCGAAAATAAAGCTACTCACTCCATCTTTTGGCAGACCACCGCAGATCAATCGCAGGCTCAATTTGGGGATTTAGGTATTGGTCAGTACCAGATTGAAGCCAGCGCAGTCGGCTACCTGACCGCGACCAAGTCATATCCGGTCGTAAGTAATTACACAACTTACCGGGTGGAAATCAGCCTGCAACCCGATCCCAATGCGGTAAAGATCGAGGAGCCCAATGCTCCTGATTTATCCAAGAAAGCTCGTAAAGAGATTCAACGCGCTGTTCGTGCACTCAAATCAGGGAACCTGAAAGAAGCTCAGAGCAAGCTCGAATCCGCCAGCAAGCTCGCACCGGACAGTGCAGATGTAAATTTCCTGTTGGGTTATGTGTACTTCTCGAAGCAAGACTTCGATCAAGCAAAGGCCTTCCTGATAAAAGCGTCCACTGAGGACCCACACAATGTCCAGGCGCTGACGCTTCTTGGACGAGTTCGTCTGCATCAGGGCGACGACATACCAGCCAGGGGCACTCTGGAAGAGGCGGTTGCTACCGACCCGGAATACTGGATTGCGCACAAGTTTCTAGCCATCGCCTACCTGAAGCAACACGAATTTGAGAAATCGCGGGCAGAATGTGAACTCGCAATTGCCAAGAGCAAAGGCGGCGGCGCTTCCGTCAAAATTGTATTGGCGCAGGCCTTGGCAAATTTGGGCAAGACCAACGAAGCAATTTCGACGTTGAACGACTTTCTTCGTTCTAACCCGAATGACCCGCAGGCCGAACAAGCAAGGACTTTGATCGGCATCATTAAAACGCATGCCGGAGCCCCAGCTGCAACAACTGTGACTCTCATCAATCCGCCCGATTCAATCGTTGATGACACGGACCTGAGATTATCGATCAAATCCTGGTTGCCTCCCGGAATCGATGATGAAAAACCCTCCGTTGCCCAGGGAGTGGATTGCCCAGCGGACCAAGTCATCGCGGATACTGGCGCAAGGGTCGAGCAGTTCGCAAACGATATTTCGAAGTTCTCAGCCATTGAGGATCTGGTCCATGAAAGAGTGGACGAGCTCGGACATGCCATTACCAAGGAAAGCCGCAAATACAACTTTGTTGCCGCCATCTCGCAGGAAAAGCCAGGCTATCTGGAGGTAGAAGAGTATCGCAGCGAAAATTCGCAGCCTGTCGAATACCCGGACAATATGGTCACGAAGGGCTTTCCGTCGCTGGTGTTAGTTTTCCATCCAGCCATGAAAGATAATTTTGAATTCGTCTGTGAAGGTCTTGGCGAGTTGCAGGGACAGGCAACCTGGTTGATGCACTTTCGACAACGGGATGACCGTCCAAACCGTATTCACGAATTGAAGAGTGGTGGCATGACCTACCGCGTCGACCTAAAAGGACGCGCGTGGATCAGTGCCAAGACGTTCCAAATTATCCGCATCGAATCCGAATTAGTGAAGCCCATGCCTAACATCCAGTTGCTGACTGAACGCGAGGTCGTCGACTATGGCCCGGTGCAGTTTCACAGTAAAAATACGGAGCTCTGGTTGCCTATAAAGGCGGACTTGTACCTTGATCTTAGAAAGCACCGGTACTACAGGCAGCACAGCTTCAGCCATTTCATGCTGTTTTCGACAGACAGCCAGGACAAAGTCAGCGGCCCCAAGCAGGAACCGAAACTGAAGGACGGCTCTCACCCGAACTAAGCAACATCCATCGCCCTGGAGACAGGCAGATGCAACGTTATTGTCTGCGCGGACAGCTGCAGTGACCACAAAAACAATAGGCTTAATCTCATCTTTCCTTTTGCATTGATGCGAAGCGCGATTCAGTTCGAGAGCACATAATTTTTTGCGGTGTCGCGGAACTCTTTCAGTTGCCTGTCCCTAACATCGGGGGTCCAACCCAACTCCCCGGCCATCAACTCCGCCACTATCGGGGCCATGTCAAGTGCCGCCCGAGCATTCAAAAAAAGGGCTCGCATGCGACGGGCGAGAACATCTTCTATGGTGCGGGCCATTTCGTAGCGCACCGCCCAGATCACTTCGGCTTCTATATAGGGCAGCGCAGGATGTAACCTGCGTCCCAGCTTGGGATCGCTCTGCCCGATTTTCTTAATTTCAGCGGCATCGCATCCATACACAGCCAAATCGCCAAACTGCTTAGCGTCAGCGTGAAATCCATGAATCTTCAAGTGATGGGTGACACACGGAGCTTCCGGCAATTGGGCGAGTGTCGAGGCCTGGTCCACGCAGTCTTCGGCCATGTGTCGGTAGGTCGTCCATTTCCCTCCTGCAATGCTCATCAGCCCCGATGTGTCGATATGGATCACGTGATCGCGCGATAACGCCGCGGTCGCAATCGAGCCGCCAGTTCGTACCAAGGGTCGAATCCCAGCAAACACGCTCAGCACATCTTCGTGTCTTGGGGCCTTTTCCAGATACTGCCCGGCGGTGGCGAGAACGAATTCAATCTCCTGATCCATGGCCACAGGCTCCAGGTCAGCAGTTTCGACCGGAGTATCGGTTGTTCCAACCAGTGTGTGCCCGTGCCATGGAATAGCGAACAACACGCGGCCATCGCTGGTGTGCGGGACCAACACGGCAGCGTCGGCCTGGAGGAACTCCGGCCCAAACACCAGGTGAATGCCCTGGCTGGGCTTGATCATGGGAGCGGCGGAAGGCAGCGCCTTTTGCCGTAGGCGATCAGTGAAGGCGCCGGTGGCGTTGATCACAACTTTGGCCGACGCGCGCAGTTGTTCGCCAGTTTCGCTGTCGCGCGCCACGACGCCATTCACAAAATCCTGGCTGTCCTTGGTGAAGCCGGTGACCTCAACATAATTCAGCAGCGTCGCGCCCTGCTCAAAGGCGGTGAACACCATATGGATAAGAAGGCGCGCGTCATCGAATTGGCCGTCATAATAAATTGCGCCACCGCGCAGGCCTTCTGTTTTTAGCGTGGGGATACGTTCGAGGGTTTCTTCGCGCGACAGCAGGCGAGATTTTCCGAAACCGTATTTCCCGGCCAGCAACTGATAAAGCTTCAGCCCCAGCCCGTAGAATGGCGCTTCCCACCAGTCGTAGTTGGGCACGACAAATGCTAGATCGTGCACAAGATGCGGCGCATTCTGCAAGAGCAGGCCGCGTTCTTTAAGCGCCTCCATCACCAGGCCGATGTTGCCCTGCTCAAGATATCGCACGCCGCCGTGGGCCAGCTTGGTGCTGCGGCTCGATGTCCCTTTGCCAAAGTCGCTCTGCTCTAGCAGCAACGTGTCATAGCCACGGCTAGCTGCGTCAATGGCAACACCCACACCGGTTGCGCCACCGCCGACGACGATAATGTCCCACTGCTCATTGTGCGCGCGAAAGCGACGCCACATTTCATCGCGAGTCATGATGGAAAAGTCGGATAAGGCTTTCTCAAATGATTCCTACCCATTTAATGATCAGAGCGGCCAGGGCTGCACCGAGCAACGGACCGATGATTGGAACAGGCGCGTATTGCCAATCGGAGCCGCCTTTGGCGGGAATAGGAAGAACAGCGTGCGCCACCCGCGGCGCAAAATCGCGCGCCGGATTAATTGCGTATCCAGTGGGGCCGCCCAGGCTTAGTCCGATCACCCAAACCAAGACTCCCCAAAACCACGGACTGAAGCCGGGGGCAAGACCTGTAGGCCCAAGCGATTTGCTGCCGAAGCTGAAGCCCACAACTATCAAACAGATGGTCGCGATAATTTCAGTCAACAAGTTGGCTGGGAATTTTCGGATTGCGGGAGCGGTGCAGAAAATCGCAAGTTTGGCAGCGGTATTGGGAGTCTCCTTCCAATGCGGAAGATAAACCAGCCAGACGAGAACCGCGCCCACAAAGGCGCCGAGAAATTGTGCGCCCCAAAACGGAAGCACCGTCGCCCAATTCCCAGTTAAGAGCGCCGAGGCTAATGTGACTGCCGGATTGATATGCGCTGCCGGGCTTCCGCAGGCAACCGCGGTGCAGATCCCGGCAACGACCGCCATTCCCCATGCCGTGGCGATCACTATCCAGCCGGAATTCTCGCCCTTAGTTTTTCTCAATAGCACGTTCGCGACCACTCCGTCGCCGAGAAGAATCAATACCAGCGTGCCCATGAACTCACCCACGAGGGGTCCATGCATGCAGTAGCCTCCAGCGCACAATAAATCTGTGGTTGCTTATTCGACCCAGTCAAATGAACGCGTGACTGCTTTCTTCCAAAAGTGATAAAGACCCTCGCGAGAAGGCCTGCCCATCGTCGGTTCCCAGCGCTTATCAACCGCCCAGTTCGCACACAACTCATTCTCATCTTTAAAAAATCCGACCGCCAGACCGGCAGCGTAACAGGCCCCCAAAGCCGTAGTTTCACTAACTCGAGGGCGAACAACTGGAATACCTAAAATGTCAGCCTGAAACTGCATGAGCAGATTGTTCTTCACCATGCCACCATCGACGCGCAGAAAATCTAGATTCATGGTGGAATCTTTGGCCATCGCCTCAACTACTTCGCGAACTTGAAATGCGGTCGCCTCAAGCACCGCGCGGGCAAAGTGGCCTTTATTGACGTAGCGAGTGAGTCCCGCAATTACGCCGCGCGCGCTGCCCTTCCAATACGGCGCGTACAAACCCGAGAATGCCGGAACGAAATAAACTCCGCCGTTGTCAGCAACGGTCTCAGCTAACTCTTCAATTTCTTCGCTTGAAGAGATGAGTCCTATATTGTCGCGCAGCCACTGCACCAGCGCTCCTGTTATGGCTATGCTGCCTTCCAGCGCGTAATGGGCGGGCCTGGATCCAAGTTTGTAAGCAACGGTGGTGATCAGCCCGAATTTCGACGGAACAATCTTTTCGCCGGTATTCAACAACATAAAGCAACCGGTGCCGTAAGTGTTCTTGGCTTGGCCTGGCTTAAAACAAACTTGTCCGATTAGCGCTGCCTGCTGATCTCCTAGTACGCCCGCGATGGCGACGTCGCGGATCGCGGGAATTTTTGCGTGGCCGTAGATCTCGCTACTGGACGCAGTCTTCGGCAAAATCTGAGCGGGAATTCCGAATTCGCGCAGAATGCTCTCGTCCCACTGGAGCGTGGAGAGACTCATCAGTTGCGTCCGACTGGCGTTGGTGACATCGGTGACGTGAACACCCCCGGTCAGTTTCCAGATAAGAAAGCTGTCAATCGTCCCGCAGATCAAATCACCAGCTTCAGCTTGCGCCCGCGCACCAGGAACATTGTCGAGGATCCAGCGAATTTTCAGGCCGCTGAAATAAGTTGCGAGGGGCAACCCAGTCTTGGCGCGATATCGATCTTGGCCGCCGTGCTTTGAAAACTCCGCAACATTGGCAGCGACGCGAGTGTCTTGCCAGACGATCGCGTTGTAAACAGGTTTTCCGGTTTTTTTGTTCCAAACAACGGTAGTTTCGCGTTGGTTGGTGATTCCAATCGCGGCCAAATCTTTGGGCCCGAAGTTACCGTCCTGCGTGGCCTTCGCAATTACGGATTCAGTGCGCCGCCAAATTTCTTCGGCATCGTGTTCAACCCAGCCGGGCTGGGGATAAATCTGCTCATGTTCCTCTTGCGCAGAAGCGACAATTTGACCAGCGCGATCAAACACGATGAAACGTGTGCTGGTGGTGCCTTGGTCAATCGCCCCAATGTAGTCGGCCATTAAGGTTTTATGCTGCTTCTCCCTTTACTTCGACTCCCGCCCATTTCTCAAGCAGCAGCAGTGTAGCAGCGTAATCAAGATTCGCGTGGCCTTCTTCGACTGCAACATCGTAGACTTCTTCGACCGTCTCCAGCCCGGGAAGCTTTACCCGCGCTTCTTTGGCGGCGTCGAGCGCAAGTCGGATGTCTTTGCGCATGAGGCGAAGCGGAAAATTGGCGGAAAAATCGCGGCGCAGGACGAAAGGTGCTTTGTATTCGATCACTCCTGATTTGACCATCGAGGCATTGATCAGATGCACCAGGCTCTCGGTATCAACTCCGAGTTTGGCGGCGAGAGCGAGCCCCTCGGCGAAGCCTTCGTAGATCAGGGCAATTTGAAGATTCATCACAATTTTGGCGGATTGGCCTTTGCTGGTCTCACCCATCCGGAAGATTTTCTTGCCCATCGCGGCATAGAGCGGCTTAAGCTTTTCGATTACCGCTTCATCTCCGCCGACGATGAACAGCAGAGTGCCGGCTTCGGCTCCCGTCTTTGAGCCAGTCATGGGGGAATCGACGTACTGCGCCCCTTTCTGCGCCACCCGCTCGGCAAATTTGCGAGTTGCACTCGGCGAAATGGTGCTTGAGTCACTGATGATCATGCCTTCGGTCAGTGATTGCTCAACTCCCTTCTCCCCGAACAGCACGCTCTCGACGGCAGCGGTATCAGAAACACAGAGCCACACCACCTCTGCTCCCTGTGCAGCATCTGCTGGAGAATCCGCTGCCCGCGCGCCCTCGACCGTTTTGTCCGGGCTGCGGTTCCAAGTTGCGACTTGGTGTCCGGCTTTAACAAGATTTGTGGCCATCGCGTGGCCCATAATTCCTAATCCTAAAAATGCAACCCGCATGAGAGCTCCTGACTTTTCGTGGAAATGTTTGGAAAAAGAAAAAGGACTAGAGAATTAGAAATGACAGCCAGAAAGTGGTCAAGAGACTCTAAAGGGATTGGTAGAATCTAAATGTCACTTAATTTGGAATAGGTTGTCATCATTGGATATGTTTCAAGCTAATGGCTAGGAGCTAAAAGCTTTTTATGCTTCGAGAGGCCATCAAGAGTCCCGCGATGCGCAAGCGCGCCCGGCAGTTCGGACGCCTGGTACGGCGCTCGGCAGTGACACCGCGAATTGGAGAGCCGCACAAGCCTGTCCTGGTAACCAATGGCCAGATGGGTGTGACTTTCATTGGACACGCCAGCTTTTTCCTGCAAGTGGGTGGCGAGAATGTCTTGATCGATCCCAATTTCGCGCGCTGGCTTTTTGTGCTGAAGAGATTGCGACAGCCTGGAGTTAGACTCCGGGACTTGCCTCCAATCGATCTCGTGCTCATCACTCATGCGCACTTCGACCACCTGCATAGACCTTCGCTGCGGTCGCTGGTCCAGCACACAAAACAATTTCGGGGCTCCGCGCCCACCATTGTCGTGCCAGAGCATGTGTTCGATCTGGTGGCTGACCTTGGCTTTCGCGATGTGGTCGAGCTGAACTGGTGGAACAGTTACCGGCATCGCAACTTGACGATCACGCATGTGCCTTCACGTCATTGGGGAGCACGCGTCTTGCGCGACGCCCATCGCGGCTATGGCGGATACGTTTTGCGCGATGGCAAACATTCCGTGTATCACGCCGGGGACACGGCATATTTTTCCGGCTTCCGCGAGATTGGGATGCGTCTCGCTCCGCAATTGGCCTTGCTCCCGATTGGCGCCTACAATCCGCCCCAATTTCGCAACGTTCACACCAGTCCCGGTGACGCCACCCGCGCCTTCCTCGATCTCAATTCGCGCTGGATGGTCCCCATGCACTACGGCACCTTTCAGCTTTCTCACGAGCCCATGGATGAGCCATTGCAATTGCTCGCGAAAGAGGCAAGGCGAGCGGGGATTGAAGAAAAGGTGCTGGTGCTGCCCGAAGGAATCACCAAACTTTTTTGACGCATTTTAATCTTCAGCGAACTAAAATTATTCGCCGAGGAGATTTTTATGGCTACTAAAGTTCAAGCTGTTCCTGCTGGATTCCATACTCTCACCCCTCACCTCACCGTGCGCAACGCTGATAAAGCGCTCGAGTTTTATAAAAATGCGCTTGGCGCCGAAATCCAAGGAGTTGCGCGCATGCCGATGGAAAGATCATGCACGCTGCGTTGCGCGTCGGCGATTCTATGCTGATGTTGAATGAAGAAATGCCGGAGTACGGCGGGCTTTCGCCGCTGTCGCTCAACGGCACAGGCGTAACCATCCACATCTACACAGATAATGTTGACGAGGCGTTTAATCGCGCGGTTTCCGCCGGAGCTCAGGTAAAAATGCCCTTAATGGATCAATTCTGGGGCGATCGGTACGGCCTGGTTCAGGATCCCTTTGGGCACAAATGGTCGCTTGCGACGCATGTTAAGGACCTGTCGCCGGAAGAAATGCAACGTGCACAGGATGAAGCTATGGCCAAAATGCCGCCACCACAGGCTGCTAAAAAGACGGCTTAATAGGCGAGCAAAATTCTGAGATCACGCAGATTATTGCCCGTGGATCCGGTGACGATGGCATCGCCCAGTGCTTCAAATAGCGGATACGCATTGTACGCATTGAGGTGAGCTTGAACATCGAGTCCACGGGCCTTTGCTCTCTCCAGCGTTGCTCCGTCAGCAACCGCTCCTGCGGCAGTGCTGTCGCCATCGATTCCATCCGACCCTGCGCTGAGCACGAAAATATTTTCACCGCTGATTTTCTGCGCGCAGTACAACGCGAACTGCTGATTACGGCCACCGATGCCGCCGTTTTCGACGTGGACAGTAACTTCCCCGCCCGACAACAGGCAGACGCGATCGTGTTTGCTTCTTAGCTCTCGCAAGCGTCCGAGTAAGTGGTCGGCGGCTTTCGCATAGTCCCAATCGTCGCAGGAATTATCGATTTCGACTAAGAAGCCTTGCTGCATTGCTTCTCTTCCCGCCGCTTCCAGCAAAGCGGCATTCGAAAGGATCGCCCACCAACGCGCGTTAACAAACGCCGGATCGTCGGATTTCGGCGTTTCTTCTAGAGCGTGATGCTCGAAGAGTTGCCGCACGGAAGCGGGAAAGGAATTGAGCATTTTGTGTTTGGTCACGATTGCGTGACAGCCCTCAATCGTTGTCGAATCCGGCATCGTCGGTCCAGAAGCCAGAGCGTCGAGCGTAGTGTCGGGCACGTCGGAAATAAGGATAGAGATTTGCCGCGCAGGATACGCAGCCCGCGCCAGGCGTCCGCCCTTCACCGCAGACAGATGTTTTCGAATGGTGTTGATTTCGCTGATCGAAGCTCCAGAGTGGACTAGCACTCGATAAGTCTCAATCAAATCTTGGAGTGAAATTTCTTCGTCGATGGGCTTTTCGAGAGTCGCCGAGCCGCCGCCACTGATTAAGTAGATGACCAGCGATGCTTCATTCTGGGCGTTTAACGACTTCAGTATTGCGTCGGCGGCGCGAATCGATTCTTCATTTGGCAAGGGATGCCCGCCGTGAAAATAACGAAAGCCGCGGATGTGAAACTCAGGGGCAACAGAACTGGCGACAATCCCTTCGAACCGTTCGCCAGTCTGCTCATGCAAGGCGGTCAGCATGGAATGTGCCGCTTTGCCAATCGAAATCACAAAAACGCGACTGTACGAATTTAGATCATACAAATCTTCGCAAATGCGCAAAACGCCACGTTCACAATGCACATGCCGACTGAAGGCCTGGCTGATGCGCGACTCGCGCATTGCGTGATCAAATATATGGCGGGCAATCTCTTTCATGGCGCGGCATCTTGAATCGTTTCTTGAATCCAGGCTTCAACGGCTTCTCTCATCTCGCGCAGCCGTCCTTCAAAAAAATGATCGGCGCTTTCGATGATGACGAGCTTCTTCGGCTCCTGCAAAGAACTCACTAGCTGCTCAAGCTTAGGGCGCGGACCGAACTGGTCGCGGCTGCCACTGACGAAGAGTTTGGGCTTGTCACATGAACGCAGAAAATCGAAGTCGTAGTTGCGGTCGTCTACTGGCGCCACCGGAGTTCCAAGACCAATCAAAGCTTTTACGCGATCGTCACCGCACGTGGCGTTTAAACCAACCGCTGCGCCGAAAGAAAAACCTGCAAATATCAGGGGAAGATGAAATTCGTGGTCGAGCCAGTCGAGCGCGGTCCGCACATCGTCGATTTCGCCACGGCCATTGTCGTGCTCGCCGTGGCTTAAACCAGTGCCACGAAAATTGAAGCGCAGCACCGGAAAACCAAAACTGTTCAGGGCCTTCATGGCATGAAACACAACTTTGTTGTGCATGGTCCCGCCAAATACCGGGTGGGGGTGGCAGACGAGAGCTGCATGGGTGGCGTCATCCGCACCTGAATTGAGCAGGGCTTCCAACTGCCCCGCCGGACCATCAAGCATCAAAGATCGAATTGCGGAGCGTGTAGTGTGCTGTGGTTCCACTGCAATAGCTTAACCCGAATGCAGTAATTGCAGACCACGTGGGGCATATGGGCCATGTGGGTCGGGCGCCTTCGCCCGCCGGCTTCAGGTATGTTCGGAATACGTTCTCACTCAGGCCGCACCGTTCGATTTCCTTCGTGTACCCTCGTGTCCTTTGTGGTTTATGCTTTTCAGACCCATGGACATCATCTTCCTCACCCGCCAACTGGTTGACATCGAATCCACCACGGGAAGCGAAGGCCGAGTGGGGCATTTCTTATTACAGGAGCTTCGCCACGCCGGCTACAACGTCCAGCGAATGATCGCAGAAGGCGAGCGCGCGAACGTGTTCGCCACCGCTCCGCAGCAGCCTCAGCCCACCGTCGTTTTCTCCACGCACATGGACACCGTGCCTCCATTCATTCCGTCTTCGGAAGACGAGCACCGCATTTACGGTAGAGGGTCGTGCGATGCGAAAGGAATCATTGCCGCGCAGATCGCCGCCGCCGAGCGCCTGCGCAAAGAGAATATCTACGTCGGCCTTCTGTTCCTGGTCGGCGAAGAGCGTGACAGCCTGGGTGCGAAAGTGGCAAACCAGCAGCCGAACTCGTGCAAGTTTCTCATTAACGGCGAACCTACCGAAAACCGGGTCGCGACCGTGTCAAAGGGTGCGCTGCGCGTCGAATTGACAGCGACTGGACGCATGGCTCATTCGGCATATCCCGAACTGGGTGAGTCGGCCATTGACAAGCTGGTTGAAGCGCTGCATAGATTGCGTGCCATGAAGTTACCTTATGGTCCCGACGTCGGGCCATGTACTCTAAACATCGGCACCATTAGTGGCGGCCGCGCGCCTAACGTAATTCCCGATAAAGCTCAAGCGCTTCTTCTCTATCGCCTGGTCGGGCCGTCAGAGGACCTTCGCCGCGAAATTATTCAAACCGTCGGCAATCTGGCCAAAGTTGAATTCACTCTCGAAATTCCATTCGTCCGGCTGCATACTTTTGAAAATGTGCCAACCATGGTTGCCGCTTTCACAACTGATATTCCTGCCCTAAACAACTGGGGCCAGCCGCTATTAGTCGGCCCCGGATCAATTCATGTGGCCCACACGCCTGGCGAGTATGTCGAGAAGAAGCAGTTGTATGAGTCAGTGGACTTATATTGCAGAATTACCAAAGCTCTTGTCGTGCAGAATGAGCCAACCCGAGGCTGAACATCAGCTTTTCTTGGCCGCCGATCTCTCGCATCGATATCTCCAGCGCGGTTCTTTTTCATTTTCGAGATGATACGCATTGCCAATGGTTTTGATGTGCACAACCCGGAGCGCAAATTGTTCACCTGATAAAATGCATGTGAGCCGCAGTCTTAGAATGGTCCGACGCGGAGAGGTGCGTGAGTGGTTGAAACGATCCGCCTCGAAAGCGGACATACCTTAACGGGTATCGTGGGTTCAAATCCCACCCTCTCCGCCATATCGCCAGCACCATCAGGCCTTCAGACCAGCTTTTCGTTACCAGTTAAGGCATTCACATAAAGCTCGTCCAAACCATCGAGCGTTTCGCGACAAGATC
>Ga0134125_10004200_pt1 | contig 16494 bp, 15 predicted proteins | sample KB31751_FD_96464 | JGI IMG/M metagenome (GOLD analysis project Ga0134125, IMG submission 96464) | Terrestrial soil microbial communities with excess Nitrogen fertilizer from Kellogg Biological Station, Michigan, USA - KB3-175-1 | ecosystem: Environmental > Terrestrial > Soil > Unclassified ...
CTTCATGGCAAAAGCGGTGACCGCGATCACCGGGATTGCCTTGAGATCGTCGTCTTCTTTGATCCACTTCGTGACTTCGAGCCCCGAGACTTCGGGAAGCTGAATGTCCATGAGGATCAGGTCGGGATGATGCTGACGCGCGAGCTGGAGCGCTTCCATGCCATCCTTGGTTTGCAGGATGTCATAGCCATGGGCCTCGAGAAGGTCATGGAAGAGCTTCATGTTGAGATCATTGTCTTCGACAATGAGTACCCGCTTGGCCATCATCATATCCTTGCCCCACCGCCTGCGATTTGTGCAGAGCGGCAGGCGATCTTAGGCGCGCAACCGTTAATAAGAGCATCATACGCGATCATACGCCCGGCCCCGTTTTCCGCCGGGGAGAGCGGGCAACTTGGTATCTTTGCTTTAAATAAGCTTAACAACCGGTTAACCGCTTAACGAATAAGGCGCTAACGATTTAGGCTGGGCGGACGATGCGCCTCGGAATTGACATAGGCGGCACCAAGATCGAGGCGGCGGCGCTGGGCGACGACGGCGCGATCCGGTTGCGGCGCCGCCTGCCGACCCCGTCTGGCGATTATCCAGGCATCATCGCCACGGTCAAAGCCCTGGTGACGGGTATCGAGGCCGAGGCCGGCCCGGCCGAGAGCATCGGAGTCGGCATCCCCGGCATGCTCTCCCCCGCCACGGGGCTGGTCAAGAACGCCAATTCCACCTGTCTGATCGGCCGGCCCTTCGACCGCGACCTGGCTGCTGCGCTGGGCCGTCCGGTGCGGCTGGCCAATGACGCGAACTGCTTCGCCCTCAGCGAGGCGGTCGACGGCGCCGCCCAGGGCGCCCGGGTGGTGTTCGGCGTCATCCTCGGCACCGGCGTTGGCGGCGGGGTCGTGGTCGACGGCAAGGTGCTGACCGGGCGCAACGCGATCGCCGGCGAATGGGGTCATTCGCCCCTGCCCTGGCCGCAGGACGACGAGCGCCCCGGCCCAGCCTGCTATTGCGGCAAGCATGGCTGCACCGAGACCTTCCTCAACGGCGCGGGCCTCAGCCGCGCCTATGAGGCGCTGACCGGCCGGCAGGAGGAAGCGGCCGCCATCGCCGCTCGCGCCGAGGCGGGCGAAGCGGCGGCGGGAACCGCCCTCGCCCGCTACGTCGATCGGCTGGCACGGGCCCTGGCGGCGGTCATCAATTTGCTCGATCCCGAGATCATCGTGCTCGGCGGCGGCCTTGGGCAGATCGCCGCGCTCTACCGCGATGTGCCGGCGCGCTGGGGCGATTACGTCTTCTCGGACACCGTGGCGACGAAACTGGTGCCGCCGCGTTGGGGCGATTCGAGCGGCGTGCGCGGCGCCGCCTGGCTATGGTCGGAGTCGCCGGCACGATAGCCCGATAGGAGGAGCAATCATGGCGCTCAATCGCGTGCTGAAATTCGATGAGATCCCAGAGCGGCGCATGCCCAACGGCGCGGTGATTCGACCGCTGGTCGACAAGGAGACCTGCGGCGCGCGCATCAAGACCAACACCGTCAGTTTCCCCGCGGGTCACGCGGTCGAATTCCACTGTCACAATTGCAACGAGATGATCGTCGTGCTGGCAGGCGATTGCGCGGTCGAAGTCGAGGGCACCGCGCCGGTCGATCTCAAGCCCTTCGACACGGTCTCGGTCGAAGCGGGCACCTGGCATCGCTTCCTCAGCACCGGCGATACCGGCTTTACCCTGCTGGCGATCTATGACGCCGAGCGCGTCGAGCGCACGCTGCGCGATTCCGGCAAGACCACGATCGATTGAGAGCGCTCGACCATGACCCCATAAGTCGGGATCGACTTTCGATCCCGACTTATGGGTGAATCATGGTCTAATTTCTTGATCGAGAGCGCGATTCACGTTTCGAAAGGAAGCGAAACCGCTTCCTTTCGAAACGATCGTGCTCTAGCAACTCGGCTTCGGCAGCGCCTCGATATCGTCGAGTTTCGCCTTCAGCACGTAATCGCCGTAATCGAGCGTCATGTCCTGCGACACGCCATTATCCAAGAGTCGCATGGTGAGCTGGTAATCCGGTGTCTCGACATCGCTCTTATGGGAATCGGCGGGAAAGAAAGCGAGGCTGACGCGCCAGGAGGGGCGCTGCAGCAGCGGATTGTTGAGCGGCTTCGGCGCTTTCGGATCGGGCTTGAGTTGCGGCCCGATCACCGCGGTGATCTGCCCAGCATTCTCGACCGCTGCGCCATCGAAAACCTTGCGCGCTAAGAACGTATCGCCGGCTTGCGCACGCTCGATCAGCACCAGCGTATGGGCAGTCGGGAAGAGCACGCCGGGCGCGAGAGTGAATTTGGTTTGGTCGGGCTTGTCGAATTGGGCAACGCCGCCCTTGCCCTTGCCGTCGAGATGCGCTTCGCCATGAACGTCGTCCTCGACATTGCCGTTGCGCAGCCGCTTCTCGTTGAATTTGTAGCGCAGCCCGTCCTTCGATTCCCAGGTGAGCAGCGACGAGTTGATCGAGACGGCGCCTTCCTCGGAATAGACCAGGCGCAGACGAAAGCGCTGATCGACGGTCCAGCCGTCGCAGGTCTCGCCCCATTCGTAATACATCGCGCCGGTCGCCGCGGCGACGCCGCTAGCCGTCTTTCTACTGTCGAGGGTGAGGCTGTAGAGCGCGCGATGCGGCGAGATATCAACCGCACCCGCTGGCGATACGATGAGCAGGACGCCGAACGCTGTGAGCCCGATCAGCCGGCGCATTCTGTAAGTCTTTACAACTATTTCTTCCTGAGCCGGCCGAACCTTCGTCACGATCATCATAGGCGGCAGTATGTCATGCTTCGCAGGCGAGCGCGATAGCATGCGCATCCCTTCTTGTATCACTTTCCGGGCAAGCTCTGCCGCCGCCGGCAAATCTTGCCGGGCGTCACGGCGAAAAAGGGGCAAGATTCCGGCCGATTTGAGTGGCACGCCAATTGCTCCGCCGAGCCTGTCTTCTCGGGGGATCGATTGGTTATGTCTGCCGCCGTTTTAAAGCTTCGCAAGAGCGACGACGCTTTCGTATCGCCACGTCCGGTACGCCACCTCAATCTGGTGCCTCCGGCGAATGCGGATCAAGCCACGCTGCTTGCCTGGGCGCATGATGTCAGCGCGGCTGCCCATGGACGAGTCGCGACGCTGGAGCAGCGAATCGCCCATTTGGAGACGCTCATCGGCAGCGACGAACTGACCGGGCTCTTGAACCGCCGCGGCTTTATGGGCGCCTTCGCCCGCGCCAACGCCTCTGCCAAACGCGGTGGGCCTGCCGGTGTCATCGTCGTCTGCGATCTCGACGGCTTCAAGAAAGTGAACGATCTGCTGGGCCATGCCCAAGGTGACGAGAAGCTGCGCCAGGTCAGCGATATTTTTCGCCGCAAGATTCGCAAGATGGACGCCGCCGCGCGTATGGGCGGCGATGAATTCGCGCTCATGCTGGTCGGCGTCTCGATCGCCACCGTGAGACGCAAATGCCAATACCTCGCCCGCGTGATCAACATGATCGGCCTCGGCGCGAGCTTCGGTCTCGCCGTGTTCGACGGCACCGAGAGCGAAGAGACCGTGCTCCATCGTGCCGACATGGCGATGTACGAGGACAAGCGCCGCAACGCTTGGGCGGCGCTCGAAGAGAGCGAAGAGGGCTAGCCCTTCTTCTCCGGCGGCAAAGCCAGCCGGATATGCAGCTCGCGTAGCCGCTCGAGCGGGACTTCCGCCGGCGCCTGCATCAACAAATCCTGCGCCTGCTGATTCATCGGGAAAGCAACGACCTCGCGGATATTCGGCGTATCGGCCAAGAGCATCACGATGCGATCGATACCCGGCGCCGAGCCGCCATGCGGCGGCGCGCCGTATTTGAAGGCGTTGAGCATGCCGCCGAAACGCGCTTCGACATCTTCCTTCTTGTAGCCCGCGATCGCGAAGGCCTTGTACATGATGTCGGGGCGATGATTGCGAATCGCACCCGACGATAGCTCCACGCCGTTGCAGACGATGTCGTATTGGAACGCCTTGATCGTCAGCGGATCCTGCGTCTCGAGCGCTTCCAGCCCGCCTTGCGGCATCGAAAAGGGATTGTGACTGAAGGCGATCTGCTTCGTCTCTTCGTCGAGCTCGTACATCGGGAAATCGGTGATCCAGCAGAACTCGAAGACGCCGCTGCGTGTCAGATTGAGCTCGCTGCCGATCTTCAGCCGCGCCGCCGAGGCAAAGGGCCGGAATGTCTCCGGCACGCCGCAAACGAAGAACACCGCATCGCCGTTCTTGAGACCAAGCGCGTCGCGGAGTGCGATCGTTCGCTCGGCGCCGAGATTGCGCGCGACCGGCCCCGCGCCGCCTTCCTCGCCCTCGCGAAAGAAGATGTAGCCCATGCCCGGCTGGCCTTCGCCCTGCGCCCAGGAATTCATGCGATCGCAGAACGCGCGATTGCCGCCGGTCGGACCGGGGATCGCCCAGACCTGAACCTTCGGATCGGCTTCGATCTGCGAGGCGAAAATCTTGAAGCCGGAGCCGCGGAACGTCTCGGTAACGTTGCGCATCTCGATCGGATTGCGCAAATCGGGCTTGTCGGAGCCGTATTTCGCCAGCGCCTCGGCATAGGGAATACGCGGGAACGGCGCTTTCGTGACGGTGCGTCCGTTGCCGAATTCCTCGAAGATACCGGTCATCACCGGCTCGATCGCGGCAAAGACGTCATCCTGCGTCACGAAGGACATTTCGAGATCGAGCTGATAGAACTCGCCCGGCGAGCGATCGGCGCGACTCGCCTCGTCGCGGAAACACGGCGCGATCTGGAAATAGCGATCGAAGCCCGCGACCATCAGCAGCTGCTTGAATTGTTGCGGCGCCTGCGGCAGCGCATAGAACTTGCCCGGATGGAGCCGGCTCGGCACGAGATAATCGCGCGCGCCTTCGGGCGAGCTCGCGGTGAGGATCGGCGTCTGGAACTCGGTGAAGCCCTGCTCGATCATGCGGCGGCGGATCGAGGCGATCACCTTCGAGCGCAGAATGAGATTCGCGTGCGGGTGCTCGCGGCGCAAATCGAGGAAGCGATAGCGCAGCCGCATATCCTCGGGATAATCCGCATCCGCATTCACCGGGAAAGGCAGCGGTTCGGCCTCGGACAACACGTCGATCGTCTTGATCTGCAGCTCGACCTCACCGGTCGGCAGCTTCGGATTGACCGTGTCGGGCGAGCGCTGCACAACCGTGCCGCTCACCGAGATGACGCTTTCGAGACGCAGCGCGTCGACTTTGGCGAAAAGCGGCGAGGACACGTCGATGACGCATTGCGTGACGCCGTAATGGTCGCGGAGATCGACGAATTGGAGCTGCCCGTGGTCGCGCTTACGGTGGACCCAGCCGGCGATGCGGGTTTCGCTGCCAGCGTTGGCGAGGCGCAGTGCGCCGCAGGTGGTGGTGCGATATTGATGCATGGGCCGCAAAAAGCCGAGACGGCAGGCGCTTTGTCAAGCCACGGCCGGTTAATCACACAAATCCGGCTATTGGCTTCGGCGCAACTTTGCCTTGGAACCCAAACATTGCGCGGCGAGGCCGCGCAAGCCCATGACATCGCCGAAAGCGCGTTTTGGCAGCCAGCGCAGGCCCGATGGCCGTAGCCGGAAAAGCAGCGCCGAGCGGGTCTCGATACAGCGCCTGATCCCGGTCCAGGGAATCGCGACGAACGCGCCGGTCCCGTCGCTGATCTCGATCCGCTCGGTGGTGAGGCGATAGCGCACCTGCTTTTGCTCGCGGCTGAGCCGCCAATAGCTGATGACGATGATCGCAACCCACAGCAGGACGAACAGGCCGATCATCACCGGCGCACTGAAAAACGTATCGCTGTCCTCGTCATTGCCTAAGGACGACAGAAAGATGATGAGACAACATGCCGCCAACACCCACCACAGCCAGGGCGCGCTCCAATAAAACGCCTTGAATTGGTCCCACAAGGTGACTGTCGTCTCGCCGGTGATCTCCGGCCGCGCGTCGTCGCTGCTCATCGGCTCTCCCCGTGCGGCTGGTACCGCCCTCCCCTCGATCGCCGATCTATTGTATAGCAGACCCCCATGACGTTAATCGCGAAGACCGATGAGCTCGCCGCTTTTTGCGAGCGGCAGGCGAAAGCCGAATTCGTTACTGTCGATACCGAGTTCATGCGCGACCGCACCTATTGGCCGGTGCTCTGCTTGGTTCAGGTCGGCGGGCCTGAGGAAACGGTGGCGATCGACCCCATGGCCGAGGGCATCGATCTCGCGCCGCTCTTCGCGCTCATGGCCAATCCCGAGGTGCTGAAGGTCTTCCACGCCGCGCGTCAGGATATCGAAATCTTCGTCAATCTCACCGGCAAGGTGCCGGCGCCGATCTTCGATAGCCAGGTCGCGGCCATGGTCTGCGGCTTCGGCGAGGCGGCGAGCTATGAGACCTTGGCCAGCAAGCTCGGCGGCGCGCATATCGACAAATCCGCGCGCTTCACCGACTGGTCCCACCGGCCGCTGAGCGAGCGGCAATTGCGCTATGCGCTCGCCGATGTCGGGCCGCTGCGCATCGTTTACGAAAAGCTCGCCGCGCGGCTGAAGAAGACTGCCCGCGCCTCCTGGCTCGATGAGGAGATGGCGGCGCTGACCGATCCGGCGCTCTATCGCCTCGATCCGGCCTTCGCTTGGAAGCGGCTGAAGCTGCGCTCGAACAATCGCCGCATGCTCGCTCTCGCCCATGCGCTCGCCACCTGGCGCGAGAGTACGGCGCAGAAGCGCGACCTGCCGCGCAGCCGCGTGCTGCGCGACGAGTCGCTTCTTGAGATTGCGGCGCATGCGCCGCAAAACGTTGATGACTTGGCCCGCACCCGCGGCCTCGGCAAGGGCTTTGCCGAAAGCAAATTCGGCGGCGAGATCCTCGCCGTGGTCGAAGGCGTCATGCTGATGCCGGAGAGCGATTATCCGAAGCCCGAGCCGCGGCGCGAGCCGCCGCAAGGCATCGGCCCGCTGACCGATCTTCTGCGCGTGCTCTTGAAATTGCGCTCCGAAGAGAACGATGTCGCGGCTCGGCTCGTCGCCGATGCCGAGGATCTGGAGCTGCTTGCCGCCGACGATCATGCCGATGTCCGCGCACTCACCGGCTGGCGGCATGAGATTTTCGGCCGCGACGCGATCGATTTGAAGCACGGCCGGCTGGCGCTGACCGCCGCCGGCAAGCGCATCAAGCTGGTGCGCAGCGACGCCGCCGCCGCGACCCAAGCCGCCTCTTAGCTCGTCGTATCAGGTCCGTTTGATTTCGGTCGGCCGGCCGAGGCAGCGGCCGAGCGCGTCGAGCCGGCGCTGCACCGCTTCGCCAAGCAGCAGCGCGTGGTCGCTCATGACATTGAGGGTGAGCTTCGCGTCGGTCAGGCGCAGCGAGCTGCCGCGCAGCAGACCGGGCACGCCGCCGGTCAGCGTATAGGCAAGCCGCAAAGCGAGGCCGATCGCGCGCGCGTTCTCGCGCGTCTCCTCGTCGAGCAAGCGCAGCGGCGCCAGGGATTCGAGGGTCGTGGTACCGCCATAGCGCGTCGCCAAAGCGGCGCTCAGGAAGACACGCTCGCGATGATCGAGCCCGCCGACCGGCAGATAGAGAACATGACGCATCGCCAGATCGGCGCGGTAATCCGGATGATGGTGCCAGGCGATATCGCCGAGCAGCGCCGCCGCGCGCCGCAGCCGCAGGCGATACGGCGGCTCTTTCAGGAAAAGCGGCGCCGTCCAATCGACCAGCGCCTCGCCATCCTCGCCGAAGCGCGGATTGGCGCGCGCTTCCTCGGTGCAGGCGGCGATCAGCGGATCGGCGCGCTGCTGCTCCGCGCCCATGAGGCTGTAGAGATGGCCTTCGCGCAAGCCCGCGGCCGAGAAGACGAGCTCGAGCGCGCCGGTGCGCCGCAGGATGCGGCTCAACACGCGCGCAGCCAGCGGCACGACTTCGAGGCGCTTGCGCGAGATGCCGGTGATCTTCTCCAGCGATTTGCGCGACTGGCGCGCCATGATCTCGAGGAAGTTCTGCGCCTCGGTGCGCACCAGCGTGTAGCTCTGGATGATATGGAGCGGATAATTGTGCTGCTCCATATGGATGCGGGCGATCGCGCGCCAGGCACCGCCGACCGCATAGAAGCGCGGATCGTCGCCCAGCCGGCCGAGCCAGCCGGCGCTTTCGAGATGATGATCGATGATGTCCTTGAGGGCGCGCTCGTTCTCGGCGTCTTCCATCAGCCGCAGCGGCCCGATCGGTAGAGTCGAGACATTGCCGACCTTGCCGTTCCCGACGGCCGCGAGTTCGACACTGCCGCCGCCGAGGTCGCCGACCACACCCGAGGCCTCGGGAATGCCGGCGAGCACGCCAAGCGCCGAGAGCCGTCCCTCTTCCGCACCGGGCAGGACGCGCACCCGGATCGAGAAGCGCTTCTCGATGTCGTTGACGAATTCGGCACCGTCTTCGGCATCGCGCACGGCGGCGGTCGCCAGCACATCGATGCGCGAGGCGCCCGCAGCGCGGGCCAGGGCGATGAAACGCTGCAGATTGGTCTTGGCGAGAGCGACGCCGTCGGCGCTGAGCCGATCGGTCTTCTCGAGACCGCGGCCGAGGCCGCACATGACCTTCTCGTTGAGCAAAGTCCGCGCGGCGCGGCGCGGCGCGTCGTAAACGACCAGGCGCAGGGAATTCGAACCGATATCGATGACCGCAACACAATCCGGTTGCGTCGTCGCTTCGATCGCCGGTGCGGGGCGGCGGTTCGTCATGCGCCCTATAACTAGCGCGTGGCCCTTTCCGCGACAAGACGCGGTGTCACGCGGCGATGCTGCAAGGCGCTGCCGCGACCCGAGAGACTCGGGTTGGTCATGAAATAATTATGCGCGCTGAAGGCGGCTGGATCGTTGCTGACGCGGTGGTAGACGCCCTCCGAATCGAGGTCCCAGCTCTGCGCCTCGTCCTGCAGCGAATGGACCATGATCTCTTCCAGCACCTGGCGATGCACCGTCTCGTTCTCGATCGGCACCAGGGACTCGACGCGCCAGTCGAGATTGCGCGGCATCCAATCGGCCGAGGAGATGAACACCTTGGCCTCGGGCGACGGCAAGGCATGCCCATTGCCGAAACATGCGATACGGCCGTGCTCGAGGAAGCGGCCAATGATGCTCTTCACATGGACGTTCTCGGAGAGGCCGCGCACGCCGGGCCGCAGGCAGCAGATACCGCGGATGATCAGCTCGACCTTCACGCCGGCATTCGATGCGCGATAGAGGTGGTCGATCATCGCCGGATCGACCAGCGAATTGAGCTTGGCCCAGATATGCGCCGGCTTGCCGGCGCGGGCGTGATCGATCTCGTCATCGATCAATTGCCCGAGCTTCTGCCGCAAGGTCAGGGGCGCGACGGCAATCTTCTCGAGGGTCGCCGGCGTCGCGTAGCCAGTCATATAGTTGAACAACCGCTGCGCGTCGCGGCAGAGCGCCGGATCCGAGGTGAAGAAGCTGAGGTCGGTATAAACCTTGGCCGTGTAGGGGTGGTAATTGCCCGTGCCAAAATGGACGTAAGAGCGCAAGCCATTGCTCTCGCGCCGCACGACCAGCGAGACCTTGGCATGGGTCTTCAGGGCGATGAAGCCATAGACAACCTGCACGCCGGCGCGTTCGAGGTCGCGTGCCCAGCGGATATTGGCTTCTTCGTCGAACCGCGCCTTGAGCTCGACGAGCGCCGTCACCGATTTGCCGGCTTCGGCCGCTTCGATCAATGCGCGGACAATCGGGCTGTCGTCGCTGGTGCGATAGAGCGTTTGCTTGACCGCCACCACCGCCGGATCGCGCGCCGCCTGGCGAATGAACTGCACGACGACGTCGAAGCTCTCGTAAGGATGATGGACGATAATGTCCTTGGCGCTAATCGCGGCAAAGCAATCGCCGCCGTAATCGCGAATGCGCTCGGGGAAGCGCGGATTGTAGGGCGTGTAGAGCAGGTCGGGCCGTTCGGCGACGATCAGGCGGCGCAGATCGGACATGCCGAGGATGCTGTCGATCGCGATCACGTCGCCGGCGGAGACGTTGAGCCGCTCCTCCAGGAACTGTCGCAGATCTTCGGGCATGGCCGCTTCGACGCAGAGCAGAATCACATTGCCTCGGCGGCGGCGCTTCAACGCGCTTTCATAGAGCCGCACGAGATCTTCGGCTTCTTCCTCGATTTCGACTTCGCTGTCGCGCAGGATGCGGAACATACCCTTGCCGATGACCGAGAAGCCGGGGAAGAGATGATCGAGGAACAGGCCGATCAACTCTTCGAGCCGAATGAAGCGCAGCGCCTTGCCGGGCAGCCGCACGAAACGCGCGAGGCTCGCCGGCAGCAGCAGCAGACCTTCCATGCGATTGCCGTCGCTGCCGCGCGCCAACTGCAAGGCGAGACCCAAGCCCCAATTGGCGATGAATGGGAAAGGATGCGCCGGATCGACCGCGAGCGGCGTCAGCACCGGAAAAATATCGGCCCAGAAGCGCTCGGCGACGAAAGCGCGATCCTCGCTCGACAACTCATCGGGCTCGACCACCGTCAGTCCCGCTTCAGTGAGCTCGACCCGCAGCTTCTTCAGCGAATCGGCCTGGTCGCGCATCAGCTTGCCGGCGCGTTTGGATATCGCATCGAGTTGCTGTGCCGGCGTCAGCCCGTCCTCGCTCGCCGAACCGATGCCCGCCAGCACCTGCCCTTTGAGGCCGGCGACGCGCACCATGTAGAACTCGTCGAGGTTGTTGGCCGAAATCGAGAGGAAGCGCAGCCGCTCGAGCAATGGCTGGCGCGGATTGTCGGCCTCGGCGAGTACACGCTCATTGAAAGCAAGCCAGGACAGTTCCCGATTGATGAACCGTTCCGGCGAGCCCTGGTCGACGGTTTCGTCGCGAGCGGTATTCTCCTGCGCCACGATCTCGACTCCATTTCCAGATATCGAAGTCGAGTTTATAACGCTCGTGTGAAGATGTCATTGCAGCCGAATTAAACCGACGCCCTGGGAGGAAGACGCAAACCATTGAAGACGTTATATATTTTGCGTCACGCCAAAGCGGGGCCGGAAGGCCGCGAGGGCGATGCCGAGCGGCCGCTGATGAAACGCGGCCGGAAGGCCGCCGCGGCGATCGGCGAGTATCTCGCCGGGCTAGCCCCTGCCCCTACCTTGGTCCTGTGCTCGACCTCGCTCCGCACGCGAGAGACGCTCGATGAGATTCTACCCGCATTGGATCGCGAGCCGCAGCTGCTCTTCGAGGACGCGCTCTACCTCGCCGGCGCGAGCCGCCTGCTCGACCGCGTGCAGCGCCTGCCGGAGCAAGCCGGGAGCGTGTTGTTGATCGGGCATAACCCTGGGCTGCATCAGCTCGCAGCCTCGCTGGCAAGCGAGGCCGGAGGGCTGGCAGAAAGCTTCCCGACGGCGGCACTGGCCGTGCTGCGTGTCGCGGGCCACTGGTCGGCGCTGCGCCCGCACGAGGCGACGCTCATCGATTTCAAGACGCCGAAATTGCTCAGCCGCGATCCGGATTTCGAGTCCGATTGAGCCAGTCTTTATTGAGGAGGGCGCGCGCGAGCCGCACGGTGACCGCGCGCTGATTCGCAAGCGCCGCCGCATCGAGCGCAGCAACGATCTCTTGTGCCGCTGCAAACGATCGCTCGATCCGTGGCAGAAGGTAAGCGATCAGATCTTCGCTGATGCGCAATTGGCGATCGGCGAACAATTTCACCAACACCGCGCCGAGCAGCGCATCGTCCGGCGCTTCGACCGCGACCGCGGGCGCGGCAAGCAAGCGCGAGCGCAGATCGGCGAGCCGGATCGTCCAGCGCGCCGGCGGCTCGCGCGCGGCCAGCAGCAGATGCCCCTTCCTCTCAGCGAGCACGTTGTAGAGATGCAGCAGCGCCTCTTCATCGGCGCTCTGCGCTTCATCGATCGCGACAGCGCACGCTTCGCCGAGCAATTGCGGCACTGCCGCCGAGGTCAGCGCGCGCGGCGCGATCGCCACAGCGTTCGAGCGCGCGCGCCACACTTCGAGGAGATGGGTCTTGCCGCTGCCCGCCGGCCCCCATAGCGCCAGCGCAGGTGCGGGCCACTCGGGCCAGCGATCGATCCAGGCAATAGCCGCCGCGTTGCACGGCGCGATCAGGAAATCGGCGCGGCCGAGCGCCGGACGGAATCCCAAATCCAACGGCAGTTGCGACATGCGCGGTTCAGCCGCTGATATCCGCCCGCCCGGGATCGTAGAGCGAGCTGTGGCGGTAGCGGGTCAGCGCGAAACGCACCAGCACGCCGGTGACCGCCGCCGCCGGCAGCGCCAGGAGGACACCGAGAAAGCCGAAGAGTTCGCCGAAAGCGAGCAGCGCGAAGATCACCCAGACTTGATGGAGATGAACGCGCGAGCCGATGAGCTTCGGCTGCAAGAAATCCGCAGCAGCGAGATGGCCGATGAGGAAGATCACGGCGATGACGATGACCTTGCCCCAGGTGCCCCATTGCATCGCGGCAAGGCTGAGCGCGAGGACAACGCCGATCACCTCGCCGACATAGGGAATGAAGCTGAGGACGCCGATGATGATGGCGAGAATGAAGGCGAAATTCAGCCCGACGATGCTGAGCGCGACCGCGTAATAGATGCCAATGATGAGGCTGACCAGCGCCTGGCCATGGATGTAGCCCGAGAGCGTCGCATCGACGAGACGCACCTGCTCGCGGATCGTCGGCGCATAGGCCCGCGGCAGCAGCTCGTCGCATTTCGCGACGATAATCGGCCAATCGCGCAGCATGAAGAAGGCCACCAGGGGCGTGATGAGCAGCAGCGCGAGAATATTCGCGATGGCGAGGCCGCGCGTCAGCAGGCCCTCGAGAAACCCAGCGATCCAACCAAGCGCCGCGCCGGTCCAGCTTCCGATCAGGTCTTGTGCCTTCTGGATCTGGTCGGGTGGCAATTCTTTCTGCGCGAGATCAAGCAGAAGCTGCGCCTCATCGCGCACGAAGCCGGCGAGCGCGGGCGCCGCGCGTACGAGCTGCGCCACCTGCAATTCGAGCAGCGGCACGATCAGCACGATGACCGTGACGAGGAGCAGGATGAAGATCAGCAACACGGCTAACGAGGCTAGGCTGCGCGGCAATTTCCAGCGCGTCAGCCAGGCGACCAGCGGCGCAAGGAGATACGCGATGCCGAAACCCGCCACGAAGGGCAACAGCATGCCGCTCAAGAGATGCAGCAGCAGAAAGAACAGCGCCAGTGCCAGCAGCCAGAACAATCCCTGGCGGGTGGCGCTCACGGTTCGTGTTCCGGACCGGCAACCCCACGACCCCAGCGCACGAGATAGGCCGCGCCCGATACGATCGTCGTCACGCCGGCGAGATAAATGAGCCCGGTGATGATCCCCAGGTCGTCGAAGCCGAAGGCGAGCTTCGCCAGGACACCCGTCACCAACACGAGCAGCAAGGCGGTGTTGATCTTGCTCACCATCAGTGGCCGCCAGGCGATCGGCTGCGTCAGCGTCGTGGCGAGAAGGAAGCCGCCGATAATCAAAAGATCGCGGAAGACGACGAGGATCACCAGCCAGGTCGGCAGATCCCCCGCGAGACCGAGCGTGACGAAAAGGCTGACGATCAGCGCCTTATCGGCGATCGGATCGAGCAGCGCGCCCAGGTCGGAGCGCTGATCGAAATGCTTGGCGACATAGCCGTCGATCGCATCCGAAACGCTCGCTACGGCAAAGAGCCAGAAGGTCAACCGGTAATCGCCGTTCAGGATCAGCCACACGACGAGCGGCACGACAAGCAAGCGCCCGAGGGTGATGAGATTGGCGAGGTTCATTGACTCGGCTGTGGGCTCGGACTCGATACAGGGCCGGGCGCAGGGCCCGGCGGCGACGACGGTAGCGTCGGCGTGTCGCGGAGCGACGAGCCTCCGCGCTGCAAGACCCAATCCGGATCGCTGCCGCTCAGATTGAGGTTGTTCTGGGCGAGGCCGACGCGAAGCTGGTCAGGGCTGCCGACATAATGCAGTTCGACGCGCGCGGCGTGGCGATCGAGCGAAAGGAGCTGCGAGCTTTGCACCGCGGTCGTCGCAGCGAGCCGCTGGCGCACGGCGAGCCAACTATTGAGATCGTCCGCCGGTACGGTGACGGTCAGCGTCGCGGTCTTGGTGTAATCGAGCATACTCGCCTGTTTCCAGGCGTCGTTCACCTGCGCGACCGTCCCGGCAATCGCGCGCGCGAGCAGATCCTTCTCGCTCTCGCCCTGATTGGCGGTGTAGGACGCGACCCAGCTTTGCTCGCCGCCGGGCGAGCCCGGAACAAAGCGCGTGGTGCTGACATCGACGCCGCTGCCGCCGGGGCGGATGGTGGCGCGCGTCACCAGCACATCGGCATGGTCGTAATTGGCCGAGATCGCCTGCAGCCTTGCATCATCGCCCGCAGCGGCCTTCGCGCCGTCGATCGCCGAAACATCCTCGACCTCGCCGAGCGGAACCTGCATCGGCACCAGCCCTTGCGGCGGCTTGGTGCTACTCCACGCATCGCGCCAGGGATTAGGGTCGTCCCACAGCAGCGGTTTGCCGCTGCTCTCGAGCACCGGCAGCACGACGACCGGCTTGCTCGCCGTCTCGGCGAAGGGCACGCCGCGGTCGCGCAGCAAGCGCTCGACCGCGTCGGGACGGAAACGGAAGGTATAATCCGCGAGGTAGCGCACGGTGGAGCGGCGCTCATTCGCGACCTCGAAGCCGATGATCACCTGATTGAGGGTCGTATCACTCGCTGCCGGCAGCCGGCCGCGGTCTTTCGCCAAGGTCAGGCGGTCGAGCAAAGCGGCAAAGGCCCGGCGCTCGCCGTCGAGCCGCGCCGCGTCGCGGGCGGCTGTGGCGCTGGCCGCGGTCGCATCCACCGGAACGGAAACGGTGAAGATTTCAGCGCGGGTTAAAGCGTCCGCCGGCGCGGCCAACGCCATTATCGCTAGAATGAGCGCGACGCCCCCAAAGACTCGACCTTTTTGCACGCAACCTCTCCTCTCTCGTCTTAGCGCAGAAGCGCCGCGCATGCCATAGAGTTACCACCCGATGCCGGCCATGGATCGGCGCCGTTCGCTTGCGCTAAGCTATTGGCCGTAGGAGACGAATCATGGAATTGGGACTCGCCGGCAAGGTTGCGCTGGTTACTGGATCGAGCCGCGGCATCGGCCGCGCCATTGCCGAGTTACTCGCGGCCGAAGGCTGCGCCATCATGCTGACCGGGCGGGACGAAGCGGCGCTCGCCGAGACGCAGCGCGCCATCGCAGCGAAAGGCGGCAAGGCGAAGTCGCAGCTCGCCGAGCTGCGCGAGCCGGCGGCGCCCGCCGCGCTGGTCGAGGCGGTAAAGCGCGATTTCGGCCGGCTCGATATCCTCGTCCACAACGCCGGCGCGACCAAGCGCGGCGATTTCCTCGCCCTCACCGACGAGGATTGGGCCGACGGCTTTGCGCTAAAATTCTTCGCCCATATGCGGCTCGCCCGCGCCGCCTGGCCGCTGCTCAAAGAAACGGGCGGCGCAGTGCTGGCGATCGGCGGCAACGGCGCCGCCAAGCCGACCGCCGATTTCACCATCGGCAGCTCGGTCAATGCCGCGGTCGCCGCTTTCCACAAAGCGCTCTCCGACATCGGCAAACGCGACGGCATCCAGGTGAACACCATCCACCCCGGCCATGTCGATACCGACCGCATGCGCCGCCAGATGGAAGTGCGCATCAAGAAAAGCGGGCGCGACATGGCATCGGAGATCGAGGCCTATCGCCGCGAGCTCAACGTGCCGCGCATCGGCGTGCCCGACGACGTCGCGTCCATGGCCGCGTTCATCCTTTCCCCGCGCGGCCGCTGGCTGCACGGCGCCACCATCATCCTGGATGGCGGCGAAATCGAAATGCTCTAGCCGCACGCACGCGGCCGAAGGAGAAGTGACGTGAACCGCATCGATACCGAAGCTTTCCGCCTACGCCGCTTCGTCGAGGAGCTGGTCGACGCCGGCGAATGCGAGACCGTGGACCAGCCGACCGATCTGCTCGATCTCGGCGGCAAGCTCGACTGCAACGCGAAGGCCGTCTGGTTCCGCGCTGCCGGGCCGGAGCGCGCCGATGTCGTCGGCAATGTCATGGGCTCGCGCCGGCGGCTGGCGCTGTCGCTCGATACCGACGAGCAAGGCTTTCCGGCCAAGATGCGCGATGCGATCGAGCATCCGATCGCGCCGGTCGAAGTTTCCGCTGCCGACGCGCCGGTGCAGGAAATTGTGCTCACCGGCGACGATGCCGATTTCACGAAGCTGCCGGTGCATCTGCAGCACGCGCTCGATGGCGCGCCCTATATCTCGGCCGGCATCGATTTCGCGCGCGATCCGCAAACCGGCATCACCAACATCGGCTGCCGCCGCCTGATGCTGCGCGGCAGTAAGAGCGCCGGCATCGATCTCAACGCGCCGAGCGATCTGCGCGCGCTCTATCAGCGC
>Ga0134125_10004201_pt1 | contig 16492 bp, 14 predicted proteins | sample KB31751_FD_96464 | JGI IMG/M metagenome (GOLD analysis project Ga0134125, IMG submission 96464) | Terrestrial soil microbial communities with excess Nitrogen fertilizer from Kellogg Biological Station, Michigan, USA - KB3-175-1 | ecosystem: Environmental > Terrestrial > Soil > Unclassified ...
AGACACGCAGGACTTAAAATCCTGTGATCAGCAATGGTCGTGTGGGTTCAACTCCCATCCCGGGTACAGTTTCAGGCCGTTCACATGAACGGCTTTTTTATTTGGTACAACATAGGTACAACAAAAATCAATTTTGTGCTTCCACTGGTCTTGAATTAAGAAATTCTCTAATCGTCGCATTAATATTGTCTGAATAGGCTTGATTATTATCGTCCCGCAAGTCACTTTGAATTGAAATTGTATTAAGCCTTTCAAGAACTGAAAGGGTTAAATACTCTGGAATTATAAACCATAATGGGTAGGCACCTTGACCAGGATATCCTCTTTCATCATTTCCGTCCCCATTCCAACGAGTGCCTAAACAAAAAATTCCTTTGTATTGTCCCCAAACTGCTGAAAAGTCTCCATCATCAAAAATTACTTCATGATTCTGCCAATCGGCAGGATTTACTAAATTTGGTTGCATATAATTAACTTTTATTTTTAAATTTAAAATCCGTGTAAAATTAACGAGCTTTATTTTTTTTAAATCAAATTGTAGTTATTTAACAAATGGAAGTAATTTGCCTTGAAGATGAAGCCTTTTATGCTCTTGTTGAACAAGTTGTTCAACGTATAAATGAAAAAAAAGGCATAAAGGAAGATAGATGGATTTCAGGAGAAGAAGCGATGCAAAAACTTAGAATTACTAGTAAAACCACTCTGCAGAAATTGAGGGATGAAGGCAAAATTCGATTTTCCCAACCCGAAAAGAAGCTGGTACTTTACGATTTAGATTCTATCTATGAATATTTGGAAAAACATTCAAGAGAAACATTTTAATTTAAAACGATGAATCAAGAAATGAAATTTATAAAAGGGTTTAATCACGGATATACTTTGGCTAAATATGAACCAAGCTTATTATCCAAAATCGTAAAAGATATTAATTCAAAAAATGATTATGTTCAAGGTATTTTTTCAGGGAAAGAAGAATTTGAATTGGAAAAATCACGAACTCATTTAGATGATTTAACTCGTCTCAGAACCAAATCTAAAGATCAGGATAGGGATCTTGAAAGAGAATAATCGTCTACCCGCCTCAGGAAAATTTCCGAACTTCTAAAATATGAGCGCAGCATTTTTTTCTTGACATACCCGCTTATAAACCAATGTGGGTGTGGCAAGGAAAAAAATGATCAAGGGGTGCCAATTAATAATTGTCACTTCTGTTAATAAATAAAATGCCAGCCTCAAAATTCAGAGAAGAAAATTTGAAATTAATACAGTTTGCAAGATTGCATCTCGCCATGGCGATTTATCAATCTGCCTTATATGGCGAGATGCAATCTTGGGGGAAGTTTCCCCTGACCCCTCTTAGGAAAATTGGAATGTAATGACGATTTATTGTGCTACACTAAATCGTCATTATCGTCTGTTATTTGTTTGTCGTCATCTTCCATTTGATTCTCTTTCTCTATATCATCAACCGGAATTCGTTCAACTCCTTCATCCTTTTCTTCAATATCTTTTTCAGAACTTATTGATTCCCGTGAATCACTTTGTTCACGTCCTGAAGTACGGTTCTCACGAAGATCTCTAAGTTCTGACAATGTTTTTTCTTCTTTAATTTGCCTTGCAGAAAGTTGTGCAACTTTCTCCTGGTATCCAATGGTAGTTAACCGGAATTTTCGTTCTCCCTCAAATTTAATTCCCTGTAATCTTTTATCCTTTCCTCTGTAATAGGGCTCATGTCCCTGTGATCTCAATTTATCAAGAAAGTCATCTAATGACTTTGATTTTGAGTAAACTGATTCAAGAGTTTTAATCAGCTTTTCTTTTTGAGACAAACGTCCACCAGCCCTATTTATTTGTATATTTTTTTCTGCTATTTTTTCTTTTGAGCGGCCATGTCTTGGAAGACTATTAATAAGTTCGGGGAATTTTTTTCTCTGGTACTCGTCCATCGAAAGTTTTAGTTGATGGAATTCTGCTCGGGAAAGCCTATTTGATTCACCTGTGAGGTATTTTACCCCAGACATTACTAAATGGATGTGAACGTGATTTTTATCAAAATGTGCCGTTCCAACAAATAGGTTTTTATCATCCCGTAGCTTCATGTATTGCTTTGCAATATCCTTAATCATCTTTTCAGTAATAAGTTCTTTGTCCTTATTACTGAATGAAAGTATCGTATGATAGACCTTTACATTATCTATTCTTTTTCTTAAGCGATACGTTTCATTCTTATCAAATTCCTTTGCCATTTTATCTATTGTCCGGGTATGCACATTATGCCGTATCACAATTGGCTTTTGTTTATTTGTAAAAAGTTTTTCTTCTTTTTTAAAGAGATAATTTAATAACTGGTGGGTACCCGATTTTCGGGTAAGGCTCTTGATTATCATTTACGGAAGAGTTTCAAGCAAATGATATAATCTGGTCTTTGTTTGCGGATTTTCATTTATGATTTCGGTAATCAATTGCTCAATTGTTTTAGGATTATGCAATGAAACAAGCACTTGTCTTTCCAGGTCAAAAATCTTTTCTAAAATTATTTTACCTGTTTGCAGATGCAGTGCATTTTCATCCATCATTTCGCGAATGGAGTTATAGGTTACAGAAAGCAATTGAGCTATTCTTCTTATTTCCATTTGGTCAGGAACAATATATCTTTTATTGATATAAGCAAGTGTACTTTTTTTTATGAAATTCGTTTTACTTACTTTATGTCTTCGTGCCTCTTTAGTAAGTTCTACTAATTCATCAGTAGTCCAGGAAGTAGTAAGTTCTTTTTCCTTTTTTCTTTTTTCCCTACGCCATGTTGCTTTATATTCCCGCCAATATTTTTTACGAGCTAAGGTTATGTCTTCATCGGTGCCGTATTCCAGCACTTTGATTGAATCAAGATATTCATAGATGCCTTTTTTTGTAGCACGTTTCATTTTAATAAAAGGGAATTAGTGTGGGTTCGGAAATAACTTTTTCTGAAGGTTGGTAGGGTGGTAAAGTGGTGTAGCGGTTTATCCAAATATTTTTATAATAGGGAACTGTCCTGCATTTTAGTGGTGGCTTATTATTTATTAATATTATTGCATCATCACACATCCGAATTTCATCTGGTGTCATTAGTTCACGGACTCTTTCAATTTCTTTTTCATCTTTGTATGAATACTTTCCTAATATTTGAGCCAATTCTTTACAGGTATGAAGTGGTTGACCTTTTAAATAAATCTGGCATCCGCAATTAGTCTTTATTTGATGTGCTTCTGCCTGGCCATAATTAGAAATTAATGCATCTTCATCCTGCATACACAAAAGAATACCAGCATTAAATTTTCTGATATTGGAAATAGTGGTTGATAAGGCTGGGAATTTAAATACTGCAGCCTCTTCCATAATAAAAAAAATAGACCTTTCATCTTTTTTGGGGATACGTGAGAGTACATAATTAAAAAGACTTTGAAAGAATAATGCAGACAGGGGTTTGAAGTACATCAAGTCCTTTAGCGGATTGCACACATATAAGGCTACAGGCTCGTTTCTGAGGAGATTAAAGTCAATGGAGTTAGTTGCTGTCGTTTTGCAAACTTCAGGGTCTGTAAAGAGATTTAAAGCAGTCCTGGCAGTTGCGACAATTGATTGAAGTGTTTTCTCGCCCACCACGATTGTTGATTTATAAGAAGCTAATAATTCATCATCATTTGTCCTCGCAAACAGCTTATCAACTTCTTTACCATCGACTGCAAATTTTTCAATAAGTCGTAGAACATTTTGAAGTGTACGGAACTCCGGCTCGGTATGGAATACCAAATATCTCATGAACAGGCTCAGTAACATTACACTGCTTTGTTCCCAAAAAATATCGCCCTTGGTTTCACCTATTGAATTACGAATTATGAGTAGTGCAGCCTTCTGTATATCCGAAATGGTTTTACACTCTAAAAGGGGATTGAAAGATTCTGAGTTGCTTGAATTGGAAAAATCCAATCGTAATATTTTATAATTTTTACTTGCTAAATATGCACTGGTTTTTTCAAATATCTCACCTGACACATCATTGAAAATAATAGAAGATTTTCCTCTTGCTAACGAGAATGCTGACCCTAAAATTACTGTGCTTGTTTTACCAGATCCGGTAGGACCAAAAAGAGCTAAATTTGTATGTGACATACTTTTCGTTAAGGCCTTTGAACCTGTTACTGCAAAACCAAAATTGGCACTTGATAAATCTTCCCAATTATTTCCGAAGGTGGCGTTATAAGTATGAGCATCTTTTTTGCTAAACAAAGCAACTAATACAATAATGCAAATAATAATTATGTATATCATTTTCCAATCAATTTAAATGTTAGCTCACTTATTTTAATGAGAATGTTACCAATGATTTTACAACACCAGGCAAAAATTAAGGCTAACACTTTCAGTATTGCAATCACAAGTGAACGGAGTGCTTGTAAAAGCATATTTCCGGTGTGCGAATTATTCATATGAATAATTTAAAACATCACTGTTAGCCTGCACTTTGACAATAACACCTCTTGATTCTAGTAATTTTTTGTAAACAGAGACCATATTCATATAATGTTGATCTTCTTTTCGATTTCTTGGATCGTAAATAAAAATGGTAGTAATGCCTTTAAGATCATTGGGAAGCAAATTGTCCTGCTCAAAAATCTTCAATACTTCTCCTTGCTTTTTGTCTAATAATTCCTGGTCTTTTGTTTTGTAGCAATCAAAAAGATCAGAATTTTCCTGCAGGTCTGAAAATACTAGGAGAATTTTTTTTCGAGCCTGATTATTTTTCATATCACTAAGCTCATCTGCGATAGTTCGAAAACATTCTGAATGATTTAAAGATGTATCATTTTTATTTGCTCCAATAAAATCATTTATATCCTTGCGGACTTGATTATAAAATGACAAAATCAGTTTTTCACGATAGTAGGGATCATCCTGTAGGTTGTCCTTTTCTGTCACAGAGCCATTCGGTAAATATGTATCCTTTTCCGGATTTAGTTGTTTATCTGTAATACTACAAATTCTAAAAGAAGCTTTAATATTTCTATCTGAATCAAAATCATATAATTTTAGTATTGATTCTGTCTTTGGTAGAACCGTTTGTTGATTGGTTACATCAACAATGGCTGTTATATCAACAGAACGATTTGATATTATGGGATTAGTATTTTTACATGCGCATGCAAATAGGCTAAGAAACATAAGACGGAGTATCTTTTTCATGTTGTTTTGTTTTAAGGTTGTCAAAGAATAATTTGAAGCGGAAGGAGGGTGGATAGCTAAAGAATTCCGGGACAACTCCATCAGTTCGGTATCTTAAATTGGCGCTTTTAAAAGCTTCAATTCCGTGTCTTGCAATTGCCTGTAACCGATTTTCAATAGCCAACGCATATTCATATCTGGCCAATGCTTCCTCTGCTTTTTCATTTGCCTCCTTTTGAATTTCATCAATAGTGTTTTGGGCTATCTTTGATTTGTTAAGAATAGATTTAATTTCTTTAGATACCCTATCATATTCCTGGTCTTTTTTCCGTTCTTCTTCTGTTTTATAAACCCGGATAGAAAATAAAAGTGCGGTTAGGAATAATAAGAAGCTTATTATAGTAATGCTCCAAGCTGAAACATTTCCTGTTGTAGGTAAAGAAATTTCTTTTACTCGCGAAGTAAGATTAACTGCTTCTTTGTAAGCATTCGATCTTAAATTGCCTATCACATAAAATCCTAAAAATGCTGGAATAAGCACTACTGAATATCGAAAGAATCTTTGCAGTTTAGTCTTAGCTTTTTTTATATATCCGCCCAAAAAGTGGCTCCCAAATCCAACAGCGACTGCAATTCCAAAGGCTGTAAATATGGCTGGAATTTTTGGAATGAGAGCGGCTCGGAATGCTTCGTATGCAAAATATCCTTCAGCAACTGAAATAATACCTGCGCCAACGTATACGCATACACGCAATATTCTTTTCTGTTTATCAGGAGAGCATTCCTTTTTTTGTAACTCTAACTGCTTTAATTGGTGTTCATTCTCTGTTAATGAAGCCCGTAATGGATTTATTTTGTCTTTTGCATCTGATTGCACTTTATTTGCAATGACCATACCTGAAACAGGTGTGTTAAGTTGATGATTTAGGTCTATTTCAGATTGGGTTTTGGCCTCTGCGTGATTCATGATGAAGGCGCGAAATTGGGCTTCTGTTTTAAGGTTCTTTGTTAGACCGGTGTTTTTGCCTTCCACCTGGCAGTGGCCAATTAATTCATTTTGAAAATCATTAAGATGTTTTTCCTGATCAGGATTAACATATTTTAAACGTGTTGTTAGGTTCATGGCTTTAAGTTTTTATTATTATTATTATTGTATTATTTTATGTAAAAAGTTTTCATAACCTGATTGAGGTTCAAATGCCTTGTTCTGCTTTGTGTTATGAATTTGGTAGTTTCCTCATTTTCAAACACCTTAAGATTTGAAAGACTGGCTTTCTTGACTTTTTTTATTCTTTTATTGGGTATAGAAAAGCTTTTCATTTTCTTTGTTTTTATTTTGATATAAAAAAGTTACAGAGTACTAACTGAGTGTACTAACAAAGCAATAATGGTAGCTATTTGCAAAAAAAATCTGAGAGATGTTGAAGAGCAATTGACTGTTTTAACCGTCTGTATTTGTACTGATGTATATGGACAAAAAAATAGCTCCAAATTTGCACGCTCTTGTTACAAACCGGAACTAAGACAGATGGGGATAACGTATATTTACAATACTCTTATAATATGTTATAAAGGCATCGGGCCATACTCAGTCTATGGTTCCAGTTTATAGACTCACTGCGCAAACAGTGGGTCTTTTTTTAACTATTTTAATATGGAATGCCAGGCACTCAGAGACAAATACCAGCATAGTGATATGAAATACTTCTTTTGCATCAACAATGAATTTAGAATCCAAAAAAAAGCCATCTAAATCATTCTATGGAATGCAAATAAGTATAGTAAGTAAAAAACTAAGTAAAAGGAGAAAATTACTAAGTGAGAAAAACTACTACTTTATAAAACCTGGCAAAAGATCAATTTTATTATCTGAGCATGGGATATTTATTGGTTTATTGTCAAAAGTGCCATAAAGGGAAATTGTACCATCTTTTATAGACTTAAAATAATTAAGATTTATCATGTAACTTCTATGTACTCTTTGAAATAATTCAGGATTTAAAATAGATTGAAAATAATTTAATTGCTTTTGATGTAATATTTTTACTATGTTGTCGCCCTCACGATCCTTATAAAAAATTGTGCAAAAATTATCGTCAACTTCTATAAAAACAATTTGTTCTACTTTGATTGCAATTTCTTCTTTATTTTTCTTTATTAAAAGAGTTTGATTTATATAACCAACTTTATTAAATCTTGGAGGGGTCAAAGGTAATTTCTTAAACAAATCTGCAATATCGTTTTTATTATATGGCTTATGTATAACTAAGAAATCGCCAGCAGTGCTAATTTCCTGAAAGTGTTTTTGAGATTCTTTATCCCCTGAATTAAGAACAATAATTCCGAATAATTTTCTATTCTCCTTTGTTATTAGATCAAAACAAGTCTTTCCTCCTAGTATTTTATCCAAAATTGATAAATCAAATTCTTCTCCGTTAAGAATTATTTGTTGTGCTTCATTAAACGTTCCCGCTACTACAAGAGTATCAAAATCTATTCTATTGGGATACTTTGATAAAATACTTAGTAGACGTTTACGAGGTGATTTTTGATCCTCAACTATGAGAGTTTTATATTTCTGCATGGGATTCTTATATAAATTAACGTACCAGTTTTATTTGGCAAAGATGAAATTTGAAAGATTTTTCTTTTAAATTTTAATTTTCTTTGCATGGAAAAAAGTAAGATTCTTTTTTTAAGAATATTTAAACCTGACTTACTTCTTGATAAATAATCAGCATCAGTTTCGGGTGGTTTCCCATTATCCGTAATCCTACATGTTAAATGATCTTTTTCTTTTCTTATTTCAATTTCAAAGATAGGATTGCTTATGTTATAGTCCATTACATTTTTACTAAAGTTGTCAAATAATGTATCAAATACTGATTGTATAAACATTATTTTTTCAGGATTCTCACAATAATTTTTGATCTCCCAATTAAGATTGCTATTTAAAATCTTCTTAGACTCTGCATACCTTTCGAAAGCTTGCAGTTCATCGTTTAAAGTTATTCTTCTATCTTTTTTCCAATTATCTAAAAAAATAGCAAGAAAGGATTCATATTTTTCATTATATGCTTTTAATTCATCAATCCTATTATCTGCTAACAAATTCCCGATTTCAGAATAATCATTTTCGATATTATGTATTTTATTTTTTGCTAACTCATTAACTCTATTAAATTCTGCTTTCTTTCTCAGTTGCACAATTTTTACAGTTGCAAGCCCTAGAATAATAATCGCAATCCCTATATAAAAGGCATTTTCTCGTGTGTTTTTAACAGCTATAACTTCCTCATCAATTTTCTTGTTAGCAGTTCGCTCTATCCAATCAGTTATTGATTCCGCTTCAGTACTTAAGTCCTCATTAAAATTTTCTAAATCTTTCCAACGGAAATCATTATACCAACGTTCATATTGCATTGAAGAATCAGTTAGACTTTTAGTAGAAAAGATTAACGATTTTAAATTGTATATGTCTTTTAAAAGCCCGTCAGTAGTAGGTTGTTGGAAACTATTTAGTATACTTGTATCAAATTGGATTTTATTCACTAAAATCAATGCAGAATCATTCATCCCAAGAGTATTAAAGTTGTAAGCCTTATCAATACATGCTTTATAAAATCCCAACTTGTCATTAGACTTTTGATACAGATAAATTTCTAAATTTGAATAATCAAGAGCTAATTGCTCTTCATGCTGAAGGGCATATAGCGCTGAAATGTTTTGCAGACAATACCCGATTGGTCTTATCTCTTTAATTTTGAAAACATTCGAAAAAGCTGACAAAAAATATTTTAGTGAAATATATGGCTGTTGTTCTGCCGCCATAATTTCGGCAATAGTGTAAAGACCCAGATAATTAGTTCCGCCTACAATAAATTTTCCTTTCTTATAGTCAGAATACCATTTTTCTAAACTTATTAGAGTTTTTAGTTCTTTTTCATCTAATTCCGAATCTGAGTAATCCGATTTGAATTGATCTATGAGATATGCTTCGTCAGCCAAAGAATTAAAGTTACTTTCATCACCTTCTTTTAGGTTGCCACTTGAATAAAAATAACTAGTTGCCACTTTGTATAATTCAATACTTCTCTCATAGCTCTGGCTTAAATTTAAATCTATATATGTATCTGCCAATTTTTCGTAAGTAATACCACATTCATACTTAGTTAGTGAATCAATTATTTTACTGTTATTAAAGCATTCTAAAGACAAATAATAACATTGGATTGCATAAGGAGTGTAATAATAATAGTTTGCAAAATCTCCTATATATCTGTAAGCCTTGCCCTTTTGGACCGTATCAGTTATCTGAGAAGTTATTTCTTTTGCCTGATCGATTAAATTTCCCGCTTTATCCCATTTATTTTTATTGTCTAAATTCAAGTAGTTATATTGTAAAAATAACCAAACTTTTTTTCTGGAAATTGGTAAACTACTTATTAAAGTTTTTATTTCTTGAGCTCCTTTTTCGTCACCAAATTGATTTCTTGATAATGATTCAATTTTATGATAAATGCTATTAAACAAAGGATCCTTTAGATCATTCAATTCAACTTGAATTTTAGCAGAATAATTTTTTAAAAATTCGTTGATAAAGCGTCGAAATATTGGTAATAAACTATCGGTACGAGCTGTATCTTTCCCATTGAATGAATAAGTTTTAATATGAGCCATTTCATCTATATAAAAGTTAATTAAATGATTAGATTTCTTAGCTCCAAGTGCTCCATCTGGCACCCTTTGGGCAATTTCCCTTTCAAACTGACTTAATTCTTTTGGTCTTAAAGAATGTTTGTTTTGACCAAATGCATTATCAAATAAAAGAGAATAGAAAAACGTAAAAAATAAGAAAAGTTTCATACAGGAGCTTTTTTTATCCAGTTAACTTTATATGACAAAATCTATTTCTAATAGAAAACTATATTGAGTAAAGTTATAAAAAGAATAGTCTTTCTTTTATTGCAATCGGTAAAACAGCCTTGAGCCAAAAGAAGCATAGTCGTGTGGCACACTTGCCCACACTGTAGCTAAGAGCGTGCCGCCAAAAGCCAATGGAGGAAGCATGACGGAATTGGCGGCGTGTGCCTGCTATGGTGGTAGCAGAAAAGCACGAAGTGCGATGCTATCTACGTATTACGCAAGGGTTTGGCGTTAGTTTTTTGTTATAGCGAAGAGTGTGTGCAGGATACAAAAAACATGACAAACCCGAAGCCATAGCAGGCCGCCAGGCACGCAAATTATAGGCAGCGGTGTACTGAATCTGACTGAAGTGAATGAATGATGTAGTGGAGTGAAAGTGTAGTGAAATGAACCTTTGGGATTGCGAAGCGGTATGTGTGTTTTTGCGTATAGCCCTGTGGGTTAGAATAAACACCATGCAGCGAAAGCAATAGAAGAGCCTGTGAATGAAACGAAATTGAGGGAAACGAAGGAAGAAATGAACGAAGTGGGATGAAGGACACAAGTAGCTGCCACGAATGGAGGCTGCAGGAACTGCAAATAGTGTGACAAACTACGTGTACCCATGAGAGTGAACCTGAGCTTGCGAAGGATCATCGAATGGGCATTGCAAGTAAAAGCAATCCATAAAAGTGCATAAACAGAACTTTGCTTTTTGTTGCAATGGTTTGGCACATCTATTTGTTGACAAAGCCGGAGAGAGACCTTTTTACCTGATTTTCATTTTATCAAATATTTTCTCAATCAGAATTAAATAAAGTTTCCTGACCATTGTTAGGAATTCTTGACGTATATCTACTGTATAAAAGATTTTCAACATTTTCTTTTTTATTTGCATAGGTTTTTCTTGAGTACTCTATTACTTCAGTTTTTGTAAACTGTTTTTCTTTTGTAATTGGCAATGTATAAGCACTGAACGGTTCTGAAGTAGTCCCGTCAATTAATAGTTTTAGGTAGATACCATATTGAGGCAGTCGAATAAAATCCTCTACATCGAATAGGGAATTAAATTCTGGTTTCAGAAGTTCTGCATCATTTGCACCAATGCGAAAAGTGATTATTGTTCCAACATTTCCTAAAATTGCTTTTCGGATATCCTCATGTAGCTGGTCTATGTATTGGTGGGTAAGAAAGAGAGATAATCCATACTTTCTTGATTCAGCCAGGATATCTGCAAAGGATAATGTAAGAAATGAATGCATTTCGTCAATGAAAAGATAAAAGGGAATACGGCCATGAATCGGTTGCTTACTTCTTCCCAGAGCGGCGGTCTGAAATTGCGTAACCAACATACTTCCTAATAATGTTGTTGCATCCTCTCCTAAATATCCTTTAGATAGGTTTGCTATAAATATTTTCTTTTGATTCATAACATCAGCGATAGTAAAGGAGGATACTTCCTGGGCAACAATATTTCGTAAAAGAGTATGGGTTTGAAATAGTCCGACTTTATTTACAATTGGTGAAATTGCTTCACTTTTAAACTGAGGTGACATAACATTAAATTCTTTGTACCAGAAATCAAGTAACGCGGTATCTGTAACATATTGTAATACCTTCTTTCGAAAATCAAAATCAATAAGTAATGATTGAATATCTAATAATGTTGCATGAGGATAAAATATCAAAGTCAGGATTGTGTTACGCAAAATGTGTTCTAATCTTGGCCCCCAGGATTCTACCCAAATCCTTTTAAGTGTTGAAACAATATTTGATGCTACCAGATGACGTTCATCTATATTAATGTTATGTAATGGATTAAATGCGATGGGGAAGTCAGTATCACATCCGTTAAAGTAAACTACATCTTCAATCCGCTCGTTAGGTATATAATCCAAAATACATTCGGATAAATCTCCGTGTGGATCAATGATGCCTATACCTTTACCGGAATGTATATCGGCAATAGCCATGTTCAATAATAGGGTGCTTTTACCTACGCCGGTTTTTCCGATGCAATAAATATGTCCTGACCTATCTTTGTCTTTAATGCCAAAAATCTGATTTGTGTTGCGAAAGTTAGTTTTTCCGATTTTGGTTATGTTTTCCATAAACTGATATTACCAACTAATGCAAGATGAAATAAGAGAGGGTTCACGATTATTTGAATGGTACTTAACTATATTAAGTATTTTTGATACATAGTGGTATTATTAAAATATGTGAAATTTCCGGATAACTCATAATACGTATATTTCATAATTATTACCTAATTACTTATAAAATGCATATTCAAGAAGGCTCAATTTGGAAAAAATGGGATCTCCATATTCATCCACCGTTTACACAATTATCTGATCAATATAAAATTGTTGGCCCTGGAGATGTGTTAGATAAATTTTGTGAAGAAATTGAAAATTCCGATGTGGAGGTTTTTGGAATTACAGATTATTTTTCCAACAAGGCATATGTTAGTTTTATTACAGCATTTAAAAAGAAATATCCTCATTCAAACAAGCAATTCTTTTTCAATTTGGAATTGCGACTAAATGAAACAGTAAATAAGCAGCTAGAAGAGGTTAATGTTCATTTAATTTTTAATCCAGAATCTTTATCTTCCGTAGATAGTTTTTTGTCTAAATTAAAAGTTATAAAAACAGGAAAGGATGGTAAGGCCATCACTTGCGCTGATTTGTCATCTGTTACCGATTTTTCGGCTGCAACTGTTTCTCGGGGTGGAATTACTGAAGCATTTGAAGAAACTTTTGGTAAGAAGGCAATTCGTGAGAACCACTTTCTAATTTTTGCTGCTGCTAATAATGATGGCATTCGAGCTGAAAGCGGCAAAATGAGAAAAGCAATAATTAGCGACGAAATTGACAAAATCTGTAATGGCTTCATTGGTTCATCATCTAATGTCGAATACTTCTTGAAAGAAAACAGATTAGAAGAGAAAGATGAGAAAATTGGAACTAAACCTGTAATCACTGGGTGTGATGCTCATTCATTCAATGACATTACACAATTTTTAGGAAAGACTGTTTTAATTGAAATAGAAAAGGATGGTAAGAAACAGGTAACTAGGAAAGAAACCACTTGGATTAAAGCTGATCCTACATATGAAGGCCTTAAGCAAATTCTTTATGAACCATTTCCTGGTGAACGAGTTTCAATCTCTCCTATAAAACCGGATCAAAAGGACGAATATAAGGTCATTAAGAAAATAAGATTTTTAGATTCAAACGATTTTCCCGAAGAAATTCTATTTAATGGTAATCTCTCCTCAATTATTGGAAGCAGATCATCAGGTAAATCTGCTTTATTGGCATATATCGCTTATGCAATAAACGAGTCTGACGCAAGATCTAAAATTAAAGGCCCGGGCGAAGGTGCAGCATATCATTGGGATAAGGTCATGCCGTTAAATTATACTGTTGAATGGGCAGATGGAAAAACAACAAAAGAAGCCCCAGGGAAAGCCATCTATTTGCCCCAAAACTACCTTTTTGATAAAAGTAAAGAAGCTAAGGAGGTTAAAGCTAAGATAGCTCCGGTTTTATTTAAATCAAATCCAGCATTCAAAGTTTCGTATGATTCAACCAATTTAAAAATTGGAAAGATTAATCAAGTCATTGAAGAAAATATTGGCCTATGGTTTAGAATCGCAGATGATTCCAAAGTAATCAATGAAGCTTTGAAAAATCTGGGCGATAAGAAATCAATCGAAAATGAGAAGAATGGATTAGAAAGAAAAATCGAAGACTTAAAAACTAAAAATAATTTTGATGATAGTGACGTAAAAAAATATCAAGCTGTAACGGAAGAATTGGCTAAAAAGAAAGAGCGCCTTGCAGAAATATCATTTGAACAACAAAAACTTTCCTTACCGCAAGGGCAAATTGATATATTTAAATCAGTTAATTTTTCAAGCCAATCAGACGTGCAAGAAGTACCAAAAAAATTGGAGGAGAGGATTACCGAAAAACTTGCTGCTTCAGCAAAAATCGTGCTTGCAGAAATTAATAAAATTGGAGCCGATTATCTTGCTGAGTTAATTGCAGAAAAAAATGAAATTGAACAAGCGATTTCGAAAATTCAAGCAGATAATGTCGAAATGATAGAACGATATAAGCAGAATGAGGAACTTCAGCAATTAATAGGTAATTGGAATCGACAGAATGAAGCACTAGGAAAAATATCAACTCTTGAGCTAAGAAGGAGTGCAAATGATGTTGAATTGAGGGCAAAGGAAACAGCCTTGAAAGGAGATATGGCTGAAAGGTTGAAAGCCCTTGAAGAGCTAAAAGCTGCAATGAATTCTTCATCAGGTGAACCTACTCACAATATTCAATTTGGAATTGAATATGATATTGATAATCAAGATATGCAACAACTGATGAGCAAAATTAATGTCAGGGACAAATCAGATTTTATAGAGCAAGGAGAATTAAAAATTAAAGATATTAGAGACAAACCGGAAGATTTTATTTCAGCGATTTATCATAGAGAACAAAGACTAATACAAGGTCAAGTTCCAATAGATGTCGTGAAATCCACTTTTCAACTCACAGAAAAAATACTTTTTACGGCTGAAATGGAAGGGGACAGAATCGGTGGATATCAAGAACCTACAATGACCCCAGGTAAAAGAGCACTCTTTGCTTTACGATTAATGTTGGCAGAATCTGATGAACAATGGCCACTTCTTATTGACCAGCCAGAAGATGATCTTGATAGCAGGTCTCTTTATGACGAAATCGTTCCCTTCCTGAAACAAAAAAAGAAGGAAAGGCAAATTATCATGGTGAGTCACAATGCGAATCTTGTTATCGGGGCAGATTCGGAACAATTGGTTATTGCTAATCGGAATGGAAGTGATAGAAAAAACCTTGATGGCAAACAGTTTAATTATTTAACAGGTAGCTTGGAATTTACTAAAGAACTTGATGATAAATGTGCTGACACTCTCCAATCTCAAGGTGTTTGTGAACATGCCTGTGCGATCCTTGATGGTGGAAGAATTGCATTCGAAACAAGAAAGAATAAATACAATTTCAAATAAATTATAATAACGCTTATGTACTATTTTGCGTATGGATCGAATATGTTACGGGAAAAGATTGAACAGACTATTGGGGCAGAGGTAGTAGATTTAGGAATAGCTATTCTTAGAGAATATAGCATAGTGTTTAACAAATACAGCACACGTGATAGGACGGGAAAGACTAATATTATTGCTTCTGAGTTTAATGTAATTGGCGTTGTGTATGACTTGACGGAAGAACAATTTACTAAACTCGGCGAGAGTGAGGGAGGTTACCACATAGGGTTAGTTACTATACAAATGAATAATGAGATAATAAAGGCACAAACATATTTTGCAAACGGGAATCGAATAAATAACGAACTTTACCCGACAAGAGAGTATCGGCAGATTTTAATCAATGGAGCAAGAGAACACGATTTTCCAACAGGCTATATACAAATGTTGGAAGCAATACAAACAGTGGATTAATTGAATAAATTCACGAAATATTTACCGTAAAAGATTGTCAATTGTTGAACTAACAGTTATTTTTTCAGTCGGAATTATAACATATCTCCATGGTTTTATAATTCCAAACCTTCCAATATTTTTTGAAATTATTTCACAATACCTATCAGCAGTTTTCTTTTTTTCAATAACATCATAATTATCAATTTCAATACTTGGTTTTACTTCAACCATCACCACTTCATTTTCAAGCTCCAATACAAAATCCGGTTCGTAGCGATGTTGTGAATTACCTTCTTCGTCTCTCCAGAATAGTCCATCAAACTGTGTCGGCGCAGGTCGTAACCAATACAAAACTGCAGTATCTTTATCTACCAGATAAGCCAACCGTCCTTCGTCTGAGGAATCGAACCGGTACATTGAATGACAAGCCTTCGTAAATCCTGTATATATTTTATCCTTAGGAAAACGATTGAGCTGTGATTCTAACGTAACGGGTTTTTCATCAGGGCTACGGTAAATATTAAATTGTTCCAGATAAGGTTTAGGTTCACCAATAACAGATTCAAGGTAGCTTTCTCCTACAAGTCTTTTATGCAATAAAATCTGATCATAAATTTCATAGGAAATTTGTCGGAAATTATTCTCAATCATCATTTTGAGGGAGTTTTCATCACTCACGAATGTCTGGTAGTGTGTTACTGCTTGCTTTGCCAATTTTAATAACAGACTTTTTTGATTTTCATCTTCGTAATCAACTAAAGGGAAATCAATCAAGCCTGAAATAATAGTACTTTGTGGACTCTGAGAACTTCCTTCACCAAGACTTGTGACACGAGTAAGTTCTCTTTCTATTGCGCCCTGGTAAGCTTTTCCAAAAAGGTCTAATTC
>Ga0134125_10004202_pt1 | contig 16487 bp, 9 predicted proteins | sample KB31751_FD_96464 | JGI IMG/M metagenome (GOLD analysis project Ga0134125, IMG submission 96464) | Terrestrial soil microbial communities with excess Nitrogen fertilizer from Kellogg Biological Station, Michigan, USA - KB3-175-1 | ecosystem: Environmental > Terrestrial > Soil > Unclassified ...
CGGGCGACGATCCCCTTGGGGATGCGCACCCCCAGGCTGTTGCCCCAACGCTGGACCTTTACAGTCATGGCACCTCCAGACGGATATACAATAGGATATCCCGGCGAGGATGGTCAGGTCTATACATCTGCGCCGCCTTCGACCGGCATCACGCTTGCCGAGACCACTGCCAATCCCCTCGGGTCCCCCACCCGATCCATGTGCGAAGGAGATTCTTCCACCGAAGCAGCGGACAGCGCATCCTCATCCCCATGCAACTGCACCGCCGCGATCTCGCGGTAATGGCCATCCGCGGCCATCAGCTCGTCGTGCGTGCCGATCTGCGTGATCCGACCGCCTTCGACGACGATCACGACGTCCGCCTGCTTCACGGTGCTGATGCGGTGGGCGATGACGAACGTCGTGCGGCCGTGCATGACCAGGCGCATGGCCTTGCGGATCAGGCCCTCGGTTTCGGGGTCGATGGCAGCCGTGGCGTCGTCGAGGACCAGGACGCGCGGGTTGGTGACGATGGCTCGGGCGATGGCGAGGCGTTGTTTTTGCCCGCCGGAGAGGCTGGAGCCGCGTTCGCCGAGCATGGTCTGGTAGCCGTGCGGCATCGTTTCGAGGAACTCGTGGGCCTGGGCCAGTCTGGCGGCGGCTTCGATCTCTCCCGACGTGATGTGCGGGCGGCCGTAGGCGATGTTGCCGGCGGCGGTGGCGCTGAACAGGTACGTCTCCTGGAAGACGAAGCTCACCTGGCTCCGCAGGCTCGCCAGCGAGACATCCCGCGCGTCGGCCCCGTCAATTAGAATGCCACCCTGCTGCGGGTCGTAGAACCGCGAGATCAGGCTTACCAGCGTGCTCTTGCCCGCGCCCGTCGGGCCAACGATCGCGACGATGCTCCCGCCGTGTACGCTGAAGCTGATGTCGTGCAGAACCGGCTTGGCGGCATCGTAGCCGAAGGTCACGTGCTCGAATTTCACCGCCCCCGTCCCCATTGGCAGCGGCTTGGCATCGGGCTTCTCCGGAACCGTGGGCGGCGCGGTCAGCACTTCATACAGCCTGCGGCTCGACACCATCGCATTCTGGTATTGCTCGTTGATGGTCGCGACCTGCTGCAGCCGGCCGAGGATGGCGCTCATCGCGCCGCCCAGGATGAGGAACCCGCCGGCCTGCACCTGGCCCTTGATCATCAGGATGCCGGCCACCAGGAACAGCGTCAGGTACGACGCCATCGCGATCGTGCGGATCACCGGCGTGAAGTCCGCGAACAGCCGGATGCGCTTCAGCGTGCGATCCAGATACGTCTTGAGGTTGTTGTCGTACTTGCCGGTTTCCTGCCGCTCGGTGGCGAAGGCTTTGATGACGTGTACGCCCGCGATGGCTTCAGTGATGAGCGAGACGTTCTTGTCCTCCGATTCCATGACCGACTTGGCCGCCGGCTGAACCGTCTTGCTGAAGCGAAGAATGTAGTAGATCCACAGCGGCAGCGGCACCAGCGACAGCACCGCCAGCCACGGGTTGATCGTGATCATGAGGATGATGTACCCGCCGACGGCCAGGACGATGTCAAGCGACGTGAGCACCGCCGTCTGAATAAACGCGCGAACGTTTTGCAGGTCGCTCAGCGCCCGGTTGATGAGCTGGCCGCTCGAGAGCGCATCGTGAAACGCGAACCCCACCCGCTGGAGCTTGTCGTACACGGCCTCGCGGATGAAGTAGACCATGTGCATGCTCATCTTGGTGTTGGACACCTCGCGGAGGTATCGCAGCAGGATGGCCACGACGATCAGCCCCACCAGCACGAGCATGTCATGTCGGAAATCGTGCGCCCCCGCGGCTGGATCGCGCCAGAACCATTGCCAGAACCCGGGGATGGCGAATTCGCCCGCGCCATGCAATGTCTGGATGTGATTGACCGCCTTCTCAATCCACTTGGCGACCAGGATCTCGATCGTCACCGCCAGCGTCAGCCAGAAGCAGGCGAAGAACACCACGCCCTTTACCGGCTTGAGAAACCGGAACATCCACAGGAACAAAAACCGGTTGCTGGCGGCGGCAAAGTGCGGCAGCCGGGCCAGCACCTCCGGCGAGTTGTACTGCTGCACCGGAGTCGGCTCGGGGGAACTCGAAATGACATTGGCGCCCGCCCGCGGCGAAGATCCCGTCCCGCCCGCGCGGTCGCCGGCGGCAACTGGATTCACGGTCCTCGCCCACGGCAAAACCCCATACCCTACCGGCCCCACAACCCGCGTCAACCCTGCCATCTCCCTTTCTTCGGACCACCCCCGCAACCGACTTTGAAGACCGCCGCCCATGCCCCAAAATGCACCAAAACGCCCCGACTTTGAGACATGGACGTGACACAGGCAACACCTGTCACCCGGTCCGTTGCACAAAATTTCCCGTTTTGGCACACGGATTTGTTTCTTCTATCATATTGTTGCGAATACGGCTCGCCCCACAATTGATCTGCCCTACACAGCCGGAATCTTCGGGATGGCCGCGCCACACTCCGGGCAAACGCCGCTGACGTTGCCGGTCAGGTTGTAGCCACAGGTGGGGCACAGGCGACGCGCGATGCGACGACTTCTTGCCCGTCTAAGGACAACCCAAGTCGCAGGCAAAACCGAGAAGATGCAGGCCAGGAACCAGAAGGGACACGCCACGAAGTACTGGACGACGGATGCGGAGCCCGGCCCGTCGAAGTAGCGGGAACGGGCAAGGGAGAACATATCTCCGTCGTATCCCGATGTGGCCACCACGTCGCTGGCGAGCATAAGCAGGCCGCTACCAGAGACACGAATGAATGGGCTTTTGATCGTGGAAGATTCCTTCTCGTCGAGATGGTACGTCCACAGCGAGAAGTTAACACAATCCCGAATCTCGATGGCAACCATTGCACGCCGGTTACCGATCCCCACCGCCACGGGAAAGCCGCCAGCCCACAACACCATCGTTACCAAAAACAGTAGAAATGAGAGGACCCACGCGATGGTGAACAGGCGGCGACGCACGGGGCCCATTGTAAACGCTAAGACCCCACCACCCGCACCCCTCGTCCTCTCACGTACCGGCGTCCGACCCCAGCGGGATAGGCGTGCCGCACTCAGGACAGGTTCCGCTGGTGTTGCCCGTCACGCTATAGCCGCACGCGGCGCAGAGGCCGTTCAACGTCCGCCGGCGTCCGCGGCGGCGTCGGTATTCGCGCATCATCCAGAGCACGGGCAGGACGGCCGTGACGAGCAGGACTGGCCAGAGGGGAAGGGAAAACCGCGGCGAATACGTGATTTGGATCGAAATCGCGTACGGTCCGGCGGACGTCGTGGCTTCGCTGATGCTGCCGACGCTTGCACTGCCCTGGTCGAGGTGAACGACGTTGCCGCCGCTGGGGTACCAGGGACGGATCGGGGCGGCGTAGCTGGCGATCAGTGCGGCGGCCGTCGCCAGAAACACGACCAGCGACATGACCGAAGGGGCGAACAGTCTGCGGCGCATGAGGCTGACTTGTTCCATGGGCATGCAAGTGGGCATCACCGCAGCAGCAGGGCCAGCACGGCTAATCCGATGCCGCCGAGGAGCCACGCGGCAATTCCGCAGCGGACAAACCGCCACACGTCGGCATTGCGTCGAAACTCGCCCCGCTCCCGGAAGCGCTGCGGGGCGATCAGCAGCGGGATCAGGGCGGCGCAATAAAGGGGACATTCCTATTTTCCCCCGCCGAGTGGCAGAAAAATAGGAATGTCCCCTTTATTGACGGGATTGGCGCGCGGAGGAGCCGCGGCGACGTTCCACGGCGGGCTTGGCGGGAAAAGTAACCGCGTCCGCTTGCCGGCTGCAGGGGAAGATCGTTCGACTCGGGCGGCGGGCCCGCCGTGGAACTCTGCTGCGGCGTGGGGGCATTTCGATCCGCCGGCGTGCTTTTCGATTGGGAGCCCCATTGTTTCGATCGAGCGATCAATCCGATCGGATTGGGCGAGGCTGATGGTTGGCTGCAAGCGCGGGGACGGGCGATCAGGCGCCGTGCTTGATGTGGTGCTCGGCGTGGGCGAGGGCGATGCCGTACATGACCAGGTCGGGGGCGACGGCGTGGATGAGCTCCCATTGGCCGAAGAGGCGCTGGGCGTCGCCGCCGGTGGCGATGATCTCGGGCCATTGGCCCAGCTCGGTGGCGTACTTCTCGACCAGTTCCTTGACCATGCCGCGGGCGCCAAAATAGACGCCTTGCAGGATCGCTTCGCGCGTCGAGTCGCCGAAGGGTTCAGTGGGGACGTCGAATTCGATGCGCGGAAGGCCGGCGGTTTTTTCGTGGAGGGCGTCGAGCATCATGTTGAGGCCCGGTGCAATGGCGCCGCCCAGGAAGTCGCCGGCGTCGTTGCACACGTTGACGGTGATGGCGGTGCCGGCGTCGACGACGACGCAGGCGTTGCCCATCTGCTCGTAAGCCGCCGCCACCGCCAGCACGCGATCGACGCCGGTTGTCTCCGGCTCCTCGGTGAGGACCTTGATCGGAAGGTCTATGTCCTTGCCGACCCACAGGATCCGCCGGCCGGTGACCTGCTCGATCGCCTGCTGGAGCGGCTCCTGCAAGGGTGGGTTGACGCTGGCCCCCACCACGGCCACCGCCTCGCTGTCGGCCACCCGCCGCCAAACCTCGGCGATCTTTCCCGGCCAGTCGCCCCGCTGGTCGTGAGCAATGCGCACCACCTCGCCCAGCCCGCCGGCCAGGAAGGAACCCAAGGCCAGACGCGAGGTGCCAAGTTGAACAACCAGCAGGTTGATGTCCATGGGGGAATCATAGCCCACGCGGGTTTACCGCGGAGATGCAGAGCGCGCAAAGAAATCGGAATAAAATAGGGACGGGAGCTATTTTTCTTCCGGTGAAGAAAACGGCAGCGACAGCGATGTTTTCGGGTCAGAATGGAAGAAAATAGCTCCCGTCCCTATTTTTATCCCGGCGACCTCCCGTGTGGAATATCGGGGCGGGACGAGAATGCGCGGCAGGTAGTTCAGCACGATGCGGCAGTCCGCCGGCGGGGACACGGCGTGAATGCACGCGGGCTAAACGAAATGAAAGCGGGCGGCCGTCCTTTCGGAGCGGCCGCCCGCGCGTCTGTAGGTCGTCGCTGAGCCTTGTGGCTCAGTGGTTCTGATAGGCGTAGTAGGTCTTGATCATGGGGGCGTAGTACCCGCCGCTCTGGGAGCGGACGGCGTTGAGGATGACGCCCAGGTGCTCGGCCTTGAGCTGGCGGAGCTGGTCGCGGAGCCGCTGGAGCATTCCGCGGCTGTTGCCGCGGGCCCGGACGACCGAGACAACGCCATCGACCCGCGGGGCCAACGCCGCGGTTTCGGAGACGATCAGCAGCGGGCCGCTGTCGAAGATCACGTGGTCGTACTCTTCCAGCGCCCGCTCGATGAAGTCGACCAGGAGCTGGCTTTCAAGCAGTTCTGTCGAGTTCGAGGGCTTTGCGCCGCTGGGGAGGACCGACAGGTTCGGCACCTCGCTCTCGCGGACGGCCTGGTCGAACAGGTCGAGCGAGTTGAGCACGTCGCCGAAGCCGGCGTCGTTGGGGACGTTGAAGACGCTGTGGACCATCGGCCGGCGGAAGTTGGCATCGACCAGCAGGATCCGCCGCCCGTTGAGGGCGAGGCCCGCGGCCAGGTTGCAGGCGACGGTCGTCTTGCCGTCGGCGGGCGCGGTGCCGGTGACCAGCAGGCTGCGGACGGTGTCCAGCGACGCCGAGTGTTGCAGCCGCGTGCGGACCTGGCGGAACTGCTCGGCGATGATCGAATGCGGGGCCTCGTAGATCGCCAGCGGGAGCCGTGCCTGGGCCGATTCGGGGTCGTCCGCCTCGTGCGGGATCATGCCCAGCAGGTTGAGCTGTCCCACCTTGGCGATGTCCCGCGGCGAGCGGACGCTGGTATCCATCAGCTCACGCAGGAACGCGATGCTCAACGCCGCGATCAGGCCCAGGGCGATCGAGAGCGACAGGGTGATGGCAAGCTTCGGGAAGCTCGGGTTCTCCGGCAGGTCCGCCGGCATGTTCATCTCCGCCGTGCCGTTGTGGGCCTGGAGTGTCAGCTTCAGGCTGTCCTGCTCCTGTTGCTCCTTGTTGAGATTCTCCATGGTCGTCTTTTGCTGCACGAGCAACGACTCCCGCTGTGCTTTGCTGGCGGCGAGATCCTGAAGCTGCCCCTTGACGGTTTCCAGGTCCCGGTTGGCGATGTCCATGCCTTCCTTGGCCGCGTCGCATTTGGCTTGCAGGTCGTGCTCGATGGCCGCGATCATGTTCTCTCGGTTCTTGCTCTCCGAGTCCTCTGACTGCGCTTGCAGGGCACCGATCTCGCTCTTGATCTGGCGATACTCCAGGCTGTTCTCGCCATAGCGGCTCTTCATTCCTTCCAGGGCCACCTGCAATTGCGTGATCTGTGCCTGGGACTGGTTCTGTTGCTGCCCCAATGCGGCGGAGAGTTCGACTGGCGTAAGCCCCTTCTTCACCTCGGCGACGAAGGCGTCGTGTTTGCTCTTGGCTTCGATGAAATCGCGCATCGTCAGCGCTTTCTGGGCCACGAGCGTGTTCATCTCCATGGCCAACCCGCTGTTGCCCTGTTCGCTGGTGCCAAGGTTTTTGGCGATCTGCTGATCGAAGTTTGAAATACGGCCGTTTAGATCGGCCAACTGGGATTGGTAGCTTTGAATCAGGGAATCCACTTGATAGCTCTTGGCCAGCAGCAGGTTTTGCAGGTTCTGCCTGCGATCCTCGATGTGGCGTTGGACGATCTCGCGAACGATCACCAGCGCGTCGTTGGGATTGCCGGCCGACATTGAAATCTCGAGCAGCCGGGTGTTTAGCAGCGGGGTGACCTCCAGTTTTTTTTGCAGGTCGTCCTTGGCGTCTTCGACGCGATTTCCAAACTCCTGGAACCAATGCGTTTTGCGGATCGGACTATCTTTGCTGTCGAGCAGGGAGCCCAGGAAGTACTTGCTCTTGAGGCTGGCGGCCTGAGTCTGTTGCTCGAGTTCGATGCTCTGGGGGCTGGGATCGGCTACGAGCAAGCGGCTCTCGGCGCCGACGGTGGGCAACTCGCTGGGCACCTGCACGCGGATGGTGGCGGTGGAGGTGTAACGGGGGAACTTGGCGGCAAGCCACATGTTCAGGAAGTACCCGCCGACGGCCGCACCGGCGACAAAGCCGACGATCAGCCACAAATTGGCCCGGATGACCCGCCAGATGTCGGCGCCGGTCATTCCGGAGCCGGTCTGGTGTGCGGAAACCGGTGCGTGCCCGTTGGCGGACGGAATCGCCAGATGGGACGGGTTCGGCCGCGGCAGCCGCATCGGGGTGTGCTGGGGAAGCGTCGTCATATCATCCACTCCTGAGGCGACGGTTCTTGCCTGAACCTTAAATCCGGACCTTTGGTGTGAAGCTCAATTTCCGGTGAGCCGTCGCCGTGACCTACAATATACCACAGTCCCCGGCCGGAACGATCCGAATTCCCGTTTTATTGGGAACTGGCCGAGCCTTTCAAAGCGCTCTTCTGCTGGAGCTGTTCAAGGGCCTTGGGAACGCCAGTCTTTAGTTCGCCGTCCACCGGCTGGTGGTTCTGCTCCAATTCTTTGATTTGTGCCTGGACGACCGCCAGTTGGTTGCTGGCGGCCTGGACATTACCGGACTTCAGATAAGCGACGGCCAGATGATAGCGCGCCTTGGTGAAGTTTTTATCGGTATTGACCAGGTTGCGCAAGATGCCCAGCCCGGTTGAGGCGTCGGACCCGCCGCAGAGGGTAAGCACCCAGCCATGGGTGTCGGAGATCTCGGGGACACCGCCGCTGCGCATCGCCAGCTCGTAAGCCTTTGAGCTGTATTGCTTTGCGGCTTGCGGATCGTGCAGCAGCGAGGCTGTCAGGTACGCCACGTTGTTCAGGATCAGCACGTCATCCGGCTGGAGCTTGATCAGTTGGTCATAGGCGTTGCGGGCCTTGTCCCACTGGGAAAGTGCAATATAGGCTTCGGCATCGGTGCGGATGGCGACGATCTTCTGGTTGGTTGAGAGCTTATCGCCCTGCGAGAGGGCTGACTCGGCCGCCTTGGCTTGGGCCGCGTAGTCGTGCTTGAGCCCGTACAGGTCCATGGCGATCAAATCGCGGCCGGGGCCGGCGGGAAACTTCTCCAGCCGGGCAAGCGCGTCGTCGGGACCGATGAGTTGCCCGATCATTTTCAGCAAACCGGTAACGCCGGACGGGTGGCCGGCCGCCTCTTCCAGGGCGATGCCCGCATCGAACTCGCGCAGCGCCCCGGCCTTGTCGTTGAGCCCGGCGCGGGCGGCGCCGCGCTGGCCGTACAGCACGCCGGTCTTGATCCCCGCGGCCAGTTGCTGATCGGTCTCGTTCAAGACGTCCTGCCACTGGCCGGCCTGAGTCAGAATGCTGGCCTGCTCCTGCCAGATCGCAAGGCTGTTGGGGGCGAGCTTGCGAGCGGCGTTGATTTCCGCAATCGCATCCTTGAACTGCCCGCGACGGGCCAGCCCCTGGGCGCTGAGTTGCCGCCACTTGGGATCGACCGCGAGCGCGGGGGTATCCTCGGCTTCCTTCACGACGCGATCAAAGTCGGCCCATCGGTTTGCCGCCGAGTACGCGCCAATCAGCTCGGTGCGGATCGCCTCGTTGAGCGGTGCGCGCTGCAACGCCGTCTGAAGCTCGACGATCGCGTCTCCCGTGCGCCCGAATCGCAAGAGCGCGCGGGCGAGCCAGAGACGAACCTGATTGTTCTGGGGGTTCTTGTTGCGGAGTGCGGTCAGGTCATCGACCGCGGCCCGCACGTCGCCCTTGGCCAGCTCGAGCACGCCGCGGTAGTACATGGCGGCCGGGTCGGAGCCGTTGGCGGCCAGCGCCTGGTCGACGATCTGCCGGGCCTCGTCAATCCTGCCGGCGGAGATCAATGTTTCGATGCGCTGGTTGATCACACGGGGATCGGTCGCGTTGGCTTGCAGCGTCGCCAGGGCATCATCAACGCGATGCTGGCGAATCAGGAACATGGCCAGATCGAGTTCCGAGGGCACGTCCTTGCCGGATTCGTCGTAGGTCGCCCGCCACAACGGCTCGGCGTCTTTGGGCCGGCCGGTGCGCTCGTAGAGCATGGCGAGGTTGCGCGAGGCGGCGGGTTTGCCCTTCTCGGAAGGCAGGTCGGCAAACTTCCGCAGCGCCTGCTCGGCGGCGGCCGCATCGCCCAGCGCCTCATACGCCTGCGCCAAAGGCGGGTAGAACCGATCCTGCTCGGGGCCATTGGTGAACTTCGCCAGCCCCTGCTTGAGCACGTCGCGCGAGCTTTCGAAATAGCTGCGAGCCTTGGCGGCGTCGCCACGATACTTGGTCTGGGCCGCCACTTGATAGGCCTGCGCGAGCGCGGTGTACACCGCGGCGTTTTGCGGCTCGGTCTTCAGCAGGTCATGGCAACTGGCGATGACCTTGTCCGGATCGCCGTGATGCAGCTCGTAGTTGAGCGCCTGGTCGCGCACGTTCGCGTCATGGGGCGCCAGTTTGGCCGCCGCGTCGATCAGGTTCTTCTCGTCGGCGAATTGGCCGAGTGATTCGTAGCAAGCGGCCTTGTAGCGCATCGCGTCGATGCTGTTGGGCTGACGGTTCAGCGCGGCATCGAAGCTGGCGATGGCATCATTCGGCCGGCCCGCGGCCTGCTGCGCCTGGCCGAGCAGCAGCCAGTTCGAGGCGAATTCGCCGTACTTCCCGACGAGCTGCGAACCCCATTTCAATGCCGACGCGACGTTGCCCCGCTCCAGGGCAAAGTGCGTGCGGATTGAAAGGCCGTCCATTCGATCGGCATTCGCCGACGCGGCACGATCGACCAGCGGGACGGCCTCCTCGAATTTGCGCTGCCGGATGAACCACTGGAGGCGCACGTCCATGACCCGCGGGTCATCGGGATGGATCTTCTCGGCGGCGACGAGCTGTTTGTCGGCGCCGGCGAAATCCCCGCCCGACATCGCCACCTGCGCCAGCCGCAGATCGCGCAGGAACTCATCGGGCGTCTGGCGAATCGTCTCATCGAGCCACTTGCGCAGCTCCTCGGGCGTGCTGGCCCGCAGACGGTTCTGCAACGCCAGGAAGCCCTTGTCATCGGGCTTGGCCTTGAGCGCGGCGGCCACCACCTGATCCGCCTGGGCGCGATTGTTCTGGCGGAGATAGGCGTCAACCATCGCGCCAACGGCCTCAGCGTCGGCCGGGTTCTCGCGCAGCACCTCCTGATGGAGCCGCATCGCATCGGCAGTGTCGCCAAGGTCGGCCGCCAGCCGGGCCTTGATAATGCGATCGGTGCGGGTCTGCTCCGGGAGCTTGGCCCAATGCTGTTTGGCCTCGTCGAGGCGTCCGAGCCGGTTCAACACGATGACGCGCAGACGCGCGGATTGGAGGGCAAGGTCCGGCGTGATCGACTTGTCCGCATCAATGCGATCAAGCTGCGCCGCGGCACGATCCGTCTGCCCACTGCTCAAATAGAGCTGGGCCAATTGAATTCGGGCCAAAGCATTATCCCTGATCCGCGGGATGAGTTGTTCGAGCAACTGCTCGGCCGTTCCGGGCTGATTCGTGACGATGTACGCCTGCCCCAGGTTGGCCAGCAGGTCGACGTCAACATTCTGACCGAGCAGGGTTCGTGCCCGCTCAAAGCTCTGGATGGCTTCGACGGGGTTATTGCGGAGCATCTGCACTTTGCCGCGCAGCTTCAGGATCTGAGGGTCATCGCCATTGCCCATGGAGGCGATGCGGGACAGGTCGTTCTCGATGGTCGAGAGAATTGCATCACGCGATGCGGGGGTCGCGGTGCGCGCCTGTTCCACGCGCAGGTTGTTCAAGACGATCAGCCCGCCGCGCTGGTACTGGCGGACCACGGCGGCCTGGACGCCGCTGAGGGAATGGTCCTCGGGCACCGGGTTGGTCAGCAGCTTGATGGCCTCGTTGCGGGTCTTGGGGTCGGCGCCCAGGAACTCGGCCAGGTAGTTGCGCGCCCGCAGGTCCGAGGGCCGGGCCGCGGCCCAGTCGCGATACACGTTCTCGACCTGTGTTCGCGGCGTGTTCTGGCTGGCCAGCCACGACGCGTAGTTGATCTGCGTTTCGTCATAGAGCTCGTCCGCCGCGGCGATGTGGTCATGTGCCGCGGTGATCGACTGACGGCGTTGCTCCTGATACGCGGTCCGCTTCTCCGCCCGATCATCGAGCAACCCGAGCCCCGTGAGCATCTGATAGTTTCGCAACTGGACGGCGGCATTGTTCGGGCGTGCTTTGCTCAGCGCGTGCTGGCGCGAGGCAATCTGATCCAGCAGCTTGTGGGCCTTTTGCGTATCTCCATTGCGAAGCAGGTCCTGGGCCTGCTTGAGCTGCGCCGTGCCGGCCCAGAATGCCGCGTCGGCTTCGTCCGGGTTCTTCTGGGCCAACTGAACCAGCGCGTCGATGTCGTTGGCGACCATCTGATCGCTCAAAGCCGCGCCGGATATCCACTGCCGCACGGTGGCGATGTGAAGGATCGACTGGTACTTGGGGTTTTCGGGATCCGCCTTGACGGCCGCATCGGCGAGCTTCCGCAAGTCGCTGAAGGATTGCGGGTCGGTGGCCCCGGCCTTCATCTCGTCCACGCGCTCATCGAGCAGGCGGTCGAGGGCGGGCGTGTAGCCCGGGTCCAGCTCCAGCACCATTCGCCAGACGCCGACCGCCTTGGACAGATAGGTCGGGTCGGTCGTCACCATCTGGTTGTAGACGTCGCCCAGCTTGATGTAGAGCTCTTTGTTCCCGCGGTCCTTGTTGATGGCCCGGCCGAAATCGACCGCGGCTTTTTGCAGGTCGCCGCCCTGCAGCTCCCCTTCAGCACGCCGGGCATAGAACGCGGAGGAGTGATGGGTCAGCAACACCGCCCCGAAGAGCGCCACCGCGATCCCGCCGACGGCAACCACCAGCCCCACCAGAAACTTCTTGTTGACTTTCTTGGCCATAATCAGGAACCCGATCCCGTGCTCTTTTGCCCGATGCCGCCGGATTGTGAAACTGACACTGGCGGCGGTTGTTGATGCAGCTTTTTCCAGTCAGGCAGACAGCGCTCGACCTGCGGCAATAAGTTGCTGAGGAAATTCTCCATAGCGGCCAGCGTCTGCTGCCGCACGCGCGCCTTGGCCGCCTCCCCGCCTTCGGCCGCCGGGCTGACGCTCATCAGCTCGACTTTCGCATAATACCCGTACCGCTCCAGCAGGTTCTCGAGACTGCGGCGGACGCCCAGCGGGGAATCCTCGTAGTGCCCATTGACGTGGAACAGGTACGCCACGTTTTTGGAAACCCGGCCGCGGCCGGTATCGTCGTCGAAATGGAGGAAGCGGAATGAAACGTTCCGCGGGTTGCCGTCCGCATAAACGCCCAGCGGCTGGTCCTTCTCCACGTCATAGGTGCTGACGTCGTAGCCGTCGGCGATGTAGCAGCGGTCGGGAATGTGCGCGACCGTGTCCACCATCCCCGTGTAATATGTGATGCCGACGTTCATCACCGCCTCGGGATGCTCGGCCTGAAGCTTGGCCAGCGCGGCAGACCGCTCGGCGGCCGAATGGCTTTTGTCGGTCAGCTCCCGGATCACGTCATCCCCGACGATCTGCCGGTCCACGTAATCCCGATAGACGTATTGCCTGGTCCCCAAAATATGCTCGACGTCGGGATCCAGCGGGGTGTCCACCGACACCTGCACCCACTTACCCAGCGTCGCCGGAATTCCATCGGGCGCGTCCCACCCGGCAACGCGAAGATCCACCCGCTGCTTGCGGTAATGGAGCTTGAGAAAATCGGTGGCGAAATTCAGACCGACCGCCCCCACCCCGAGCAGCACCACCGCCAGCACGAAATCCGGCTGCGAAAACACCCGCCTCAGCGCCTTGAAGATCTGGCTCATGCCCGTTCCCTTCCCGAATCGGTCGCGACGGCCGACTTGCGGATGATCACCAGCCGCTCCTTTGCGTCTTCCTTTTCGATCTCATCCACGAACAGCCGGTCGAGCACCCACCCGACCAGCAGGATCAGGAAGAACGCGGGAATCAGCATGACAAGCCCCACGAACTGGTGTGCAAAACTCTCCGAAAGTTGGGTGCTCACGTAATGATCCAGCAAGCCCTGACCGGCCACCCGCATGACGTTGCAGAAGATGGCGATTGGGATGGCGGAGATGACGATCAGAAGCTTCTGCCACAGCGGCCTGGCTGATAGGAACGCGATGGCCGCGGCAACGGTGATGAAGGTCATGAGGCTCTTGAGTCCGGCGCAGGCCTCGGCGACGTTCAGCACCCGTGCGGCGCCGGAGCCAATGGCGGGCATGATGATCTTGGTCCCGGTGCACTGGGCATCGACGCCCGTCACCTGCAGCACGACCACCGCCACTTCGGCCGCCAGCCGTTGAAGCGGCCCGGCCACCCAGCTATACACCAGCCCTGGCCAGGGGATGCCGCACACCAGGAAGGCGATGGGAAACCATGCGATTTTCATCACCCGCCATCCGGCTAGCAGGGCCACCACGCCAAACAGCGTCACGACCATGCCAAAGTCTTTGACGAAATCATTCTGCCCGGGCCAGATGCCGTACGCGAACAGCAGCAATCCAATGACGGCGATCAGCGCGCCCAGCCACCCCGGCCGCACTTTGGCCGCCAGCAACTGCTCGCGGTTGGCATACAGGTAATAGAGGCCAATAAACGGGATGGCGATGGCGTGCTGCCACTCGGCCTCGCCGCCGAACGGGTTGGTCTTGGACCACAGCCGCCACAAGTTCGGCCAGAACACCAGGACGAACAGGCCGCTGATGATGCCGATTTTGAGCCAGGTCGTGACCCGCAGCCCGCCCCAGACGGGCTCGTCGGCGGCCGCCAAGCAGGCCGGGCGGAGATCCGGGTGGCTGAGTGTGCTGGACAACGCTTTCTCCCGCGTGCGGAAAACGGGCACCCCGGCCGGTCAACAAGCCGGTATCGAGAACTTACGGCTACAAAACGGATGGCGTGTGCCGCCAGAACCAGGGGTCGCCGGCGCCTCCTGCTCTTACGACCGGGCAACAAACCCGGTTCTGCGCCCATGACGCAGAGAACTATAGCATACACCGTTTCCAGCGCGCCGCCGATGCAGACCTGGTCCAAATCCTAGATGCTCAATAAAAATGGCAGGCCGCATTGGCCTGCCATTGAGCAACGTGTTCGGAATCTCGTTGGCGAGCGACATTATGGGATGAACCCGCCGCCCGTTGTCGGATACGCGTAATTGATGTCGTAAAGGAAGCCCAGGCCATAGGAAATGCGGAACCCGCCGCGGATTGCCGCCAGGAATGGGGCGATTGCATTCGAGCCGACGGTAATTTCGTCGCCCGGCTTGATGTAAATGTCCGGCTGCTCGCCGGCAAAAATCTTTTCGAGGTCAACCCGAACGTAAACCTTACGATCAGGTGCAATGTGGCGGATGATGTCGGTCCGCTGCGGGATCGCCAACCCGTCGAGCATGCCGGCCGAGATGATCGCGTCTTCCAGCGTCATCTTCTGACCCGTGAGGGTAAAGGCCCCGCCGCGGAGCACGTGTCCGCCCACGAAATAGAATCCCGTTTCCGGCGGGGCCACATAGATCGTGTCCCGCGGCCGAATGGCAATGTTGTATTGCAGCTCGCCTCGCTTGAGCGCCTCGTACGGGATGCGGATCACGCGGACTTTTGGCGCCGGCCCGGGATCATGAAACCCGTCGAAGCTGGCGGCGGAGGGCGCCTGATCCGCGAGGATGACCTTCTTGGGCTCCGCCGCCGGCGACGCTTTCAGCGTGTCGACGGCCCCCTGCACCGACGTGGCCGCCGGCTGCGCTTCGCTCGTCTGCAAATCCAGAGGTGTATTGGCTTGCGATCGCGGCGCCAACTCCTCGGAACTGGGCGCGCTGGTCGGATTGCTGGGATTCGGCGTGGTCGCGCCCGACGGCATCGTCATAGGCGGCTGCTGCATCACCTCCGGCTCGCCGATCGGACGAATCACGTAGATATATTGCACAAACTGCGACGACACATCGCGCGCCATCACCAGCGCATCGAGCAGACGAAAATCCGTTTCCTGGATCAGGTATTCGCCGGTGGCCGTCACGGCTCCAGACACCTTGAACGCCCGCCCGCGCGCTTCGACCACGGTGACCGAAACCTGTGCTTTTTCAATCAATTGTGCATTGTGATAGGCCTGGATGATGGTCCGTTCGAGCTGGATTTCGGTCATCCCGGCGGCGTGGATCGGCTGATCCAAAAACGGCAGGCTGATGTTCCCGCTCTCGCTGACCCGCTGCTGCTTGACCGTTTCGGTATTCGGACCGTTCAGGTCCGAAAGCGTGATGGCCAGCAGATCGTTGGGCGAGATGCGGTAATCCGCGGTCGTGGGCTTCAGATCGTCGGCCGTCGGGGGCTGGGCCGTGGCCCATTGATTGTCCACCTCTTCCACCGCCGGATCGACCTGGGAAACGATCGGCATCACCAGCGGGTCTTTTTTGTAGCGGCCCATCTCGGTGGGATCGAGGAACCCTTTGGTTTCACATCCGCCGGTCAGGGCCAGGGCGGCCAGGGCGGATGCCTGGGTAATGGCCGTCCAGAGACGGCCCGAGCTGGTGCGATGTCGGAAACGCAAGACGCTCTCCTTTCCTGTCAACTTGCCGGTTCAACCCGGCCCGATGACTCCAAGCCGGGGCGGGATTATCCCTGCCGCCGGGGCAAACTTGCAAGGGCAGAACCCGCTTCTCTGCCATTTCATGCGCAGTTTCTCCGGCCCGTCCTGTTCTATCGGAATGCCGCACCATCGCGGCATAGGTTTTTATGAGCGTCCCGTCGGCTGCTCGATCCCGCCGCTCAATCGCGATGGCACAGAATGGCTCAAAATGGCACAGTTTTTGGGACGAAATGTTTCTTATTGCATATTCTTGCTTAAACCAGTCCCGCCCCCCGCTCAATCCGCCGTCACGTCCAACCAGTCCTGCATGCGGTGGGGATTGAACGTCATGGTGTGCGGGTCATACCCCGAGAACAGCGCGACATGGATGTCATCGAACAGGACGTTGTTCCCGCCGGGGTGCATGTAAAACCCGCCCGGGTCCCACGGCCAGGCGAGCACCGGCCGGTCGGATGAGCCGCCGAAATCGTCCGGGTCGGCGTCGTCGGAGTTGACCGAGTTGCCTCCGAACGGCTTGGGGTACAGTCCGATCTGCGTCTTATCCCCGCTGAGTACGAAGCGGCCAGTCATCGTCACGTCGGTCAGCTTCATCGCGTGCTGGTTGCTCTTGCCGGCCCACTGGGCCGCCAGGAAATAGTTGCGGCACTTGATGCGCGACGGGAACGCGGGGCAGTTGTAGCACAGTCGTCCGGGATCCGGCAGCTTTCGACAAAGGTGAGGCGATGAGGCAGGTCGCGGATGCAATGGGTTTGAGACGGGCGGCCGCCCGCCGGCCTCCTGCGCGCATGCTGCGACGTCGC
>Ga0134125_10004203_pt1 | contig 16485 bp, 18 predicted proteins | sample KB31751_FD_96464 | JGI IMG/M metagenome (GOLD analysis project Ga0134125, IMG submission 96464) | Terrestrial soil microbial communities with excess Nitrogen fertilizer from Kellogg Biological Station, Michigan, USA - KB3-175-1 | ecosystem: Environmental > Terrestrial > Soil > Unclassified ...
GTCCAGGTCTTATCGAAGCCGGTCATGCGGGGTAGTCCAAAAGTTGCTTCTTAATGGAAGGTGTATACATTCCTCAACACTAGGCTAAATTTAGCTAACAAAACGTAAATCACTCTTTTTGTGATTTCATGGTATGATATCAAAAATAGCAGTCTTTGATTCAGGTCTTGGTTCACTTTCAGTGATAAAATCAATACAAAAAAGAATCAAGGCAGAAATCATCTATTTTGCAGACCAGAAAAATTATCCATATGGAACCAAGACAGTATCCCAACTTGATAAAATAATAAAGTCCACGATATCAACATTGCAGGAAAAATTTTCTCCAGATGTCATAGTAGTTGGATCCAACACACCATCGTTACTGTTAAACATAGAAAAAAAAGGCAAGATACTTGGAGTATATCCACCACTAAAGGAGGCTGCATCCAAAACAAGATCTGGAAAAATTGGAATACTTGCAACAAGATCAGTTGTAAAAAGCAAGACACTTGATAGATACATTAAAAAAAATGTTCCAAATAAAATTCATGTTACAAAGATTAATGCAACACCACTTGTAGACTTGGTGGAATCTGGAAAATTCATTTTACAAAAACAAGTATCAAAAAATATCATACAAAAAATCATCAGTCCACATGTAGAAAATAATATAGATGTATTTACACTGTCAAGTACACATTTGCCATTTCTTGTACCAATTTTAAAAGAATTGTATCCTGGCATAATATTTCTAGATCCTGCAGATGTAATTGCTAAACGTGTCACAAAAATATTAAAATACAAATCAAAAAAGTCTAGATTAAAAATTTATGCATCAGGAGATATCAATACATTTCAGAAACAATTAGAAAAAATAGGAATCAAAAATAAAGTAAATTCATTATGATTTTACTTTGGCCTTTCTGTATCCGTGAGTAAATGTCTTGTCATACAGTTTTGAATACTCGTATGATTTTGGATTGATAACATCTCCAATTATTATGATTGCAGTCCTTGTTATTTTTTCATCACGTATTTTTTTTGCAATATCCTCTAGTGTTCCTATTATTTTTTTCTCATCGCTCCAGCTTGCCCTGTAAACAACCCCAACAGGTGTTGATTTTGGATATCCACCCTTGATTGCCTCTTGTACAATCTTTGGCAAGAGATGAATGCTGAGATAAAATATCAAAGTAGCCTTGTGCTTGGCAAGCTCTGATATTTGTTCACGTTTTGGAACCTTTGTTCGCGATTCAGCCCTTGTTACAATGATTGTCTGAGTAACACCGGGTAGTGTAAGTTCACATCCAAGTGCGGCAGCTGATGCCAAAAATGACGTAATCCCTGGAACCACTTCATAGTCTACTCCCTCTTTTTTTAGATTGTCTGTTTGTTCTCTTGTTGCACCATAGATGCTTGGGTCCCCGTCATGCAATCTAACAACAAGTTTTCCTTTCAGTGCATTCTCTTTTAGAATCTTGAAGATATCTTCTCGTACAAGTTTTGCAGCATCATGGAGTTGTGATCTTTTGCACATCTTGATTATTCCAGGAGGAATTAATGACCCAGAGTAAACTATAACGTCAGCCTTTTGAATCAGTTTTTTTGCTTTTACTGTTATCAGTTCAGGATCTCCTGGGCCACAGCCTACAAAGTATACCTTATGCACGCTTTACCACCATTATTGAAAAATATTTTGTAGTCATGGTATCTTTTGTTACTTGACCCAGTGTTAACTTTTTGATTATCTCCTGGTCAGTTCCAATGTCTTGGCCAATTGCAAAAATTGAGCTATCTGGAAATCCAGCTTCACGAAGTAATGTTATCACTTGATCAAAGTATCTTCCATCTTTTAGAAATATCATGGTATCACAATTTTTTGCAGTCTCCTTTACTCGTGATAGATCATAGCAAGATGGAATCACTGCCATGGTTTCTGCACCTTCTGCAAGACTGATTCCAACTTTAGATGCAAAAGTAAACATGGATACAATTCCAGGTATGACGCTTATCTTTATCTGTGGATATTTTCCCTGTAATTCTCTGTCAATGTATATCCATGTGCTGTAAAGATATGGATCGCCCACTGTAAGATAAACTACTTTTTTTCCAGAAAGAACTTTTTCTGCAATGACTTGGGCATTTTGTAGCCAACTGCTTTCAAGTGTGTCTTTTTCCTTTACCATAGGAAAAACCAGGTTGACAACTTCGGGTTTTTTGGACTTGTCTACCAGTGATTCAATTATAGAATAAACGATGCTTGGTTTTCCCTCTTTAGAGGTAGGACATACGATAACCTCCGCATTTTGTATTGCTTTTACTGCTTTTACCGTTAAAAGCTCTGGATCCCCAGGTCCGCATCCAACACAGATAAGATCAGGCATTAACTGCAATCAAAATTGTACCTAATTAAAATCTAGATTTTAATGAAACGTTGCATAACAGGAACAAAATAAATCCTTATGCAACATTTTAGATTTTGGTTGCAGATATTATGGTAACAGGATTTCTTGCAAGAAACATGGTACCTGTCGAAGTTTTTTTGCTCTTTGATATGGTTACCTGAATTATATCCACTGATGAAAATTTTAGTTTTTCAATCACATTCAATACTGAATATAACGTTTCAACCAAAATGGTTCCTATCACTATTCTGCCCCCTTGTTTTAGTTTTGACTCACATAGTTTTATGATATCAGCAGTCTCTCCACCGGTTCCTCCGATAAATATGGCATCTGCCACTGGCAACTCGTCAATTTTTTGCACTGCATTTCCCAAGATTACAGATACATTAGAGATCTGGAACTTTTCCAAGTTTTTCTTTGTAAGCTCTACCGCATTTGGGTCAATGTCTATTGAGAATACCTTGCCAGAAGACCCTACCTGATTTGCAGCTTCGATTGATATTGACCCGCTTCCACATCCGACATCATAAACAGTCTGTCCAGCTGAGAGCCTTGCCTTGCTTATCTGGATAACACGGACTTCTTCTTTTGTGATTGGTACATCCTCTACTCTTTCAAATAATTCGTCAGGAATTCCAGGAGTGCGATGTTTCCACATTTAATTTACCTGAACCTGGTTAATATTTAGAACTACCTGACTGTTGCAATTCCCACATCGGGATGAATGAGTGTATTTACCAAAATCCAACAAAAGATGAACATCAAAAAGTAGCTTCCATATCCTGTTGTAATGAGTTTTTTCTTGTCTGATATTGCAATAGGAATCCTCATGGATTTTGCTATCACATATGAAATAACAAATAAAATTATCATAGTTCCAAATCCCAGCACTACTCTAGATGATTCGACTTGATTGTTTCCAATAATTGCAGAAAGGGATCCGGCTAGCACTCCCATACCTACACGTAGCCAGAATAATTTATCCAGTCCACCTTTTATCTTTGATTCTTCGGTTTGACCAGTACCTGGTGAGCCTACAGGATTATCCTTTGTGCTATTATCATCAACATCGGGTTTTTCGTCTCCCTTTTTCTTTGGATGTCGTACCAACTAAATTTTCAAAATCACTCGGTTTAATCCCGTTTAAAATGTTTGGTTACAATAGTAAAGGTATAATCAGCGGCCAGAGGAGTTAGGTATCATGACGCTTGCAGGTATAGAATTACGTTATCTGATTACGGAGATGAACAAGCAAGTAAAGGACTATTATGTAAGTAATATTTACGGCGTAAGTCGCAACAGCATTCTTTTCAAATTACATCATGCAGAAAAGCCAGATTTGCTTATAATGTTCTCAACTTTTGGTTTGTGGGTAACCGGCATAAAGATAAGTCAAATGGAAGAAAACCGACTGGTAAAGCGACTAAGAAATGATCTTTTACGAAGCAAGATATCAGAAATAAAACAGCTTGGCAGTGAACGAATTGTCTACATGACATTTTCAGGATTTGACCAAGAATTTATCTTGGTTGGAGAGTTCTTCGGAGACGGTAATATCATATTGTGTAATAAAGAAATGAAAATTCTTTCCCTGTTGCATTCAATTGATGTAAGACATAGAAAACTTGCAGTAGGATTGAATTATGTTCCTCCTCCATCTTCTGGACTAGACATTTTACAAGTTACTAAAGAAAATATCGAAGAGATCAAAACAAGTACTGCACCAGTTGTAAGATGGGTAGGAAGAACATTGGGACTACCAGGAAAATATGCCGAAGAGATAGTCAAGATAAGCAATTTGAATCCAGAAAAATTAGGAAACACATTATCAGACAAAGAAGTTGAAGATATTTTCTATGCAACAAAAGGACTAATTGACAAAGTGATAACAGGTGACCACGACGCATACATAACACGTGATGTAAAGAGTCCAGATGTCATCCCAATAGCTCTTGGTGATATGAGTCAGAGAACTAGTGTATCAAAAGTGCCTAGCTTCATGGAGGGTCTAGACACACTTTTTTCAGAGAATCTTCTTGAACAAGGAAAATCATCGCAATCTACCACAGCAAACCAGAAAATCGTAGAGCTTGAGCACAAACTCGAAGAGCAAAACAAGGCAATTTTACTAGTAAAGGAAAGATCAAGTTCAATCTCTAGTGTTGCAAAGGCACTTCTTGACATATCATATACAGGCATAACATCGATTGAAGATCCATCTATCCAACCACTATTGAGTAATTACAACTCACAAACTACAAGAGAGAGCGGCGTTTTTCTGATAAATGTCAACGGCGAAAAAATAAAGATTGATCCCACATCATCAATCCAAGCAATTGCCTCGACATTATTTAACGAATCAAAGAAACAGATGAGGGCAACTGACACAATCAATTTGGAAAAGAAAAAGACTGAAAAAAGTTTAGAACTTGTCAAAAAACAAGCAAGTGTCGCACAAGATTCCATAGTATTTGCAGTTCAAAAAAAGAAGGAATGGTTTGAAAGATACAGATGGTTCATCACTTCTGATGGTCATCTAGCAATAGGAGGACGTGATTCTTCATCAAATTCAGCGGTGATAAGAAAACATCTCAACAAAAATGACATGGTATTTCATGCAGAGATTGTAGGATCGCCATTTTTCCTTTTAAGAGAAAGTACAGAAGAGGATCTTGTCAGCGTAAAAGAAGTTGCACAGGCTACTGTATGTTTTAGCAGGGCATGGAGAGCAGGAGTATACGGATTAAATGCATATTGGATAAAGCCAGATCAAGTAAAAACTGCCGCACCAAGCGGACAATTCATTGCAAAAGGATCATTTGTAATTGAAGGATCTAAGAATTTTGTACAAGTAACTTCATTACAGATATCAATTGGCTTGTATGAAAAAGATGAGAGCTATCTTTTGATGAGTGGTACACCGCAGGCAATAAAGAAAAATTGCATCCATTACGTCACAATAGAACCATCTGGAATGGACATGACAGAGTTTGCAAAAAAAGTAAAACTAGAATTCATGAAATTCAAAGAAAAAGAAGAGATGGTGAGAGCAATCTCAATCGATGATTTCATAAGAGTTCTTCCTGCAGGTGAGAGCCACATAGTAGAAGCAGGTCATGGTGAGGCATACAATTGAGCACAGACAAACCAAATTTTGTAGTAGATTCAATGCTAGGCAATTTGGCAAAGAAACTGAGAATATTAGGATATGACTCCAAGTATTTTTCCTCAATTGAAGATGATAAACTAGTTTTAATAGCAAAAAATGAAAAACGCATAATTTTAACAAAAGACGAGCAGCTCAGTAAAAATGCAGAAAAGCAAGACATAGGATTTGTACTCATTAGAGGTAATGATGAACTTGAACAAATTATGCAGATAAATGAAAAGATCAAGTTCGATAAATTTGTCATGGATACAAACAATTCTAGATGTATTGCATGTAATGGAAATTTGCAGTCAGTTGAAAAATTTCGAATCATAGGAAAGATTCCAGAAGGAGTTCTAGAGCGAGAGAAAAAGTTTTGGATGTGCGATTCCTGCAAAAAGATTTACTGGGAAGGAACCCACTTTGAAAAACTTCAAGAGTTTGCATCCAGACTAAATGATAGAATGAGTTGATTGTATCAGATGAAGACGGTCAAACACTGGTAAAAACTGCACGCCTAGTTGTTATAAAATACATCAAAGAAGGAAAAAAAATCGAATTATCAAATGAGATCAAATCCAAGTTTTCATTCAAGTCAGGAGTATTTGTTACACTAGACAAAGAAGACAACCTAAGAGGATGTATAGGATTTCCAACTCCTGACAGGATGTTGCACCAGTCTCTTGTAGATGCCGCCATTGCATCAGCTACAGAAGATCCTCGTTTTCCACCTGTGAGATTGCAAGAACTCGATGATATCACGTTTGAAGTTACCATACTGACTCCACCTGTTGAGATCAAAGTCAATGATACCTCAGAGTATCCCAAGATGATAAAGGTAGGCAGAGATGGCCTCATTGTAAAATGGGAGTTGGGGTCAGGATTGCTTTTACCTCAGGTTCCTGTTGAATATGGCTGGAATGAGGAAGAATTTCTAGGTCATACATGTGAAAAAGCTGGAGCTCCTTCTAATCAATGGAAACAAAAAAGTGTAAAGATTTCAAGATTTGAGGGAATTGTATTCAAAGAGACAAAACCAAACGGACAGGTTACAAGACTAGAATTATAGAATTTTTCCTTCAACTGCATCAAGTGTGATTTCTTTGTTTTCTTGCAACAAATCATAATCATTTTTGCTTACAACAACTAGCGGAATATTTGATATTGCACATCCAGATGCTGTTGTCAAATCAGCCTTTATGCAGATCATGGCAAGCGGTGCACAGTTGTTATACTTTAGAGAATACAAAGTATATGCACCAACACTGCTTCCCACTCCAAAAGGAAATGCAAGAATTTTGTCTCCGATTGATTTCCCAAAGAGATCATGTTTTTTGTCATGCACTATGCCTGTTTTTTTATCAATTCCACCAAGAAAGTTTATCGGATTTTTGGCTACAAGTAGTGAGCCCTTTGCTTTTCCTCGAACTATTACCTTGACGTTCATCTTGTCTCCTCTTCTACAATTCTTTTGAGACTTTTGAGATTAACATCAACTTTGTTAGAACTTTTCAAGTAATATGCACCCTTGACACTATTTGTGACAACAGAATCTACTTCTTTGTTATCAACTAGTGGAGACAGACAAGTGCAGCAATCATACAAGATTTCTCCTCCTGCCCGTTCTATTTCCTTGGAATAACCTAAATCTCTTATTTGTCCCTGAATTGCACGAGGACAAAATATCATGCAACGTTTTTGAAATGATCTGCCCTTTAGCATTGAAGCCAAATCACCAATCTCTTCAATACCAAGTTGAGGACTACCAAGTGTAATCAAATCGCCTTTCTCAGAAGTATTAAGATCATCATGAATTTTTTGCATCTCATTTTTATCAAAGTCAATCTTCTCGCCCTCTTCTTCACCAAATGTGAACATGCCACATGCACCAGAGGTACCCATTCCAGCACACAAGGATTTACAGCTACGTCTGTCAAGATCATTTACACCAGACAGAGCAACTGAGCTGCCTGCAACTTTGCCTGCAAAGTATCCAAGCATTCCATAGGTTAACTCATCACGCGATTCTACCTTCATACGAATTGTCAAGTTGGGTTTTCTTATGTCATCATCTCTTAGATCAGAGCATGGACTTTTTCCCGTAAGTGCACTGGCAAGAGCACTAAATGCACCTTCTTTGTTTGTCTTGAGCCCAGAAAATGAGTTTGCATAGATTGCTGCATTGCTTTCTGCAAAAGAAACATGAGTTCCTTGTTTTGGAATATCAAAGATTTCATATGGAATGCAAGAATATGACGGAATGACTCCCATTTTTTCATAAGAGTTCTTGATACTGCGTTGATTTTCAATGAACTTGTCATCAAGGTGGTAACGTGAAACTGAATCAAAATCAAATCCCATTGGGTTTACTGTTGTTTTTACCTTGAATTTGGCATCCTGACTTAGATGTGAAAGAAATTCTTTTCCTGCATCTCCTATTGTATTATAATTGACTCCAGACAAATGAGCCCATTCAATTGGAATTAATCTATCTGCACCTGATGCTTCCCCAATTGCTACAAGAGTACGATATGCAAGGGCAAGAGTTTCACCTTGCTTTCCATCAAGTGCAGATTCTTCTTCTTTTGTTAGTTCCAATACACGCCTTTGTTATAACAGATATAATACTTGTGTGTTCAAGATAACATCAATTGGAAAAGATCAGAAGAATTTTAGACGGTATGATCTCAACAATGAATTCTGTCAAGCCTCCTCGTATGACAGCTCTTAGAGAACTACGTGAGGCGGAGAATGGAAGTCCTCTAAGTATCTTGATAGGTACAATACTTTCTGCAAGAACAAGAGACGAGAGTACTGCAGCTGTAGTCAAGGTATTGTTCGCAAAATACAAGACTGCTAATGCGCTTGCAAGAGCAAAGCTATCAGATGTTGAAAAGATAATCAAACGAACAGGTTTCTATCATGTAAAAGCAAAAAGAATAATCGAGGTTGCATCAATCATAGATTCAAAATATTCAGGCAAAGTCCCCAAGACTATGGAAGATCTATTGAGCCTTCCCGGAGTTGGAAGAAAGACTGCAAATTGTGTTCTAGTTTATGCTTTTGATGAACCAGCAATACCTGTTGATACACATGTACACAGAATTTCTAACCGACTTGGACTAGTGCAAACAAAAATTCCAGAAGAAACAGAGATTGAGTTGATGAAAAAAATTCCGCGAGAACATTGGCTGAGAATAAATGATACATTTGTCATGTATGGCCAAAATATTTGCAAGCCAATTTCACCAATGTGTTCTGTTTGTCAGATAAAAAAAGACTGTAATTATTACAAGAATATCAAACTAGGGTGATTTATTTTCAGAGATCTTTTTTGTTTCTTCCAAAGCTCGATTCTTTGTTTTTAACAATACTACAATCAACACTATTGTTACTGCAAGTACCATAAATGGCATGTAAAATATTATATTTTGAGATGGATCTCCAGAAAGAATACTAAAAGTCAATGCTCCAGATTCTACTGGAGGAGGATCAGAAGCCGAATTCATGCCAGAAACAGTAAACTCTCTCATTGTAAAGCCAGCCACATCCAAGTTGGAAACTGCCTCCTTTGATCCAACACTGACAGTAAGACCACCACTGCTTGAGTGAGTTGCCGTGATAAGTTTGTCAGGAGTCCAGCCAATCTTTTTTTCATCGTGAATCATAAAGTATCCATCTTCAGGAGTATTTACTGCAACCCAGAATTGATAATCAGGCGGGCCTCCCATTCCAATTTCAATAAACTTTGGTGTATGAATATCTTCATACAATCTTACTACAACATTTCCTTCTTGATTTGTATACTGGAGTTTGTTTTGCATTTCAAGTTCCCAGTTAGTTACATGTTCGTGATCAAGTTTGAAGAGTGTAGCATTTTTGCTATAGACATTAAATGCAGTATATGGTACCTGAAGAGAATCATAGCGTTCAGACTTGTTCATGGTTGATTCTTGAGCGTAAACAGGTAAAAATGAGCCAGCCAATAAGAGTACAACTAGCAAGATACGCATGATCTGCAATTATATCATTTCAATAAAAATCTAGTCCACAAAAGGATTATCTAATTTCGTTAGGACTTGGAATACTTCAGGCCTCATCATGTATTCAGATGGATTCTGCTTGTCAAGTATCATTGCTCTAAGTTTGGTTCCACTCAGACTTTCTTGATGTTCCGCACCATGCGGACAGTTTCGCTCGCTTGCAAATGACAAACATTTTCTGCAATAGAAAAATGCTGGAAAGAAAATCGGTTCAATGCCAATGTCAGGATACAAGTCAAAGATCTTTTGTGCAGCAAATGGATCATAGTATGTACCCACACCTGCATGATCTCTTCCTATTATGATATTAGTGCATCCAAAGTTTTTTCGCATTATAGCATGATGTATTGCCTCTTTAGGTCCGGCATATCTCATTTCGGTATGTAGAGTACCAAGGTAACATCTGTTTAGAGGATAATAGTGAGATATGAGAGTCTCATAAGAAGCAATGATTGCCTCATCTGTGTAATCTCCAGACTTTTTCTTTCCTACAAGAGGATTTACAAATAGTCCATCGTGTGTATTAAGAGATGCTTTCTGAAGCATCTCATGTGCCACATGTGGAACATTTCTTGTTTGAAATGCTACAATTGTTTTCCATCCAGCCTTTTGGAAGAAATCTCTTGTTTCAATAGGTGTTTTTCTGTATCTTCTGATTTGAGTTTCATCTGATCTTTTTACATAGTCAATTTTTCCACCAACAAGAAATTCTTTCATACTCATAGTTTTTGCAACACCAGGATGTTTTGGATCAGATGTGCCATAGACTTTGTTTGACACTAAATTTTTATCAAAATTATAAACATCTTCCACATGTAATATTGCAAAATTTTTTCCCCCTACATTTAGCGCAACATCTCCTGCATCTTTCATCTTTGTAGCAGTATCCTTGTCTACATCAAGCACAATTGGAACTGTCCATGGTAAATCATTTGCCAATCTGCCTTGAGAAACTACTTTATCAAAATCTTCTTGTACTAGAAATCCTTCAAGTGGACTAAAAATTCCATCAGCAATGTTTTCTATATCATTTGCCAGATCAGCATTAACAGTAACTGAAAATAATTGGTTTGGATCTTTTTGTGTAATTCTGTTTACTAACTTACCACCATGTGGATTTGCTACACCAATGTTTGCCAATTATATCACTTACCGTGGTCTGCATGTAATCCGCATTCTTTCTGAGAATCAGATTCCCACCACCAACGTCCTGCTCGGAGTGGTTCTCCAGATTTGATTGCGCGTGTACATGGTTCACATCCAATGCTAGGAAATCCTTTGTCATGTAATTTGTTATATGGAATATCATATTTTTTGATATAATCCCAAGTTTGTTCCCAGGTCCACTCGATTATAGGATTTATCTTAAGAATGCCGTTATGCTGTTCATCAAATTCTATTTTACTTGCGTTTGATCTTACCTCAGTTTGATCCGCTCTTAATCCCGTAATCCACCCATCCAATGTTGAAAGAATCCTATTTAGTGGATGGACCTTTCTTATTCCACAACAAAGCTTTCTGTTACCTACACTATCATAGAATAGATTCAATCCATTTACGCGAACCATTTGCTCCACTTCATTCTGATCTGGAAACATCACTTCCAGATTTACATTGTATTTTTTACGTATTGCATCCATAACGTCATATGTTTCTTGGTTAAGTCTTCCAGTATCAAGAGTAAAGATTCTTGCTTTTGGATTTATTTTTATTAGCATATCAATTACAACAACATCTTCTGCACCAAAGCTTGATGCCATGGCTATCCTAGGATGAAGATTATCTAATGACCATTTGAGAACTTCTTGAGGAGTTTTCAGACTTTCATTTAACTGCTGTATCTGTGCAACAGTAAACTTTGACATGATAAAATTTGTCATCATTAGCCATATAATTATTTAGGTAAAATAATCGCGTTCTAGAGTTATAAATAAGATAAACAATGAGAACACAATGTCAGAAAAAACTGTGCTTGTTGTTTTTCCATCCATATATTCTCTGAACAAAATAAACAATCTTGCAACAAATGTCTCAAAGATTCTAAAGATGAGAGATCAACATCATGATGGTGTGAGAAAAAATGAATCATTAATCATTATAGAAGCAACCGATCCAGTTCTTGCGTCATCATCTGTGAATCTCTTATTTGGAATAGATAAAATTGCAATTGCAAAAGAAACAGATAGCAACTTTGAGTCTGTTTTGTCAATTATTACAAATACTGCTTTGAGTTTACTCTTAAAGGGAGAGAAATTTTATGTCAAAATTGATGGAAAAACTAGAAATTTCTTGGCAAAAGATCTAGAGAGTGCAGCTACTGCCATGTTAGTAGACAAGTGTACACCTCTTGAAGCAAAACCTGGTTCCGAATCAAATCACGATAGACTAGTATACGTTTACCTGACAGATTTGTATGCTTATGTTTGTATTTTTATCGATAAGGGATTAGGTGGTCTTCCATACAACTCTCAAAAAGAAAAAATTCTATGTTGTATTCATGATGAACTATCCGCAATAGCATGTATTCAGACCATAAAGATTGGTTTTGAGGTAAAAATTCTGGTTTGCTATCGTAATGAATCAGATCTGCTCAAATTAGTGAAGATCATAAACAAGATACTACCAAGAATCATTGAAGAAAAAATTATTCTTTATGTATGTAAGATGAATGGATCTTCAGGACTACTAACTACAATTACCGCAATAACCCAATTGATGATATCAATAGCGTCAAGGGAAAAGATTGGAAGAATTTCCTTGGGTATATCACCCATGATCTTCCCAGCATCTTTTTGTGAATACAACGCAAACATGATATCTCAAAATAGGATTATTCCATGGTTTTCTCTTTCTGGAATTGATTCCGAAATTTTTGAGAATGCAAGAGAGATAGGATTAGAAAAATACATTTCAAATTTGGAAGATCTGTGTAAAAAACATCTCAATTATAAGAAAATCCCCATGCCCATAGTATCAAGGCATGCAAAAGATGCACTAAAGACTCTCAAGTGCATTACGGTTACTGCGGGTCCAAAAAACGTATACGACATAATTGATTCATTGAAAACAAATCATTGAGAATTTAAACAGGTCAAATTTACTTGCTTTTATGAAAAAGATAGGGGGATTCATCTATCCTTGGGGAAATGGTCATTTTACAAGAATGATGCATCTAGACGAGACAATTCAGGATAAAATGAAAGATGATGTGGAAATGCACTATACGAGTAGCGGTGAGATTTATCAAAAGCTGCTACAAAAATTTGCCCAAAAAAAAGATACAATTCACCATATCGAGATGCCCACACCCATAGATGGTAAAAAGGGTCCAAGTATTGCTTTATCATCTCTTAATTTTCTCTTACCAATATCTGGAAGGCCTCCGCTTCTTTCAGTTGTAACCAAGTACCTAAGAAATGAGGGTAGACTATACAATAACCAAAAATTTGATCTAGTAGTAAATGATGGTGACGTAGGATCAAATGCAATTGCACAAAGAAGAAACGTCAAGTGTGTTTTTATTACAAACCAATTTAGGCCAAAGCTTTGGGCGTCTAGATTTTATCTATATCCAGGAGTCAGGTATGTATCAAGAAATATTGAAAGAGCAACAAAGATAGTGGTTGCAGACTCCCCTCCCCCTTATACCATATGCGAATACAATCTTAACTTTCCTGATAGGTTAAAAGACAAAGTTGTGTATGCGGGTCATTTTTCAAATGGTGAAATAATACACTCCAAACCTAAATCAGATGCAGAGAAATTAGTTGAAAATGTAGACAGTTTTGGATATTGGATGATAACAGGAAACAAGTCAACAAAGAAAATAACTTTGGAAAATTACAAGAAAGCTTTCAATAGTTCAGAAATGACTAGCGAAAGAAGAGTAATTTCACATGCAAGATCTGATCCGTCTCTTGATAAAGTGTTAGGAAAAGACGGAAAAACGTATTCCATTTCGGAAGCTTTGGAGAAAAAGGTTGACTGGATTCAGCTAGATATAGGATTCTTGTCAGAACAGGAAAAAGACACAGTATTGAATTTGTGCAAATATGCAGTGATAAACGGTTCACATACAGCAATGGGAGAGATATTAGGAGGAAAAGCAAAGCCAATCATAGGAATACCAGTGTATGATGAGCATACAAATCAGATAAAGTGGGCAGAAGACAAGAATCTGGGAATTTTGTCCACAACCGTTAAACAGACTGTTAAAGCCGTCTCTACTATACATAACAACTACAACAAGTATCAGGAAAGCCTTTTGGAATTTTCTAGTCACTACAGTACAGGCGGTACAAAAAATACAGTAAAAATAATCTCAGAGATGTTAGAGAACTAGAAAGAATTATAATTTTTTAATTCATACAATAATGTTCTGGTACGCGGCATTTTAGATGGGCGAACTGACCTTTTAGGGATGAAGATATAGACCGCGTACCAGAAACTGACCAAAAGCTTTTATGGATAACTTTGATGATCGCCGTCGTTGACTGAATGTCCCGAATGTGCAGCCAAAGAAGTAGTAGTAGAAATGAAATTTGATGCTAATACAAAACACTTCATTTGCAAAAAATGCGGTTTGTTTGCAACCAGGGAACAAGTAAGCGATATTAGATACAGATTGAATAAACGAGAAAAAACGCGTGAAGATAAACATGACGAATATCGTGATTGGTGGACAACAAGCAAAAAAGACAAACAGGGCTAGTTACAGTGAATTGCAATGGGAAAAGAAAAAGAAATTCCAAAATGGGTACAAGATGAGATAAAAGGTGCCAAGTTTGGCAAGCCAGAATCTGTTACAAGAACTGGGTACATACTTGAGATTTATGAAAAAGATATGAAAATTGATTCGCAACTTTATGAGGCTATTGAAGATGGAAGAAAGATAATAGAAGGAATGGATTTGCCAAAGAAAGTAAAGCCTTCAGACCTCATGAAGGGAGTTGTTTATGAATTTACAATAAATTCGTCAAAGGCCACCTTGAGTAAGAAAGTTATTGAATTTCTGAAAAAGGAAATGGAGATTGAAATGGATGCCATTTATCAGTTTGAACTCACAAAACTTGAACTAATGGATGTAGATTCGGACTCTTCCGGAGAAGAAGAGTCTGAAGAAGAATAGACTATTCTTCTCAATCAAAGCTTAGATTTTGCTGATTTTCTAAAGATTCCACCCACTATCGGATTTATCAAATATGGAAAAGTTTGCTTTAGCCATATTGCAATTCTTACAAATTGAGGAACAACAATTTCAAGCCTATATGATGATGCAGCTTTTACTATTGCATTTGCCACTGTCTTTGGATCAAGTGATGTGGCTGAATATCGCGGCATTTTTCCAAATGATTCGTGGTTAAAGAAATTAGTTCTCACCATTATTGGACTTACTACAGTTATTCCTACTCCAGTGCCCTTTAGTTCATGAAACAATGATTCGGAGAATCCTAGCATAGCAAACTTTGATGCACAATAAGATGCCATCCCAGGAATTCCTATACTTCCTGCTACAGATGCCACGTTAACAATATGTCCAGATCTTTGCCCTAACATTGTCTGCAAAAATGTTTTTGTACAATACATCATTCCAAGAAAATTTGTAGCCATTTGGGATTCCATTTCATCAACTTTTATTTTTTCAACAGTATTGTATATACCAAAACCAGCATTGTTCACAAGTACATCAATTTTACCGAATTTTTCAAGGATAGTTTTTCCCATTTTATTCACATGATCTTTATTAGATACATCACATGCATACGCAAAAACTTCAATCTTGTATTTTGATAACTTGGTAGCTATTTCCTGTAATTTTTTCTCATTTCTAGATACAAGCACTACATCAGCATGCAGTTTTGCAAATTCTTCAGCTGCCTGTTCACCTATTCCACTTGATGCGCCTGTAATAACAACCACTTTGCCAGAATAATTCAATAATTAAAAATTAAAGGTCTGAAAATAAAGTGCTTTCTATACAGTCTTAGCTTTCTTTATGCTTGGATAGACTACTTTCATAAGAAATAGCCAACTTATCACAAGACCAACATGATACGTAGCTATTCTCCATCCGATCACGATATTCCATTGAAGGCTGTTCTTGGCAGCCTCAAATGTCAAGTTATTCAAATGTCCCAGATATGCCCAAATCGAAAATTCAGTTAAGCCAGAACCACCAATAGTAATTGGCAGATTACCAACTGCAATAGACGCCATTGTTGCCATAAGAGAATGGAAAAAGTCTATCACATAACCTGCTCCATTTGCAATTATCATAAAAGAAAGACCATAAAGTGACCATGTGAATATAGAAATTATTATTGAAACTGTAAATGCTTTTTTGATTTCTTTGGTATGCAGAGTCTGTCTACTCATATCACAAATTTCTTTCATCCAGATATTGGTCTTATCAATATACTTTAGTGAACGCTCCTTTCCTACTTTTGTAGCAATTCTAGAAGCCCAACCAGGTACCTGGAATGTTCTTTTCGATGACAAAAAGAACAGAGTAGACCATAGTCCTGTTATAGGAATGCTGATTGCAAGTATTGTTATTCCTATAGCATAAGCACCATATGCAAATGAAAATACTGCAGCAGCAATTGCAAATACTCCAGAAACCAGTACTTCGGTTACAATTTCTATTATTGTTACCCAAGATGCTTTTCCAATTGGAACACCCTTTTTACCCAACCACATTATTCTGACCAATTCTCCACCAACAAAAGATGGAGTCGTAGATGTTACAAATTCGCTGCCTATTCTTACAGAAATTGTCCTCCAATTTACGTCCACAGGACCCAAGAATTTCTTTACAAGATAATTGAATTTTAGTCCCTGAGTAAATAATTTGCCAGCCATAGCTATTGAGGCACCCATGAAAGGTAGTACTCCTATTGCAAGAATA
>Ga0134125_10004205_pt1 | contig 16481 bp, 17 predicted proteins | sample KB31751_FD_96464 | JGI IMG/M metagenome (GOLD analysis project Ga0134125, IMG submission 96464) | Terrestrial soil microbial communities with excess Nitrogen fertilizer from Kellogg Biological Station, Michigan, USA - KB3-175-1 | ecosystem: Environmental > Terrestrial > Soil > Unclassified ...
CCGCTTTGATCGGATCGGCGACGCCGATGACGGCCACCGGGGAATCGTCGATGGCGACTAGCACGGCCGTTTGGCCCTGCTTGCGCAGCTTCGCGGCAGTCAGATCGAGCAGGCCGACGTCAGCGCCGTCGCCGAGTAACGCGCGATTGCCGACCGCGACCTTGTGGCCGTCGACGACGCTGATGACGCCCTTGCCGGTCACCGATTGAAACTGCTCGACGGGCAGCATCGTGAGGCCGCGTTCGCGGGCGCCCGCGACAATTGCGCCGGCGAGCGGGTGCTCGCTCTGCTGCTCGAGGCTCGCGGCGAGTTGCAGAATCTGGTTCGTGTCGCCACGCACGAGCTCGATGGCGACGAGCTTCGGCTTGCCTTCGGTGAGTGTACCCGTCTTGTCGACGACGATCGTGTCGACCTTTTCGAGGAGCTCGAGCGCCTCCGCATTTTTGAACAGGACGCCGGCGCGCGCGCCGCGGCCGGTGCCGACCATGATCGACATCGGCGTCGCGAGGCCGAGCGCGCAGGGGCAGGCGATGATGAGGACGGACACCGCGTTGACGAGCGCATGAGCGAGCCGCGGGTCGGGGCCGACGATTGCCCACACGATGAACGACACGATCGCGACGAGCACGACGGCGGGCACGAAGTACGACGCGACCTTGTCGGCTAGCCCTTGAATCGGCGCACGACTGCGCTGCGCGTCGCTCACCATGCGGACGATCTGCGCGAGCACGGTGTCGTTACCGACGCGCTCCGCGCGGATGAGGAGAGAGCCGGTTCCGTTGACGGTCGCACCCGTTACGCGCGCTCCGCCGGCCTTCTCGACGGGGATGGGTTCGCCCGTAAGCATCGACTCGTCGACGCTGCTCTGCCCTTCGATGACCATGCCGTCGGCGGGCACCTTCTCACCGGGGCGCACGCGCAACCGATCGCCGACTTGCGCGCGGTCGAGCGGGATGTCCTCTTCGGTGCCGTCCTCGCGCACGCGACGCGCCATCTTCGGCGCGAGCCCGAGCAGCGCGCGAATCGCGCCCGAGGTCTGACTGCGGGCGCGCAGCTCCAGCACCTGGCCGAGCAGCACGAGCGCCGTGATCACTGCCGCCGCCTCGAAGTACAGCGGCGGCATTCCGCTGCTCATGCGGAACGCCGCCGGCAGCAGGTTCGGGAACAGCAGCGCAACGACGCTGAAGACGTACGCCACGCCGGTCCCGAGCGCGATCAGCGTGAACATGTTGAGGTGACGATTGACCAGCGATGCCCGGCCGCGCTGGAAGAACGGCCAACCGGCCCACATGACCACCGGCGTCGCGAGAACGAATTGCAGCCACATCGCGAGCTTCATCCCGAGCGCGTGCTGCACGGGCTGGCCGGGAATCATCTCCGACATCGACAGGAACAGCGTCGCAGCGGCGAGCGGAACGCTCACCAAGAAGCGGCGCTTCATGTCGACCAACTCGGGGTTCGGCGCTTCCTCCGCGAAGACGGTGCGAAGCTCCAGCGCCATGCCGCAAATCGGGCAACTCCCCGGCGCGTCGCGAACGATCTGCGGGTGCATCGGGCAGACCCATTCGGTCTTCATCGCCGGCGCGTGCGACTCCGACTCCAGCGCCATGCCGCACTTCGGGCAGGGTCCTGGGTGGTCCTGCCCGATCTCGGGATCCATCGGACAGACGTACGTCGCACCGGTGGGCGGCGGCGTCGTCGGCTGCGGCGTCGGAGAGAGATACTTCGCCGGAGCGGCCGCGAACTTCTCGCGGCATTTCGGATTGCAGAAGTAGTACGTGCGTCCGGCGTACGGGTGACTGCCGCCACTTGCCTTCGCCGAGTCGACTGACATCCCGCACACGGGGTCTCGCTCGGTCTGCCCTGGGACGGCCGTGTCGTGCGCGGGGTGAAGCTCGTGGTCGGTCATCGTCGCCGCTCTCTTTCAAGATAGAGACGCACCGCCCGAGCTCGTCTTACAGACGTTACGCAGGCTGGCAGTAGCAGTCGGTGCATCGGCCGCCTCCCGTCGCGCACTGCCCGCACTGTGCTTCCAGTCGTTCGCGGAGCGCTTTGCGTGCACGATGCAGCCGCACGTATGCGTTATTCGGCGTGATGCCGGCGCGTGTCGCCGCCTCTTCGACGCTGACGCCACCTACGTCGACCGTCTCGATGAGCTGCACGTACTCTGGCTTGAGCGACTGCATGACGGCGCGCGTGCAGCCGCAGACACGCCGCGACTCGACCGGTTCCTGGACGTCGCTCCGCTCCTGCGCATATCGGCCGAGCGCGCGGGCGGCCGCAGACGAGCGGCGGGCTCGATCGACGAGCGCGTTGCGAAGGACGCTGTAGAACCAGGACACAGCCGACTCGGGCGCTGGCAACGACCGCCAGGGCTCCAGGCCGCGTTCCAGCGCCGACTGCAGCACATCTTCGGCCTGGTCCTCGGGGACTCCCTGCTTCCGCAGGTAGCCGAGGAATTCCGCGCGTCGCTCCAACAGTCGCTCGACGACGTGGTTCATGACGCCACCTCCTTGCGCGAAAGCAATCGGTGTCTCATCCGGACAAGGCGTCAAAGAGAAGATGTAACAGCGCGGCGAGCGCGCCAGAAGATGAGCGGACCAAACACGACCACGACGCGATCTTCCTCGGCGACGTCGACGAGCCCAGCTGCAGACATCATCGAAGGTAGCTTTCCACTCAGGTTGTCGTCGAGCACGTGCGGACGCAGCACGCGCTGAAGCGACCGCGCCACAGCGCTGCGAGCGGGGCCGATGTCGACGAGGTGCAGCTCGCCCGCGGGTTTCAGCACGCGACAAACCTCCGCGAACATCTGCTCCTTCGCCGCCGTCGGCAGATGGTGCGCCATGAGAGTACTGGTGACCCGATCGAAGGATCCGTCGCTGAACGGTAGCTCCGTCGCCGACCCATTCTTGAACTCGATGCGCACGCCGGCGGCTTCGGCTTTCTTGCGCGCGCGACGCAGCATTTCTTCGTCAGGATCGACGCCTATGATTTCGACATCCCGACACGCTTCCGCCACCATGATCGCGAGCGTACCGGTGCCGCAGCCGACGTCGAGGACCCGCTGTCCCGCCCGCAATCCGAGTCGCTCGATGAGCCGTCGCTTGAACGTGGATTCGCGTGCCACGAGGCGCGCGAACGAATCGTAGAACGGCGTCAGTGCGGGATGCCCCATCCCCGGCAGGAAGTGGTGAGGATGGCTGCTGTGCTGGTGAGCGCTCATTTCGACCTCCACGGCGCGCAGTCGACAGCGCGACCGCATCGCTCGATAATGGACACGTGTCCAGAATGTCGCGTCGCCCGCACGGAAAGCAATCTACACCGGCCGCTCGTTCGCCCGTTTCTGGACGTAAGCAGCAAACTGTCCCGAAACATCGCGCACCGGACCGCCGCGTACAGCGGACGCATCGGCTGCTTCACGAGGCGCTGATCGCGCTCATCCACGAGCGCGGTTGGGACGCCATCACGGTCCAGGACGTCTGCGAGCGCGCCGACGTGGGCCGTTCGACGTTCTACGTGCACTTCGCCGACAAGGAGGAGCTGCTCGTGAGCGGCTTCGGCCAGCTGCGGAAGCATCTTCGCAAGGCCGTCGCGGTCGATCCGGCAAGACCGCTCGCGTTCACGCAAGCGCTCCTCGAGCACACGCATGAATACGAGCCGGTGTATCGTGCGCTGCTTGGCCGGCGCACCGCGCAGGTCGTCTATCGGACGTGGATCGATCTTGTCAGCGAGCTGCTCGAAGCAGATTTGGAACAGCTCGTCCATCGCGGCGTGCTTCGCAGCGCCGCCGTCCGGTACCTCGCGGGCGCGATGTGGGAGCTGCTCGGTTGGTGGAGCGAGCAGCCGAAGCGCGCCACGACTGTCGACCTGGCGGACACCTACCGCCGATTGACGATGGCTGTCGTCCGCGAGCTTCGAAAGTAACGACCACCCAAGCCGTCGACGATCACCCGCTTCGCAACGACTCGAATGCCGCTTTCAGCCGGTGTTCGGCCTCGTCTGCGATCGGCTGCAGGCGCGGGTCGTTCACGATCTGGAACATCGACTGCGGATCGGCGATCGATACGACGGTTCCATCATCTTCCCCCCACAGCACGACGTTGCACGGCAAGAGGAGGCCGACGCCGAGGTCGCTTGAAAGCGCGCGATGAGCGAGCTGCGGATTGCACGCTCCCAGGATGACGTACGGGCGGAACTCCGCTCCGAGCTTCTTCTTCAGCGTGGCTTGAACGTCGATTTCGGTGAGCACGCCGAAGCCCTGCTCTTTGAGCGCCTGTTCGACGCGAGCCCGGACCTCCGCGAGCGATTGGCCCACCAGCTTCGTGGTGAAGCCGTAGGCGGATGCATTGTCAGTGTGCGTTTGCGTAATCACGATCGACCTCCCAGGGCGTCAGAACGGCCACCACGACCTGCGTCGCTGCGGCTTGTCCGCGACCTTCTGATTCTGCTCGCGGCAACGGCATCGCTGCGACGCCGGCACGCCGGCGAGCACCTGCTCGACGTGCATGCCGCAGCCGGCATACGTCGCCTTCCCACACGTGGAACACTTCACCTGTCTGCACATCGCGCGCTCCCCTCTTCTCAGCCGGCCGATTGTTCTTGGGCGAGATGCTCCGCGATCTCGCGGCGCACCTCGTCCATCTCGATGGCTCTCGCGCGAGTGATCAGCTCGTCGAGCGCCCGAGCCGGAACCATGCCGGCCTGCGCGAAGAGCAGGATTCCGTCGCGAAACAGCATCAATGTCGGAATCGCGCGAATCTGGAGCTGCCCCCCCAGCTGTGGTTCCGCGTCCGTGTTCACCTTCGCGAACACGACGTCGGGATGCCGGCTCGAGGCCGCTTCGTATGCGGGCGCGAAAGCGCGGCACGGTCCACACCACGGCGCCCACCAGTCAACCAGGACGATGCCTTTCTCGACGGTGCTGTCGAACGTTGCAGCCGTCACGTCTACGGTGGCCATGACTACCTCCACTGCATGAGAGCCGCGCGGCCGAAAAAAGGTTCAGCCCGTAAGCGCCCGGATCGCGTGGCGCACGGCGGCGCGTACCGGCGGGGGCACTTCGCCGCCGGGAATGCGCCGGCACAGCGACACCGTTCGCTTCAGCGTGTCGCAAGCGCCGGCGCATCGAGCGCACCGCGCGAGATGCTCCTCGATGTGTACGCACGCAGCCTGGTCAATCTCGGCCGCGGCGTACCCGGTCAGCTCTTGAGCAAGCTCGGGGCAAGGTGCCGGTCCGACTTCGGCGTCGCCGATCAGCGCCGCCAACTCGGAGCGCAGCTGTGTGCGCGCTCGATGGAGGCGACTCTTGAGCGCGCCGACCTCGACGCCCGCGACGGCAGCGGCTTCTTCGGCGCTGAGCCCTTCGACGTCGCGTAACACCAGCGCCTCGCGGTACTCGGGCGGCAGCGCACCAATCGCGGCGGCGAGCGCCGAGCCAATCTCGCGAGCATGGGCGACCGCATCGGGTGTCGGTGATGATTCGGCCAGCCGCTGGCCGGCAGCCCGATCGAGCGGTTCGGTCGGATGCTCGCCGCGCCGCTCCTTGATGCAGAAGCTGCGAGCAATCTGGTAGAGCCACGTCGAGATCGACGCGTCGCCACGAAATGCGGGCAGGTTGCGGAACGCTGCGAGGAGCGTCTCCTGGAGCACCTCGCGCGCGGCGTCCTCGTCGCCGCACATCCGAAGGCCGAAGCGGTAGATGCTGGGCTCGTAGCGGCCGAGCAGCTCCTCGACGGCGCTGCGATCGCCCTTGCGAATCCCGTCCAGCAGCTCCGAGTCAGTGCGGGCCACGTCGAGGAACATAGTCACCTTGGCGACGGTCCGCCACCACGCTGAATCCTTTTCGGATGGCGTGGCTCTCATGATTCATGGACTACGTCTGGATTGTCGTCGCGCTCGTGGGTTGGACCATCGTTCAGCGGTGGCTGCTGCCACGCCTGGGCGTTCCGACTTGAGCTGTGCCCGATCCGCGCCGGTCGGCGCGCCGAACCCTTTGGCGTCGAGATGGCTCTCACGAGGCGAAAGAGAGGTGAACCTTGGAAATCGTTGCGACGCTCCCCGGCGGCAAGCGGGTCGACGCGGATTTGGGGAAGTTCATCGTTCGAACCGACCAGCCGCGTGAAAGCGGCGGTGACGACACCGCGCCGGACCCGTTCTCGTTGTTCCTGACCTCGCTGGTCACCTGCGCCGGCTTCTATGTAGCGGCCTACTGCAACACGCGAAAGATTCCGACGGAGGGCATCCGACTCGTCGAGCGCACCGAGAGCGATCCGAAAACCAAGCTGCTGACTCGCGTCACGATCGACATTCAGCTACCGCCGAGCTTTCCGTCGGAGCATCGCGACGCCATCGTGCGCGCGGCGGCGACGTGCAAGGTGAAGAAGACGCTCGCGGCGCCGCCCGACATCGAGCTCCACGCAGCGACTGCGGATATCGCAACCGCCGCATGATCGCCCACGCGGCCGCGAGTAGGTGCACCTCCTTCTGGCAGCCGTTCGCGATCGACACAGCGAGTACCCACGTTGCGCAATCGAACACGCGAAACGCGCGGAGCGCCGTCGCTGGCGCCGGCATGACGGCTGCAGACGGCGGACGCGGACTGCTCGAGGCCCGCGCTGCTCACCTCGTCATTCGCTGGGGCTGCCCGCGGAGGCAAAGTCGAACGAGTACGTCCATCCGATCTCGCGGGCGGCGGCCCCGTCGAGACCGCCGGCGGCATGGTCTTCGACCATGCGAACGGAAAAAATCGCGCACGTCATCGTCGATCAGGACAGCAAGGTTTACTGCCCGACCAGCGATAGTCTCGCCGAAGTTGATGGACCTGCAGGATCCGACGCGCACGAAGCGAATCACGCCGCACATGATGCGCTACCTGTTCAACGACGTGCTGCGTCTGGCCGGAGTCGACAAGGTGACGCGAAAGGCGCTCACGGTCATGTCACGGACGACATGACCGAGCACTACAGCACCGTGCGTCTCGATGAGAAGCGCGACGCGATGGAGGCTGTGGCAGCCAAGCTTCGCGACGTGAGGGTGGAGCTCAGGTGGGGAACTCGGCCAAATTCACCTTGACAGGAAGGGACCACACGCTAAAGTTTCCAAGAACTTGCGGGCGTAACTCAGTTGGTAGAGTACCTGCTTCCCAAGCAGGCTGTCGCCGGTTCGAGCCCGGTCGCCCGCTCCGCTTGATCCTCCGCAGTTAGCGATCGCTCTCCCACCGACAGCCTGTTGCACTCAAGAATATCGACCTCGTGCGACGTCGCATGCGTCTTCAACTGTTGCTGATTCGCCGAGAGGCTCCCGGCGAAGTCCTGCGACGTCGGTGGGGGAACCCGGGGTGCTAGGCGTCGTGACGTTGCCGGGGTCTTCGGCTAGCATCACGGGCAAATGCTGGGCGCGGGCTTTTTCTCGGGCATTCTGATCGTCATCGCGACTGCCAATGGAGTCGTAATCACGACGGACAGCGCGCCCGCGAAGCTGCTCAGCGCAAACAGCACCCGGCCGAGCGAGTCGGTCGCCAGCGTTGGAGACCACGTGGTGATCTCGAGCTCCGGCCTCGTGGATTGGGTCGCGAAGGCCGCAGATGGATCGATCATCTCGACCTACGACTTCGACCAGTTCACGAAGGAGCTGGCGCACTCCTTCGGACGCAACGCGCGCGCGAGCGACGTTGCCGAAGCAACTCGCACGAAGCTAACTGGCATCGTCGAGCACGTCGGCACGACGAAGGCGGTCGGTCACCTGCCCAACATCGTCCTGGTCGTCGCTGGCCTGACTGGCAAGAAGGTCGAAGTCTGGACCGTCACCGCCCACCTCGATTCGTCGACGCGGCCCGTGCCGGTCGACAAGCAGCGCAACTTCACGGGCGGCGTCTCTCCGTATCTGGGCGCGTACGGAATCAAGCGCACCGCCGATCAGCTCACCGCTGACTGGCACGCCAAGGCACCGCCACGGCTCGTGCGAGACTCGTCGCCACTGACCGCGCAGGAATGGGCGGAAGTCGCAGGGCTCATGGTTTCGACAGAGCCTCACGACAAGCCGCCGATTCGACAGTGGCTGATCGTGCCCAGCGAGAAGATCAGCGCGAGAACCTGGCAAGAGCCGCAGTGACGTAGCTCACACGCTCCGCGCCTCCGTTGACGGCTACTCGACCGTCGTGATACTTGGGCACGTCGTTGTGGGGGTGGTTGCAGTGCGTAGTCTTTTGTTGGCATTCGTCGTCGTGTCGACCGCATGCTGTGGCTTCAAGTCCACTGGCGACGGCGACATGGGCTCGAGCGGCGGTGGCTCGGGTGGCTCCGGGGGCGGCGGCTCTGGCGGCTCCGGCGGAGGTGGGGGCTCCTCCAGCGACGACATGGGCACGACCGCGAACGGTTGCGGCGTTGGTGCACCGGTCCTGCTGGTCGCGATGCAGAGTGTCGACGGATCGCGCTCGACGGACGGCAGCGTGCTGCAGTACGCCATATCGTCGACGGCCGTTACGCCCTGTGGACCAGAGCTCACCGCAGCGAACACGCTGTCGAAGTCTCCGAATTCGATCGCGTGGGTTCCCCCCGGCAGCGTCGCGTATGGCGCGTCCGACAGCGTGGTGTTGCTCGATTCGGCAAGCGACCAACTGAAGTGGACCTATCGGCCGACGCAATTCGGCGACATCCCGCTCAACATCTTCCCGCTCTCGCACGCCGGCACGTTCACCATCGGCATCGGCTACGACACGCACGGCTACAATGACGTCGGCGCGCTCGCACTCGTCGACGGCGCGAAGGGAACGCAGATCAACTGGTACGACGTCACGACTTCAACGTCGATGATCAATCTCGGCAGCGGCGTCGCCGCGATGGTTCAAGACCCGCTCGACGCGACGAAGCTCGTCTACGTCGACAACGACAGCAGCCCCGCGCACCCGCTTGTCGAAGCAGCAGTGCCGTGGGACGGCAACACCGTCACGCCGAGCGTATACTACGGCCAGCGTCCGCCGGGCCCAGCAGTGACGACGCTGAATACGCTGCGCGCCGGCAATCTCAGCCGCTTCGTCTGGCTGCAGAGCTCGACGTCGGCGACGATGGGCGACATCGCCTACGAGATCGACGACGATGGCACCGGAATGCAGACCTTTGGTCCGCTCACCTGCAGCAACTCGATGTGCGTCAGCCCCTTCAAAGCCAGCGACGCGGCTCCCGATCCGACGAAAGCCGGCCGAGTGTTCGCGACGTGCAGCGCCGCAAAGAATGGCACGGCGCTGAGCAATGTTCGGCACATCGTGCGAATCGACGGCGCGCAGTGTGACGTTCTCATCGAGGGCACGACGCTGAGGAACCTCACGTATCCAGCAGCGCTCGCTGTCGGCCCCGCGCAGTAGACTTCAGCTCACCACTGCGGCGCGGTCGGGCTCGGCTTGTTGGCCTTGGCGACGGAGTCGTTATCGCCGATCTCACCCTGGCTATCGTCGCCCCAACACTTGACACTCCCGTCGGTGAGCAGCGCGCAATAGTGTTGGTACTCGCCGGCGATGTCGGTTGCTCCCGCGCTCAAGCTCGATGCGGTCGCCACGAGAGTGGCAGTCGCGCTCGTCATCCCATTGCCCGTCTCGCCCGAGGTATTGAAGCCCCAGCAAAAGACGCCGCCGCCACTCGTGACAGCACATCCGCCGAACCCCGACTGCGAAACGCGCAGTACGTTCTGCAGCGTCTGCGTGCAGCTTCCCGAATAGGACTGGCAGAGAGTGATCGGAGTGGCCGTCGACGTTGGACCGTTCGTTCCTGATCCCAACGCCGCCGTACCGCCACTCGAGCCCCAGCACTTCACGATGCCGCTCGACAGCACGGCGCACGTCGTTTCGCCGCCAGCGGCGATCTCGGTGATCGTAGTGCCGGTGTCCTCGATGCCCGTGATCGCAACAGGATTGGGATGGTTGGCGGTATCGGTTCCGATTCCCAGCTGGTGGGAGTCGTTCGCGCCCCAGCAATAGAGTGCGTTCGCCGTGGTCAGTGCGCACGTGTGGTAGTAGCCCTTCGCGAGCTGCTTGGCCCCAGTGAAGGGGACGCAGCTCGCTCCGGTGCCGCTCGCGCAAACCTGGACCGGTGAAGGCTCAACGTTCCCACTCGTGCCGTCGCCACTCTGTCCGGAGTTGTTGTTGCCCCAGCACTTCACGCTGCCGTCAGCCGCCATGATGACGCACGTCGAGTCCTCGACGACTCCGGCATAGACGTGCTTCACCCCGGTCAACATCGGAACCTGCACCGGCACCGAACCGTGAGGCGGCCCATTGTTCTCGTTGAGGTCGCGTGTGCCCTGCCCGAGCTGGCCGTTGTAGTTGCCTCCCCAGCAGTAGACGGCTCCATTCGAGAGCGCGCATGCATGCCACTGCCCCGTTGCGACTTCGCTCACCGACGAGACGCCGGCCACCGTCGTCGGAACGAACCGGTCGGCGGAGTCGTTCGCACCTTGCGCGATCTGCCCTCGCGAATTGAGCCCCCAGCAACGGACGGTTCCATCGGATAGGACGGCGCAGGTGAACTGGTTGCCGGCTTGGATCTCGGCGACGGTTGCGCACGCGTTCCCGCCGCAGATGTTCGCGGTGCAATGGGTTGTCATCACCGGGCCACCGCAGGTGCCGTTGGAGCACGTCTGCGAGACCGCGGTTCCGGCCGCGCACGACTGCATGCACGCCGTCGTCGGATAGGTGCAGGTCATTGCGTTCGTTCCGTCGCAGGATCCTGCGCACGTGCCGGTTCCCGAGCATGCAGATCGCGGTGCACGCGGCATCCCTTGCACGGCCGTGCACGTACCAAGGCTCGCGCTCTCCGCGCACGCTTCGCACTGCCCGTCACAGGCGCGGTCACAGCACACACCGTCGACGCAGAACGAGCTCTGGCACTGCGAGCCGTCGGCGCACTGGCTTCCGTTCGTCAGGTTCGTACCGCCACCCGAATCCGATCCGTTACCCAAGTTGATGGACGCGTGCGTGCACGTAGGCTCGAGCGTGATCGCTTGCGTCGACGTCGCCAGGAACGCGCCGGCGTTCGTGGCCGTGATCGTGACGCTGAGCGTGGAGGCGCTCGGATAGCTGCTCGCGAAATCGATCTCGAAGCTGCCGGTCTTTGTGCCCGGAGTATGCGCAACGGTGTACGAGTCGTTGGCGCTCGACGGCAGCGAGAGCCCTACCGTCAGCTGATCTGCCTGGCTCGTTGCCGCGTCATAGTTCACGACGAGAAAAACAGTGTTCTTCTTGCACGGGCGGACGTTCGTGCATCCGACGGCGAGAATCGCCGCCAGCAGGCCGACTCGAATCATTGCTTCACCAACGAGCCCATGCTCGGCGACGGATCGACGGTCTTGCTGCCCAAACCGAATCCGAGGCCCAATCCCACGCCGGCCGCAACGACCCCGCCGACCACGACCCACACCCACTGCTTCTTATAGGTGGGCACATCGCGTTTCGTCGGTGTTGGTTGGGCAACGACGATCGGTGCAGGCGTCGGGTTCGAGACCGGCGCCTGCTGCCTCACTTCCGCTGGCGGCTGCGTTCCCGTCGGTGGCTGCTTCGCTCGCGCCTGTTCGTCTTCTTGCGCCTGGTGCATCTCGGTCACGAGCTTCTGTACTTCGTCGCGCTGTCCGTCGGTTAGCCCGGCCGACTCACGCAAGTAAGCACGGTAGGACTGTTCCGCCGGCTGGTACCTGTGCAGCTGGCGCTGGCACTGGCCAATGTTGAACAGAAACGCCGGATCATGCCGCAGGCGGTACGCCTGCTCGAAGGCAACCAGCGCTTCCTCGTAGTGTCCGAGGTTGTAATCCGTGAGTCCCTGGTCGTACAGGGACTTCGCTTTGGACGTCGTGGAGTCGCCGTGAGCCGCGCCAGCCAGCAGAAGAATCGATAGGACAAGTCCAAGTAGCCGCATCATTCACGCTCCCGCCCAAGACAACGACCCAAGTTATCGGCTAGCCGCGGAAAATGTTGTGCGATCTGTTGCACAGAGTCGCACTGAACGCTTGCCCTGCGGTGCGTTGTCGCACGCGAGTCAGCGATGGGGGCAACTTTCCCTGGAATCTGACGAGAACCCTTACATGACGACCGCTCAGCGCCGCCAAATCTCGACTTTCTCTCGCGTGATAAAGTAGGGCCGTGTCCGACGGTGGCCGCGAACATAAGCCAGGCGCACCTGCCGGTCGCGGGGCGATACCCGTCGACAAGCCCGGCCTGGTCCCGCGAAAGACCGGACTGTTCGGCGCGGATCGCATGGACGCAGCGAACGCCGAGCGCGACGAGATGGCTCGAAGCCTCCATCACCGTCTCTCAATCCAGCGTAAGGCGGAAGGCGGCTCGGGAGCCCCGGCCGCGATTCCCGAAGGAGGCGGTCAACCTCTCGGCGCTGACGTACGCAAGCGCCTCGAGCCCAAGCTTGGCGCCGGTCTCGGGGACGTTCGCGTCCATACGGGTGGAGACTCCGCTACAGCCGCGACGCAGCTCGGCGCGCGGGCCTTCACGACGGGAAGCGACGTTCACTTCGGTGCTGGACAATTCGCGCCCGGGACGAAGGAAGGCGACAGACTGCTTGCGCACGAGCTCACCCACGTGGTCCAGGGGCAGCGGTCGGGCATTCAACGAAAGGAAGCTGAATCCCACGACGCGGAGCAAGGGCAACACGATGGTGCTCCGGCAGCGGCTGGTGGGCACGAGGTGTCGCAGCCCGGAGAGCCTGCGGAAAAGGAGGCCGACGCCGTCGCCGACAAGGTGACCGATGAGCTCCACGACGCGGGCGGTAACGAGAAGAAGAGCGAGAAGAAGGACGCCCAGGGACGCGGCGCTGCGCACACCCCTGGTGGTCACGGGAAAGACGCTGGTGCTCAGCACTCCGCTGGTGAAGCTGCGCCGGCCTCCAGCTCGCATGGCGGTCAGGACGCCGCTGCTGGTGCGCCACAGCAGCAAGCACCAGCCGTCGCCGCCAAGCTGTCGGGCGAGAGTCGGAAGATTTCGCGTTCGCCGCTTCCCATCACGGCGCCCCAGCCCTCCGTCGGGCGAAAGATTTTTCTCGCGCCTGCGAAGAGCACACCGTCAACGACGGCGACAACGACAGCCACCGGCGCTTCATCGTCAGCGGCAGCGACACCGCCGAAGCCGAATCTAAAGACCCCGCAGGACGTGAAGAAGTTCTGTGCACCCGATCCGATCGCGATGCAAAAGCTCGCAGACGTCGACGGCGAAACCAACGTCGACCCGAGCGCTGGCGGCAGCGCCAAGGCGAAACAGGAGTTCTATCAGCACGTGATGGACTACGTGAACGCGAACCCTGCCGTTCCCGCGAATACGATCTTCAACTCGTGCTTCGACTCTGCCGCCAAGAATTGGAAGTTCAAGGGTACGAAGATCAACCCAGCAGCCATCAGCCGCATCTGCTCGCGTACCTGTAGTCTATCGGGCTGGTGGTGGGACGTCGTAAAGAAGGGGCCTTTCGAAGCTGAAGCGCGCTCCGTGCTCGGACCGACCGCCGACAAGGACAGCATCAATGCGCTCGCGCAAGGCATGTGGAAGGAGCGTGTCAAGGACGGCGCGAACGTGATGTCGTCCGTCGATAAGTCGGCTGCGATCAAGCCGAAGGGACAGACGTGGTTCACGCCGGACAAGATCCAACTCAAGAGCGCCGGCGATGTCGGCTTCGCCGAGTTGATGCGGATCAATGCACTACAACCAGAGTGGTTTCCCGAAGGGACGGTTTCGTTCGAGATCAAGCCGAGCGCCTTCCATGGCGACGCGCGAAAGCCCACCGCATACGACGGCATGCAATCGGCGCTCTGGGTCTCGCGCCCTGATGGCGACACCTACGGCGTCACCGGCGGCAGCGCCAAGGAGTTCCTTGCGCAGAACGTGCAGTGTTCGGGCATCACGAGCGCTCGTGCGATCGTCCCGTCGACGGACTTGAAGGGCGAGCTTCAGACGGCCATGAAGAAGGCCTACGACAGCGCGCTCTCGATGGACCCGATCCTGAAGCAGGCGATTGATGCGGAGAAGGACCCGACGAAGAAGAAAGCGCTCCAAGGCCTCGTGCCGAATCTGACCGATCAGGTCATCCGCGGCGATCTCAGCTTTGGCTCCGTGCCGAAGGCCATTCGCGAGATCATCGGCGACACCGCGAAAACCACGGCCCTCGAGCGAAAGCAGCCGACGAAGAACAAGAACCCGAGCGGCACAGGTAAGAGGCCATGAGCTTCGAGTATTCAGGACGAACGATTCCAGACGACGACGCCGGTCTCGATGCGCTGATCAGACTTGAAGCCAATCGCACGCTGGTAGAAGACCGGCGCGACGGACGTCCAGAAGCACAGCTGGACTGGATCAGCGGGATGCTGACCGTACATCACGATCTCATCCAGCGCTTCGAGGATGCGTACCTCCGCTTGATGAAGGAGGCAGATCCAGGCGTCGTTCGTGCCATCCTCGACCAGGCGGATCAACATCCATCGCAGGGCGGATTCGTCCACGTCTTGGTCAGCGCCATCGCCGACTCGAGCACGGCATTGAGCCAATCCAATGATCCCCTGCGCACCGACGGAACGACCCTTCTTGGCGCAACGGTTCGCGAGCTAAATCGGCTCACAAGCCATCGAGCATCGCTGACGCCAAAGGCAGCATCGCAGCTCGCGAAGGTCGATCGGTTCGAAGACGGCTGGCCGGAGTCCGATCTACTACTCTTGGCATTCGACTTCGGCCACTACTCCGGTCGGCTGTTACCTACGCTGCAGCGCCTGAGCTCAGACGAAGAGGCGCTCAGCTTGTTCGCATCGGCGATGTCGAATGCCGGTCCACCGCTCTCGACCGACGGCTTCGATCTAATCGGCCGCGCAGGCGGCTCCGTGCGGGACAACTTCGCATCAGTGCTGCGCGCATTCCTTTCGAGCGCCGAGCAGAGCCGCCAGCTCCTACTCGCTTCCGACCGCCTCAAGGACCTACCGCCCAACGTACAACAAGCCCTTCTCACTCCTCGCCCAGACCCATGGCCAGACTACGCCTCGCGCCTGCGCGTCACCTGACGGCAAATACGATTAGAGAACCTACTCATGACAGCGGACGAAGCGGGCCGCGTGATCGCGGCGTTGCGTAGCGGGCGAGTCTTTGAATTCTCGAACTCAACCTATGGAAAATGGAGCCTCGCGTTCGACGACCAGCGCGGCCAGTTCAAGTACCACTCGGAATGCTGGGGCGACGACCCCGAGAATCCGAGGCCAGACCAGTCTTCCGGTGAGCTGCGCTCGGTCTTCTCACGCTCTTGTGCCGACTCAGCGCGGGCGGGCCGCGCCGTCGTTGCGTCGCACCCGCTCGACGAGCGGCGACCAGCGCGCGTCACCGCGCAGCGCCGCGAGATCAGGGTCGCGGCTGAGCGCGTCCGCATCGTGGAAGCCGCGGTCGATCGCGGCCGTCAGCTGCGCGAACGCGTGCTCGCCGTCGCCGCCGAGCGCGAAGCAGCAGGCGGCGCTGTAGGCGTCGTCGCTGCCGCCCTGCGCCATCTTCAGCGCGGCGTCGGCGAATAGCTGCGCGCAGCGGCCGTACTGTTTTTCGCCGTAGGCCGCCAGGGCGTCGAGCCGCTGCTTCATCGTCTGGCCGCGTGCTCGTTGCCCCGCCGTCAGCGCCACCGCCGCCGGCGGCGAGAACGTCGGCGCGCCGACCTCGAGCAACCCGTCGTAGGCGCCATCTTTCGACGGCACGAGCACGATCGCCGGCGCCACCGCCGCGCCACGGCCGATCACTTGCGGCCCGCAGTCGGGCATGCAGGCCCACGTCGAGCCGGCGCCGTAGCGCGCATCGAGCGTCTTGAGCGAGACACCGCGCTCGACGAGGCTGCCGGTCATCGCCGTCTTCTGGATGCGCGCCGGCGTGCGACGGGCGTGCAGATTGCCAACGAGCACCAGGTGCGCCGCCGCCGGGGCCCGGGCGAAGGCGGCCAACAGCTGGTCGGCCATCGCGCGATCGCGGTCCGGCCCCGGCTGCGCCACGTCGAACGCGTCGATGTCGACGTCCGCGCCTTGACGGCGCAGCTCGCGGATCGCGTCAATCAGCGCGAGCATCGCCGCACTGCGCCGCCCGTCCTGCATCGCGTCGGTCCAGAACTTGCCGCGCAAGAGCGCGCTGCGGTCGGCGGCGCTTCCGCCCGACGCCAGGAACTTCGCAATCGCCGCCGCTTCACCGGCGGGGATCTCGAGCCCGACGCGCACCGGACCCTTCTCGGCCGCCCGGCAGACGAGCTGGCCAAAGACTCGCTCGGTCTCGGCGTTGCCATGCATCTCGCCAACGATCAGCCGCACGCCGGGCGTCAGCAAAGCGTCGGCGTTCGCGACCGCGCCGCACGCCGCCCGGGCCGGACGCGCGCCGGCGACGAGCACGAGCGAGGACATCAACCACAACAGACGGGCGCCGCGGCCGGACGGGGTCATGGTCCGCATCATGCCGCTTTCACGCGCGCGTCGTAGGATCTTCCGTCACATCGTTC
>Ga0134125_10004206_pt1 | contig 16477 bp, 12 predicted proteins | sample KB31751_FD_96464 | JGI IMG/M metagenome (GOLD analysis project Ga0134125, IMG submission 96464) | Terrestrial soil microbial communities with excess Nitrogen fertilizer from Kellogg Biological Station, Michigan, USA - KB3-175-1 | ecosystem: Environmental > Terrestrial > Soil > Unclassified ...
AGCTGAGAGGCATCAAGACCGGCGATCAAGTGGACTTCGAGTTCTATATGCGCGGGCATGCGGCGGTGATCGAGCGGATCGATAAGATGGAATGAGCCGAGGCGCTGGCCGGGCCCATGGTCCGAATGGCTTTGGACAGCAGAGTGATGGCGTATTCGAGGTGTAACCGGCCGTCGGCCTGCCCCGTATTTACAGGTAGGAGCGGTGTGAAATCGGCGGTAGCGGGGAGAACGCCATGCTCTGCTCCTTGCAACAGAGGACGTGCACGGATATCTGATGCGGCGGTAGGAGTAAGAGGAAGTGATGAGGCTCACGGTCCGCCGTTTGACGGGCACTGACGGATGGACGCGCGCGCCGAGGAACCCGAGTTGCGTGCCCTCATGCTGGCAGGGTTGGACGGTGACGCCTCCGCGCACGTGGCGCTCTTGAAGAGGCTGAGCCCACGCCTGCGTGCCTACTTCAAGAATCAGTTGCAGCGCATCGGACGCGGGCCTGTCGAGGCGGAAGATCTCACGCAGGAAACTCTGATCGCGGTCCACACACGCCGGCATATGTATGCTCGGACACAGCTCTTCACTCCATGGGTCCAGGCGATCGCGCGTTATAAGCTCGTAGATTATCTGCGGCGAACGAAGATATCGGCTCGTGATATGCCTATTGATGAAGTGCAGGAGGAGTTATCCGAGGAAGAGCCTGTCGGGACCGATAGCCGGCTGGATGTGGAATCGATCCTCGTTCAGCTGCCGGTAAAAATGCGGCTGGCGATCGAGCTCGTTAGGTTGAAGGGACTCACGACGACAGAGGCGGCCGCCGCATCAGGCATGTCACAATCGGCGATCAAAGTATCGGTGCATCGAGGCGTAAAGGCCTTGGCGCGTCTCGTCAAGCGCGAGGGAGTAGGGCGTGAAGACCGATGAGCTGATCGAGACGCTAGGCACGATGGTCGAGCGGGTCGAAGGCCGATCGTTCCGTAACGCATTCATCGTTGCGCTCGTCATTGGAGTCGCCTTGGCGGTGTGCGCGATGCAGGCCCTGCTCGGGACCTCGACGAGCGCCTTACGGCAGAGTCACGTCGGGCTGATGATTCTGACGGTGGTGTTCGTCGTCGGAGTGGTGGCCGCGGGGTCAAGTTACCTGCTCAGGGCTGCACATCCAGGTATGGCGGCGCGCACGCCGATCGCACTGCTTGTGCTGCTCGTGCTGGCATTCCTGTGCGCTGGAGTCGCCGGAATCCTTGCAGTCGATCCTGCGACCCGGAGCGAGATGATCTTCGGTCCGCCGTGGACGATTTGCGTCATGTGCATTCCATTCTTCGCGATCGGTCCGTTCATCGCCTTCGCCTGGGTCCTTCGCCAGGGCGCGCCGACGAAGTTGCGGGCGATGGGTGCGGTCGCAGGACTGGTTGCAGGGGTAATTGGCGCGGGAGCGTGTGCGCTGCACATGCCGGGTCCATCGCTCCCGTTCATCGGCCTCTGGTACACGGGTCCGATTCTCATCTGTGCACTCCTCGGAGCGCTGCTCGGACCCCGTGTGCTTCGATGGTAAGAGACGCAGCTCGGCGAACGTTACTGCAGCCGCGCGGCTCCTTCGTACATGAAGGTCATGATCTTGGGGCCTGATATGTATCCGGTCTCCAGATGATCCATTCTGAAGCCAGCTGTGCCGATGACCTCCTCAATCGGCCGATTGAGGTGACAACCACCGCTCACGCGGTGCCAGAGTGGGTCGAGACGATTCTGCCACTTCCGAACACCCGGCTCCGGGCTCAGGCCGTGCTCGGCAAAGAGGAGACGCCCGCCAGGCCTCAATACTCGGCGCATCTCCTCCAACGCGCGGCGAATATCCGGGATCGAGCACATTGTCCAAGTCGAGATGACCGTATCGACGCTCCCATTTTCCAATGGAATCTCCTCGGCGGAAGCCTCGAGGAAGTTCAAGGGGCGGGTACCCGGTGATTTGTCCCGCGCCATGCTGATCAACTTCGGGTCAGGTTCGAGCGCCAGGAGCTCCCGAACAGCAGGCGGATAACGGGCGAGAGCTGAAACACAGCGGCTTTTTCGCATCTGTGGCGCTCCGCCGCGTTCTGGAGATTTTAGTCTGGGGGCACGTACGGGAGTACGCACGTACTCCCCATGAAGTCCGACCGTCCCTAGTTCCCGCCCAGGACCCCTGGCAACAAGGAGAAATGCATCTCCTGCGGCACCTGGCCCGACGTGTCCCTCGAACAGGCGCGCGAGCGGCGCGATACGGCCCGGCAGGACGTGGCCAACGGCCTCGACCCGACGCTGCGACGCACCCGCGAGAAGATCTGCTTGGGCGACACCTTCGAAGCCGTCGCGCGGGAATTTCTGAGCGTCCTGCGCGCGGCGAACCTCCCGGCGGAGACTCCGTCGCCGGCGGCAGCGCACCTGATCCGGCAGGCGTTGACGTCACCGCGTTACCGTCGTCCGCGCAGCCGCGAACCGATCAGCGCGGACACGGTGGACACAATGGAGCGGCGCCTGGAACTGCATGTCTTTCCGTATCTCGGCGGGCAGGCCGTACAGCGGCTGCGCGCCCCGCAGCTGCTGGAAGTCTGACGGCGCATCGAGTCCCGCGGCAGCTATGATCTGGCCCATCGTGTGCGCTCGATCTGCAGCCGCGTTTTCCGGTATGCCCGTGCCAGGATGTGGCCGCCGATCTCGTGGGGAGCCTGATCCCAGTTGAGTCAGAGCATATGGCCGCAATCGTTGAGCCGGCCCGGACCGGCGCGCTGCTGCGCGCAATCGAAGTGTATCCGGGCGAACCGCTCACCCCTCGCGCTCAAGCTGATGCCCTATATCTTTCCGCGGCCGATCAAGGCGTGATTCACAAGGCGCAGAGGTGCTCAACGGTCACTTATCGGTTTCCATAGCGGATTTCGTATCAATCACGAAATAGCGGCGTTGAGGATCGTGCGGACCTGAACCAACAGCGACGGCCCGGCCTTCGCCGACTAAGCGGGCCATTTGCGAGCGGACCGTCCGGTCTGTTACGCCGAGGCGGGCGGCAATCTCATGTGCTGATGCACCGCCTCTCTCTTTGAACTCGGAGAGCAGTTCCAGGATCGCGGTGTCTCGAGCGGATGCGCGCCTTTCGCTGGGTCGTTTGGTGATGGGGTGCTTGCGCACTCCTCTACCTGCCGTACGCAGAGTGACTCTGAAATGAGTGGCGAACTCCTCCAGGTCGGGAGCGGGTAGACCCGCAGCCGCACAGGCTTCCGTCATGCGTGGTATGCCGCTGCCCCACTGCTCGGCGAGCCGAATCTCGTGGAAGAAGCGTGCGATCACTCGGTTTCGAGGTTTGGAGACCCCGCGGCGCAGATCCTCGATGGTGACCCCGGCCGGCAGGAGACCGGGATTCTCCACTTCCAATCGGTCGTCATAGACTGCAAGGCGGATCGGTCCGCCAATTTGAGAATAATCTGCGTGGAGGATCGAATTGACGACCGCTTCGCGGACCGCTTCAAGCGGATACGTCCATCGCTCGATGCGCCTCGTGCCGCCGAAAGCCAGGGCCCTCGTCATGTGCTTCGCGACGAAAGCCACGGTCTCGTCCACCATCTGAGGCAAGGGAACTCGGATTTCCACCATGTCAAGGACACGGCTGCGCGTCAACCCATCAAATCGCGCAGCTTTGATATATGCATCGGGAAACCGATCGAAGCGATCTTTTCCTATGAGCAGAAGTCCACCGACGGTCGGCACAGTTCGTCCCCGATGGGTGGTGGTCAGCTTCAAGGTGTGCAGGTCGCGGGGACGAAAGGCGCGGATGCCGTCAAACAGCTCTGTGGCGATCCCGATGTCCAGCGCGTCCTGGCGCAGCTGAGGGACAGGATATTCGTCGTAGGATTCGGTGCCCGCATTGCGCTTCAATTCCGCGATGATCGCCGGATCGGCCTGACGGTTGGTCGAGCCTATTCTGATGAATACCCCATCCTCGGCACCCAGCTTGGCTACGTAGTGAGGAATTGTCCACTCGGGGTAGACATGTACGGCCAGCAGATGCGTGCGTCGCCAAGGTAGAATCTCGATCTCCGGGATGAGCTGCGGCGAGATCGAATGGGCAATCAGATTCGCAACACGCTCTTCTTCGGTCAGCGGGTCGGCAATGCCCAGGACTCGACGTGACTTGTCTTCGACGCCGACCAGAAGGGTCCCGCCGGCGGTATTGGCGAAAGCGACGAGCGTGCGGATCACCCTGTCGGGCGAGGACAGGTCACGTTTGAACTCGAGGGTCTTGCCCTCCGGGCGGGTGAGCAGGGTAAGTAAATCCATGGTCGGAAATTTACTCGGAAGAGGTCGGAAAGTCATGGTTTCCGAGTAACCTTCCGGCGCATCCAATGTGAGCTTGCTGTGGCCGGAAATCTACTCGGAAGCGGTCGGAAGCGGCACATTTCCGAGCTGCGCTGGGTCGTGAGCCGAGCGATGACATACCATGTGGACGGACGGCGGTGGAGAGGGCGATTCGAACGTCGTCGCGACGCGGGCCAGCATACGTTGCGCGCGCATTGTGTGACCCCCGACGGAAATGCGCGCTGGCATGCTATATGTCCCGGCTATCCCGCTCGCTTGCCGCCGCGTCGATCCGTGGCCCCTGGTATCCTGGCGCCTAATCAGCCGGTCCCGCGCGGCTTTTCACTGTTGGGGGTATGGCTGAGGGTAGACGCGAGATCCCCTGGATCGAACGTCTTTTGTTTTCAAACGCTTGGCAGAGCACTTCGAGTCCCGTCCGCTCCGCCATTAACTCTTTGAAACATTACATTTCTCGTTTTCTGGTGACAGCTCCAGTGACGAAATAAGTGGCGCGGCAACGCGCCGCCCGTTTTGTCAGCGGGCGCCGTACTTTTTCTCAATAGCTTAGCCAGGCAGGACGAACGCGAGCGGGCCGCGGGTGTGAATCCCGCTTGCTTCGCCACGCAGTCTTGATTATGCGCATGAAATGCGCATAGTCTTTGCGGCATAGGAGTAATGATCATGAAAGGCTGCCTATAACGTCGACGCAAGGAAAGCGGGCGGTGAATTTGACCCGCCTCAACGAAGACCTTCTCGAACACGTTCGCGGGGTCGCCCCGAATCTTTCGGGCGTTGTTGAGTCGCTGCTCGCGGAATACTTGATCAATATCCGGCGTGCACGATCGCGGCATCAATGGCTTCCAGCGAGTTCGTCAGGATCGTTATGTCGATCCCCTCCCGGGCAAGAGCGGTCAGCGCGCGCATACCCTCCCGCGTCGGCACGAGATAAGGCGACACCAGACTGCAATTCCCGAGCCGACCAGTGTAAGTGTCTGCCATCGACCGAAGTGGATAAGGCGCTCGAGACAGAGGGTTGCGCGAGATCCGGCAACCTTCCGGACAGGGCACGGGCGAAACCGGTTCGTTTGGATGCCGATTCGAGGTCAGCCTGGGAAGAAGCCGAGCATTCCCGCGACGACGAGCAGAAGTCCCACCGGAATTCTGACCCAGCGGGATGCCGGTTTCCGAAGCCACCGAAGAGCTCTGGCAGTCAAGTCGAACAGCGGTTTCTCCAGCTGCTGGACTGCCGGTCAAGCCCTTCGTTGTCCCGATCAGGCATTGCTCATTCAGAGACTTGATTGCCGGACGTCGAACGGCCGCATCGGCCCACTCCTGTACCACACACGGCGCCGACACCTGCGTTCAGTGCCATTGCGAGTGAACTGCAGCACGTTACGCGCCACGCGCCGCCCATGGCTGACGTCTGGACATTTGCCTCGGCGGCCACGTTGTACGACGTGGGCTTCAATCATTTCCTCCGTGGCGACACGGATACGCGCCGGGCGGACCTCGTTTACTTCCAGGGTCATTGCGTTGTGGCGGTTCGACGTCCCAGATCCGCGGCGCCCAGATGCGCGTTGTCCAGGGGCGGCGCCGGGGAGAGGCCGCTCACCTCCAGGATCTCCTGTTCGTCGAGGGTTTCGTGGGCGAGCAAGGCTTGCACCAAGGCGTCGAGCTGTTTGCGGTGTGTGCATAGGAGCTTCAGTGCCTGGGCGTGACTCTCACTGATGATCGCGCTGACTTCAGCGTCGATCGTGCGGGCCGTCTCCTCGCTGAACGGGTTTGGGCCACCGACGCTCCCGCCCAGATACCGATTCTGTCGAGGTGTGAGCTGAACCATGCCGAGCTTGTCGCTCATGCCCCAGCGTGTAACCATGTTACGGGCGAGGTTGGTCGCCTGCTCGATATCGCTCTCGGCGCCGGTGGTCCGCGTGCCATACACGATCTCCTCCGCAGCACGCCCTCCCAGCATGCCGATGATGCGTGCCCGCAGATATGCTTCCGGATAGTTGTAGCGATCACTCGCCGGGCGCTGGTAGGTCACGCCTAGTGCCTGCCCGCGCGGAACGATGCTCACCCGGTGCACGGGGTCCGCGCCGGGTACGAGCAGGCCGAGAACGGCATGACCACTTTCGTGATAGGCGATCCGTTCGCGATCCTCCTGGCTCAGGAGGATGGGGCGTTCGGGGCCGAGCACGATCTTCTCGAGCGCATCCAGAAAATCCTTCTGTCGCACCTCGTTCTGGTCGCGCCGCGCAGCGAGCAGAGCCGCCTCGTTGACGAGATTCTTGAGATCCGCACCGGCAAGCCCTGGCGTCGCGGCGGCCAGCTCCGTAAGACTCACATCCTGCGCCATCGGTACACGGCGCGTATGAACCTTCAGTATCGCTTCGCGGCCGATCTTGTCCGGCAGGTTCACGACGACTCGCCGATCGAACCGGCCGGGCCGCAGCAGCGCCTTGTCGAGCACCTCGGGCTGGTTGGTCGCGGCGAGTACGATGATTCCTTCCCGACTGGAAAAGCCGTCCATTTCGGTGAGGATCTGGTTCAGCGTCTGCTCCTGTTCACTTGCGCCACCGAGCGCCATCTGCCCGCGTGCGCGGCCGATGGAGTCGAGCTCGTCGATGAAGATGATGGCCGGCGCATGCTCGCGGGCCTGCTTGAATAGATCGCGCACCCGCGCGGCGCCCACGCCTACGATCATCTCCACGAACTCCGAAGCGCTCATGGAGAAGAACGGTACGCCGGCCTCGCCCGCGACCGCCCTGGCGAGCAGCGTTTTACCGGTCCCCGGGGCTCCTACGAGCAATACGCCTTTCGGAGCCGTGCCCCCCAGGCGGGTATATTTCTCGGGCGCCTTCAGGAACTCTACGATCTCGACCAGCTCGTTTTCGGCCTCGTCAATGCCCGCGACATCCTCGAACGTGACTTTGACATCGCGCCCGGAGTCGTAGCGACGCGCCTTGCTCGCGCCGATCCCCATGAGGCCGCCACTGAGGCCGCCGCCTTTCTGCGTAGCCCGTCGGAACATCCACACGTAGAAGCCGATGATCAGCAGCGCCGGCCCAAAACCGTACAGCAGTGTCGCCCAAGGGCTTCCGCCGGACTGGATGGGCACCGCGCTGATCTCGACGTTATGCTCGATTAGCAGCGTTTCGAGTCCGGGGTCCACGAAGGCGGGGAGGGTTGTCTTGAACGCGTTGGCCGTTCGCGGCTCGCCATGAGCGACTCCGCGTGCATCGGTAGCGCGACCGCTACGGTTTTCCGGCGGGTACGTCACGGCTTTTGCGAACCGGCCCTCGATGACCTCACCTTTGCTGTAGATCGATTCGACGTTGTTCGCCAGAACCTGCTCTTTGAACACGGTGTAGGGGACGATGAGCGGCGTTTCGGCGCCCGGTGCGAGAAAACGCGTGACCACGAAATTCACGCCGAGGACGAGCAGGAATATCAGCCACATCCTGCGCGGCGGCCAGGTCGCAGGCGGCGCGCCTTGTGGCCCGTGCTCGGGCTTGCGATCCGCCGACGGTGGTGCGGACCGGCTTTCAGTCGGAAATCTCGGCCATTTCATGCTCGTATCGCCTCAGGTTTGCACGCGATAGGGTGTCAGAACCATGGCCCGATCGCGCAGCTTCGTTCGGTACTATGACCCATGAACGTGCGCGCGGCATGCCGGAGACTCGGCCGCGAGAGTGGCACCCCGGGGCTCACAGAAGAATCGCCGTCGGCACATACGGAGTGTGCACCAAGTGCGGCGGAGAGATGCATGTTGCGAGCGACCGCTCCCAATATGCATCGGCCAAGGATCGCGTCGGTTGTCAGCGCGAGCTGGAGCGGAGGCGGGTTTCTTGATGCTGAGCGGGGCAGCGATTCGAGCAGGATAGGGAGCTGAGGCTCGGGGCGCACTGAATTCGGGCAACCGTCGCCGCGGTTACGCAGCGGGCAAAGTGCGAAAGTAACGCCGGGCGACGGCTCGCTGCCGCCGAGCGGGTGAGGGCCCAATGGCCCCAGGCCGCCTGGGGATTCCAAATACCCAACTTCCTAACAATCCCGATGGCGGCGGAACTGACGACCTCAGTGTGATGACGCGCTGGCCGTGGAACGGGCCTCTTTCACCTGATCGGCCGTAATCAGTTTGCTGTGACCTCCCCACGAGGAGCGCTCGTGGTTGATGATGTCGGCGATCTGTGCATCGTTGAGCACGCTCCCAAATGGCGGCATCGTGCTGGGATACGCGATCCCACTCACGCTCTCGCCATGAAGGCCGTGGAGGACCACCGCAATCTGCTTGGTGGGGTCGGGGTCTTGCACGACCGGATTATCCTTAAGCGGCGGGAACGCCCCTGGTAGACCCATGCCCGTGGCCTGATGACATGCCGCGCAGTTGGCGGCGAAGAGCGCAGCGCCTTTGGCCGCATCGAAACGGTACGGGCCGGTGGGTACAGCGGGTAGCGGCTCGCTCGCAGGGCTCGCGGGAGCGGCGGGTGGGGCGGTCGGCGTCCCGGGCGTTCCCACCTGCAAAATGCCCTGGGCGCCGAGCATCATATGCGCCATGTCGTGATCCACGAAGGCGTACTTGCCAGGATCCGGGATCACGAGATCGAAGATTGCCCCCGCGCCCGGGCCGACGGTGTAGGTGGAAACGCCGCTCAAGGCGTCCGCTGCGTTGCCATCGGGGTAGACCTTGTCGAAGATCGCGCCGATCACGTGGAAGGAGGTCCATAGGTTCGGACCCGCATCCACCAGATAAATGCGCACCCGCTCGCCGGGGGCGACCTTAAGGGGGTGGTCGCGATATTGGAACGCGGCCCCATTGAAAACCACCTCATCGGGCCGCTCCTGCATCATCTTTTCGTAATCGGCCCCCATCAACGCTCCGGAAACCTGCTGCGTGTACCACTCGCCCTGCACGAGCACGTAGCTTGCCGCCGCCGGCGGAAGGGGCGTTGCGGGATCCACGATCAACGCGCCATACATGCCGTTGGCCATATGCAACTCGACCGGCGGGGTGCCACAGTGGTAGAGGAATGCGCCGGGCACGCGGGCCACGAATGAGAAGTGGATCGCTTGGCCCGGCATAACCTCGATGTAATCAAGGTTCGGCGGCGCCATCGCAGCGTGAAAATCGATTGAATGCTGCATCATGCCGCGATTGGTAAAGGTCACGTTGATAGTCTGTCCTTGGCGGACGTGAATGATCGGACCGGGAACGCTGCCATCGAAGGTCCACCCCTGGTATTGCACGCCGCTTGCGATAGTGACCGTGCGATCGGTCGCGACCATGTTGACATTGACGCTCGAGCCGGTTTGAAGGGGCGGCAATCGCGCATCGCGCACTTTGGCGATCGGATTGTCCGAAGCGAGCGAGAGCGGGGTGACGGCGGCGGCGGCGGCTATGGGGGAGGGCGACCTGACGTGGAAGGTGCTGTGCAATCCAGCAATAAGGAAGATCACCAGAATGCCGATGCCGGCCATAGCCGGAATCTGCACCCGCCAAGGCAAAGGGCTCGGCGTGCGAGACACTGTTGTTTGACTGCTCCACTCGGCAAAGCGCCGCCAGCCTGGCCAGCGCCGCTCGATAAGATAGTCCAGGCTGTACGGGCTGTAGCCGCCCCGACTGCTGATGCCGATGAGCGCAATGAAGATCAATACGTAGGCGATTGCGGCGCCCATATTGGTGGCGCCCACTGTGTACGGTCCCCCAAACCCTTCCGCAGTGCTCCAGACCAGTAGGGAGAACAGCGCACCGGCCACATAGAGGATCTTGCGCGCGAATCCCAAGAGTAGCGCAAGGGCGATCGCGGTTTCGATAATGCGGGTCAGCCAGACGAAAAGGCCCGCGTTCGGCGTCACCAGATCAATCCACAGGGTGAACCAGCCACCAAGCCAACCCGGCTGCCCGTTGGCCGCGTTGTGCAGATAGCCAACATAGTGAATCGCGAACTGCGATGACCAGGTGAGAGCGGCATCCACTACCCAGATCAGGCCGAAAGCGACGCGCAGCGCAGCGCTAGCCAATGCCGGCCAGCCCTCGAAGAATCGTTCACGACCGCCACCTTCTGGCATATCAGCCTCCCCTCGTAAAGACGCGCCATTCGGAGCCATTGTAAGGCCCAGCGCTGTGACCCGCAGTTACCCACACAGCCATCGATGTCCGTTCCGCGCGCGTACGAGAGTCGAACGGACTACGCGTATGCCCCGCAGTCTATAGAGCGGAGTCGACCGACGGCCCGGCGCCTTCGACCACCTCCTGGAATTTGCCAAGGATCATGCCCCAGCCCCGGTCCATCGATGTGATTGTCTCTGCGACCTTGGGTGTATCGCCCATCCGATCGAGATGACGGTGTTCGAACTCGACGCGGGTGCGGCCGTCGTCGAGCGCAATGAACTTCACTTCGACTTCGGTCAGCAGGTCCGGGGCATAACCCCATTCGTGGCTGATCCTCCACGCCAGGATCAGGCGATGCGGCGGCTCCCAAACGAGCACTTCTCCCCAGGCTCCTTCGAAACCATTCTCGTGCGTGCTGTACCAGCGCCCTCCAACGCCCGGCTCGATCGTCGCGCGAACAAGCGGAGAGGTACCTATGTAGTGCGTGCGCGGCCACCAGCGGTCGAACCTTGCGGTGAAGACCTCGAAAGCCCTTTCTGGCGTGGCGCGCACAATCAGCGTCTTGCGGATCGGGGCGGCTCGGATGGTGCGGCTCACTCAGTCCCCTCCGGTTCGGTTTCAGACTCGTCTCGTTCAACATCGGCTTGGAAGGCCAGCAACGCTGCCTCCCAGAACTGATCGAGCCAAGCGCGCATTTGACCGAGTCCACTCGGATCGACCCGATACACCCGTCGCGTCCCATTCGCCTGATCGGTCACGAGGCCAGCGTCCTTCAGGACCTTGAGGTGCTGCGAAACCGCGGGGCGGCTGACGGGGAAGTCCTTGGCGATCTCGCCGACAGAACGGGGCCCATGCGCCAAGCGCTCGAATACTTTCCGCCGAGTTGGGTCGCCCAGCGCTGCAAAGGCATTTCGGTAACTCACGGCTCACTAACCCTCGGTCGGCTCAATCTCTTCGGGCGAGATTGTCTCGAATGTATCCGGCGCCGAGGAGAAGGACGAGCACACCACTGAAAATGGTGGGCGCCGGGAAGAGGAAGCGTTGGGCGATCACAAGCCCGCCGACCTGGCTGGCGAACAGCGCCCCGGCGATCGGCGAAAGCGCGCGGCGTTCCTGCGACGACTTGCCCCCCAGAACCCAGGCGACCACCATCGAGAACAGGAAGAAAACCGTGTCGAAGTAGCCGAAAGCCAGGTAGAAGTTGTACCAACTGGTGCGCGCGCCCTGGGCGACGACTCCGACGGACCGCATCATCCCCACCACCTGGTCGCTCGCGGCTCCAAAGCGAGGAGTGTTGGCCAGCGCACCAAATGTGTGGCCGAGCGCAAACAGCCCCAAGGTATAGGACGCGAGCCGATAGAAGTTGAAGTAGCGTTGCAGGGCTGATCTGCGCGTCGACACTTGCCTATTCACCGTGATGCCCCTCTATTCTTCATTTCATCCCCGACTTGGATGTGTCAGTTCGCTCGACCCATCCCGACCCTGTGCAGGGTGAGGCAGCCGCGCCTCGGCGCTGAGTAACCCTGCAATGGCGGGACGATTGGTTGGCGTAAGCGGACTGTAAGTCAATACTTACTGTAAGTAAATACTTACTGACGAGAGATATGGGCAAACGTGAAATGTGCCCGCGGATCGCGTGCTTTCCCGCCCGCCTGGATCGCTTCGGCCTCATCGGTGCGTGCGCGCGGCTTTGGTACAATCCGCGCACCTGGCCGCCCGCGCCCGTTCGGTGGGTATGGCTCGGGGGGGAGACGGAAGATTCGGCGGATCTTCCGTCCTTTGTTTTCAACAAGTTGGCAGGGCTCTCAAGTCCCGTCCGCTCCGCCACCCTACCTGCCGATCATGCTGCAGAAAATCACCGATACCATCGATACGCACAAGTGGCTGTGGTACAGCATCCTGGGTGCGCTCGCGCTCGTATTCGCCGCCTGGGGCGCGTACGGCATCGTCAATCTGAATTTCAGCACCTCGAGCTATGCGGCCGAGGCCGGGGGCCAGACCATCTCGCTCGACCAGGCACGCAACGCCTGGCTGCGGGCACAGGGTCAGCTGCAGGAGCAGTACGGCGGCAATATTCCGGCTGCCGTGCAGAAGAGCACGCAGGACCAGGTGCTCGAAGGGCTGATCACCGACACGCTGATATCCGAGCACAGCGAGAAGCTCGGCTATCGCGTCGGTGACGCGGAGCTCATTGCCGCGATCCGCGAAGAGCCGGCCTTCCAGGTCGCCGGGCAGTACTCGCCGGATGCCGCGAAGGAAATTCTCGCCCAGAGCCGCCTGACCATCGACCAATACAAGGACGAGAAGCGCAGCGATCTGCGGCGCGTGCAGCTTCTCGGCGGCATCGTCACCTCGGAATTCGTGACGCCCACGGAAGCCGCCCGTGCGCAGGCGCTGCGTGACGAAGAGCGCGAGGTCCAGTACGCGATCATCCCCGCCGACCGCTACAAGAGCGATGCGCCGATCGACGCGGCGGCGATCGATGCGTACTACAAGGCGCATCAGGCCGATTACCTCGTCCCGGAATCGGTCGACCTGCGCTATGCGCAGCTCACCCTGGCCCAGGTGGCCAGCACGCAGACCGTCTCGGACGCCGATGTGCAGGCGGCCTACGAGAAGCAGAAGAGCCGTTTCGTCCTGCCGGAGCGGCGGCAGGCGAGCCATATCCTCATTCCGTTCGGCAAGGACCCGGCCGCGGCCCTGAAGCAAGCCAACCAGGTGCTCGCCCTCGCCAAATCGGGGCAGGACTTCGCCGCGCTCGCCAAGAAGTACTCGCAGGATCCGGGCTCCGCCAAGAACGGCGGCAGCCTCGGTTGGATCGACCGCAGCGGCTTCGTCGCGCCATTCGCCGATGCGCTCTTCGGCATCAAGTCGGTCGGCGAGATCGTCGGGCCGGTGAAGTCCCAATACGGCTACCACATCATTCGGCTCGATGGGATCCAGCCCGGCAGGACCAAGACTCTGGCCGAGGCGCGCCCTGAGCTCGAGACACAGCTCAAGCAGAGCGCGGCCACGAACCGCTTCGGTGACATCGAGGACAGCCTGCAAAACAGGCTGCAGGACCCCGGCGTGACGCTCGCGAGCCTGGCCAAGGAATTCAACCTGACGACTGGCGAGGTGCCCGAGTTCCTGCAGGGCACGGGCGGTGCGCCGCTCGGTGAGGCGAAGCCCCTGCAGAGCATGGTGTTCGGCAGCAGTGCCATCGCTGCGAACACGCTCGGCGGCCCGGTCATTCTCGGCAACGACAGGATGGCGATCTTCGAGATCGCGGCCCGTCGTCCCCCGCACGTGAAGCCGCTCAAGGAGGTCCGCGACAGCATCGTTGCAGCGCTGCAGAAGCAGCGCGAGACGGATGCCGCGTTGGCTGCCGCGAACACCGCGCGCACTCAGCTGCAGTCAGGCACCGCATTCGCGCAGATTGGCAAGGACCTCAAAGTCGCCGTAGACCCTGCGAAGTTCGTCGGCCGCGGCGACCCGTCCGTTCCGGCGGAGATCCTGTCCGTGGCGTTCGATGCGCCGAAGCCGGTCCAGGGTCCGGTGTATCAGGCGGTGCCGCTGCAAAACGGCGGGGCCGCGCTGGTCGCGGTCACCAAGATCCGCAGCGGCGCGCAAACCAACAAGTACCTCGAGCAGGCGCTGCAACAGCAGGAGGTCCAGCGCAATGGCGATGCCGCCGCGCGGGGCTACGTGGCGGAGCTGCGCGCGACGTCCAAGGTGAGCAAGAACCCCGACGCCTTCCAGTAGGCTTTCATGGCAGGCTCGTCGCAATGGCCATCCATGGCGGCAGGCCACCCGGCCCGCGCAGTCCAGCGCGGGCGTTCGGGCGGATCGAGCACACGTTAAGTGTGCTCGATAGAGGCGCCGCCCTCACCCTCCGGAAAGCTCATCCCCACGGTACTGAAGCCGCTGTCGACGTAGAGGATCTCCCCGGTGATCCCGGCGGCGAGATCCGAGCAGAGGAATGCGGCGGCGTTGCCGACGTCTTCCGGGGTGACGTTGCGCCGCAATGGCGCCACCTCCGCGACCCGGTTCAACATCTTGCGAAAGCCCGTGATGCCTGCCGCGGCGAGCGTCTTGATGGGACCCGCTGAGATGGCGTTGACCCGTATCCCCTGCGGACCCAGGTCCGCCGCCAGGAACCGCACGTTGGCCTCGAGACTCGCCTTGGCGAGCCCCATGACGTTGTAGCTCGGGATGGAGCGGACGGCACCCAGATAGGACAGGGTGAGCAGGGCTCCGGACCGGCCCGCCATGAGCGGTGCCGCACCGCGCGCGAGCGCCATGAAACTGTAGCTGGAGACGTCGTGGGCGATGCGGAAGGCCTCGCGGGTCGTGCTCTCCACGAACCCGCCCGCAAGCGCTTCCCGGGGAGCAAACGCCACGGCGTGAATCACGATATCGAGGCTGCCCCACTCGCGCTTCAGCAGGTCGAACGCGGCATCGATCTGGCCGTCGATCGTCACGTCGAGGGGCATCGTGAGCCGTGAGCCTAGCGACTCGGCCAGGGGCTCGACCCGCTCCTTCATCTTGTCGTTGACGTACGAGAAGGCGAGCTCCGCGCCTTCGCGATGCATTGCCTGCGCGATGCCCCACGCGATCGAGCGGTCGGTCGCGACGCCGACGATGAATGCGCGCTTACCTGAGAGAAATCCCATGCCGGAGCCTGCCCAAGGTGAGGGAAAGGCGCCAGTTTAGACGAATCCGGCCGCGGTCAAATGCCGGTATTCGCCACGCGGATGGTGAGCTTCTGTCCCGCCAGCAGGGGCGTGTGCAGTTTGATCGCGTTCCAGGCCAGGATCTGGCCGACTTTGACCTGGAAAAGGTGCGCAATCTGCCAGAGCGTGTCACCCGCGCGCACCGTGTAAACCACGTTGCGGGTCTCGCTGTCGCCCGCCGCCGTGTCCTGCGAGGAGGCCGCCGCCACGCTGGATGAGGACGACTTGTGGTGCAGCGCGTGCGTATAGAGCTTCAGGCGCTGGCCCGGCCGCAGCACCTCGCCGCGCGATAGGCCGTTGAGGTGTGCCAGGGTCTTGGCGCTCATGCCATGCCGGCGGGCGATCGACCACAGGGTGTCACCGGACCGCACCCGCACCACCTGGAATCGCAGCTCGCCATGATGCTCGACGGGCACATTGGCATAGAGCCTGAGCTTCTCGCCGGGCCTCAAGATGTGATGCACGGAGATCCCATTCATTCGGGCCAGGGTGCGCGCGCTCATGCGGTAATGGCGCGCGATGCTCCAGAGAGTGTCTCCGCGCCGCACGACCTGGAACTGCACGTAGCGTCCCCACCGGGCGCGGCCGTCCACGCGGGCAGCGGCAAGGCGCACGTTCTCCGGCAGGGTGTAGGTCGTAGCGGGAACTTCGATATCTTCCCCGACGGTGAGCCGACCGGCCGGCAGGGTGTTGAGTTTGCGCAGGATCTCCACGCTCGTCTTGAAGTGCCGCGCCACCGAGTAGATCGAGTCGTGACGCTGGACCTCGTAGTGCTCGAGGCCCATGCGCTCATCCGCGGTGAGTTCCGCGACGTTCTGCGTAAAGACAGGCGCGGCATTGACCGGCATCAGCAGATAGAACGGACCCGTGGGGTCGGTGGCCCAGCGGTGGAACGCGGGGTTGAGGTCGTAGACCTCTTCTGCGGTGATGCCGGCGATCTGCGCGGCCACCTGCATATTGATCTGACCGTCGGTCGGCACCCGCTCGAAGTAAGGCTCATTGGGAATCGGGCTGAATTCCAGCCCGAATTTCGCCGGGTCCGTCACCAGGCGCTTCATCGCGAGGAGCTTCGGCACGTAGGCTTCCGTCTCCCGCGGCAGGTGCAGGTGCCAGAAATCGATCGGGCGGTGCTCGGCCTGATTCACCTGCACGGCGTGCTCGACTGCGAGCTCGCCGCAATTGTAGGAAGCCACGGCGAGCAGCCAGTCGCCGTTGAACTCATCGTGCAGCGCCTGCAGGTAATCGAGGGCCGCGTTGGTGGAGGCTACGATGTCCCGGCGGCCGTCGTACCACCAGTCCTGCTTCAGGCCGAAGCGCGAGCCCGTGGCCGGAATGAACTG
>Ga0134125_10004208_pt1 | contig 16473 bp, 14 predicted proteins | sample KB31751_FD_96464 | JGI IMG/M metagenome (GOLD analysis project Ga0134125, IMG submission 96464) | Terrestrial soil microbial communities with excess Nitrogen fertilizer from Kellogg Biological Station, Michigan, USA - KB3-175-1 | ecosystem: Environmental > Terrestrial > Soil > Unclassified ...
ATAAAGTATGAAACGAACACTCGAAATAAAGCAATAGTAGCATTGATGTGGGATTTAGATGCAAGACCTTCAGAGATAGTATTATTAAAGTTTGTTTGTATTTTTAATGCTTTTACTAATAAAAAGTCTATACCATATTTCTAATGCCAACAGAGAAAACATTTTACTGATATATCTAGATTTATCATTATTAACATTTGTATCATTTAATTTTAAATATATTGAGTCAATCCAATCTCCTTTAACTATTCCTTCTTTAACTATTTCGCTATTTTCATTTACATACGTATTAACAATATCTCGAGCATTTCTGTTCCAAAGAGATATTAAATCAGAAGAAAACCCCTTTTTAACAGTATTTATTTGATCAAAGCCTTTATGTTTGATAAGTATAGAGCGTATGGGCATTTTACCAGCTATTGTATTATCATCATATTTTTTATTCCAAGGAATATGAGTAGCAAATTCAATCATATTTGGATTCAAAAATAATGATTCAATATTTAAATCAAGGAATGCTCCAAAGGCATTATTTGCAGGTAGCCAATCATAAAGTAGCTTTCCATTAAAATCTGAAAGAAAAACTTGATCAAGAGGAGATAAATCATTATCAAAGTAATTTTTAAAGATAGGATAGATCTTTTCCCAAGAAAAATTAATTTTAGGTCCAAAAAGTTCCGATTGGTTTGGCACCCAATCACGCTCATGACATGAAAGATATAATTCAGTTTTTTCTTTCCAGCTCATATTATTTTTGTAAAGCGCAAGAAACTTATTATAACGAAAAGTATATCCTGCAAAAACCTCGTCTCCTCCATCACCAGTATAAATTACATTAGAATTTCTTCTACCAAATTCAAGTGGGTAATACTGATACAAATTCCAACGAGGTTCTTTAACAATATCAATTAACTTAGGCAGGTCAGTAAAAATATTTTCAATAATTATGCTATAAAAGTTACAATCATAAATTCTTGCAATTTCTTCTGCTCTTGCTACTTCATCATCAAAATCTCCAAAACCGACACTTACACAATGTTTCTTTGTATCAGGCAGTATTGAATGCAGCATTGCTAATGTAAAACCAGAATCTACTCCAGCACTAAGCGAAACAGATAATTCTTTAAACTTTAAATTTTCTTGCTTTTGTAATAGATCATTTTTGACAATATCAATTATATTAGATTCTATATTGGATGTGTTTGTAGGAATAAAATCTTTACTTGATAATGGATCTCTTATCGGATTTCTATTTGGATTATATCTTAAAGTTAACATATTCATAATTGATTCATAATCGATTGATGAAAACATAAAGTAATCACCAAATCAAGAAATAATTATTTATTTGTTTATAAGAAATATAAACAAATAGTAATCGATATTATAGGTTATATAAAATCCATATTTTTAATGGTGATACTATATTATCCAAATAGTACATAACTATAAATATATATTTTTTATAGCACATAAAAATTTAAAAACTTTAATGTAATTGTATTTTAATTGAAGTGTTTCACAATGTCATATAATTGGCTTTTAAAGAGGAAGTAAATGCAAAAAGAAACCAAATTGGGATGCTCTTAATATGGAATACAGTCAAATAGAAATTATAATATAAAACATCATATTGAAAACCAACATAATGGAAAGCATTATTGGTCAAGTTTTTTGATTATTTAGTAGGAAGATAAGTAGTATTTTTAGGCTCTGTCAACTTTAGGAAAAATCTTTTATTTTAACCATGTAAATATAATGATTATATAAATGGTTTATTCAATTTTTATCCGAATTTAAGTTCAATTTAACATAAATTTTTGAAAAGTTGTCTTAAAAATATTTGATGAATTGAAAAATAGTTTATAATACTCTTTAGTTAACAGAGTCTATTTTTAAATTATCAACTTTATATTCAAATCCACTATACAATACAATAATTAAGATAAAGAAAAAGCAAGAGTAGTTGCAAACAAAGCCATGGTAAAAAATCACAATCTTCATAGAAGAGCATTTAAACAAAGAATAAAATAATAATATAGATTATACAAAAAAGATTACAAAAGAAATGATTTAAATTTCAGATAATTAAAGTAACTTGCAAATCAATAAAAAGCCACATAAATTAAAATACAAAATCTAGAAAAGCCTATATTATTATTCATTGTAATTTTCTATGCATCTATGGGAAATTATTATGGAATTGTAACATGCAGAAATTCAGAAGAAAATATAGAAAAGGCAATTCTATCATTAATGGAACAATCTTTAAAACCAGAATATATAATTACTATTGATGACGGTTCAACCGACAAGACCTCGTGGATATTAAAAGAATTACAAAAAAAATTTGACAATCTCTATATTATAACCAATTCGGATTTAGGATATGACATAAAAAGGGTTGTAAATAACTGGAACAAAGCTATAGAATTTACGATCAAAGAGAATTTAAAAGAAACAGACTACCATATGATAGGAACAGACGACACCATTTATGAAAAAAACTATGCTGAAAAAATAATTTCGTTTATGGATAAAAATTCTAAATATGCAGTAGTTTCAGGAGTCTTTGATAAAAATAAACATACATCTCCCCATGGCGCAGGAAGATTTGTAAGAAATTCATTTTTTAATAAAGTTCATAAATTTTATCCGGTAAGAATGGGATATGAATCATATATACTAATTACTGCACAAAAACATAATTTTGAATGTACAGTTTTACATGAAGCTAAATTTGAACATATAAGACAATTAGGACAAAATCATCATTTTTATGAGTTTGGAGCCAGTATGAGAACCATGGGCTATCATCCAATATTTGCACTAGGAAGATTTTTCAAATATTTTATTACCAATAAACCTATAGGAAGAATTGGGTCTTTATATATGCTATATTATTATTTATTTTATAAACCAAAAGAAGAGGGATATGACAGCATGTATCCTAAAGATATGAGAAGATTTGTAAGGAAAATGCAATACAAAAGAATGAAATCAATACTTAAAATAAAGTAGTACATTTTTCTTTATCAATTATCTTTTCTACAGCATAGAATTGTTATAAACAGTACAACAATTTTCCGTAATACAAGAAGACATATATTAATATTTAAATTATTTTTTTCAATAGTTATTTTGTTATATGTATTAATGAGTCATGATGTAGATTGGAGACGACAAGGTGCTCCAGCAGATCACATTGTGGCTCGAAAAGAAAGATTTGATCCTGAAACTATAAAAGAAATTCACGTTAAAAATCCATATTATAATATACCAAACTATATGCATTTAGAAGAAAAATACAACATAAAATCTACTTTCTTTTTTAGAACAATATACGAAAATGGAAATTATAAAGACTATGAAGATGATATTAAAGAATTATATAAAGGTGGATGGGAAATTGGACTTCATTGTGACCCCATCTCAGTTGACGATTATTCCAAAATAAAGAATGAAAAAAAGAAATTGGAGAATATTACTAAAAATTCAATAAAAGCAAACCGTTCACATTATCTAAATTTTAACAAAAAATTGCCTTCTATTCTCAAATCTCTTGGCTTTTCTTACGACTCCTCATATAAAAAATCAAAAGATAAAATAGACAAAGAAGACATGGGTTTTAATTTTGTAGATGGTATAATTGAATTTCCTATAACTCTGATGGATGCCTATATATTTACTTATATGCATATCAAAGAAGATAAAATTGTTAAATTATTTAGCGATACCATAGATTATGCTAAAAAACAAAATAATGAATTCAACGTTATTACTGTTATTTGGCATGACAACGTATTGAAAATGAAAGGCGGTAGAGAATACGAGAAAATCTTGGAATTTTTATGTTCTCAAGATAAAATAATAATTAAAAGAGGAATAGATTTAGCCAACATCATCCTAAAGAAAAACGCTATAGAATACTAATACAAATAATTGAAAAGTTTATGCAACCATAAAACAGTTATTTAAAAATATGAAAAAAGTCATTATTTTTGGCACAGGCGGCTTTGCAAAAATAATATACCTCTATTTACAAAAAGACCCAGCTTTTAATATAATAGCATTTACTGCAAACGAACAAACTATTAAAGAAAAAACACTAGATAATCTTCCCATAATTCCTTTTGAATCAATCGAGGAAAAATATTCCCCAGACGAATATGAGATGTTTATTGCTGTAGGATATACAGATATGAATAGAAAAAGAGCAAAATTTTTTAAAGAAGCTAAAGATAAAGGATATAAATTAATAAGTTATATTCATCCTAGTAACATAATAAATGATGGATTTCAGATTGGAGAAAATTGTTTTATTTTTGAAAATAACGTAATACAACCTTTTGTAAAATTGGAAGACAATATTATAATATGGACAGGAAATGTAATAAGCCATCATACCACAATAATGAGTCATTGTTTTATTGTTTCACACGTAGCTATTGCAGGAAATACAGTAATTGAACCATATTGTTTTATTGGAATCAATGCAACAATAAGAAATAGCATTAGAATTGCAAAAGATTGCATTATTGGAGCAGGTACAGTTATTTTAAAGAACACAAACGAAAAAGAAGTTTATACATCTAAATCGACCGTCAAATTAGATATTACAAGCGATATGATTAAAAATATATAATATACTTTATTTTCCTTGAATTCAAGTTTATATTTTCCTAAACTTTAAATTCAATATATATAAAATAGAAAATAAAATATTTTTTTCTAATTAATAAATTACCCTTTGCAAATTTGCGAGGTTAAATTATAAATGATAAAGCTTTTTGTAGTATAAACTGCAGGTGGATAAGGATATACATATTTAGTAGTATTAAACCCTTTGTTTAAGTCGATAAAAAACAATAATGTATTATTTTTATAATTAACATTGTCATTGTCATCTTTACACAAGTAAGAAAATTTTTTTCCCAACAATGAAGTAAAGTCTCTAGATTGAGTTTGATTTAATAAAGTATCGTTAATATCAGCAAATTCCTCAAAAAAATATTGATGTGATGGTTGTAAAAATAAAGAGAACCAACCTCTCCAATGTTTTGATCCAATTATAATAGAGTTATTTGAAGTATTTGAATTTATCCAATCAATTGATTTAAGCAAATCATTATTATCGATTATTTTCAAAGAATTAAAGTTCATTGAGTAGGGAAAAATAAACCCTGTATTTTTTTGAAAGAAAGAAGGTAAAGAAAATGCAATAACTCCAGAAGGCATGATGATATATAAAAACCCATACACAACAAAAATAAACAAAAATACCAATGCCATTACTTTTCGTAACTTTTTTTGTTTTAAGAATGAATCTATTAATAAAAAAAAACCATATATTGCAATTAAAGAAATGTAAATTCCAGAAAGAAGCAACCATCTTTCGGGAACCAAAAAGCCATAATTTGGTATAAAAAGCCACGTAAAAGAAAAAAACAAGGTAATTATTAATGGAATTTTAATAAGTAAAAGTCTACCTTTGAATTCAGTAAAAACAAATCCACGAACAAAAAAAGGAATTAAAATTCCATATATAGATAAAAATAAAATAGAAATATCAAATTGAGAAAAAGTGTTTTTACCATATGAAGGATTTAATAACATATCTAGAAAATTTGAATTGGTTGAAACAAAGGTAATTCTATCAAAAGTTAAAAAATAATAAAGAAAAGATAAAGTGAAAAATAGATTAATAATAAAAAGATATTTTTGTTTATATGCAATAGAACAAATAAAAGATACAATAATAAGTAAAACGCCTATTAAACGATCAGAGAAAATAGTTATAATAGATATAGAAAAAAAGGAAATAAGAGAAGCCATATTATCCATGGCATTTTTTTGTTTAAAGTAATAGACTAGCAATAAAAATAAATTAAATAAAACAAGTGAAAAAAGGTTACGAAATAAATCCCAAGATATTCTCAAAGTCCCAAGTTGAAAAATAACAAAGACAGTAAAAATCAGGCTTCTATTGAAAGACTGATTTAAGATTATTTTACTTAATAGAAAAACAGATATAGAAAAAAATCCATATAAAATAACATTAGAACTTAAAAATGAATAATATATATCAATAGAAAAAATATATGAAAAAATATATACAATAGTAATATAAACTGGGAATGATGTAAGTAGAACAGTCCAATTATTTTCAAAATGATATAGATAAGGCAAGTAATAATTTACAGTATCATATCCTACAGGATATGGAAAGTTCAGTATTATAGGTATTATCCTAACTAAGCAACCAATACCAAAAGCTAGTAATAAATAGTAAAAATAATATATTATTTTCATTACAAACCTATCGACACAAAAAAATGAAATACTGAAACTATTTGATATATTTTTTTTCCATATTCATATATTTATCAAGTTCAACAAGTTCGTTGAACTCTTTAAATTTAATCATTCTTTCTTTTAAAGGCATTGTAGTTCCTGTTTGTTGTAAAGTTTTAAATGTATCATACAAAGCAAAAGTTGAAGAATATAATCCTGACAATGGAAAAACAGCTATGCTGTAACCTAATCTAAGTAATTCTGCAGAAGTTAGATTCGGTGTTACACCCTCTTCAATCATATTGGCTACCAGAGGGGCATCAATTTCAGAAGAAATAGTTGCTAATTCTTCAATAGAATGTGGTGCCTCAACAAATATCACATCAGCCCCAATATCATGATATTTTTTTCCTCTTCTAATTGCCTCATCAATTCCAAGTGGAGCTCTTGCATCGGTTCTGGCAACAATAATAAAATCTGGATTATTATTTTTTGCATCAATAGCAGATTTTAATTTAGGTATGTATTCATTATCATCAATTACCTCTTTGCCAGTCATATGACCACATCTTTTGGGCCAAACTTGATCCTCAAGGAAAATTCCACAAGCTCCAATCTTTTGTAAATCATTTACTAATTTCCAAACGGTCAATGGATTACCATATCCTGTATCTACATCTACAATCAATGGAATATCAACAGCCCTTGTAATTCTTCTTGCATTTTCCAAAGTCTCAGTCATACTTAGGAAACCAAAATCAGGCATTGCCAACATTGATGCAGATGTTCCATACCCAGTTTGAAATATTGCTTTAAAACCAACATGTTCAGCTATTTTTGCGGATAACGCATCATATACGCCAGGCATAACCAAAATTTCATCTTTATGAGATAATAATTTGCTTAAGGACAAATAATAAAATACCTTTTTTTGCGCTATATAATTTTAATTATGAAATAAAAAAAGGATTAATAAAAAGATCAATTCTATCTTTAAATAATCCTTATTTTAAATAAGAAATGTATTTTTTATAATTTATAAATACGTTGAATCCAGCATATAATATACACGATTTAATTAAAACATTTTATTTATAACAGATCAAACAATTATTCAAAATCAATTTCAAAGAATCTATAGATAATAAATTATTTTATATTTATGTCAAAAAACAAATAATAAACATTAGGCAAATATAAAATAATAGGTTTTACCAATTGTAAAAATAATATTCAATAATCTTAAATACTTTCAGATTTGCGAATTAAGATGTAGATGCGAATGAGAAAGAAATTAACTATAGAATTTTATATAAATAAAGATATAGTTTAATTACTTTATATAAAAAATTATCGTTATATCAAATTATTCACAACATTTTTTATTACTATTTGCTACATATTTAGTTATGAAGATGGTTTTTGTAAAATATTTTTCATATCAAGGTAAATAATTTTAAAAATTTTATTAGAAATATCATATTTATTTTGAATTGGAAAATAAAAGTAATTTTTATCTTTATTAATTAAAAAAATTTCATTTAATTCTGATCCTATATGTGTATCCTTCTTGCAAATATCATTTGCAACTACTAAATCTGCATTAGAATCAATCAGTTTTTTATAAGACTTTTGAAGTAAAGAATCAGCAGATATATTGCAATCTGCTTTAAATGCAACTAAAAATGAATCTTTGGAAATATTTTTAATTCGATCAACAATCTTTACAGTTGGAACAAGATCAAGTGCTAAAGACTTATTTTCAGAAGATATTTTAAAATTAGAAGAGACAAAAGGTTTAAAATCTGAAACAGCAGCAGCCAAAATAACAATATCATAAGAAAAAGACTTTAATTCTTTTACAACCACGTCATACATTTGTTGTGTAGTTTTTACATCTAATATTTTTAAATTGGACTTGGAATATACTTTATTATCTATTGTATTAAAATTAGTTAACCCTTTTATAACAGTAACATTAAAACCAAAATCCAGAGCATTTTTTACTAAAGAAATACCCATTTTTCCAGAAGATGTATTTGTAATTACTCTAATTGGATCAATGTATTCTATAGTACTGCCAAGGGATATCAGGATTCTCTTTCCTTTGAAAAAAGTTTTCAATTCATTCTCATCAATATCATAAATTATAGAATCATCCTTTTTTATAAAATCGATATTTTGATATGATATATTAACAATTGGATTCTTCAAAGTAGAATTAATACGCAAAATATTATCTTTTTTTAAAGCATCCATAGCTGCAGTCAAAACAATATTAATATCGACAATTTTGGCTTTTCCTTCTTCAATGACAGGATTTGCAAAAACTACATTTTCTTTTTCTAATGTAAAAATATTTTTTTTTATAATATTATTTTCATACATTGATTGATGCATTGCAGGTGCAATAATTATTGGAATTTTAGAACCCAAAGCCACAGACAAAACCGAGGTAGGAGGAGTATCATCTATACCATTTGCAAACTTACCAATAGTATTTGCAGTTGCGGGATAAACAATAACTAAATCAGATTTTCCATAATCAGCCAATACAATATGTTCTAGGTTACCCGATAAAGCAGATACCACCGTATTACCACTTGCCCAAACAAAATAGTCTTTTGAAATAAATTTTTCAACAGTTTTAGACATTACAATAAATACTTCAGCACCATGACGGATCAAAAGACGAACTAAATCAATTGTCTTATAGCAGGCTACACTAGCAGTGACACATATTACAATTTTCTTATCGATTAATTCTGTTCCTAATGTGGACTTTATATCTTTTGATGGATGGAAAAAGATATTAGTATTGTCAAAATCATTATCATTTTTATCATTATTATCCATTTAACATATACCTCATCATATCAAAATAATTTAAATGAGTATAATTATAATTATTTTGCATTTTTATTTAAATCATTTATATAATGTTCAAATTTGCCTAATTCTTCATCAGGCATAGAAAACGAATGAATATCAGCTGGAAAAATGCTCGATTTTATTTCTTCTATATAATTTCTTATAGAGGATAAAAACAAAGAATAAGAATCATTATAACGTTTTACAAATTTTGGTGTGATATTATTATATAAACCCAATAGATCATGTAAAACAAGCACCTGCCCATCACAATTTTTACCAGAACCTATACCAATTGTAGGTATAGAAAGGTGTTTAGAGATTTTTTCTGCAACTTCTGATGTAACCATTTCCAAAACTATACTAAATGCACCAGATTTTTCAATTCGAATAGCATCATTTAATAAATCAATAGCAGAATTGCATGTTTTTCCTTGGATTTTGTATCCTTCCCATAATGGTGATGTCTGAGGCTTTAATCCTATATGACCCATTACAGGTATACCTTTCTGTGTAAGATCATGTATCAGCGGAGCAATTTCACAACCTCCTTCCATTTTTACCGCATTACAACCTAATTTTATGAACTTGAGAGCGTTTGAAAAGGATAAAGACCTATTAATATGATAAGATCCGAATGGCATATCACCTACAATAAGAGCATTTTTAGATCCATTTACAACACCTTTACAAAATACTAGCATGTCATCCATAGTAACAGGAATTGTATTATCATACCCTAGCATTACCATACCTGCACTATCACCAACTAAAATTATATCTATGCTTGAAGTGTCACAAATTTTTGCTGTAGAATAATCATATGCAGTAATTACAGATATTTTTTCCGATCGTTTCTTTTTTTGCTTTATATCATTAATACTTTGTCTCATTTATTAAAAGCATCCAATTTATTTAATTTTTTTCACTTTTTAATATAATCATCAATAAGGGCATTTAAAAATTAATCAATGTTTTACTTGATTTTAGAATATCAAGTGATTCTTTTAAAACTTTTTTATTATCATATTGATTAACAATATAGTTTAATTCTTGTTCTGTAGAATTTTTTTTAAGATACTCTATGTTCTCAATTAAATGAGGAACAACTCTTACAATATTGTCAATTATCGAAATATCTGAAGATAAAGATGTCCGTGATAAAGGATTAAGGTCGATACTAATAATTTTTTTATTCATTTTTTTCAATGCAATGGTTCTATCACCATCTTCTAAAGGAACAAAAACAACATCGGCCACAAATATACCTTCATGATCAACTGTACGTCTATTACTGGATAATTCTGGAATTTGAGTTAAATTATTTGGATCAATTCCCAAAATCTTTTTCAATCCATGTTTTCTTAATTCATTTGCAATAATTTGCGCTCTATTTCCATAACGATAAAAGAGATTAATTTCAATTAATGATTTTTTTAATACTTGATTTAGAAAACAAATTTCTTTGGCACACAGGGCAGCAGTATTTCCATTAATAGATATAACTGGATGATTTGCAAGTAAAAGTAGAGCTGATGCAGCATTAATAGCGCACAGTGCAGGTTCAGTAGTTTTTTCTCCAAGTAAATAATCAAAAGATTCTCCTCTGCCATGCGCAATTAAACCTTCCTGAGCAACAAGACCTTTTTCAAATCCGTCTACCAACTTTTCACGAGTAATTAAAGAGGCATATCTAGGATGGTCTTTAGGTATCATGATTTTTTCCCTCATATTAATTTAAACCATTCTTGCCCCAATATTATCAATATTACAAATAATTAATTTTCCTTCGAATTGTTTTAATATATAAACTACTTTGTCCAAGTCTTCCTTTTTTACAACAGTAAAAAGAGTATGACCAAATAAAGCAACACTACATTTTATGCCAACAGATATTAATTTCAAAATTGGATCTTTACAATAACCATCCAAAAGCCCATATTGTTTAGCAAAAACATGGGAAAGTTCTAAAAATGTATCAATATTAGGATTAGACAACAATTTTTCAATTAATACCTTTCCGGAGATATTCAAAGAATAATTATTACTAGAGGAAAAAGATTTTTCCAATATACTATCAGTACTAATCGGTTTTATACAAAAAATTACTACATAAAATTGTGAAGATACAGGAATTTTTAGTATTTTTCCTATTCCTGGACCTCCAATAGATGTACGTATTTCAAAACCACCAATAAATTCAGATATTACACTACCAAGTCCAGTTTTACATGCTATATCCGCCTGATGAGCTATTTGAGCAGCATGAGTGAAAGATAAATTTGTTTTTAAAGATTGATTTAAAGCGTAAGAAAGACTTAGTGCCGCTGAACCACTTGAACCCAAGCCATAACCGATAGGAATTTCTGATTCATGTTCCACAGAAATAAAAACCGGATAATCTATCATTTTCAAATAATATTCAACTACAAATTTTGAAACTTTAGCATCAAAAGAATCTATACCATTTATAGATATTTTATAACTTTTACTAAAATCGTTATATACTCTAACTGTTGTATTTATTCCTTTACTGATACTAAAACCTGCACCAATCGAACCATTGAAATTCGGATTAATAAATTGTGCAATTTTATCTACAGCAAAGAAACCAGTTAAATGACCAGGGCTAAATGCCTTTGCAATTGAAACTGGCATTTGAGCTACTATAACCATATAGAATTTTATTAATACTATTTCAAAATATAAAAATATTGTTTAATTTATTTATATTAGTATAAATAAGTTATGACAATATATACAAGATCACTACAACAAATAGGAAGCAGTATATTAATATCTCTTCCGACAGAGTGGATAAAAAAAAACTTTTTATCTAAAGGGAAAACCATCAATATTGAAACAAATAACGACAATACCATTTCAATATATAGTATTGATCAAAATGAAGACATAAAGATTGAATTTAATTATCAAACAAACAGCTTAGAAGAAAGAATAAAAAATAATATTAACAAGAAAGAATCAACTAGTGGAAAAACAACAGAAGATATACAAATTTTGTTAAATAAAATTTTTGGTGCATATTTACTTGGTTATAATATAATAAATATCAAATCCAAAGAGCCTATATCATTTGAAGATAGTGAGACAATAAAAAAATCCATCAGGAAACTAATAGGTTTAGAAATTGTGGACGAGAACAATCATAATATAAATTTGCAATTTCTTTTAGATGCAAAAACATTGAATATAGAAAAAATACTAAAAATGATGAATTCAATAATAAGAGGAATGCTAAGAGAAACAATATATCCAATAAATGGCAATTTTAACCAAGATTTAAAAAAAAAGATATCAAGTAGAGACGACGAAATAGATAGACAATATTTTTTGCTTGTACGCTTATTAAGAACGGCAATCATGAACAAAAAATTAGCAAGTACATTGAATTTAAGTAATATAGACATGCTAGATTATAGAATTGCAGCAAATTTTCTTGAAACTGCAGGAGATTTAATCACAGAATTAATATCGTATTTAACAGAAGTCAAAGAAGATAAACAAATAATAGAGCTAATAAAAAAAACAGGCGAGTCCCTTGAAGAAATGCAAACGTATTCTATAGAAGCATTTACCAAAATGAGTAGAGATAACGCTTTTAAAGTAATAGAAAATTATAAGGAATTCAAAATTTCTCTTTCAGAGATAAAGAAAAATATAAAATCCAATAAAGATATATTAACAAATGAAATATCTCTTGTTGCGGTTGTAAACATCATATCTTGTCTAGATAAAATAGCAAAATGTTGGATTGATATAACAGATCTGGCTAAACCAACATATTTAATTAAACTATAACAAAATGTAGAAAAAAATAAAAATTTAATTTTTAAAATATATTTATCGATCTCTTTTTCCAGAAACAAAATCAAGGAAATTAGATTTGGCCAACGCATAAGGCATCTGAATTGGAGGATGTTTAAAACAATAAGCTGAAATACTTTCAAGAGGACCTGCTATACCTCTATCTAAAGCAATTTTAGTTGCACGAATAGCATCGATCATTACTCCAGAACTGTTATAGGCATCAGGAACTCTAAGCTTTAAATCAAGTTCCAATGGAACTTTACCAAAAAATCGGCCTTTCATATATATATAACAAACTTTATCATTCTTTAAAAAATCTACAAAGTCAGATGGGCCAATCCTCATAGGAACATCATATGGTATCATGGCCTTTACCGCAGATGTTTTACTAACTCTTTTATCATCTAATCTTTCTTCATCAAGCATATTATAAAAATCCATATCACCTCCAACGTTTAACTGATAGGTTTCATCAATAGCTACACCCCTATCAACCCACAATTTTGCAAGAGTTTTATGTACAACTGTTGCACCCAATTGGCTCATCACGTCATCACCTGCACAAGGTATATTTTTTTCAGTGAATTGATTTTGCCATTTGGGATCTGAGGCGATAAAAACAGGGATAGCATTGATAAAACTAACGCCAGCTTCAAGGCATTTTTCAGCATAATTTCTTGTTGCGTTTCTACTCCCAACTGGCAAATAATTTATCAATAAATCAGCACCTACATCTTTCAATGTTTTTGCTATATCTACAGCGGAATTATCCGAAATGTTAACCTTTTCAGAAAAGTGTCTACCTGCTCCATCTAATACATCACCCTTTTGAACTTTAACATCAAAAGAAGGAACATCAATTATTTTAATTGCATTATTCGGGGGTGCAAAAATAGCTTCAGATAAATCCGTTCCAACTTTTGAGTCTGCAATATCAAATGCAGCAACAAATTCAACATCTCCTGGTTCATAGCCACCTATGTTAAAAGAGGTAAGCCCTATCACATTCTCAGAAGATAAATTAGTAGTATTATTAGAATTTAAATAAGAATTATCGAAAGATCCTTTTCCATTATCTTTAGTTGAAAGAAGATTATCAGAAGGTTTTGAGGAATAATATTGTATTCCTTGAATTAAAGCAGAAGCACAATTCCCTACACCGGCAATTGCCACTTTAATTTTTTTTTTCATAAAATTTACATTATAAATACCATATAATAGTTTTTATAAAGCAAATTTTATTTACTCAAATATTGCTTTTTTGAATAACTCAATTTTTCATAACTGCATGAATTATTAACTCCAAGTTTATGGGATCGAATACCTATAAATCGTTTTATTATTGTAAATTCCAGTCGAGAAAAAATCAATTACAGAGTTATACAACAAAGCACAAATATTACTTATAAAAAAAAATACATCAAAATATTTTCTTTTTGTTAAAATAATACTATTTTTAAATGAGGTAAAGTATTTTTGTTAAAGACAAAATTGCGGATTTTATTTTTAAAAAATAACTTTTATGTCAAATAAGATTTTAAAGTAATGATATTAATTTCAAAAGAATTTAATATTACAAGGTTATTTTATTGTATATGACTATGTCATGTTTGAGGTGTGGAAATTTAATGATATGGTTAAATGGATCTATTAGTCATACTCATGACACTAATTATTACGAATGTACACATTGTAAAATAAAAGTCATAAAACATCCAGATGATAAAATAACAGAAGTTGAAGAATAATTTATACCAATTTATTTATCAATATTAATTTTCTATTATAAAGAATCATAGTGAAAATAATAGAGATTGCACAACGTTAAAAAAATTTCTTCGACCCAAGAAATAAGAAAAAAATTAGAAAAAAACTGGATTCAATTTCTTAATATAAATTCCAGAGAATTAACAAATAAAAATTTTTCTGGATCATCACCTCCGTCAGTTTTTGTTGGTCATCAGCATTACCCTAAAATATTAGTCGGGCCCATGGTGCCACCTATTCATGGAAATACATCTATTTTGGATTATCCAGAAAAATGGATTGGAAAAAGTATAGAAGAAATTGCAAGCTTTCGTTCATCTCTTGTTAGAGGAGTATATAGAACAGATATTCACAGACCTTTTGGGAAATATATAGAATCATTACAAGAATTAGCAATGGCCGATATACCGGCTGAAAGTGAATTAGTATTTGAAAAAACTCCTTTTGTAAACATAGAACAAAAAAACTTTGATATAGATTCTGCCCCTTATGGACTTGTTGCACCTTTAAAAAATTTTAAAACATTATCTCCAATTTCAATCGATAAAAGAATTGAAAATATATTTTATGATAAAGATCTTAATTCAACCCAATCAATATTAAAATTATATCAAAATGGAGTTGAAATCAGCAAGATAAATCGTATTTTTAGCATGGGAATGATTGGATTAAAAAATAACAGAAAATTGGTTCCAACAAGATGGAGTATTGCTGCTATCGATGATATAATTTCAACAAATTTAACAAAAGAAATAGAAAACTATCCAAATTTAGAATTATATGAGGTTCATCGGTATCACCACCTAGGAAATTACTATACAATTATATTTATTCCACAAAATAATTGGATTTTTGAAATGCAAGAAGCATGGATTAATAATAAAGGGAAAATAGTTATGGGAATAGACTATGAGGATTATAAAAGACTAAATCATTATCCATCTATAGCTGGAGCATTCTTTGCAGCAAGATTAGCTGTATCAGAGTATTTAGACAAAATAAAAAAAAATGCAGCCGTATGGGTTTTAAGAGAGATTCACCCTGATTATGCTATACCTGTTGGTGTATGGCAGGTTAGAGAAGGAATAAGAAATGCTACAAAAGAAGAAAATATAATTAAATTTGAAAGTTTTGATAAAGCACTTTCGTATGCATGTACTTTAATGTCCTTATCTAAAAAAGAATGGCTAAAAAATAGCAAAATCTATAAGAACATAAAGGAACAACGAAAAATCCTAGACTATTTACATTTTTAATAATAATTGAATATTTTTGTAACCCTTTTTTACATGTGTTTTTCTGAAAATTTGATACTTTGTTCTTTTAAGCATAGAGCAACAGAAAGATAAGAATCTACAGGATTAATTAATATAACAAATTGATTGTTCTCTATCTTATAATCAGCATACCGTATAATTTACAATATAAATATATAACAATCAGCATGTTCTTAAATTATAGGTCATGTTTTCAAATGTAATATCAAGACACATTAAAGATCACACAATCAATAATAATTTTGACCTATCATCAAAGTACTAAACAATTAAAGTAAGAATTATTATAGACCTATCCATTAGCTTCTCAATGCAAGCAGCAAGAATAATTACACCAAAAGAACCCTTAGAGGTAAAACAACTAGAAACACCAAAACCAAGAGGTTCTCAAGTTCTTGTTAAAGTTCAATCATCTGGAGTTTGTCATAGCGAT
>Ga0134125_10004209_pt1 | contig 16472 bp, 12 predicted proteins | sample KB31751_FD_96464 | JGI IMG/M metagenome (GOLD analysis project Ga0134125, IMG submission 96464) | Terrestrial soil microbial communities with excess Nitrogen fertilizer from Kellogg Biological Station, Michigan, USA - KB3-175-1 | ecosystem: Environmental > Terrestrial > Soil > Unclassified ...
CCGAGGTAGCGCGGGGCGATGACCGCATGTTCGCGCGAGGACCCCTGCCCGTAGTTCTCGCCGGCGACCACCGCGTGGCCCTCCTCGGCGGCCTTGGCGTGGGCCGGGTAGTCGGGGTCGATGCGGGTGAAGCTGAAGTCGGCGATCTTGGGGATGTTGCTGCGGAAGGGCAGCACCCGCGAGCCGGCGGGCATGATCTCGTCGGTGGAGACGTTGTCGCCCATCTGCAACAGGACCGGCAGGTCGAGGTCGTCCGGGATGGCGTCGAAATCGGGCAGGGACGAGATGTTCGATCCCTTGACCAGGTCGACGTCGGCCGCTTCCTCCGGGGCCAAGGGCGACTGGAGCATGCTGGTGTTCTGGCTGAAGACGGCGGGCAGCTCCGGGCGCGGATAGGCCAGCCCCAGCTCGCTGCCGAGCTCGCGCGGATCGGTGATCCTGCCGGTCAGTGCGGCCGCTGCGGCGGTTTCCGGGGAACACAGCCAGACGGCGTCCTCCTCCGTGCCCGACCTGCCCGGGAAGTTCCGTGGCATGGTGCGCAGGCTGTTGCGCCCGGTGGCCGGTGCCTGGCCCATCCCGATGCAGCCCATGCAGCCCGACTGGTGGACCCGGGCCCCGGCACCGACCAGCCGGGTCAGCCAGCCGCCGGAGATGAGGTCGGCGAGGACCTCGCGCGAGGTGGGGTTGATGTCGACGGAGACCTGCGGGTGGGCTTGGCGTCCATCCAGGATCTCGGCAACGACGGCGAAGTCGCGCAGGCCGGGGTTCGCCGAGGAACCGACGACGACCTGGAACACGTCCTCGCCGGCGGCCTCGGCCACCGTGACGACGTTCCCGGGCGACGAGGGCTTGGCGATCAGTGGTTCCAGCGACGAGAGGTCGATGGAGTCGGTGACGTCGTAGCCGGCACCGGGGTCGGCGACCAGCTCGGTGAAGTCGCCGGCCCGGCCGACGGCTTCGAGGTAGTCGCGCACCGCAGCGTCGGCAGGGAACACGGTGGTGGTGGCCCCGAGCTCGGCCCCCATGTTGGCGATGACGTGGCGGTCCATGGCGGTCAGCCCGGCCAGGCCCGGCCCGTGGTACTCGATGATCCGGCCGACCCCGCCCTTCACCCCGTGGCGGCGCAGCATCTCCAGGATGACGTCCTTCGCCGAGACCCAGTCGGGCAGTTCGCCGGTCAGTTCCACCCCCCAGATGTCCGGCATGGACACGTACAGCGGCTCCCCGGCCATTGCCATCGCGACCTCGAGGCCGCCGACGCCGATGGCCAGCATGCCGATGGCCCCTGCGGCGCAGGTATGCGAGTCGGAGCCGACCATCGTGGCCCCCGGCTTGCCGAAACGCGACTGGTGGACGGGGTGGGAGACCCCGTTGCCGGCCTTGGAGTACCAGAGGCCGAAGCGCTGGGCAGCCGATTGCAGGAACAGGTGGTCCTCGGGGTTCTTCGCATCGGTCTGCAGCAGGTTGTGGTCAACGTATTGGGCCGACAGCTCGGTCTTGACCCGGTCCAGGCCCATGGCCTCCAGCTCCAGCATGACCATGGTCCCGGTGGCGTCCTGCGTCAGCGTCTGGTCGATGGCGATGCCCACTTCCGTGCCCGGCACCATCTCCCCCTCGACCAGGTGCGAGGCGATCAGCTGCTGGGCGACGTTGCGGGCTGGGGACTGGCGGGCTGGAGAACTGGTGGACTGCGTGGTCATGGTGGGCTCCCTCCGGCTTGCGGTCCGCCACCGGGCCGGCTGCGGACCCACTGTCCATGCTAGGCACGAACGCCGGATGCCGACAGGGTAACCGGGGCAGACAAAAGCGGCCCCGACATCGTTCGATGTCAGGGCCGCTTTTGTATCCGCGGAGGATGGGGGATTTGAACCCCCGAGGGCGTGAACCCAACACGCGTTCCAGGCGTGCGCCATAGGCCGCTAGGCGAATCCTCCAGACTGCCCAAAAGAGCAGGCTCCAGCTTACCGGAAGAAATGCCGCAGGCCGAATCGGGCCCCCGGCGACCCGCCGGATGCCCCCTACGGCGACCCCGCCTGCGTCGGACGCAGCCCGATGTCGGGTACACTATTTGTCGGCCCCTCATGTGGTGTCATCCCGCCGAACTCCCCCAGGACCGGAAGGTAGCAAGGGTAGGTGGGCTCTGGCAGGTGCATGAGGGGTCTTTACGTACCCACCGCCTGCGAGGAGGCCGCCATGGGCGCCGGACGCTACGCCCCCAGCCCCTCGGGTGAACTGCACCTGGGCAACCTGCGCACCGCGGTGCTGGCCTGGCTGTTCGCCCGCTCCACGGGCCGGGACTTCCTGCTGCGCGTCGAGGACCTGGACCGCGCCCGCGCCGGGGCCGAGGAACTCCAACTGGCCGACTTGCGGGCCATCGGCCTGGACTGGGACGGTCCCGTCGTCCGGCAAACCGAACGCGCCGACGGCTACAACGCAGCCATCGACCTGCTGCGCGGGGCCGGCCTGCTCTACGAATGCTTCTGCACCCGCCGGGACATCGCCGAGGCGCCTTCGGCACCGCATGCTGCACCCGGCGCCTACCCGGGCACCTGCCGGAACCTGACCGAGGCCGAACGCGCCGTCCAACGGGCCAAACGGCCGGCGGCCTGGCGATTGCGCACCGACATCGTGCAGTACACCGTCACCGACATGCTCCACGGCGACTACACCGGGCTCGTGGACGACTTCGTCGTCGTGCGCAATGACGGCGTGCCCGCCTACAACCTTGCCGTGGTGGTCGACGACGCGCTGCAGGGCATCGACCAGGTGGTCCGCGGCGACGACCTGCTGCCCTCGACGCCGCGCCAGGCCCATCTGGCCACTCTGCTCGCGGGCTTGCGCGGCGACGGCGGGCCGGTGGTACCGCAGTACGCGCACGTGCCGCTGGTGCTCAACGACCAGGGCAAGCGGCTGGCCAAACGCGACGGATCGGTGACCCTGGCCCGGCTCCGCGCGGACGGCGTCGGCGCCGAGCAGGTGCGCACCGTGCTGCTGGAATCGGCGGGCCTTCCCGGCGCCTCGCTGGAGGCCGCCGTGGAGGCGTTCGACCCGGCCGCGTTGCCCCGCGAACCCTGGGTTTTCACCGGCTTCCCGACTCCCTGGGGAGGGATGCATTGAGCACCACGAAACAGATAGGCTTCAAGGCGTGAGTACAGCCCTTTACCGTCGCTACCGTCCGGATACCTTCGCGGACGTGATCGGGCAGGAGCACGTCACCACCCCCCTGATGGCCGCCCTGTCCAAGAACCGGGTCAGCCATGCCTACCTCTTCTCCGGACCGCGCGGTTGCGGCAAGACCACCTCGGCCCGCATCCTGGCGCGCTGCCTGAACTGCGCCCAGGGTCCCACACCGACCCCCTGCGGCGAATGCGACAGCTGCCGCGAGCTGGCCACCGGCGGCGCCGGATCGCTGGACGTCATCGAGATCGACGCGGCCTCCCACGGCGGCGTCGACGACGCCCGCGACCTGCGCGAACGCGCCACCTTCGCCCCGGTGCGCGACCGCTACAAGAACTTCATCATCGACGAGGCCCACATGGTCACCTCGGCCGGGTTCAACGCCCTGCTGAAGATCGTCGAGGAGCCGCCGGAGCACATCAAGTTCATCTTCGCGACCACCGAGCCGGACAAGGTCATCGGGACCATCCGCTCGCGCACCCACCACTACCCCTTCCGCCTCGTCCCGCCCGAACCGCTGATGGCCTACCTGGAGCGGCTCTGCGCCCAGGAGGACGTCGCGGTCGCCCCGGGTGTGCTCTCACTGGTCATCCGCGCCGGCGGCGGATCGGTCCGCGACTCGCTGTCGGTGCTGGACCAGCTCATCGCCGGCGCCGGACCCGACGGACTGGACTACGAGCTCGCCGTCTCCCTGCTCGGCTACACGCACGCCTCCCTGCTGGACGACGTCGTCGACGCCATGGCCGCCCAGGACGCCGCCACCGTCTTCGCCGCGGTCGACCGGGTCATCCAGACCGGACACGACCCGCGCCGCTTCGTCGAGGACCTGCTCGAGCGCTTCCGCGACCTGATCATCGTCAAGGCGCTGCCCGAGAACGCCGCCCAGGTCCTCCGCGGCCTGCCCGAGGACCAGCTGCACCGGATGAACCAGCAGGCGTCCCTGCTCGGCCACGCCGAACTGAGCCGCAGCGCCGACGTCGCCAACCAGGCGCTGACCGAGATGACCGGCGCCACGAGCCCGCGCCTGCACCTGGAACTGCTCTGCGCGCGGCTGCTGCTCCCCGCCTCGGACGCCACCGAACGCGGCATCAACGCCCGGGTGGACCGCATCGAGCGCCGGCTCAGCTACGCCGGGGACGTCCCCGAGGTCCCCGCAACGGTACCCGCGGCCACCGGCATCACGGCCATGCCAGGGCACGACGGCGGTGCCTCCCCAGTTGCCACGGGTTTCGAATCCGCTGGCAGTCCCCTGGGAGGACCCCAGGGTGGAGGCCCCCAGGGTGCCGCCGCCGTCCGCGAGGCATTGCGCGCGGCTCGTGGCAAGGACCAGCCCGCGGCACCCGCCGCCACATCCCCTGCAGCACCGGCGGAGGCACCGGCAGCGGCTCCTGCAGCAGGGTCCACACCAGCAGCGGAAGCGGAACCGGTTCCGGCGCCCGAACCGGTCCACGCACCGGCAGCAGCCGAGGCAGCAGCCGAAATGACGGAAACCGCCGCAGCCGCGCCTGCTCATTCGTCCGTCGACACGTCCGGCGGCACGTCCCGCCCCGCGCCGGACGAAGCCTCCGACGAGCCGACCACCCCGGGCACCGGAGACGAACGCTGGACCTCCGACGGCCCGGCAGCGGCGGCCCCGCCGGCACGAACCGCGGCGCCCCAGCCGTCCCCCGACTGGGGCGGCACCTGGGGTCCCGTCGAGGACGAGCCCGCCCGGCCGGCAGCACCGTCCGCCCCCGGGAACGAACCCACCACCGCTCCGACCGGCACCCAGGACCCACGCCAACCCGAGGCCGGTGACCGCACCCCAACGGAGCCAACGCGTCCCACGGTGCCGACCCCCACCGACGACGCCCCGCCGTCCGGGAACGCACCCCAGAATTCCGGCACCAGCGACGCGGGCACCAGCGACGGGGGCACCAGCGATTCCGGTGGTGCCGCCGGATCCGTGGAGATGTTCCGCAGGGCCTGGCCGGAGATCATGGATGCGCTGCGCGAGGAGAAGAAGTTCGTCTGGCTGACGATCCAGCCGCATGCCTCCCTGGCCGGGTACGACGGCCGGACCCTCACCGTCGCCTTCGCCAACCCGGGTCCGATGAAGGCGTTCTCGTCCAAGCAGGACAACATCGAGCTGCTGCAACGCAGCATCCACAAGGTCCTGGGGCTGGCCCCCGAGATCGTCATCACGGCCGGGGGTTCCGCTCCGGCGGGTGGTTCTGGCCCAAAAGCTGAGCGCCGGCCAGCGCCGGCGTCCCGCGGTCCCGTAGCAGCGCCCCGCGCCCAGGATGAACCGCCGCGCCCGTCCCCCGCCACCGCGCAGAACCAGCAGGACCGGCAACCGGACGCCTCCCGGGAGCCGTCGCGGCAGGTGTCCGACGCGAACAACGGCGGGTCGGCCTCCGCGCCATCTGCCTCGCCGGCTGTCATGCCGGGTGCCGCGCCGCGCCCTGAACCCACTGGCGCGCCACGCCCTGGCCCCTCCACTGGACGCCCCGACCGGCCGACCGAGACCCAGCAGCCCGGCGGCCACGGTGCTCCCGCTGCCCCGGCACCTCCTGCCGCTGCCCCGCGCCCCGGCACCGCCGCCCCCGCTCCGGCTGCCCCACGCCCCGCGGCTGCCGCCCCGGCTGCGGATGATGCGCCGCGTCCTGATGTGGCGACTCCTTCGGCAGCCCCGACGCCGGACCGGCCGGCGACAACCGGTCCGGCCGCCGCCCTCCGGCAGCGCCGTGCCGCGCCGCAGCCCAACCGGCAGCAGCGGCCGTCGGCCGCCCCGTTCCCGGATGACGGACCCACGGGTTTCGGGCCCGAGCCCGAGGACGACGGCGGCTACGACTGGGGCAGCGACAACGTCCCCACCGCGCCGTGGGATGCCCCCCCGCCTCCCGCCACCCCCGCGCCCAGCCCGGCAACCGCCGCACCGGCCACCCGCGGCGGGACCGATCCCGACGGCGAGACCTGGCAACGTCCCGCCGGCCCGGCGCCGGTCGAACCCACCGCGTCAGGCCATCGGGGAGCCCAGCCCGACCGGGCGGCCGCCGTCGCGTCCCGTGACCTGTCGGCAGCACCGGCACCGGGTGGCCCGGCCGCTCCGGCACCGGGGGCTCCCGTGGCACCGGTTCCGGGCGCGGGACCGGCACCGGCAGCGGGTGCCGGCGCACCGCCGTCGTCCTCGGTGCCACCCGACGGGGCACCGCAGCAGGTGCCGGGCAAGCCGATGAGCCGGTACCAGCAGCTGCTCAACCAGGCCAGGGTCGGGGAAGCACGGTCCGGCGGGCCCACTGCGGGTGCGAGGCCCGGCGGCGGGGCAGCAACGCAGACCGGCCCGGGGGACGTAGAATCGAGGTACGTTGAGGACATTCCCAGCGATGATGACATCTCCATCGAGGAATCCGGGGTGGTCGGCCGGTCGGCGATCGAACGCCTGCTCAACGGCCGCCTGATCGAGGAGCGCAACCACGACGGCACCCCGGTCATCTAGATCCTCTCCGGTCGGTCCTTCCGGCCGGTTCCCCTTGGAGCCGTCATCCGATAGTGCAGTGTGAGGTTTCGTGTACGAAGGTGCAGTCCAAGAGCTGATCGACGAGTTCGGTCGGCTGCCCGGCATCGGCCCCAAGTCCGCCCAGCGGATCGCCTTCCACGTCCTGGAGGCCGACCCGGAGGACATGAACCGGCTCGCCGATGCCATCCGCGCGGTCAAGGACAAGGTGAAGTTCTGCTCGGTGTGCTTCAACGTCACCGAGGACGAGACCTGCAACATCTGCCGTGATCCCCGCCGCGACGACACCGTGCTGTGCGTGGTGGAGGAGTCCAAGGACGTCATGGCCGTGGAGCGCACCCGTTCCTTCCGCGGCCGCTACCACGTGCTCGGCGGGTCCATCAATCCCATCGCCGGGGTCGGGCCAGACCAGCTGCACATCCGCGAGCTGCTCGGGCGCCTGCACGACGACAAGATTTCCGAGGTCATCATCGCCACCGACCCCAACCTGGAGGGCGAGGCAACGGCGACCTACCTGGCCCGCATGCTCTCCACGATTGGCATCAAGATCTCGCGCCTGGCCTCGGGCCTGCCCGTGGGCGGGGACCTGGAATACGCCGACGAGGTCACCTTGGGGCGGGCCTTCGAGGGTCGCCGCGTCATGTCCTGAGGCATGTCCCCGGGCACAACCACGGCATGTCCGCAGAGGACCCGGACCGCTCCGGCGGCACCTGAACGGGCTAGTTCCTGAACCGCTCCGCGATCGACTGCAGCCGGTCCCGGTAGGACCCCCACCATCCTGCGTCGCCGGGGGGCAGGTTCCCGTTGCGCGCCGTCAATCCGGCTTCCCTGTCGATGGCCTCCCGGACGATGTCCGCATGCCCGGCGTGCCGGGCGGTTTCGGCGATCATGTGGACCAGGAGCAGCTGCAGGGTCGTGTGCCCGCGTTCGGGCCCCCACCAGGGGACGAACCCCTCCGCGTCGAGGTCCAGGGCCGCGATCGTCTCATCGGCGTGGCTGCAGGCGCGGCGGTAGAAGGCGATCACCCCGTCGCCGCTCTCCTCGGCCGTGGCGAACATGTCGGCGTTGTCCTCGGCGTCGTCCTCCGCCCAGGGCATGGGCTCGGGTGCCGGCCGGCCGAGGACGTCCCCGAAGTAGTCGTACTCGACAGTCCCCAGGTGCTTGAGCAGGCCCAGCAGGTTGGTCCCGGTGGGCGTGAGCGGGCGGCGCAGGTCGTACTCGCCGAGGCCATCGACCTTCCACAGCAGCGCATCGCGTTGGTTCTGCAGGTACCGGGTGAGCGTCTCCTTGTGCGTCAGCATGAGCCCAGCGTAGGCCGTGGCGGCCGGGGGCGCAGCAGGCGACGGGGCGTCAGGCGATGATCGGGCCCAGCCGCTGTTCGCCTTCGTTCAGGTCGACCTGGGCGGTGGCCACTGGCTCGGGCAGCCGGCCTGTCAGCCGGTTGACCGTGTCGGTGAAATGCGCCGCCAGTTGGGCCACCGCGCCCTCGCCGTTGCCCGCGCAGATCAGCTCCAGTCGTTCCTGATGGACCCCGTGGACATCGGTGCGCACGATGTAGCCCTCCGGGTGCCCGAGGCTGGCCAGCCGGGTCTCCATGACCAGCGTCCCCATGAACCGGGCCAGCCGCTGGTTCCCCGCGGCCTGGACGGTTTCGAAGTGCAGTTCCAGGTCCAGGTCCCCGATGCCCCGGGGGCTCGTGGACCGTCCGGCCTGTCGTCCGAGTCCTTCGAGCCGCTCGAGGAGAGTCAGCGCCCGGGCCAGTCGGCGCCGTCGTTCCCTGACGCTGCCCAGTGCGGCCACGGTGCGGATCGCGGCCGCCTCGATGGTCAGGCGGGTGGCGTACAGGGACGCCAGGTCGTCCACGCCGACCGTTGCCACGCGCAGCCCCTGTCCCGGGCGGGCGATCAGCAACCCGTCCTGGACCAGGCGCTGGGCCGACTCGCGGAGGGATCCGCGGCTGACGCCGAGCTGTTCGGCCACCGCCGCCTCGTGGATCTGGGAGCCGGGCATGAGCAGCCCCTCGTAGATCGCGTTGCGCAGCTGGACGGTGATCAGGTCGACGGTCGAGGAACGCTGGACACGTGCCATCCCCGGCGCCATCGAGTGTTCGGCCGTGGGCATGGGAGCTCCGTTCTGGGACAGGGACGGGGACGGGAACCGGGCCCGAATTCCAGGTTCCGGCCCGCCGCTGCTCGATCGTAACTTAATCGTGACGGTCACCCCCGGGCAGGGTGGCAGCCCGATCCACCGGTGCCGGGGCGACGGAAACCGCGCCAACCTGCGGTTCTTCCGGTGCCGGCACCACCTCTTGTAGACAATCCGACGTCTGGAACGTCGGATTGTCAATTGACTTGTTCATGACTAGCGTGATTTACACCACTCAGCACCATCGGTCGGGTCCGCCCGGCCGCCTCGTCTCCCCGGGAGGCGCGGCAGGCCGGGCACCCGTGACCTGAAAGAGGTACATCATGATCCGCACGTTCCGCCGCCGGCTGCTGGTATCCGGCGCCGTCCTGGCCTCCCTGTCGCTCGCCCTCACCGGGTGCGGCGGCTCGACGACGACCGAAGGCGCCGAAGGCGGCAACTCGTCGGTCGCGGCCGGCGAGGGCCACCTGCAGTCCCTGAAGGACAAGGGCGAGATCACCGTCGCCATCGCCGGGGAGGCCCCGTATTCCTACGAGAAGGACGGCAAGGCCACCGGTGCGACCATCGCCCTGGCGAAGAAGATCTACGGTGGAATGGGCATCGACAACGTCAAGACCGTCCTGGTCGACTGGAACAGCCTGATCCCCGGCCTCACGGCCGGTCGCTTCGACGCCGTCAGCGCCGGCATGTCGATCCTGCCGGATCGCTGCGCCAACGCCGACTTCGCCGATCCGGCCATCATGTACACGACCGCGTTGATGGTCCAGAAGGGCAACCCGAAGGGCCTGACCGACCTCGATTCCGTCAAGGAGAAGGAAGACGGCGGCGAGGACATCAAGCTGGCCGTGCTCGCCGGCGGCATCGAGGCCGGCTACGCCAAGTCGCTGGGCTTGAAGGTCCAGTCGGTCCCGGACGCGCAGACCGGCATGGACACGGTGAACAACGGCCGCGCCGACGCGTTCGCGATGACCGCGATCTCGCTGAACTTCATGGCCGACCAGAACCCCGACGCCAGCGTCGAGGTCACGGACGCCTTCGTGCAGGACATCGACGGCACCCCCCAGATCGGCGCAGGCACGGCCGTCTTCGCCCAGGGCGACGACGAACTGCGCGAGGCCTACAACGAGGGCCTGGCCAAGATCACCGAATCGGAGAAGACCTACCTCGACGTGGTGGGCGAATACGGGTTCACCGCCGAGAACCTGCCGCCCCAGGACCTGACCACCGAGGAACTCTGCAAGGGCGCACCGGCCGAGTAGCCACAAGGTCGCCGGGACCGCTTTCCGGTGACTGCACGAGGTGGCTCCGGCCCGGACCGGGCCGGGGCCACCGCATCATCCGGCTACTGCCGGCCCACCTGAACAGCTGAAGGAGTCCATCCTCCGTGGACCAGAAACTCGCGGCGCTTGGTGAAGCCCTCCCCCGCCTCCTCGACGGCCTGTGGGTCACCGTCGAGCTCACCGTCCTCGGCGGCCTCGCCGCCTTCGTCCTCTCCGTCATCCTCGGCCTCGCCGCCGCACACCCCAGCCGGTGGGCGCGGATCCCGGCACGGATCGTCATCGAGTTCTTCCGCGGCACCTCGCTCGTGGTCCAGCTGTTCTGGCTGTTCTTCGTCCTGCCGCTGCTCGGCATCGACATGCATCCCCTGGTCGTCGGCGTCCTCGCCTTGGGCCTGAACTACGGGGCCTACGGCGCCGAAGTGGTCCGCGGATCCATCAACTCGGTGCCCACCGGGCAATGGGAAGCCACCACCGCGCTGAGCCTGGGGCCGGTCCAGCGGATGTACCGGATCATCTTCCCGCAGGCCTGGGCCCTGATGATCCCCTCGCTGTCCAACCTGCTCATCCACCTGATGAAGGGCACGGCCATCGTCAGCTTCATCACCATCGCCGACTTCACCTACCATCTGGACCAGCTCAAGCGGGTCACGGACACCATCTTCGCGTACGGGGTGGTCGGACTCCTGAGCTACTTCATCATCGCCCTGATTCTCACGTTCCTGATGAACGCCCTGGAGAACCGGGCCAAGCGCAAGCTGGGCCAGCAGGTCACCCTGCGCAAGGTCCTCTCGCCCGCGCCCACGGCAACCACCGAGGCCGGAGGTGCAGCGTGATCCCCGCAGCCTTCGAGTGGCATTCGGAAACCGTCTGGGACGTCCTGCCCACCTTGTTGGAGCAGTTCCTGAAGGTCACCCTCGTGGTCACCGTGCTCTCGACGCTGATCGCCGCCGTCCTGGGCCTGGTCATCGCCATGGTGATGCGCATCAGCCCCCGCCCGGTGGCCGGGACGGTGAAGTGGATCGCGAACTTCATCCGCATGACCCCGATCGTGGTCCAGCTGCTGTTCGCCTACTACACGTTCCTGTCACTGGATGCCCTGACCATCGGCGTGATCGTCTTCGGCATCCACTACTCCACCTACATGTCCGAGGTCTACCGGGCCGGGATCGACGCGGTGCCGAAAGGGCAGTGGGAGGCAACCACCGCCCTGTCGATGTCCACCCGACGCACCTGGACCGCCGTCGTCATCCCGCAGGCCCTACGTGCGACCATCCCCGCCCTGGGCAACTACGCGGTCTCGATGTTCAAGGACACCCCGTTCCTGCTGGTCATCGGCGTCGTCGAGCTGGTCAATGCCGGCCTGATCTATGGCGGCAACACCTACCGGTACATCGAACCACTGACCCTGGTGGGCGTCATCTTCCTGCTGGCGAGCTACCCCACCTCACTCCTCATCGGCAGATTGGAAAAGCGCCTTGCCTTCAACACCTGATACCCCGGTCGACGTGGACAAGCCCGGCAACCGCGCCGCGGCGCCCGTGATCGAGTTCCGCGACGTCGAGAAGGCATTCGGCGACAACGTGGTGCTGCACGACCTGAACTTCAGCGTCGCCAAGGGCGACCGGGTCACCCTCATCGGCCCGTCCGGGTCCGGCAAGACCACCATCCTGCGCCTGGTCATGACGCTGGAGGAGGCCACCGGTGGCTACATCTTCATCGACGGGGAACCACTCACCCACGAGGAACGCAACGGCAAGCGGGTCGAACGCAGCAAGAAGGACCAGAAGCGGATCCGCCAGCGGATCGGCATGGTCTTCCAGCAGTTCAACCTCTTCCCCAACATGACCGTGCTGGAGAACATCATCGAGGCACCGGTGCACGTGCTCGGCCAGTCGAAGTCCGAAGCCGGCACCAAGGCCAGGGAGCTGTTGGAGAAGGTCGGCCTCGCGGACAAGGCCGACGCGCACCCGACCTCGCTCTCGGGCGGACAGCAGCAGCGCGTGGCGATCGCCCGCGCCCTGGCCATGGACCCCGAGATCCTGCTCCTCGACGAGGTGACCAGCGCGCTGGACCCCGAGATCGTCGGCGAGGTCCTGGCCATCCTGCGCAACATCGCCGAGACGACCGACATCACCATGCTGATCGTGACCCATGAGATGCAGTTCGCCCGGGATGTCTCCAACCGCGTGCTCATGTTCGACGGCGGCAAGATCGTCGAGGAGGCCGCTCCCGAGGTCATGTTCAGCAGCCCCAAGCACCAGCGCACGCAGGACTTCCTGCACGCCGTGCTCGGCGACGCCGACGGGACCATCGGCACCCATTAGACGCGCGTGGGCCGCCCATCGGGGGGATGGGTGGCCCACGCGTCTTCATCCCGCCCGCGCCGTCCCCTGGCGGCGCCGGGGCATCCCCCCGCTACCGCCGCCACAGGCCTGGACGCACCGGGTTCCGGGCCCTGTTCCGCGCCCATCGCCGGGCCGGGCGCAGGGCGCATTATGACTGCTGCCGGTCATGCGACCGGGGCACCGCGCCGGGCCTCGTTACACTGGTTAAGCATGTGCCCAGCCGGGTTGGCGGTGGGCCGTCCTGTCCTCAACCCAGTGGAGTGTGCAAAACGCATGAGCCTGATTGTCCAGAAGTTCGGCGGTTCGTCGGTCTCGGATGCCGAAGGCATCAAACGCGTCGCGGCCCGGATCCTCGCCACCAAAGCGGTCGGGAACGACGTCGTCGCCGTGGTTTCGGCCATGGGCGACACCACCGATGAACTGCTCGATCTCGCGGGGCAGCTCACCGACGCGCCCCCCGCCCGCGAAATGGACATGCTGTTGTCCGCGGGCGAACGCATTTCCATGGCCCTGCTCGCCATGGCCATCGATGCCAACGGCGGCCAGGCCGTCTCCTTCACCGGCTCCCAGGCCGGCATGATCACCGACGCCGTCCACGGTAAGGCCCGCATCATCGACGTATCCCCCCACCGGGTGCGCCAGGCAATCGACCGGGGCTACATCTCGATCGTCGCCGGGTTCCAGGGCATGAGCCGGGAATCGAACAACATCACCACGATGGGCCGCGGCGGTTCGGATACGACCGCCGTCGCGCTCGCCGCAGCCCTGAACGCCGACGTGTGCGAGATCTACACCGACGTCGACGGCATCTACACCGCCGACCCGCGCATCGTGCACACCGCACAGAAGATCGACACGATCTCCAGCGAGGAGATGCTGGAGATGGCTGCCTCCGGTGCCAAGATCCTGCACCTGCGCTGCGTCGAGTACGCCCGTCGCTTCGGCGTGCCGCTGCATGTGCGCTCGTCCTTCACCGACCACGAGGGGACCTGGGTGCTGCCCAGCCCCGACGACAACATCAAGATCCAAGAGGGAGAACCCATGGAACAGCCCATCATCTCCGGCGTTGCCCACGACCGCTCCGAGGCCAAGGTCACCGTCATCGGCGTTCCCGACATCCCGGGATCGGCAGCACAGATCTTCGGTGTCATCGCCGGGGCCAACGTGAACATCGACATGATCGTGCAGAACATCTCGAAGGCCGAGACCGGCAAGACCGACATCTCCTTCACGCTGCCGATCATCGAGGGCAAGGACGCCATCGCCGCCCTCGAGGCAGCCCAGGCCGAGATCGGCTTCGAGAAGATCTCCTACAACGACAAGGTCGGCAAGCTCTCGCTCATCGGCGCGGGCATGCGCTCGAACCCGGGCGTCTCCTTCCGGTTCTTCGAGGCCCTGCACCAGGCCGGGGTGAACGTCGACATGATCTCCACCTCGGAGATCCGCATCTCGGTCGTCACCGACGCGGACCTGCTGGACACCGCGGTGCGCGCGGTCCACGGTGCCTTCGAGCTCGATAGCGATGTCGAGGCCCAGGTCCACGGGGGCACCGGCCGCTAGGAACCAGGTCCCCCTGGAGGCCCCATCCGGTATCCGCCGGAGGGGGCCTTCATCGGCTGTGGGCCAGGACGGCGTACGGGGTTAGACTCCTGGCAGTCCGAAGCGACCACCGTGCCGGCGGCCAGCGCCGCCGGAAGAGGGAGGCAAGGCCATGGCGAGGTACCTGATCTCGTTCAACGACGGGGACATGAGGTTCCCGAGGGAGGACCTGCCCGCCGTCGCGGCCGCCTCGCATGCCGTGGTCCGGCAGGCCCAGGAGGCCGGTGTCTGGATCTTCGGGGGCGGTGTGGACAGCCACGATGTCAGCATCGTGGGCACCGATGGATCGGTGGACGACACCCAGGTCACCCGGCACATCGGCGGCTTCTCGATCATCGAGGTGGATTCCCATGCCGAGGCTTTGGAGTGGGCGGCGAAGATTGCGGCCTCCTGCCGTTGCGCCCAGGAAGTCCGCGAGATCATGGATGATCCCGAGGCCTGACCTGCCCGGGTGTCCGACGGTCAGGACGCGGGCGCGGAACTGACGTAGCCGCGGTCCTTGTCCACCACGTTGTTCAGCGGTGTGCCGGCGATGTAGGCGTCGAGGTTGGCCAGGAACTGGTCGGCGAGCTCGTCCCGCCAGCCATGGACGTCGCCGCTCATGTGGGCCGAGACGTGCACGTTCTCCATCTGCCAGAACGGATGGTCGGCGGGCATGGGTTCGACGGCGACCACGTCGAGCGAGGCGGCGGCGATCCGGCCGTCCCGCAGCGCGTCGATGAGGGCCTGTTCGTCGACGAGGGAACCGCGGCCGATGTTGACCAGGTGCGCACTGGGCTTCATGGCAGCCAGCACCTGGGCGTCCAGGATCCCGCGGGTGGCCTCCGTCAGCGGGGCGGCCAGCACGAGGTGGTCGGCGTCCCCCACCCGGGCAGCGAGCTCGTCGCTGGCGAAGACCGTGCCGAAGTCGGGGTCCGTGTCCCGCGGCGTGCGCCCGGCACCCTGGACCTGCATGCCGACGGCCCGCAACAACCGGGCGGTGGCCCGGCCGATGCCGCCGGTGCCGACCACGATCGCCCGCGACCCGCCGGTCCGGGTCAGTTCGCGGTGCCGCCAGGTGCCCTGGCGTTGCAGCGCCTCGCTGCGGTGCAGCTGCTTGTCGTGCGCGAGCACGGACGCGAGCACGAACTCCGCGATCGGCTGGGAGAACGTCCCGTGGGCGTTGGTGAGCACCACCGGCGCCTCCCGGAGCCCGTCGAAGAGCATGGCGTCAACGCCGGCCGCGGCCACGTGGACCCAGCGCAGCGACCCGGCGGCGTGCCAGGCATCGCGGAGGGCGGAGGAGAAGAAGTCCCACAGCAGCAGGGCATCGGCGCCGTCGAGGGCCTCGGCCAGCGTATCGGCCCGGGCGAGAACGACGTCGGCGCGTTGCCGGATGGCCTCCAGGTTATGGGGGTCGGGGACGCCGTCGGCGGTGAGCAGGGCCAGTCGGGGGCGGTTGGTCTCGGTGTGTTCCACGTCATCCACGCTACCGTCCGAACAGATTGTTGACAATCTACCGACGCGCCCCCACGATGAATTCATGACGACTTTGAGCCCCCTGTTGAAGCAGGCCACCCCCGTGGTGGTCGACCACGCCCTCGGATCCTGGATCTACGGAACCGACGGAGCCGAGTACCTCGATTTCACCACCGGCATCGGGGTGACCAGCACCGGGCACTGCCACCCGCGCGTCGTCGAGGCCGCCCGCGAGCAATGCGGCAAGATCATCCACGCCCAGAACACCACCGTGATGCACCAGCCGCTGCTGGAACTGACCGACAAGCTCGGCGAGAAGCTCCCCGCGGGACTGGACTCGGTCTTCTACGCCAACTCCGGCTCCGAGGCCGTGGAGGCGTCGGTCCGCCTGGCCCGCATGGCCACCGGACGGCCGAACATCGTGGTCTTCCAGGGCGGCTTCCACGGCCGCACCGTCGCCGCCGCGTCCCTGACCACCGCCGGGACCCGGTTCTCCGCCGGCTTCTCCCCGCTGATGGCCGGCGTGCACATGTCCGCCTTCCCCTACGCCTACCGCTACGGCTGGGACGAGGACACCGCTGTCGACTTCGCCCTGCAGGAACTGGACTACCTGCTCACCACCCGCACCGCGCCCAACGACACCGCAGCCTTCCTCATCGAACCGGCACTGGGCGACGGCGGCTACCTGCCCACCCCGCCGCGCTTCCTCGAGGGGCTGCGCGAACGCGCCACCGCCCACGGCATCGTGCTCATCATCGACGAGGTCCAGGCCGGCGTCGGGCGCACCGGCAAGTTCTGGGGCTACCAGCACTCCACGGCCACCCCCGACATCCTCATCACCGCCAAGGGCATCGCCTCCGGCTTCCCGATCTCCGCCATCGCCGCCTCCACCGAGCTGATGTCCAAGGGCTGGCCCGGCTCGCAGGGCGGGACCTACGGCGGCAACGCCGTCTCCGCCGCCGCCGGCGTGGC
>Ga0134125_10004211_pt1 | contig 16469 bp, 18 predicted proteins | sample KB31751_FD_96464 | JGI IMG/M metagenome (GOLD analysis project Ga0134125, IMG submission 96464) | Terrestrial soil microbial communities with excess Nitrogen fertilizer from Kellogg Biological Station, Michigan, USA - KB3-175-1 | ecosystem: Environmental > Terrestrial > Soil > Unclassified ...
GTTAGCGATGAAAAATGTTCTATTGGATTGCTCATCGGTTTTTTTACCGAATTAAATCCTATCCAAACTTTTATATAAAATTATTTTTTAACTTTTCAACATATTTTAGATGCGTTTGCCCTGCCTAAAACATTAAATACTTGCGTATTACCGATTATTATGCCTACCTTGCGGGCTTTTAATAATTAAAATAATGCAAAAAGAAGGAACAGTAAAATTTTTTAATGAGACAAAAGGTTTTGGATTTATTACACCAAGTGCTGGTGGCCAGGACGTATTTGTTCATTCAACAGGTCTTATCGATGAGATCCGTGAAAACGACAAAGTAGAATTTGAAGTTGAAAACGGCAGAAAAGGCTTAAATGCGGTAAATGTAAAAGTTATTTAATTATAATATAATCATTAAACGTACCAGGCATTCACTAAAAGGTGGGTGCCTTTTTTGTTTTATTGCGTATTTGACAAAAGTAGTTAAAAAGGCACATTTAATTAGGCAAAACAGGCACGCTGGCATTGTTGTTGTGTATTTAATCATCTATAAAAACAACATATATATATGAAAGATCAAACAAAAGTTATAGCCGCACTTTTAATAGGTGCAGCGGCCGGGGCTGCATTAGGATTATTGCTCGCCCCCGAAAAAGGAGAAACGGTTAGAGACGGAATTGCCGATTATATCAATGATTTGATCGAATCCGCGAAGGGCAAGGCGCAGTCTACAACCGATGATTTAAAACAATTCGGCAACAACACATTTGACAGAGCTAGGTCGAAATTTGGTAACGCCGCTAACAACGTATCTGATTCAGCCGGCAATGCCGTTGACGCCGCCAAAAGTCATGCTAACAACATCAAGGATGAGGTCCGGCATCAATATAACGGCGCTAAAAATAAGGTAAAAACCGCCGCCGACGGAACAGAATAACATGGTTCAGAATTCTTTGAGAATTCTCCAAATACAAGCCCGGATTATTCGTCCGGGCTTTGTATTTATAATTTATAAATTATTTTGCCGCCCATTTATTATTGGTTTCGTCCGCATCCATAAATATCCCGCCGTCAAGCACCACCGACTTTATAGCTTTACGGGTTTTAATGCGAACGAACGTTTGCTTTTGGTTGTGTTGCCAAACAATCGGGGTTTGATGGAAGCTTTGCATCGAGCCGTCGGCATACGTTACCTTAACATCAAACGGAACTGCGAAACCGCCTATATTTTGGATTGACAACACATAATCTCCGGCAACCTTTTCAACCTTTTGCAAATCCAGGTCGATGTAATAATTGGTGAAAAACCAATTGTTAAAAAACCAGTTCAAGTTTCTCCCCGCGCCGCTGCTCATCGAATTAAAATAATCCCAGGGAATAGGATGCTTTCCATGCCAATTGTCCATGTAGGTATGCAATGCCTTTTTAAATAACGCATCGCCCAGCAGGTCCTTCAGCGCAAAATAACTTAGCGAGGGCTTGCCGTAGGAATTATTACCGTAACCGCCCCGCAGCTCGCTTGACGGGGTAATGATCGGCAGGTCCTCGGCGGTAGCCCTGTCGTGTATCCACCTGTTGATCCGGAATTGCTTATAAAGGGCTTCCGCCTTTTCCTTGCCTACTTCGGCGGTTCCGATCAGCAATTCAAAAGTAGTGGCCCAGCCCTCGTCCATAAATGCGTAGCGGCTTTCGTTAACCCCCATATAGAATGGGAAATAGGTATGCGCTATCTCGTGGTCCTGCACAAATTGCGAAAAGCGAATATCGTTGGTATGGCTGTCATTTACCATCATTGGGTATTCCATGTCGGCAAAGCCCTGAAACGATGTCATCTTTGGAAAAGGATACGGAACGCCCGGCCAGTTGTGCGACAGCCAGCTTAACGAATTTCGGCCGGCCTGTACGGCATGGTGAAAATCCTGTGATTTATCTTCAAACGCCGATTGCATGCTCGCCCGGCGATGGGTAGCATCATCAACCACCGCGCTTGCTGCATCCCAGTCATAATGATCGCTTATCCCAGCGGCCACATCGCTGATATTATTGGCTTTCCACGTCCATGTATTCACATCGTTTTGCGCGGTAATATGTTTGGCCGCAAGGTCCTGTACCGTTGCAATGTGTATGGTCGAATCGCTGGTATAAGACTGCTCCAGCCTTTTAGCATATTCGGGTTGCAATACCTGGTTCGGGTTCTGTAATGTCCCGGTGGCCCAAACGATATAGTTCCTGGGTACCGATACATTTAAGGTATAGTCGTTAAAATCGTTATAAAACTCCTGTGCGTCCTGGAAGGGTAAAGTATCCCAGCCGTTGTAGTCGTCATAAACGGAAACCCTCGGGTAAAAATAAGCCAGGTAGTAGGTGGTCGAATCGATCATTCCCTCGCGGCCGCTTTGTTTTGAAATTTCGAAATGCCAGTTTATATCCATCCGTACAGAATCATGCGGATACAACGGCTTCGGCAGGCTGATCAGCTGGTTGGTTGCCGATGCCGCCGCGTTATTCCACGCCTTATTGGTACCATCTATCACGAATTTATCAATTTGTACGCCGGGGGTTAGGTAATCATCGCCAGCATTGCCAAATCTTGCTGCCCCGGGCCGGTGAATGTTTAATATCAGCTTCATGTTAAGCCTTTTCAGCGTATCCGGGCTATTGTTAAAATAAACGATCTGTTCGCTCCCCTTTATGGTACGGTTGGGCGGCAACGCGGTGATAGATATTACGTACCGGCCATGGTTTTGCCAGTAGTTTTTGCCGGGCTTTCCGTCCATCGAACGGGTTCCTTTGTCATAGGCATGCTGAATATCACGCGGCATATATAAGCTTTGCGATTGTGCCTGGGAAAATGCAAAAAGAGTAAAAACCGAAAAAATAATTGATTTATACATTGGTTAAAATTTATGTGGTGATAATTTAAGTTAAAGGTAGATACAATATATTAATTTGCAACGGGTGGTTTACACCATAACCATGATGCGTCTTCTTACAGGGACGTTACCCGTGTAATGAGTATGTTACAAGTTTAAGGTTGTTGCTTGTACCTCCGGTAAATATTTTCTAACTTTCCCGCAGTTATTTTAATAGGGGTATTAAATAACTAAATCCATGGCCATCCGTTTTTTGACGGGTGGCTTTTTTTATAACGATTACACCGATTGGTCCCGATAGCTATCGGGATGATTACACCGATGGTTCCTGATCTTTACCGGGTTTTAAATTATTCAAGGTTTGTAAAACGATCGCCTGTAAATTATCCCTTTCTTCCTCTAACTTTTTTACCAGCCTGAACTGGGCCCGGGCGCGCTGAAGGTTATGCTGCGGGGAATGTATTTTGAAGTAGTTGTCACCGTCTAAATAGTCGGTTAAAAATCTAACGCCCTGCATATAGGGCAGCAGCAAAGCGCCTTCCATCAATGAATCCAGCTCGGTATCGGTTAAAAAGGAAACGGTTTGCGGCAAATACCCCTGCACGTAGGCGGCAAACAAGGGTATATTAAGAGTGATACGTGTAAGGTCGGGCTCATCTTCCGGGGCGGTATTGATAATGGTGCGTATCGCATCGCCAAAATCATAGGCCACAAAGCCGGGCATCACCGTATCCAGGTCGATCACGCACTGCGCCCGGTCGTATTTATCCAGCAGCACGTTGTTAAATTTAGTATCGTTGTGGATGATCCTCTTTGGCAGGATACCCGCCCGGCCCGAAAACAAAATGTGTTTCATTTGCTTCCGCCGGCGGTTTATAAATTCAATTTCCGGCTGCACACCGATTAATCTTTTTTCGCTGTCGGCGGTAATCGCTTTATCCAGGTTCGAGAGCCGGTATTCGATGTTATGAAAGTTAGGGATCGTATCGATAATTAGGCTTGGATCCATATCCGTCAGCAAGGCCTGGAAACGTCCAAAGGCTTTTCCGCCTTCAAACGCCTGCTTTTCGGTCAAAATCAGGTCGTAGCTTTTGGTGTCTTTCAAAAACCGGAAAACGCGCCAGTAACTGCCCCCGTCGTCCTTGATATAATAGCCATTGTTTTTATTCTCAACCACGCTAAGCACCTCTTTTGCAGGATTGGCGCCAGGAACAGCGTTTAGCTTTTCTTTTAAATGCCGGGTAACATTGGTTATATTATCCATTAGCCCGGCTACATCTTTAAACACAAAATGATTAATGCGCTGCAGCAGGTAGTCGTTCCCCGTATCGGTGTAAACCCGGAAAGTATCGTTAATATGCCCCGAGCCAAACGGCGTTACCGACGTTACGCCTTCGGCGATGTTAAATTTGGAAACAATATCCCGGATTTCTGCGTCAGTCAATTTACTTTTTTGTTGCGTGATAAATATCGTGTTTAATAATCGCCCGCAAAAACCCCCGGCATTTTTGCCGGTGATATTTTAAAGATGTGTAATTTTACGCCGGCAGCGTTATGGATATAGAGCGTATCAGGAATTTTTGCATGGGCCTTCCTTTTGTAACCGAGGAGATAAAATGGGGCCACGACCTCTGTTTTATGATCGGTGGAAAAATGTTTTGCGTCACCGGGTTTAGTAAGCCATTAAAAGTTTCGCTAAAAGTACCCGACGAAGAATTTGAACACCTGTCAAGCCTGCCCGGAATTATCCCCGCTCCGTACGTTGCCCGGTATAAATGGGTATTGATCGAAGAAGCAAAAATTTTTAACGACAAGCAATGGGAGCACTATCTTACGCAGTCCTATAACCTGGTAAAAGAAAAGCTTCCGAGGAATGTACTTAAGGAGTTATGTTGATGAGTTGCAGAGGTTGTATAAGTTGTAAAGGTCGAAATTAACTTTTACAACCTCTGCAACCCTTACAATCCTTACAACCACTTCACTGTTTCCCCAAATTGTCCACCCTGTCGTAAAACTCGTTTTGCAACTGCAGCGTTTTGGTATCCGCCTTTACGGTTCTGAGCGCTTTAACAAACGTTGCGATTTCATGGTCGGTTATAAATTTGCCAAACTCCGTTGTTGCTTTGTCGCCTTCGCCAGCGTAATGATTAGGGTACGATGAGTACCACCATATCGGCGTATATAAATTGGGCACGTCCGACCGTTTTTGATTGGCGCCGCTTTGGTCGGCAGCACGGTCCATACGCATCAGGTCGGGCCGGTAATATAATAACGTCGAGGTTTCACTCTCGCCGGCATGCTGGTCGTTTGCAATCGGCGATTTATGCATTTTACGATAGGCAGCCGTATATTCAGCATCGTTTTGCGGGCTATACAGATAGATCGCATAATTATGGCGCTTATTTAAAAACGATTGCATAAAAAAGCGCAAAAATTCGGGATTGCCGCCGTGGCCATTAAGAATAATGATCTTGTCAAATCCGTTGCGCGCAATCTCGTCGCAGGTAGCTTCCAGCAGATCGTAAATCACCCTGCTTGGCAGCGCAAAGGTGCCTGGCTGGTGCCGGGCTTCGTTGATCTGGCCGTAAAAATAATCGGGAAACACCACAGCGTACTCCTGTTTTACCGCGTGTGCCGCCCATTCACGCACATGGATCAGGTCGGTGCCGATAGGCGAATGCGGCCCGTGTTTTTCCAATATCCCAATGGGGAGGATACATGTTCGCGACGATTTTTCCAATGCTTTTGGAAAGTCGCTGGCGACCAGCTCATCCCACCGCGCGGGGATATCCTGCGCAAACGAACAAACAGAATACATCAGGGCTATGCCCAGTAAAAGGTATGGTTTCATCATGCTTATAATTGGTTAAAGAGAGCGGAAAATTACAAAGAAATTTTAATGTTTAAAAAAACCGCCACCGTCATGCCGAACTCGTTTCGGCATCCCATCAGAAAGGTATACGCTTGTCAAGTTTTCAATATACACGGGTGCACGATGCATAACACGCTTTTATCTGAGCTTCACTTCTCCAAAATAAAGGTAATATTCGTCCAGTTTGTTGTGGCTGCGCTATGAATAGTTTCCTTGATAACCCAGCCCTCATCAAGATATTTATTTACATAGCTAACCTCGTAAGCAGAGTGCCGGTTGGTAACACTTTGCTCATAAACGTTAATATTTACGGTGATTACTTTTTGCGCCATAATAGTTGCGTTGTAAATCAAAGATATATATTTATCGAATGGATTGCTGGCGCTTTTGCATGAGACTTCGTTTTGACTGCTGACAAGCAGTTGTCACTGGCAGTTTATACTTTGGCAGCAATTAATATGGTATGACAAACCCCGACATCGCAAAACAACGGCTTTACAGCCAGCATATTTCCCGTCAAGTTTTCACACAGGCCGCGGAACTTGTAACATGGATGGGTGCGGTACAGGCGCAAGACTATGGAGGCGCTAAATGGGCGATTGGCCTGCGTTTGCAAAATGGCAGGGATGAAACCATAGAAAAGGCTGTTGCCGACGGGTCTATTATACGGCTGCACGTATTGCGGCCCACCTGGCACTTTGTTTCTCCCCCGGATGCGCGCTGGATGCTCGACCTGACGGCGCCGCGCATTTATACCGCAAGCGCATCCCAAAACCGGTCGCTTCAATTAGACAGTGCTGTATTTAAGCGCAGTAATGATGCATTGGCAAACGCGCTGGGAAACGGTGGTCAGCTAACCAGGGCGGAGTTGAAAGCGGTGTTGGAAAAAGCCGGAATAACAACCAGCGAACAGCGGTTTATTCACCTGCTTATGCGTGCCGAGTTGGATAAAGTTATTTGCAGCGGGGCGCGGCAGGGAAAGCAATTTACTTACGCACTTTTTGACGACAGGGTGCCCATAAGTGCGCCGCTGGCAAAAGATGAAGCCCTGGCTCAGCTGGCAAAGCGGTACTTTATGAGTCGCGGGCCAGCCACCCTACGCGATTTTTCATGGTGGTCGGGCCTTGCCGCTGCGGATGCCATGCGCGGTTTGGATATAATTAAATCTGAACTAATAAGTGTAGCCGCGAATGGCCGCGAATATTGGATGGGCCCTGACGTACAGCCTTCAGACCTAAAGATGCCGGTTGCACATTTGTTGCCCGCCTTTGATGAGTTTGCCGTTGCATACACCGACCGTACGGCCATTGTTAAACCCGCATATTTAACCCAGGCCCGGTATGTTATTTTCGACCCTGTTATCGTTATTAATAACCAGGTTACAGGCAACTGGAAACGCTCCATTAGTAAAAGCAAGATCGATATTACATTAACCCCTTTTGGTAAGCTCACTAAAAGCGACATTAAATCGGTCGACGCCGCAGGCAAACGTTACCGCAAATTCATAAGATAGATTATTGCGGATTGGGACGCATTATTAACTATATTCGATGGTTTAATGCTTCCCTATTTCTTAATGATCTAATTTATGAAATACGTTTCCATTTTTTTATTGTTTTTCAGCATTTGCTCCTATGGCCAGCAAAAAATGAACTGGCCGCAGCATAAAAAAGCCGTGATCGTACTCACTTATGATGACGCACTTAGTTCGCAGCTCGATATCGCTATTCCACAACTCAATGCCGCGCATTTGAAAGCCACTTTTTTTCTTACCGGCAATTTAACCGCTGTTACTACTCCGCGGTGGCGAGCCGTTGCAACCGCAGGGCATGAACTTGCCAATCATACGCTATATCACCCTTGCGTTGGCAATGGTACCGGGCAAAACTCGAATGTGTACACCGTGTTTTCGATCATCCGCGAGATAGCCATGATGAATAATTTTTTATTTGCCATTGATAATAAACAAGCCCACAGTTATGCCTATCCGTGCACCGAAACAAAGGTTGATGGCGTAAGCTATGTTGATTCGCTCCGCAAATCGGGCCTCATTAAATACGCCCGCATCGGGGGCGACGACCGCGATATGATCACCGACTTTCAAAAACTCGACCCCCTCCTGGTACCGTCATGGGGTGTAAACGAGCATACGCCCGGCGCCAAATTGATCGCATTTGTAAAAAAAGTGGAGGAAGCGGGCGGCATGGGCATTTTTATGTTCCACGGCATTGGCGGCGATTATTTAACTACATCCGCGGATGCGCACAAAGAATTGGTGCAATATTTACAGCGGCACCGCGCCGATATATTGGTCATGACCTTTCAGCAGGCGATGGACTACGTTACCGAAGCGAATAAAAAGAACCCCTAAATTTTATCTGCGATATATCCTTTCAGCGTAAGCAAGGCATTTTTTAAAACTATATTTGAATGATGCCGCCAACCAAACCCGAAAACATTCCGTGGATAAATAACATACGTGTTATTGCGCTATATGCTGTTATTATCCTGCACAGCACGGCGCCCCTGATGATGCAGTACGGAAAAGTTCCATTATCGGATTGGCTGATGGCCGATATTCTTAACGCGCTTGTACGCTTCGCGGTGCCTGTTTTTGTAATGGTAACCGGCGCCCTGTTATTGAACCGCGAATACGAGCTGGGCGATTTTTTGAAAAGGCGCCTGGCGCGGGTGGTATGGCCCTTCCTGTTTTGGAGCCTGGTGTATATCGGGTATTCGTGGTATAATGAGGAGATCGTTTTTACGACTGATGCCTGGCTGAATATCCGGCAGGTTTTTCATTTGCTTAAATACGGAAGCTCTTATCACTTGTGGTATGTGTATATGCTTATCGGCCTGTATTTTTTTATCCCGGTTATCGGCAAATTCGTACGGAATGCCACGGAAAAAGAAATTTTATATTTTTTGATCGTATGGATCGGCGTGATGATGCTGAGCCAGTCTTATTTGTCGCGATACAACCCGGTAGTGGATATGCATTATTTCGCGGGGTATGCCGGCTACCTGGTACTTGGCCACTACCTCGCCTTTAAAAATGTCAGGATAGGCCATATGCGCGCATGGATGGTGTTGTTGTTTTTTGTGAGTATCGGCATAATTGCGGCCGGGTCGTATTTCATTATCCCGCACCCGGTTTGGCCCGGAACGTTGTTTTATGAACCGCTCAACCCGGCTGTGCTTATGCTGTCGGTCAGCGTATTCATGATCGTTAAGCTTAGCGCTCCGAAAGTGCCGCCGGTTATTATCCGCATACGCAACTTTGCCGGGAAATATAATTATGGCATATACCTTGGCCATGCGCTGGTGCTCTATTTCCTCGACGATCCGTTTGGCATCAATTATAAAATGAGCATACCTATTCTCAGTATCCCGGTGACGGCATTGATCTGTTTTGTTTTAACACTTGCACTGGTATGGCTTATCAGCAAAATACCTTTTGCAGGAAAATGGATATCCGGCTAAGCTCTCCTTATTTTATGCCCGGCTGCCGCAAAGTACCAGATAAACAAATAGCAGGGGACCAATATGGAATAAGCAATGCGGGAGTTAAATACATCCGTAAGGTAGCCGTACAGCAAAGGTATCAACGCGCCACCGGCTATGCCCATAATGAGGAGCGACGAGCCGATCTTGGTGAAACGTCCCAGGTCGGCGATGGCCAGCGGCCATATGGCGGGCCACATCAGCGAGTTGGCTAATCCCAACAATGCGATAAACATAACCGATGTATATCCCGTGGTAAAAATCGCGGCAACAGAAAATAAAACCCCGAGGATGGCGCAAATGATCAACGCTTTATCCTGCTTTATATATTTCGGAATAGCAATGATGCCGGTGATGTACCCTGCGATCATGGCCGCCAGTGTGCATGATGTGAAGAATTTGGCGGTTGAAAGGGCTATGCCCTGCGACGCCCCGTAGCGTATGATCGTATCGCCGGCCATTACCTCAACTCCCACGTACACAAACAAGGTTAAAACGCCGAGCAGCAAATGGGGGAACTGTAATATGCTTTTCTTTTTAAAATTGGCAGCGGCTAAAGTTTCGTTTTCCTGGTCGGTATCGATGGCGGGTAAACCCGAAAAATAAACCAGGAATGCCAGTATCAACAGAATAACCAAAATTACCACATACGGAACGATCACCTTTGAAGCAAGCATGTTCAGCTCGTGCGCTTTCCCGGCAAGATCCATCGATTTGATCCTTTTCACCAAAACATCAGCATCCTTTAAAACCACCGTGCCCAGCACTATTGGTGCGATTACACCAGCAACTTTATTGCAGATGCCCATAATGCTGATGCGTTTGGCCGCACTTTCACGGTCGCCAACAATAGTAACGTACGGGTTCGAGGCTGCTTGCAGCACGGTTAAACCCGTACCCTGAACAAACAGGCCCAGCAGGAATAAAACGTACGTGCGCGTAACAGCCGCGGGGATAAATATCAATGCGCCAACCGCCATAATGACCAACCCGGCCGACATGCCTTTTTTAAATCCGATCCCTTTAAGCAGCCGCGCGGCCGGAACAGCCATTACCAGGTATGAAATGTAGAAGGCGAATGTGACGAGATAGGATTCGAAATTATTCAGCTCGCAGGCGATTTTTAAATAAGGTATCAATACCGAGTTTAGCCAGGTGATAAATCCGAACACGAAAAATAAAGCGCCGATAATGACGATTGGATTAACCCCGGCTTTGCGAGGCGTCGCAATTTTGGATTTTGACATGTGTTTTGATTTAAGTTCGTTTGTCAATATACGCATTATACCTCTCCACAAATTGCCCGAAGACCGCGCTTAGCGCATCCCACTCCTGGTTTTGTATAATGTCCTTTGGAAACAGCGCGCTGCCCATGCCAACCGCTTTTGCGCCGTTAGCGAGGAAATCGGTAAAATTATCAATAGTTATGCCGCCGGTGGGCGCCAGGCTCACAAAATTGAGCGGGGCCAATATTTCTTTTACAAAGCCGGGCTTCAGGTCGCCGGCCGGGAATAGCTTTATCATCGTAGCGCCCAGCGACCATGCCTTATAAATTTCGCTGGGCGTATACGCGCCCGGGAATACCGGTATGTTTTCGTGCACACAGGCTTTGATCACATCTTCATTTATGATCGGCGTCACAATGAATTGAGCCTGTGATTTCAATGCTTTTTCAAGATCGTCCATGCTGCAAACCGTGCCGGCCCCGATGTTGAGCTTGCCGGCGTAAAAGGCGGCGAGATCTGCGATTTGTTCGCAGGCGTTCGGGGAGTTCATGGTGATCTCCAAACAGGTTAGGCCCGCTTTATAATATTTTTCTGCAATAGTTTTAACATGCTGCTCCGGCAAATTTCTCATAATGCCTATCAGCGGCATACCGGTCAAAAGATCGTGTGAAAATGTTTTGTTCATGATATGAATTTTAATTGACGGCCAATTTTAAGCTGCCCCTTCCACGTAGCATTATCGGCGGCCACCGGCGAATAGGTATATTTAATGCCAAGGTCGTCAAGCGCAGCGCGATACCAGGGCGCCAAATGCGCGCCGCATATAAGGTTTATAGTTTCAGCATCATCAGGCAGGTCCTTCAACTCGGTTCTTATGAGCAATCCGCTCAGGTAACAGAAATTTTCCTCCTTGTTAAGCTTATCAAATAAATGATTTGTCCGCGTATTAAATGCTGAATAGAGCAGGTTTTCTGCTATGGCGTCGCACATCCCTTTGTTAAAAGCAGTTAAATTATTGTTTTGAGATAGCGCGGTGGTTTCAATCGAATTTTTTAAGATGCTTTTTGCTGATAACAGCTCAAAAAATTCGCCCGTCATGTAGGTTTTGAAGCCTATGATCTTATCATTCTGAACACGGATATGCTTTGAATGTGTGCCGGGAAAAATAAACAGCCCATTTTTAACCGGCGCCGCGCCAATGCAGCCGATGAGTTGTGTTTCTTCACCCCGGATGACATCAGCATCGGTTCTGACGCCCGAAATAACCAGGCAATCGTGATCGAACTTGTTAGTTGCCTTAATGAATGCCGTTTTAAGTCCCGACCCATCCACAGGCAAGGGCACTTCGGCGTATGGAACATCTATGAACCCGACAGACGACGAAGCCATCCCCGAAATGATCATGCTCACCCCACGCAAAGAGTTATCACATCTTTGCTCCAGCTTCCGGATGCAACGATCTATAACCGTTAAATAAAAACCGGTCTTTTGCTGTTCATTCCGGCCCTGCGTTTGCTGCCATCGGTCAAATGTGGCGGCAATTCCCTCATCGGATAATTCTTCCAGCAGTATTTTTTCCTGCTCTACATCAATAAGCCGCACCCTTAAAGAGGTGGTTCCCCAATCGCAGCTTAAAAAATATTTCATGCATAAATATGCCAAATTATACTGAATTCGCGTTAAACCATTTGTGGGCATGGAAAGTCTAACCGAACGGCTTGTATCGCCAGGCAACTTTTAACAAAAAATTAATGTATTGAGTGTATCACTTTTGCCGGGCAGTTACGTAAAGATTGGTGTATTTTAAATATTGTGTTATGAAAAATTTAAAACTTTCAAAAGAAATGGTAGCAAGGATTTGTGTGATATGTCTGCTATCAGTGAGCTTGTCGTCCTGTTTAAAGGAAAATAAAAATCAAAATTACATGCCGCCTGCCGCGTTGGTTTCTTTCACGCAGGCATCGCCCGACCAGCCGATAATAAACTTCTATCTCGACGCGAATAAGGTTAATGCTTACCCGCTGAACTATGGAGAAAACCTGGATTATTTCCAAGCCTTTGCCGGTAAAAGAACGGCCAATTTTTATAACGCCGGAACTTCGAATACTATCCTGTCAGACACGGTAACTTTTAGTCCAAATATGATCTATTCGCTGTTTTTAACCGGTACCACAGCCAAGCCCGAAATGGTGGTTGTGCGGGACACGCTGAACCGGCCCGCAGCGGGAAAAGCCACGATCCGCTTCATTAATCTTAGCCCCGATGCGCCTGCCGTTTCGCTGGCTGTGCAGGGCGGTGCGGTACTGGCGACAAATGAAGCTTATAAGCAATATTCGTCGTTTGCGGCCGTAACCGGCAACTCGGCCTATACTTTCGAAGTGCGGCAGGGGACAACCAATACTGTATTGGCCACGTTGCCTGGTATTACTATAAACAGCGGCTTTGTTTATACCATTTGGTTCCATGGGCTGGTGAATAATACCTCGAACAACGACAAGCTGGCGGCCGATATTACCACCAACGCTTATTACTATTAGGATACTACCGACCCCGAACAACAAAAAAACCGTGCGACCATCGCCCGGTTTTTTGTTAGTTTATAAAATGCCTGCGCCTGATGGTACTTGCTGTAAAAACAGAACGGGCGGTAATATTTCGAATTTGTCAGCGGTTAAAATCGAAAAGCGGGGCATTTTCATTTTTTTTGCCGAGGATCATATCGCGGATGATGCCCGCAGCGATCACGCTAAAAGTGATGCCATTGCCGCCGAAACCGAGGGCAAAATAGGTATCGGGTATTTCCGGGACCCCTCCGATGTAAGGCAGCCCGTCTTTTGTTACAGCAAATGCGCCGGCCCAGCTAAAGTCGGGCTTTAGCGGAATGTGCGGCATTTTCTTTAAAAATGCAGACGTGAGCTGTTCTGTTTTCCTTTGGATAACCGACGGGGCTATATGCGGCCGGTGATAAGGGTCGTCACGGCCGCCAATCAATATTCGGTTTTCGCTAACTACCCTAAAGTATAAGTAAGGCACCGCGGTTTCCCATACCAGGCTGTTGCGGTGCCAAAAATATTTTTCGGGCAGCGGCTCGGAAACAAGGGCATAAGTTGAATAAATAGCGGCTATTTTTTTTGTCAGGTATTTTAAGCTTTCGTAGCCACACGCTATAACCAGCTTTTTTGCGGTAATTTTATAACGGTCGCTTGTATGCAGCACCACGCCGTGTTTAGTGTGGTGGATGCTTTGTATATCCGTATTATTAAAAACCTGCCCGCCCGCCCGCTGAAGATCTTTTAATAAGGCATGGGTTAACAGGTAGGCGTCTACCTCGCCGCCGTCTTCCGAAAAAATCGCTGCGGGGGCCTCAAACCCGAATGTATTTTTTAAGTCGGATGTATTCATCCATCGCACATTAAATCCGTGCTTTTTTCTCAACTCATATTCCTGCTTCAACCTGGCCGTGTGTTTTTTAAAGCTGGCATATTGGGTGCTTGGCCGCAAGTTAAAGTCAAATTCGGGCCGCAACGATCTGCAGATATTTCCAATATCATAAATAGCCTTGCGGCATAATTCATAACTTCTTACTGCACGCTGCTCGCCCAGCTGCCTGCACAGATCAGTTAGCGGCGTATCAATCTCGTATTGTAAAAAAGCGGTGCTTGCCGCAGTGCTGCCCATCCCTGCGTGGCGCCGGTCGAAAACGGCTATGCTGAGGCCCGAATTCCGCAGGCGCCATGCCGTTAACGCGCCGCTTATGCCGGCGCCGATCACGGCCACATCAACCGCCAGGTTTTTACCCAGGGAAGAATAGGAGGCAACAATGCCATTTTTCATTAACCAATAAGGCTGCTGTTCGTAAAGGTTCATCGTACCGGCTATATGCAATACGTAATACCTTTGTTTTTTACGATTTGTTTGATGCCGGCTTGTCGCGGTAATTTAATTTCTAATTCGTAAATTGCGTGTCAATTACCAGCTATATGTATAAAGCCTTGTATTTGAGCCCGATGATCCCGTCATATAATATACAGGAAACGTCGAAATTTTTTAAGGAGCTTTTTAGTTTCAAGGCAGCGCGGGAAGAGTTCGGCTACGTCATCCTGTATAAGGACCAGCAAACCATACATCTTTTAAATGCCGGCGATATCGGTGAAATGGAGTTCTACCTGGAGGTTGACGACTTAGATGGACTATGGGACACAATCAAGGACAAACTCGACGGGATTAAAACAAGGGCCCCATTTGACCGCGAGTATGGCATGCGCGAATTTCATATCATCATTCCGCACACCAAAACGCTGATGTTTGTAGGCCAGGCGTTAAAAAGTTAGTAGTTATTGCCCTTCTTCCAACACCGACATAATATTCCCGGCGGGGTCTTTAAACCATGCGATCGTAGGGCCAAATCCGCGGACAATACCTTTTTTGTCGGTTTTCATTTTACCGAAATCGTATTGCTCAAACTGTACGCCTTTAGCCGTAAGCTCGTCCACTGTTTTTTCCACATTCCCAACCGGGAAATTTAAGACGGTAAATGTGGCTGGTTGATGGTTAGGCTTTGGATAAACAATTATTTTGCTGCCGCCATCGATATGCAGGGTTAATATGCCCATCGATCCTTCCTCAACCTCGAGGCCGAGTGTTCCCTGGTAAAACCGCTTTGCTTTTTGCAGGTTGTCTACCGAAAACCCGCTGAATGCTTTTGTGTGTTTAAACATGGCTAACTGTTATAATTGGTGATATTACGATAAAGGTAACGAGATTAATAGCGTAATTGTTCGCATTTCAGTTTTTTGAATTTAAAAATCCCAAATACATCAAAATCCCTACTTTTGCGGTTTATTTATTAATGGAAATATGAGCACTGTACGCGGGCCGATATCACAGTTTATCGAAAAAAATTATCTTCACTTTAATGCTGCTGCATTGGTTGATGCAGCCAAAGGATACGAAACCCACCTTGCGGAAGGGGGAAAAATGATGGTTACCCTGGCGGGCGCTATGAGCACGGCCGAGCTGGGGATTTCGCTCGCCGAGATGATCCGGCAGGATAAAATTGCCATCATATCATGCACCGGGGCCAACCTGGAAGAAGATATTATGAACCTGGTGGCGCATTCACATTATAAGCGCGTACCTAACTACCGCGACCTTAGCCCGCAGGATGAGTGGGACCTGCTCGAAAACCATTATAACCGGGTTACCGATACCTGCATCCCCGAGGAAGAAGCCTTTCGCCGTTTACAAAAGCATATCTATAAGATATGGAAGGACGCTGACACCAAAGGCGAACGCTATTTTCCGCACGAGTATATGTACAAGATACTGTTAAGCGGCGAACTGGAGCAATATTACGAGATAGACCCTAAAAATTCGTGGATGCTGGCGGCAGCCCAAAAGAATTTGCCGATCGTTGTTCCCGGCTGGGAAGACTCGACCATGGGAAATATCTTTTCGTCCTATGTGATCAAGGAGCAGATCAAAGCTTCGACCATGAAGAGCGGCATTGAATATATGGCCTGGCTTGCCGGATGGTACGTGAAAAGCTCCCCGGGAAAAGGGATCGGGTTTTTCCAGATCGGCGGCGGCATAGCCGGCGATTTCCCGATATGCGTGGTGCCTATGCTTTACCAGGATATGGCCATGCCCGAAATCCCTTTCTGGAGTTATTTTTGCCAGATATCGGATTCAACTACCTCGTATGGCTCCTACTCGGGCGCTGTGCCCAACGAAAAGATCACCTGGGGCAAGCTGGACGTGAATACGCCTAAATTCATCGTGGAGTCTGATGCAACCATCGTGGCCCCGCTGATATTTGCCTGGATATTGGGACAGTGAAACGGTTTTACTAAGGGTGTTCGCCCCTATTCGCCCCGTTCCGAACCTGACTTGTCCTAACCTGGGTTGACAAAAAAGAAAGTCAACATGGAAAAGTCTGAACAAAAGTTGCGGGTGGCCAAAGAATACTTGGCTGGCAACACAAGCTATCGTAAATTAGGCATCAAA
>Ga0134125_10004212_pt1 | contig 16467 bp, 16 predicted proteins | sample KB31751_FD_96464 | JGI IMG/M metagenome (GOLD analysis project Ga0134125, IMG submission 96464) | Terrestrial soil microbial communities with excess Nitrogen fertilizer from Kellogg Biological Station, Michigan, USA - KB3-175-1 | ecosystem: Environmental > Terrestrial > Soil > Unclassified ...
CCGTTGACTCCATTAGTCATGTTGTCGAAAACAAGAGTGCTTACATCCGATGCGCTTGGCACCTTTGCTGTGGTGATGGACGCGCCACCTTGTGCGGAGTATTGCACGCCCTGGCGCGGCGCAGCCGCAAGACTCAGTACCACGAACCAGAAGTAGCCAAGATTGATGAGATTGAAGGCAATTCCCAACAAGAGCGGCATGGCGACTGCTGTTTCCAACAGGCTTTGTCCCTCGTCATACCGTTGCCGGCGAATCAAATTTCGCAACCACATAAGCTTTCCTTATTGTGCGGATGTTTCCACGCGATCAAACGTTAGAGCGTCACCAACTGCCGTGGCTGTGGAGTCCAGCATGCCGGAGGGCAGTTCCAGCACCGCCGCTGCCCTCCAGAAGATCCGCGTCATTCTGAACTGGCGCATGCGACGCCGCAGTGCCAGCACATTCCACTCTCTATCGAGCACCACAATATCGATGGGAAACATCATTCCCCAGGTGTGTACTCCCTGCGAGGGCACAATCAGCAGTCCGTCGCCGGGTGAGAGTGTACGTTCGCCCAGCAGGCCGATCATCCTGCTCAAGCCGGTGTCGGCCACACGTACGCCTTCTCCCAAGACCGTTCCCTTGGTCGCGTTTACCGCTCGCACGATCTTGTTGTGGAATCGCATACAGCTATTTGCCAAACTCCTGAAACACTCTCTGCAAGTGGATAATCGCGGGCAATGCCGTGACCACGAAAACGCTGGGAAAAATACCGAACACCAGGGGAAAAAGCAGTTTCACGCCCGTCTTGGCCGCCTCTTCCTCGGCCGCCTGCAAGCGGCGCGAGCGCAAGGTATCAGCAAAGACGCCGAGTGCGTGGGCAACGGGTGTACCAAAGCGTTCTGTCTGTACCAGCATGGTTACAAATTGACGGACGAAATCGATATCCAAACGCTCCGCCAAACTGCGCCAGGCGTCCATACGAGGCTTGCCCGCGCGCTGCTCCCGGCTGATGATCTGGAACTCTTCCGCCAGGCTGGGCGCTGTGATCGCCATCTCCTCGCCCACTCGCACCAGCGCCTGGTCGATGCCAAGTCCCGCTTCCATGCATATCACCAGCAGGTCCAATGCATCAGGAAGGGCGATCCGGATATTCGTCTGCCGGCGCGACACCAGATATGAGAGCGCCATATCCGGGAGAAAAAATCCGCCCACCGCGCCAACGAGAACTGCAGCAATCATGTTGCTGCCAAAAAAACTTCCCGCCGTGATTCCTGCTACCGGCAACAGGAGTTTTGCTGCAGTAAAGATTTCCACGTGTTCCGGCTTACGAAAGCCCGCCAGAGTAAGCTTGAAAGCCAGGTCCTGATCGAAGCCGGAGACCAACCCGCGAAACGGATTGAAGAGGCTCATGACTTGCGCAGCGGCCCGCGCCAGGCCAGTGCTGGGCGTCGCTGCAATCAGCGTGCCCGCATCAGGCGCTGTATATGCGGAAACCTCCATGAGTCGGGCTTCCACCGGGTCTTTGCCCGTCAACATCACGAGTACGGCAGCAACAAGCAGGAAAACCGTAACGGCAGTCGAAATTATAAGTAAGAGCATCATTACGTCTCCTTAAAACCTGATATTCACAATCCTTCGTATCGCGAGAATTCCCACCACCATCGCGACCGCAGCAATGGTCACAAACAATTGGCCCGTAGGATTATCAAACAGAACCTTGCCATAGCCGGGGTTCACAAAATTCATTGCAAAAAAGATGGCAAATGGAAGGCCAATCAAGATTCCGCCCGTTACGCGGCCTTGCGCGGTGCGAATGCGCATCTGGCCAGCGGCACGAACGCGTTCGCGCAGGACGTGTGAGGTTTTGTCAAGAATTTGCGCCAGGTTGCCGCCCGTTTCCTTTTGCACCAGAATGGCGGTCACTAGAAATTGCAGATCGGGGATCGGCATGCGGCGGCTCAGGTTAAGCATGGCCTCGCGGAACGGCAAGCCAAAGCTCTGCTCATCGGCGGCCCGGCGAAACTCCGCGCGCAACGGGTCGTCACATTCCTTGGCAATGGTTTCGATGGTTGCCGGCAACGCCTGACCGGCGCGCAGGCCGCGCGACATCAGATCAATCGCTTCCGGAAGCAGTTCCGTGAAGCGCCGTGAACGCCGCTTGCGCTTCTGCAGCAGGTAAAGATACGGCACAAATCCCAGCGCCAGACCCGGAAGCCAACCCAATAGTCCTGGCGCAATCCACCAGTTACCCAGAGCAGCGCCCACGCATATGAGCAACAGCGTGACAATCACTACCTGCCCGACGGTCCATTTCAGGTCGCATTGCTCAATCAGTAAATGCAGCCCAATAGCCAGCCGGTTTTGCCGCAGAAATTTATCAAACGCCGGGACTGTGCTGAAGGTGACCTCTTTTACGATGCTTGGTCCATCGTTGCCTGATGGGGAATCCGTGCTGCGATCCAGAGAAACCAACCGGGAGTGGATGAGCTTGTCAGCTTTTGACGGTTCGGTGAGCAGCGCCACCACGGCGAAAGCGGCGATCAAAACGATAAAAAAGATGCTTACAATCGTCATGGCTAAACCTCGCAAACGTGCTCAAACAGATCCTGAGAAAGCTGTATCCCTGAGGCTTTTAAGCGTTCGGTAAATAACGGCCGCAACCCTGTGGCGCGGAAGCGTCCCAGCACGCGGTTGTTCGGGCCGATACCGAGACGGTCAAACACGAAAATGTCCTGGAGCGTGACCATGTCGTCACCGACGCCGGTGACCTCGGATATTTGTGTGACACGGCGCGAGCCGTCACTGAGACGCGCCACCTGCACGATGACCGAGACGGCTGCTGCAATCTGCTGGCGAATGGCTTTGTCCGGCAGGTTAACCTCCGCCATCAATGACATGGTTTCCAGGCGGGCGATCGCGTCGCGCGGATTATTGGCGTGAATGGTGGTCAGCGATCCATCGTGGCCGGTGTTCATGGCCTGGAGCATATCGAGCGCTTCGCCGCCGCGTACTTCGCCCACCACAATGCGGTCGGGCCGCATACGCAAGGCATTAATCACCAGTTCACGCTGCCGCACGGCGCCCTTCCCTTCCACGTTAGGTGGACGGCATTCCAGCCTCACCACATGCGGTTGTTGCATTTGCAGCTCGGCAGAATCTTCAATGCTTACGATTCGCTCGCGGTCAGAGATGAAACTGGAAAGGGCATTCAGCAGCGTGGTCTTGCCGCTGCCCGTGCCGCCGGATATCACAATGTTGAGCCTTGCCTGCACCGCCGCCTGCAACAGTTCCAACATGTCCGGCGTGATAGCGTGAAACGCGAGCAACTGCTCAATCCCAATGGGCACGCGGCCAAAGCGGCGGATCGACATGATGGGCCCATCGATGGCGAGTGGCGGAATCACCACATTGACGCGCGAACCGTCTTCCAGGCGCGCATCGCACATAGGAGATGATTCGTCCACGCGCCGGCCTACGTTGGAAACAATTTTGTCGATGATGTGGCGGAGGTGCGCCGCATCCTTGAAGACAACGTTGGTCAACTCCAGCATTCCGCCGCGTTCAATGTAAACCTGGCGGTGCGTGTTCACCAGAATGTCTGTAATCGTCTGGTCCTGCAGCAGGGGCTCCAGCGGCCCAAGGCCGAAAACTTCCTGCAGCACCTCGCGGCAAACGCGCTCTCTTTCGGATCCGCTCAGGGGAAAGTTGGTAACACTGATCAGGTCATAAATAACGTTCTGCACCTGGGTGCGCGCGTACGCGTCCTGAAGTGACGTGAGCTTCTCCAGGTCGATCTTGTTCAGCAACTCACGGTGCAGCGTTGTTTTCAGCTCCTGGTAGGACCTGCCACCCGCACCGTTGGAAGGCGCCAGTGGAGCTGAAGGGGTTGCGAATCCGAATGCCATTTTTACTCCGAACTACTTACTGAACCAAACTACTTGCTCACCGGAACTACTTGCCAAACAAAGACATCACGCCACCGGAGTGAGAGTGAGCCATAGCTTTGTCATCATTGTTGCTGGCGAGGTTGCGGGCCCAAACCTGAACGGCCTCGCCAAAGGCGGACTTACCGGAAGGGATCGGCGCGCCTGCGTTGATTGCCTTGATGACCTCGTCATAACTGTTGGGCACGCGCACGGAGATCTTCCGCCCCAGCGCCTTCTCAATGCGATCGTCGGCCAGCGGTCCCCGCTTGGAGTGGCGATTCAGGACAATCTGGATCTTGTTGGAGTTGTATCCCAGTCTTTCCAGGTGCTCGATGTAGCGCACCGCGTTGCGTATCGACGGAAGTTCAGCGGTCAGCACGATTACGACCTGGTCAGACTGCGAAATGCAGGCCAGCGTTACGTCGCTGAGTCCCGGCGGACAATCCACCACGACGAACTGATAGCTTCCTCCGAGGAAGGCCAGCGTACGTTCCACTGCGGAAGGCGAAGCCTTGTGAAGAACGTCCACGGTCTCTGGCGAATCCAGCAGGTGCAAGCCGGAGGTGTGGCGCAAGAGAAAGCCCTGAAGCAGTTCCTGGTCCAGCCGGTCAGTGTTGCTGGCCAGTTCATAAAAGCTGTATTGATGACGGCCTGTGCCAAGGTAGAGCGATGCGTCACCCAGAACAGAATGCTGGTCCACCAGCAAGCATTTGCGCTGATTGCGCCCGGTGAGTTCCAGCGCCAGATGCAGCGCCAGTGACGTGACGCCCGTCCCGCCCTTGGCCCCGATCAAGGTAATGATCTTGCCTTGGACTTTGGAGCGCATTCTTTCCTTCTGCTTCGCTTCCACCCGCGCCAGTCCGTCAAGAACTCGATCATTCTGGATAGGTTTCAGCAGGTACTCGATGCAGCCCACGCGCATGGCCGCAATGATCCGTTCCGGCTCGGTGTGTGCTGAAACCGCAAATACATGGACGTCCGGATAGTTGGCCCGCAGGTGTTCCGTAATCCATACTGCCTGCTCATTGTTTCGATCGTAGTCAATGAAGCAGACGCGGGTACGCGACTTCTCCCCGGCGCGGCCCACTTCCCGTTCCGCGCCAGAATAGCCTTCAACGCTCGCTGCCATCGCCGCGCCCGGCACCGCGAGCATAAAGTTGGCCAGAGCGCGATAGGACATTGCGTCAAGTCCTACCGTGCTTACAGCAAGACCTGCTGAATTCGCTGTTGAAGATAGGTTTACTGGTGTAGCCATTACCTGTTACCACCTGAAGGAATCTTGGAATCGAAATTTTTGGGATCGAGGGGCGTCGTAGGCTCCTTGGGGAGGTGCAAAGGTTCTGCCGGCTCTGACGCCGGATCGACGATCGAAGGAGTAACTATCACCACCAGCTCGGAATTGGTCTTGGTAACGCTCTTGGAGTGAAACAGCAGGCCTAGTATCGGAATATCACCAATGCCCGGCACCTTGGAATACAAGGAAACGGTTCGCTGGTCCAGCAATCCCGCGATGCCGAAGCTCTGCCCGTTGCGCAGATCCACGACTGTTTCGGCATGGCGCGTCGCGATTGCAGGCAGTACAAAGCCGTTGATGGTTACCGCATTGCTGAAATCAAGCGAGCTGACCTCCGGGAAAACTTTTAACCGGATCGAGTTGTCTTCCTGAATGATCCCCGTGAATTCCAGCTTGACGCCGAACGGTTTGAACTGCACGGATACGGTATTGGCGCCGGCCACGCCGGAAACCACCGGGTAAGGTAGTTCACCACCCGCCAGGAACCTTGCCGGCTCACCATTGGCGGCCAGCAGATTCGGTTCCGCCAAAATCTGCAGAATATTTCTTTGCTCAAGGTCTTTGATGGTTGCGCCCAGTTCGATGTCCGGACGGAATATAAAGAGGTTCAGCAGATCACTCAAGCCGATCGTACTGCTGGTTACACCAGCCCCGCTGCCGCCGCCGCCTGAGTTGGAGTTATTCACCAGTTGCGGCGGTGAGAATTGCTGCGTAGAGCTGCTGCCAAAAAACTTGGCGTTGGGACCGCTGAAGAGGTTTATGCCAAGAGCCGTAAGCTTTGATCGGTCCACTTGGGCAAAGCGGACTTTCAGCAGAATCTGCTTTTGCCGCCCGGGCAGCGCAATGCGAATCGAGTTCACGACCTCTTTGGAAAAAGGCGCGGCCATTTTGACAACCTGATCGGCTATGGGGACGGCTGTTGCCGTTCCGGTCAAGACGATCCTGTTCTCCTCTGATTCCACCTGAATCTGTTGATCTGGAAAGCCGCGAGCTACCGCTTCGCGCAGCAGAGAGACGTCCAGGTCCCCAAAGACCTCGAGAATGCGCGATTTGTTGTCTTCCTGCCATAGCACCACGCTGCTGCTGCCGGATGCAATTGCGGTAACAACCAATTCGTTGGCTGCTGTGGTGGCAGTGGTAACAACTGTGGGATTGCCGACCAGCACACGCCGCAAGCGGACGTCAGTTCGGATAACAACTGAGTGGCCGACCAGAATGTGCAGGACCTGATTGCCGGCGAAGGTGTCAGCCGGCGCCGCTTGTTGTGCTGGAGCCGCGGACTGTTTCTCAGCAGTGGCAGGCTGTTGGGTGCTGGGAGGAACAGCGCCCTGGGCCATCGCAACCTTGCAAAGACCGAGAGACAGAATAATGATTCCGCCGAGCATGGATAATAACCGTTTTGTTCCGTCGAGTTTCAGAATGCCTCCTCGTTTAACCCGCCAAAAAACCTGTTCAATCGTTTGCCGGAAATTTGGCAACCGTAACCTTGCCGCCAGAAACCGTTTCCACCGTGTAAGCTGCAGGCAGGGCCGGCGCAGGAGCCCGCTTGGTGTGTTGCGGCTGAACTTTCTTTGGTATTCCGGCCAGCTCGGCCATATCGATGGGAGCTGTATCCGGCCTGGCAGCATCGCCGCCATTCCGCAAAACGAAATGAATACTGCCCTGGTTTTGTGTTGCCTGGCTTTGCGCCAATGCCAGTTTTTCTGACTCTTCCGGCGTGACCAGCAACGTAACCACGCTCACATTTTCCGGCTTGCCATTGGGATCGGGATCGGTCTTGGTTCCCGTCGCCAGCACCTGGACGTTTTGCAGCACGGTGTGCGTGGTGCTGGAAGCGTTGTTTTCCCCACGCAGCGTTACCAGCACATCCACATGCGAACCGGGAAAGATAAACCCGGCAATGTTCATTACTTCATTGGTCTTCACGGAAGTGGCGCGCATGCCATCAGGAATCTTGGCGGAGAGGCCGAAACTTCCACTGGATGCGAGACCATGCTTCTGCACCGGCTCTTTTGCCTCCAAGGCATAGATCGGCACACGGCCGATGGCATCTTCTTTCTTCTCGATCAACCCTTCCAGCGGCACATTCGTCGGCCAGTTGATCTCGGTCAGGTTTTCCGCGGTCAGCGGAACACCGGGCTGCACGGCGACTGCGGCCGCAACCACCCGCCTTGTGGATGGCGTGGCAGAAGCCTGAGCGCGCGTAACGCGAACATAAAAGATTGAAGTGATGGCGAGTGAAATAACCAATGCCGCCACTAAAGCAAAACCGAGCCGTCGTGTTCCCATAACGTTATCTCCACATGGGCATCAAAAACGCCCAGTACAGGGTGCCTGCCGCAAACGCCAGCCCGTAAGGCAGGCGAACAGCAGAAGGGTTATCCAGGTTGACTTCAGGATGCGTGCGCAATCCGTGGGCCGCGTGAAAGCCGACAACGGCCAGCGTGTTGCGCAGCGTCTTCAACACCCGGCCGGTAAAAACCATTACCACTATGGCGAGAACGCCGCCGGCCACCGCGGTGGCAAACATTACCTGCCAGGAACCGGCGGGACCAATGATGCAGCCTAAGCCCGTTGCCAGCTTCACATCGCCCGCACCCATGGCGCGGACGAGGTGAAAGAACAGGAAAAGACCGCCGAAGATAAGACCGCCAGCCAGACTCAGGGGCAGGCCGCGCCAACCGTGGGCGGCGGCCTGTGTCACAAGACCGGCGACCATGGCGGGATACGTGAGCCGGTTTGGTATGCGCCGGTCACGGACGTCAGTCATGGCCGCGGTGACCGCCACCGCAGAAGCCAAAGTCGGAATGATTTGAGCCACGTTCATAACGACAAAAAGTTGAACCGCAGGCGTACGGCCTGCGAATCGGAAACATTGTTTGAGCCTCGATAGCCGATCGCTTAGAGACACCGATACCTGGTAAGGCGCCACTATAAGGACCGTCCACCGCGGGTTTGAAGCAAATGGCGCCACGCAAGCCGGTGCTAGCCCAGCGCCATACAGCTTCGGGTTTAGGCGATCGCGGCCGTGATTTTGGTGTTGATTTTAACCAGCGCGTCGGCGATGTCATTTCCCAGGCTGACTGAACCGGCCACGACAGCTGTCAGAACCGCGGCCAGAACCAACGCGTACTCAAGCAGGTCCTGACCGGATTCTTCACGATGTAGATTCTTAACGAACTGTGTGAATGTCATTTCTAAATCTCCTCTTATCTTGTGTTTTTTGGAAAGGTCTATTCAACATCCCGTTCGTCCTACCGCACGATCATTGCCAAAGATGAGCTAGTAAAACCAGCTATATTAGGAATAAGTTTTAGCACCTATGCAATTACTTACACTAAAATATCCACATTTAGTTCATTGAGTCCGAAACTAGGATGGCTTTATTGCAGGATTTTAAGTAAGTATCTACTAACTTTTATATAGTGATGAAACATGAATCACATGGATTGTGATTTGATCGGGCGCACAATGCCGGAGACAAAAAGGCTGCCACGAAGTCGCAAATAAGTGCAGTGGGCTTCGCAAGATGAGCTTCGAGTCGGAGGTTGTATCCGGCCGAGATGGAAAAGCCTTTCGCTCTCTTCGGCCATAGCATAGGTGCACTGATTGCATTGAATTGGCGCGTGAGTTGCACAAACAGCAGAGGATCCAATCTGTTCATCTCTTTATCTCGGCTAAATGCTCGCCACGGGAAAGTTCCGCCAATTGGCCAGCTTTCTGATGCGGCGCTGATTGAAGTATTGGACCGACATGAAGGCACGCCGCGCATGCTTCCTGGCGGCCACTTTTTATTAACACCTGGGCAATCCTGTCTTGGAAGCCATCTCCTCGTCGGTCAACCAGGCCCTTGGTCGTTAACCGCCGGTTGGGGAGCGCGCGTGCACGACGCAATCGAAAGCCTGCTGCCCGACCCATCAGTTATCTTTAGAAAACGCATCAAGGTGCATTGCGCAGATTATCTTAAGCAATGCACGTCCCCTTGCACGGCTCGCCGCCCAGCTACCGTAAGCTGCATAGACCATTGGTCCGCAGCATGTGAAAAATCGCGGCAGTTAAGAAAAATTTAAGTATCTATGTTTGTGCTATTTCTGTGTCGTAAGTTGGCGCACTCGTCGCCGCGAACAGGATCTTAAAATTGAATCACTGGCCTTTCATACTCACGTGTTTCCTCTTCGAATTGGAGTGCATAATGATCGCGAATCGCAAAATTCTTATTGTCGATGACGAACATCCCATCGCAGATACGCTGGCCGCCATCCTGCAGCAAAAGGGCTTTGACGTATATGTGGCTTATTCCGGTGAGCGGGCAATTGAACTGGCACTTCGGATTGAGCCTGACCTGGTCGTTTCCGACGTAATGATGCCGGACAAGAATGGAATTGAAGTCGCGGCTGCGGTGAGAGAAAAACTTCCGAAATGCAAGACGCTTCTTTTTTCAGGTAGTGCGGCGGCCGCTGATTTGCTCAGCGTGGCGCGGCAATCAGGATACAAGGGCGATATCTTGGCCAAGCCCGTACATCCAAGTGATTTGCTGGTAAAGCTGAACAATTTGGCCGCCTAAAAGAAACGAAACCTGCTTAAAGCCGCAAGCCCTATGCTGCATTTAGATCTCTGCGATATTCCCCATCTGTCGATCCGCTCAAATTTAATACCGCCATCATGACGATCAAAGTTGATTTCTTCTGCCAAGATGCGCCATCGCTCCCGTTCAGACATCGACATTAAGGATTTTGCCTTCATAGAATTAACAGCAGGCATCCCAGTGCCGTCAACTTATACCCCAGCCCTTACCAGGCGGCACTGGGTTTTACAATATCGTCGCCAAGGACTCCGCTGGGCCTAACGCATCTGGCCGAATGCTCTTTCCACTACTTTGAAATGCAGATTGGTTTCTCGTCATCATCTGGATAAACCTGAATCGTCCTCCAATGCATCGTACCCGTATAGATCAATCTCCACACGAATCTGTTCAATAGGATTTCTATGCCAGACAAATTTGCAATTGTTACCGGCGCTTCAAGCGGGATTGGATATTCATTGGCAAAAGAATTGGCGGCAAGGGATTACGACTTGGTGATTGTTTCGGCAGGTGAGCGCCTGGCCAGAGCTGCGGAAGATTTCAGGAGTGCTGGCGTATCAGTGGAAGATGTACAGGCAGACCTTGCCACGAAAGAAGGCGTCGAGCGATTTTGGGAGCACGTGAAGGCTCTTGGGCGACCGATAGATATTGCCTGTCTCAATGCCGGTGTTGGGGTTGGCGGATTGTTTCATGAGACCAGCCTTGAAGAAGAGCTGAACATGATTAACCTAAACTGTGCCGGCACTGTGCAGCTTGCAAAGTATATAACCCGAGACATGGTAAGCAGGAACGATGGAAAAATTCTCTTCACCTCTTCCATTGCGGGTGAAATGGTAGCTCCGCGAGAGGCTGTCTATGCTGCGACCAAAGCTTTCGTGCTTTCCTTCGCCCACAGCTTACGCTATGAATTGAAAGATACCGGGGTCACAGTAACAGCATTACAGCCGGGTCCAACCGATACTGACTTTTTTCATAGAGCAGGCATGGACAATACAGAAGTCGGCTCCAAAGGAAAATCAGAGAGCCAGCCTGACGATGTGGCACGCCAGGGGATAGAAGCGCTTCTTGCCGGAAAAGACCATGTTTATTCGGCATCCATGAAAACCAAAGTGGAAGGGATGTTGGCGAATCTCACCCCAGGATCAGTCAAGGGCGCAATGCATGAGAAGGTAGCGCGTCCTAAAACCGGCACCGACTCCTAGCGTGCTTAAAAGCTTCGCCTCCCGATTGGGAGAAGCGGTGGTGTGCGCATTTTATCCGCAACAGTCACCGAGGTCAGTGTCAAAGGCCAACACTTTATTGTGGGGCAGGGATTTATTGTGCCCATCCAAAAGAATAGGGAAAAATCAATCGGAGTACCTTCATTCCGGCGTATTTCTTCGTAACGCAATATCCTGAACATCCTTTTCGCCAAGCTGATTTGATTGAACCGTTTTATGGCAACTTGCGCTGACCATGGCGGTTCTAACTCAGGTTATGCCTAATTTTTTATCCAAATGGCCTGTGTTGCAGCAATTGCGGCACGGGAGCGACGGAACTGGCCCTGAAGTCATGTCGAGCCGCACACGCGAACTGGGTCCCAGAATTAAGGACACAGACGTAGAGGTTAAGAAATCAGTTTGTCCATATTGCGGGGTCGGATGCGGCCAACTCGTATTTCATAAAGGCAATAAGTTGGTGGCTATTGAAGGTGATCCAGCCTCGCCAATTTCGCGTGGCCGGTTATGTCCCAAAGGCGCAGACAGTCACGAACTCCTTACCCACAAAAACCGCGAATTGAAGGTGAAGTACAGAAGGCCCTACGCAAAAGAGTGGGAAGAGCTTGAACTTGAAACCGCGATGGACATGATTGCTGAGCGCGTGTGGCAATCCAGGGAGAACACCTTTAGCGAAAAGAAAGATGGTGAAGTCCTGATGCAGACCAAATCAATTGCGCATCTGGGCGGAGCTACTCTCGACAACGAAGAGAATTACCTGATCAAGAAATTATTTACGGGAGGTCTGGGCATGGTTTGCGTCAGCAACCAAGCCCGGATATGACACAGCTCCACCGTACCCGGTCTGGGTACATCGTTTGGCCGCGGAGGAGCAACGACTGCGCAACAGGATCTCCAGTTTTCTGATGCCATTCTCATCATGGGGTCATCCATGGCGGAAAACCATCCAGTGGGTTTTCAATGGGTGATGGAAGCCAGAAGTAAGGGCGCACGCGTTATACACATTGATCCACGTTTTACTCGCACCTCCGCCATGGCGGACTATTGGCTCCCTCTAAGAGCAGGCACTGACGTCATCTTCTTAGGCGCTCTTATAAATTTCACCATCACACATGAGAAATACTTCCGTGAATACGTTGTGCACTATACCAATGCATCCACGCTTTTGCGCGAGGACTTCAAAGACACTGAGGATCTGGGCGGCTTATTTTCCGGCTTTGTAGAGGACGAGAAATGCTACGATCCGGAAACATGGAATTATGAAGGCGCTCCCTCCAAAAAATCGCGCGATGGCAAGCTGCCCGGACATGCTTCCGCCGGTGGAGGACACGGAAAAGATCGAGGCGGCGAAGCTGGAGATCTCAGCCAACACAAAAACGATCCCACGCTGACGCATCCACGCTGCGTATTTCAGGTACTGAAAAAACATTTTTCCCGCTACACCCCTGAGCTGGTTGAAAGCGCCTGCGGAATTCCCAAAGAGAAATTTATTGAAATTGCCGAGGTCTTTACGTCGGCTTCGGGTGCCGATAAAACCGGGGCCATCTGCTATGCGGTGGGATGGACGCAGCATTCTAATGGCGTCCAGATCATCCGATCGGCGGCAATCCTGCAGTTGCTGCTGGGGAACATTGGCCGGCCCGGCGGCGGCATTTTGGCCCTTCGCGGCCACGCATCCATCCAGGGCTCAACTGATATTCCCACACTCTATGACATTCTGCCCGGTTACTTGCCAATGCCGTTTTTTGAAAGTGATTCCGACAGCCTCAAGGAATTCATGGAGAAACACACTGCCCAAAGCGGGTGGTGGTCGAACTTTGATAAATACATTGTCAGTTTGCTGAAGGCCTGGTACGGTGACGCAGCTCACCAAAACAATCATTTTGGCTTCAACTTTCTCCCCAGAGTCACAGGCGACCATTCTCACTTTGGTTTTTGGCTCGATATGGCTGATGGCAAGATGGACGGCCTCTTTATCATGGGGCAGAATCCCGCCGTGGGAGCGCCGAATGCCCGGCTGGAACGGACGGCCCTGAGCAGATTGAAATGGCTTGTCGTGCGGGACATGGTTGAGACTGAGACTGCTTCATTTTGGAAGAATTCTCCCGAAGTGCAGCGTGGCGAGTTGAAGCCTGAAGAGATTGCGACTGAAATCTTTTTCATGCCTGCTGCAGGACACGTGGAAAAAGCAGGTTCATTCACCAATACACAACGCTTGCTGCAGTTCAGGGAAAAAGCGATTGATCCGCCTGGTGATTGCAGGGGCGAGACGTGGTTCATGTATCACCTGGGGCAGCGGCTCAAGTCCCGTGCTGCACAGGACCCATCATCGCGCAATGCTGCTTTGAACGCTCTTACATGGGATTACAAGACCGAAGGGCCGCATGCTGAGCCAGTCGCTGAAGACATTCTTGCTGAGATTAACGGCTACACAACTTCCAATCGCGAACAGCTCTCTGGATATAAAGAACTGAAAAATGATGGTTCTACCTCGTGCGGATGCTGGATTTATTCCGGCGTGATGCCATCGCGCAATGAAAACAAGGCGTTGAAGCGAGAACCTAAAGGCCGTTACGGGCATGGATGGGGCTATGCCTGGCCGAGCGATCGGCGCATTCTCTACAACCGTGCCTCCGCCCGTCCGGATGGACAGCCCTGGAGCGAAAACAAGAAGCTTGTGTGGTGGGACAAAGACGAGAAAAAGTGGACTGGCTTGGATAATCCCGACTTTACCCAGACCAAAGCGCCAGATTACCAGCCACCGAAAGGCGCAAAAGGCGACGATGCCATTGCGGGCGATAAACCTTTCATCATGCATCCTGACGGTGTTGGTTGGATCTGGGTGAGCAGCGGCCTTAAAGATGGTCCATTACCAACGCACTACGAACCGCTGGAAAGCCTCACCGTGAATCCTTTATTTCCGCGACACTCCATTAGTCCTGTGGCTGCCAAAAAAAAACGCCCGGACACTAAGTATGCGATCCCCTCTGATGATCGCTTTCCTTATGTCTTGAGCACCTACAGGTTAACTGAGCACCATACTGCGGGTGGCATGTCCCGCTATCTGCCTCACTTAGCTGAGCTTCAACCTGAATTATTTGTTGAAATTTCGCCCGGTCTTGCTGCCGCGGAAGGCATTGAACAAGGCGAGATGGTTGTGATTTATACGGTGCGAGGCATCATTGAGGCTCGGGCCCTGATTACTGAACGCATCAAAGACCTGACCATAGAAGGGCGAACCGTCCACCAGGTTTTTCTCCCATATCACTACGGTTATGAAGGCTTGGTAAAAGGGAATGTGGCAAACGATTTGTTGGCCATCTCTGAAGAACCCAATGTTCGCATCATGGAAACAAAAGCATTGGTTTGCAATCTTAAAAAAGGAACACTCCCTAAAAATCAGCGTGCATTAGGCATATTGCAGAAAGAATTGAAGCGACCGGCATGAGTGCAAATACAACAGCATTTCTCACAGATTCAACATTGTGCATTGGCTGCAAAGCCTGCGAGGTAGCCTGCAAGGAATGGAACCAGTTGCCTGATGACGGATTCGAATGGAGCGGCAACTCTTATGACAACACAGGCGCGCTGGGTCATTCAACGTGGCGGCACGTTAAGTTCGTTGAAAATTCTCCAGAGACCGGGACCGGAGGCAATTCTGGAGAGCAGCTTCCGGCGTGGGGATTTTCATCGGATGTTTGCAAGCACTGTGAAGTGGCAGGCTGTCTGGAGGCGTGTCCCACTGGCGCAATTGTTCGCATGGAGTTCGGGGCAGTCTATATTCAACCGGACGTGTGCAATGGCTGTTCTTACTGCGTGGTGAGTTGCCCCTTTGGCGTTGTTCAGCGCAATGAGGATGATGGTCGCGCTTTCAAATGTACTTTTTGTTCTGATCGCCAGCGTGCGGGGCTCAAGCCCGCCTGCGCCCAGGCTTGCCCAACGGAATCTATTAAGTTCGGTCCTCTGGATGAGCTGACAAAAGAGGCCGAAGTCAGATTACAGGAGCTTGAAGCGCGCGGCATACATGACGCAGTTGTTTACAATCCAACGGATACAAGCGTGGGCGGCATTCACGCACTATTCTTACTGCGCGGCGACCCGCGCAACTACAACCTGCCGCCACAGCCGGAAGTGCCTACAACATATTTAGGCAAAGGGTGGAAATCTGCTGCGATTGCAGCCGGTTCAATGCTGGCTCTTACATTGTTGTCCTTTATCGGAGGGAAGCAATGAGTACCTATCGCGTCCCCGACTTAGAGAGTGAAAAACGTTTATCTGAAATACGTCGTGCTGCTGCGCAGGGAGAGCCACTACCGCAAGGAGTTGTTCCTGCCGGTTCGCCGTTCCCGCTCCAGGAGCCCTCCAGCGGATATTACAAAATACCTTTACTCAAAGAGCCACAGTGGACTCACGAAGTTCCTATCTATTTTTTTGTTGGGGGCGCGGGCGGGGCCGCCGCCCTGATTGCAAGCGTGGCGGAGGGACTGGGAGAACATCGCGATCTGGTTAGAAGCGCCAGATGGATGGCGGCTTTGAGTGGCGCCGTATCTTCTGGGTTGCTGACTTCCGATCTGGGCGTTCCGAGTCGATTCTTAAACATGCTGCGTGTATTCAAGGTGCAAAGCCCCATGAGTATGGGCGCGTGGACGCTCACGGCATTTTCATCATTCTCAGCGGCTTCTGCTTTTGCCGATCTTTTACGTGGAAAACTTGGCAACGTCGTGCCTGTCAGAGTGGTTCAAAATGCTTCCAGCATCTTGGCTGCAGCAACAGGTTTGGTTATGTCGAGCTACACGGGCGTCTTGGTTGGGGCTACCGTGATTCCAGTGTGGAACAGGCATGTAGGAACGTTGCCGATACATTTCGCCGCATCCGGCCTCAATTCTGCTGTTTCGATGCTTGAACTCATTGGTCATGACGACAGCACAGCACTGAACTTAATCGGGTTGGGAGCAAGCGCTTACGAAACAATTGAAGGCGCACTGATAGAAACTGACAAGTCTCGCGTTAGCAGTCCGCTGAAAAAAGGAAAGAGTGGTTTGATTGTGCGTGCTGGTGGCGTTTTGTCTGGCCCCGTGCCCCTCGCTCTGCGCCTGGCCTATATGTTTACGGGAAACAAAAAATTTCGTCGTGCCGCCGCTGTCGCCGGAATTGCAGGATCATTACTGACACGTTTCGGTTGGGTGGAAGCCGGCAAGAGCTCTGCAAGAGATTATTCCATTCCTCTCAATCCACCTTTATCGGCCAACTCATCTTCAACGCTGGGTAGTGAGTCGGATTTCGCGGTTTCGCGCAGCGCGTCGTAAAAACAACGATGCCCTGTTCAGACCAAGATAAGTCGGCCTTGTGACTGCCGAAAGCTCATGCGAATTTGCGATCCTGCAGTTGCCGATCGCCCTCCGTCTTGAATAAGTCGGCATCCGTCTGGTGAAGGCGCTTCAGCAGATCTTCCCACAGGGCATCCAG